>Ga0157375_10002001_pt1 | contig 17575 bp, 12 predicted proteins | sample M35metaG_FD_115311 | JGI IMG/M metagenome (GOLD analysis project Ga0157375, IMG submission 115311) | Miscanthus rhizosphere microbial communities from Kellogg Biological Station, Michigan, USA - M3-5 metaG | ecosystem: Host-associated > Plants > Roots > Rhizosphere > Soil | place: USA: Michigan... | reverse complement strand
GTACCCTTTACGGCAATCTTAATCACGTGCCTTTACCTAGTATTATTAAGGGTATGGAGTCTGGGGGGATGATTCGTTGTACGCAGTGCGGGTACAAGAATAGCCCTGTCTATCATTATTGTGGGGTCTGCGGAGCAGTGCTTCAAGCTCCCAAGGAAGACGCTCCGGCCAAACCTGCTATTGTGACTTCAACCCCAGCTGCCCCGGTTGCGGCTGAACCTGTGCCACCTCCACCCGCGGCTTCTACACCGGCTCCTCCACCTCGATCGGAACGGACTGATCGGGCTGATTTGCCGGTTTCTGGAGGAATGTCGTTTTTGGGATTAAGTGAGTCTTCTAGTAGCAGTTCTCCCAGCTACCTTTTAGATGATGAGGAAGATGGAGAGCGGTCTGTCGCCTGGGGACGAATTTTCTTTGTTCTGATTTTGTTAGGAGCGGCTGGAGGACTGGGATGGCAATGGCATCGCGGGGCCTATCCTTTTGCTCCGCGGACGCCGAATCAGACGTCTGCGACGCCCGCAGCCCCAGCCACTCCGGCACCTGCTGCAGCGGATACTTCTGCTTCGCCTGTGACACCAGCAGATACTTCTACTGCGCCTGCGACACCAGCACCTGGTACACCGGCTCCTGCGCCTTCGACCGAGACTCCTGCGCCTGAGGCCAGTAAGCCTGCTGAGCCTGCAACTTCGACACCAACTGGCCCCACGGATTCCACTCCTCCTGCTGCGGCAAAGACCGAAACACCCGAGGAGACCAAACCTGCTGCGACGGCTGCGGCTGACAAGACTGAGTCTGCGGCGGAGAAGCCAGCTCCTGTCGAGAAGGCTGAGAAAGTTGCGCCTGCGCGCCCAAAGAAGCCGGCACCGGAACCAGCGGTTTCTCCTGGGGAGTCGTTGTATATCCAGGGGCAGAGATATTTGTATGGGAACGGGGTGACTCCGAACTGCAATTTGGCGCTAAAGAGCTTGTTGTCGGCCGCTTCGCGGTCTAATTCCAAGGCACAGAGTACGCTTGGGGCTATGTACTCTACTGGGCATTGCGTGACTCGGGATTTGCCTACCGCTTACCGGTGGTTTGCCAAGGCGCTGCACGAGGATCCGAATAATTCTCGCCTGGAGCAGGATTTGAATGTGGTTTGGAAGCAGATGACGCCCGGGGAGCGGCAGTCGGCTACCCGGTCGGAATGAGTAAAATTAAAGGTTGTCGAAATCAACAGATTTTTCTGACCTCAGGCAGCTAAAGCCGCAACACTTTAAGGATTGTTTTGCGCTACGCGTGGAACGCGCACCGTGCACGTTATTGGGTTTTTTGTGTTACCGGCATGAATTACTTTTCGTCAACCGCACTGCGATTGGACTGCTTAATGCGTTTTTGCTGATACATCAAAGTGTCAGCGCTTTCGAGCAGCGCCGTGATATCCAAGTTTTTTTCTGCGTTGCCTAACACAATTCCCATGCTGAATGAAAGTTGATATTGGTGTCCTGGTTCAGCATTGCAGATGTGCAGCTTTTGCTGAATTCTGCGGGCGATTTCTCTGTGGTCAGCTTCGGCGATGAAGAGGCCGAATTCATCTCCTCCGAGGCGCGCCAGGATGTCGGATTCGCGGAAGCAATGTTTGAGCACGTTGGCGGCGTCCACCAATGCCTGATTCCCAATCTGATGGCCTAATGCATCGTTGATTTGTTTCAGACCGTCGAGATCTACGAACGCTATCGAGAACACTTCTCCATGTCTGTATGCCAGCTTCACGCGGTGTTCGGCAAGAGCCATGAAACCGCGGCGGTTGTAGAGTCCAGTTAGGTCATCAACGAGGGAGAGGTTTTCCAGCTCTTTGTTGGCGCTTGCCAGCTCCTGTGCCTTTATTGCGAGTGTTGATTCTGCGGCTTTTCGCGCGGCGATGTCGTTTTCCAAAAGTTCATTCGCTTGTACCAATTCGCCGGTTCTTTCTGCCACCAAATCTTCCAGGTGGGCACGGTACTCCGCAAGTTCCTGCTCAACCCGTTTTCGTTCCGTGATGTCCCGGGAAATCCCCATGGTGCCGATAATGTTTCCGCCCTGATCGAACAGAGGGAGCTTGGTTGTGAGCACCCAGGTTTCGCGTCCGTCGATCCAGGTTTCTTTTTCCTCTTTTTCCAGGATGGGTTGGCCAGTGGCGATGATTCCCTGTTCGTCGGCGAAGGCTTGCTGCGCGTGCTCACGAGAGAACATGTCAAAGTCGGTTTTATTGATTGCCTGCGAAGGATTGGTTAGGCCGAAGCGAGCAGCCAGTGAGCGGCTGATGCGCACAAAACGGCTGCTGCGATCTTTGAAATAGATGCCATCCGGAACGTGTTCTAGAAAAGCCTGGAGCAGGTCCTCTTCCGTTCCGGCTTGCAACAGTAATGGGGCGTCATGGTTAGGCAAGGCAGATATATTGTATGTCTCAGAATGTATTTTTCATCCATGAAACGGGCTATTCGTTTGTTCCCTTCGTAAGATAACGACTTCGCCAAAAGCGCCTCCCTGTCGTAAAAGACGCGACTAGGACGGGGCACTCGGGTGAAATACAAAGCCCCTCGACTCCGCTCCGCATGACAGGGCAGGCGAGCCAGTTTGCTTCTGATTTACGCGCTAGAGATTGGGAGTTCTGCGTTAAGGAGAGGCTATGGCAAGTGCCAAGGCAGTTTTGCATGTGGTGGATTCCCAGTGTTTCTCCAAACGATTGAAGTTGGCAACTCAGGGGGCGTTGGTTGCTACCTGGGCGGCGGTTGGTTGGGTGGTATTAGGAGTGGAATCGATTGTGCATCCACAACCGGTTAATTTTCGCGACGCGGTTTGGATGATTCCCTTCTCGCTTACAGCGGCAGCATTTATTTATTTGCATTTGCTGCAGCGGTCACGCGCGGCAATGCTAGAGGCGATAGGTTTTTATGCGGTGATGATGGCTTCACTGCTTGCTTTTCTGGGCAATGTTGGAGTGCTAACGAACTTTCCCTTGCTTGCCAAGTTCGGGTTTCCGTGGGGCGCTTTGCTTTGGATGGCTGGTTTAATTGTCTTCGGCATTGGGACATGGACCGCTCGTACTGCGCCATGGTATGTCGGCCTGCCTCTGATTTTGTTGAGCCGGGATCGCTGCTGACTGGGTTGGCCTTGCTCCGCTAGCTCCCTTGCATGATCGCGGGGCTTACAGTGCTGGCGTAGAGAAGGGACTCGCATTGGCGGTTGTAGCATTGGCTTTGTCGCAATTGAAAAATGTGCGGGAGAAGATTGCATGATCAAGAAAATCTTGCTCATCTTCATTCGCACATTCCGTTGTGACCTAAGAGGTTTCCGCTAAGGAGTTTGATGTAGATGTTTTTGCGGAATCGTTGAGGCGCATCTAGGGAGAAATTTTGGTTCGTGCTAACGTTTGTTGATTCAGACGCATGCACATCGCTTCGGAGAACCTGATCATCGTGTGAGCAGTTTGGCAGATGGGTTGCATGAACCTTACCGACGTCAAATTCTTCCGGAGGATTGCATGAATAAACCGAATCGTTTTCTACTGTCTCTAGCCTCATCGGCGTTGTTCTGCGGGTTGGTTGTGACAGCTGGCGCGCAGCAGACGCCAGACCAGCAGACTTCACCGAGTGCGCCCGCGGCGCAACAGCCAAACGAGACACCGCAACAACAGCAGACACCACCAGCGCAAGCTCCGAGCCAGCCTGCTCCTGACGCGCAGGGCCAGGCCCAGCAATCAGGCGGACAGGTGTTTTCTGGAACCGTCGTGAAATCGGGTGACAAGTACGTTCTGCAAGTGGCAGATGGAACCGCTTACGATCTCGACCACCAAGACTTGGTAAAGAAGTATGAAGGCAAGCAGGTTCGCGTGAAAGGGACGTTGGACCCGGACGGCAAGACCATCCACATTACTGAATAGCTCCGGCCGCACACTGGACACGTCGAAAAGGCCAGCTTCGAGGTGAGGCTGGCTTTTTCTTTTGCTAGCCAAAAGCGTTTCCTATACGTCTATCTTTCTTACGTTTCACGAGGAGGAGACGGTATGAAGGCTTGGCTTGCGGTGGTGGTGTTGTTTGCGTCGATTCAGGGTTTTGCGCAAAATCAGAAACCAGTGACGTTGCGCAGCATTTTACTGGAGCAGTTGCAGACTACGCACAACGCGAAAGACTGGTTTGTGCCCATCAGTGTTGCTACAGACGGGCTTACGGCAGAGCAGGCGAACTGGAAGGATGGCAAGGGAAATCACTCCGTCGGGCAGCTGACTTACCATCTGCTGTTTTGGAACAAGCGTGAGTTGGCGAAGTTCAAGGGTGAAACGCTCGACAAGTTCAGCGGAAACAACGAGGAGACCTTCGACAACTTTGATACTAAAAAATGGAATGACACGGTCGCGCAGTTGAATCAGGTGATGACGGATTTAGAAAAGTTTGTTGAAACTGCGGATGAGAAGACATTGACGGCGAATGCGTCGGACATCGCGCACATTGGGACGCACAATGCTTATCACGTGGGACAGATGATTTTTGTGCGGAAACTGCAGGGAGTATGGGATCCGGATAAGGGCGTGAAGTAGTTTTCCTTGGTTACTGACCGATGTAGTTCCGCAATTTAGCGGCCCATGAAGTAGCCCAGGTATTGGTCGAGGTCGGGGAGGTGTTTCTCCAGACCGACCCAGGCGACATATCCATCGGGACGAACCAGCACGTACTCGCCTCCGCCCCCGCCATAGGCTGCGGCGAGGTGGCCGAAGGCATCCACATAGGTCTGTGCGGCGCAACTTTTCTCCAGTGGTGTAGGACGTACATCTACACACTTCACCCCTCGGCGTTCGGTCATTGTCATTCCGTCTTCACTGGCAAACAGGCGTAATAAGGTGAAATGTGGGCCACGGAAAAGATGGAATAGGCGGATCGCTTCCCCTGCCCCGTTCAGGCCAGGAGCGTCGGGGGCCCTGTCGCCGGAGGATACTTTCAATGTCAGATCTCCGGCGGTTTTGCTGAGCGACATTGCCTTGTAGGTGATGCCGAGCTGAAGTGTTACGGCGTCGCGGCGTATTTTGCCCTCATCGTCCCCGGTAATTTGCTTGTACAGCTTGGTGCTCAAGCCGAGCACATTTGCTGCAACTGGCCGCCGCTCTTCTTCATACGTGTCTAAAAGCGCGTCGGGCGCGCCCTTCAGCGCGCTACCAAGTTTCCAGCTGAGATTATAGGCATCCTGTATTCCGGTGTTCATGCCCTGCCCACCTGCTGGCGAGTGCACATGGGCGGCGTCTCCTCCGAGAAATACACGGCCTATCCGATAACGTGCGACCATGCGAATGTTTACACGGTACAAAGATAGCCAGGGAGCATCCGTCAACTCAATATCCATGCCGCCCGTGCGCTCTCTTACCAGTTGTCGGTACAACTCGAGCGATGGCTCGCGATCATCGCCCGGAGGCACCTGTGCTTGAAACTGAAATTCCTCTGTCGAAGGGAGAGGACACAATGCAAGCCAACCATCGGGATGATTCGGCCATGAGTGCCATGCATCGCGATCGAGCCCGCGCAGACGCACATCGCCCACGTACATGCGCTCGTCCTTCCATGCTTCTCCCTCGAAAGGAACTTGGAGAAATTTGCGCACGAAACTTTTCCCACCGTCAGCGGCTACGAGATATTGACAACGAACACGCTCGTCGCCGTTTTCGTGGCGCAGGGTTGCGCTGACTTCGTTTTGGTCCTGCTCAATGGCGACCAACTCTGTAGCGAGTTCAACTTTTCTGCCGCTTCGTTCAAGAAGTCCGCGAAGCGCTTCTTCCACTCGCCACTGCGGCGTAATCAGCGGGCTGGCATAGGGCGTGCTCGCGGTGGGTTGCCGGCCGTCATGTGGATCTGTTTCGCCAACGACTTTTGATCCGTCATAGCCGCGGAATGGAAGGTGAAATTTTCCGTTGTGCAGGATTTGGTCGATGATCCCGAAGTCGTCCATGACTTCGAGGCTGCGGGGTTGCAAGGCTTTGCCCTTCGATCCGATGAAGTAAGCGGGGGCTTTGTCTACAATCCGAAACTGTATGCCGCGCCGGGCGAGATCGCAGGCCAACGTCAGCCCCGTCGGTCCGGCACCGGAAATTAATACTTGTAGATTGTCTGTCATGCTAACTATCTCGTTTAGACTTTCGCTATTTTCCTTCCCCAATTCGATAGCGAGTATGCGCCCGGCCCGGTTAACAACAATGCAATGGCGACAAGAAATTGCGTAAGGGCATATTCTGCGCCTCCATCGCCGACGTTGAAGCCGTGCGGCAGATGGACGGTAAAAATCGCTCCCAGCATCACGATGGCGATGCAGGTTGCGCCTAGGCGGGTCAGGACTCCTAATAGTAGAGCTAATCCTCCCGCGACTTGGGCCAAGCCGACAAGATATCCAGTGATGACGGGCCAGTGATGCGAGTGGGCAAACGCAACCGGGCCGGGACCATCAAAACAACCGAATAGTATGGCGCTGCCGTGATAAAGAAAAGCGGCCGCGCTGGCTACGCGGAGAAGCAGAAGGGCTATATCGATTCGGGTTGGGAACTCTTTGTCGGACTGTCGTGCGTGCATGCGGTTTCTTCCCAGCGATATTCTATTGAGTGCCTGGGCTCTCTACAAATTGATGCTGATGGTGAACGGCGTGACAAAGAAAAGCAGCGATTCTTCAAAACTTTCAGCAAAGCTGAAAGGATGGGCGGCAATTGCCGAGTTTCTCGGGCAGACGCCTTCAGTGGCGCAGCGGTGGCATCACGAAGGGATGCCGGTCGCAGTGGAAGGACGCTTTGTGTATGCAGAGCCTGAGGAGCTTACACGGTGGGTAGGAACGGAAGCGGGAAAGGTTAAGCCTGTTCATATTGCCAATGATGATGAGAACCTTGTTGAGGATTTGAAGCAGGGGTTGAGCTTTGTGAAGAGCAAGAAAAAAAGGGGGACCTGAAACAGCCCCCCAGGTTATGGGTTCGATCTCACCTAGAAGGTTATTTTGCCCACAATTGCAATGGTGCGCGCATTGCTGGCAAATACCGCCTTGGGATTATTGAAGATTGCGTTCCCCGGAGTGAGATAGTTCAAATAGCTGGTGCTGTTAGGTCCGGTCAGGAACGAGGTGACATCATTCACCCCCAGTCCTTGCCCAGGATTGCTACCGGGAATGTATTGAGGATGATTGAACAAATTGGCGAATTGCGCACCGAGACGGAATTTAAACCGCTCGGTGATGCTTATGTCTTTGTAAGTTGAAAGTGAAAAGTCATTCGTGGGGCGTGTTGCCAGAGTATTGCGACCCACGTTGGCAAGAGCACCGGGACCCGCCACGATGTACTGAGCGTTCGGGTTGTCGGCCAGATAGGCTACAGTATCACCGGCGCTGTTGAGTAACGGCGTCACGCCGCTTCCCGTTCCTTTCACGCCGTTCGGATTGAGAATGACGCGATCGCCAGCAGAATCGCCGTTCAGATTGGAATCCACTGCAGACTGTACGGTCGCCCACTGCGGTGATTCATAGGTATAGACCGGGCTGAAACTCCAGTTCCCTACGATGTTTCTCATCACCCAGCTGTCGTTCTTGAAGAACGGCAGGTCGTAGACGGCCGCGATCGTGAGACGATGAGTCCGGGACAGAGCGGATACGGACTTATCCGCCTGCCAGTTCTGGAAGTCCTGTGGGCGGCGTGGGGTCAGACTTGTGGTGAAGAAGTCTGCCGTACTGTTGTCGATGGTCCGGCTCCACGTATACGCCGCCTGGAAGGTAAGACCGTTGCGGAAGTGGCGATTGAGTTGTGTTTGCAGGCCGTGATAGATGGACTGGCCGTAGGGACTATCAGCAACGATGTTGCTCTCGAAACCAGCTGCAGCATACGCCGGTAGGAACGATCCCGGAGCCTGCAGGTCGGCAAGTGTGGTCGTCATCGCGTCCAACTCGGCTTGTGTTGGCGCCTGGAAGAGCGTTGGCAAGGATGCTTGTGGAGAAACCAACGACCTCCGGTTAATTCTGCTCTGAACGTCAAGGTGTATTCCGCGCGTTCCTACATAGCGGACCTCTGCGGTGAAGTCTTTGCCGAAGGAATGCTGGATACCAAAGTTCCAGTTTTCCGAGTAGGGCAATTTGGTTTTCGGTGGAATCCAGGCTGAGGTAAGGGCCCGCGCCGTGGCCTCGTCAAGAACCGAAATGCCAGAGCCGCCGCCGGATAGTCCACCTGCTGTGAGGAAGCCCGGTGTTGGATTATTCAGGTCGGGAACATCATTTGTGCTGCCAATTTGAGGTGGAACGGCCAAGATGCCGATGTTGTCATACAGGACATCGTAGGCAAGACCGAAGCCACCACGAATTGACGTGCTGCCGCTGTTACCGGGCGAATACGCAAAACCTATCCGCGGAGCCCAATTGTTTTTAGGAGCTTCAGGTTTGTTGAATAGTAATGGTTGATTCACGCTGCCCGGCACTATGATGCTCGGTGTGTTCGACAGGGTGTTCAATGCCTGTTGGTCTTCGCTTGAGGAGTTCGTGGTGTACTCATATCGGATCCCCAAGTTCAATGCCAGGTGTGAGTTCACTTTCCAGTTATCGTTTGCGTACCAATAAACTGCCTTCTGATTTCCATAATAGGTTACGGATCCCGCGCTGCGTTCGCCGAAGTTATCCGGCGAAAAATCTTCCAGGAAGACTTGCGAGGTGTTGTAGTTGTAGTCTCCGCGCTGACGCTGCGTGAAACTTTGCGGCGAGATATACCAGCGGTATTCGCCACCGAATTTGAACGTGTGAGCTCCCTTATTCCAACTCACGTTGTCTACAAACTGATAGAGATTCTGGATGGTGAATTGGGGAGCCTGGGAATCTGGTCCAATTTGGAGACCGTTTCCGCCCAAGTCCAACAGGATGAGATTGGGAAAGGAATCCAACCCGGCATATGAAAAGTTTCCGTCAGGGAGAGTGTTGTAATAACGATTGAAACCCACACGGAATTCGTTGAGGACCGAAGGATTGAAGGTGTGGTATTCGCTGACAGTAAAGAGATGGTAGCGGAAAGGCTCTATGGTGTAAAAGGCTGCCAAATTCGCAGCGGTGTCAATCTTATCTAATTTGTTGTAAATATAGCGGCCCCGAAGTTGGTCGCTGGAAGAGATGTTGTAGTCAACACTCTGGACAAAGTTTTGGTAATTTTGCCACGCAGGTGCCGTGATCGAAACCGCGCCTGTCTCGACCGTTCCGGCCAGGCAGCTCCCGTTTGCAGGGGCGCTAAATGGAGCGGAGCCAAGGTTCACACCCCCGCTTGTCTGGCCGTTGTACTGAATGCAGGCACCCCCAGCAGCTGACGACGCTAAAGGGACGTATTTTTGGAATTCTGCAAAATTGTTGGCATTGAGATTTGGGTCGCTAGCAATCGCCGCCAAACCCGCAGTTGTAGGCGTCGCGACTTGACCACCGGAGGTTCCAGTTAGGCCTACGGCTTGACGTTCAAAATTGGAGAAGAAAAACAGCTTGTTCTTGAAGATCGGCCCGCCGAAGGTGGCGCCGTAACGATTGCTGTCGTAGCGTGGATTGGAAGTCAATCCCTGAAGCACATAGAAATTGTCCACGGCATTCATGTTGCGATTTCTGAAGTACTCGTAGAGCGATCCGTGAAAGTTGTTAGTCCCACTCTTGATTGTGGTGTTGAACTGGCCGCCGGAAGAGTGTCCAAATTCTGTGTTGAACTGATTCGCGAGCAAGGTGAAGTTTTCAACGGCGTCGTTGGGAACCGCGATAAGGTTGCCAGTGACTGCCTTGTTGTTGTTGTCAACACCTTCCACCGTGAAGTTATTGTTGTACGGGCGCTGGCCACCGACAGATGGTCCAACTCCAATTCCCATCCCGCTCGCCTGCGCGACTCCGGGGCTTAACAACGACAGATTCAATACACCTGCACCGAGACCACCAGCCGAAGTAACTCCCAAATCCTGTGAGAACCGCTCGTCGTAGGTGGTTTGCAGTTGCGGTGAAGTTGTGTCAATCGTGGTGGCAACGCCGGAGACTTCGACCACTTCGCTGGTTCCACCCGGACTCAGCGTGACATTCAGCGTGCCGGTCTGGTTCAGCACGACATCAACTTGCTGAACGGCGGTTTTGAAGCCGGTGCTCTTCACTGTGAGCTTATAAGCACCGACGGGCAAGTTTTCGAAACGATATGCGCCGGTGCCGCTCGTTTTTGAGGTTGTGGTCACACCTGTATCGATCTTGGTAATTGCAACACTCGCATTGGAGACCACAGCGGAAGAAGAATCCGTGACAGTTCCCACAAGGCTGCCGCTAATAGCTTGGCCGTAAGCTGCGACTGAACTGGCCGCAATCAGCCCCAGCAAAGTAAAGCCTAAGACAGTTAGCGTGAATGTAGATAGGCGTCGATTCATACAAACTCTCCTAAATTGAAACCTGTATGTTGTGACAAAAAACATGTACGGAGTCATGACAAACAAATCTGTTTCATGATTGTTATGTGCAGACATTTCATGGATAACGAAGCTAGTACGTGCAAACATCATTCCACATACACATAATCCACAATCATTTGTCTTCACTTGTAGTTATGAAATGTGGGTAGAAGGTGGATATTGGAAAATGGAAATCGCTCAATCGGGCGCTATGAAATCTCGTACGCATACGCTGACATTGCTCAAAATTGCTGGTGTTATGTTGAAACCGATATGTAAAATTTGTAACGAAATATATCTTTTTCTTTGTCCAAGATACTGAGCCGCTTGTTTCTATGTGTGTAGGTGATATTTTTTGGCGCGGAAGAAAATTTATCGGGATCAAAGCAGGTTTTGTTTTGCGAAGAGTAAAAAAGGGGACCGTGAAGGTCCCCTTAGTTGTGAGTTATATCTACCTAGAAGGTTATCTTGCCGACAAGTGCGATCGAGCGTGCATTGCTGGCAAATACCGCCTTAGGGTTGTTGAAGATCGCATTCCCCGGCGTTAAGTAGTTCAAATAGTTCGTACCACTTGTAACGAACGCGGTAACGTCATTCACCCCAAGTCCCTGACCTGGGTTGCTGCCGGGAATGTATTGAGGGTGATTGAACAAGTTGGCGAATTGTGCGCCGAGACGGAATTTCACCCGCTCGGTGATATTTATGTCTTTGTAGGTTGAGAGAGAAAAATCATTTGTGGGGCGCGTTGCCAGCGTGTTGCGTCCTACATTGGAACGTGCGCCGGCTCCTGCGATAACATACTGAGCGTTCGGGTTGTTGGCAACGTACCCAACCAGGAATGGAGTTGAGTCGAAGTTGCCTGGCCCGGCAGCACCGTGCGTTGGATCGAAGTCATTTTCTCCGCATACACCGAAGGCAGGCATGTTGCTCCTGCAGAGCGGCGTTACGTCAGATCCAGTTCCGGATACTCCGTTTGCATTGAAGATTGCGCGGTCACCCGCGGAGTCTCCGTTCAAGTTGGAATCGACTGCTGATTGCACCGTGGCCCATTCCGGCGACTCGTAGGTATAAATGGGGCTGAAGCTCCAGTTCCCTACCATGTTTCTTATCGCCCAGTTTCCGTTTTTGAAGAACGGCAGGTCGTAGACTGCCGCGATCGTGAGACGGTGCGTCCTGGACAGAGCGGATACAGAGCGATCTGCTTTCCAGTCCTGGAAGTCCTGTGGGCGACGCGGCGTGAGGCTTGTGGTGAAAAAGTCTGCGCTGCTGTTGTCGATCGTACGGCTCCACGTATACGCAACTTGCAAAGTCAGACCATTGCGGAAATGACGATTAAGTTGTGTTTGCAAGCCGTGATAGATCGACGCGCCGTATGGAGTGTCTGCCACAATATTGCTTTGGAAACCGGCTGCCGTGTACTGCGGCAAGAACGATCCTGGAGCATGGAGATCAGCCAGTGAGGTGGTCAGAGCGTCCACGTCAGTTTGTGATGGCGGTTGGAAGAAAGTTGGCAGAAATGCATTAGGCGTTACCAACGATCTGCGATTAATTCTGTTTTGCACATTGAGCTGCACACCGCGCGTTCCTACGTAACGAATCTCGGCGGTGAAATCTTTGGCGAAGGAATGCTGGATGCCAAAGTTCCAGTTTTCCGAATAGGGCAACTTGGTATGCGTTGGAATCCAGTTTGACGTATTGGCGCGCGCCGTGGCTTCGTCAAGGATCTGAATGCCGGAACCACCTCCGGGCAGTCCACCACCTGCAAGAAAGCCCGGTGTGGGATGGTTTAGATCAGGAACGTCGTTGGTTGCACCAATCTGCGGTGGAACTGCCAAGATGCCGATGTTGTCGTAAAGCACATCGTAGGCAAGACCAAAACCACCTCGAATGGATGTGTTGCCGCTGCTGCCGGGCGAATAGGCGAAGCCCACGCGTGGAGCCCAGTTGTTTTTGGGTGCTTCCGGCTTGTTGAATAGTAATGGCTGATTCACACTACCAGGCACAATGATGCTGGGGGTGTTGGAGATGGTGTTCAATGCCTGTTGGTCTTCGCTTGAAGAGTTCGTGGTGAACTCATAACGTATTCCCAAGTTCAACGCCAAATGGGAATTCAGCTTCCAACTGTCGTTTGCGTACCAATAGACTGCTTTTTGGTTGCCGTAGTAAGTTGTCGACCCCTGGCTGCGTTCACCAAAGTTATCGGGGGAAAAGTCTTCCAGGAACAGCTGCGTGGAGTTGTAGTTATAATCTCCGCGCTGACGTTGTGTGAAACTCTGCGGCGAGATATACCAGCGGTATTCGCCTCCGAATTTCAGACTGTGCGCACCTTTGCTCCAGCTTACGTTATCTACGAACTGATAAAGATTCTGGATTGTGAATTGAGGAGCTACTGAGTCGGGGCCGATTTGCAGACCATTTCCACCCAAATCCAAGAGAACGATATTGGGGAAGGCATCCAACCCAGGATATTTAAAGTTTCCGTCAGGCAGCTGGTTGGAGAAGCGGTTAAAGCCAACACGGAATTCGTTGAGAACCGAAGGAGTGAATGTGTGATATTCGCTGATAGTGAATAGATGGAAACGGAGCGGTTCGGTCGTGTAGAACGCTGATAAATTCGGGGAGTTGTCGATCCTATCTACTTTGTTGTAGATGTAACGACCGCGAATTTGGTCTTTGGAAGACATGTTGTAGTCGATGCTCTGGACATAGTTTTCAAAGTTTTGCCATGCTGGCGCTGTGATGGAAACTGCACCGATCGGAATTGATCCTGCGGCGCAAGAGCCGCTCGCTGCAGCCGTCGAATATGGCAGACAGGTGCTTGCAGTTTGTGCGACCGGCACAAACTGCTTGAACACTCCAAAGTTTGTCGCACTCAAGTTAGGATCTGAGCCGATCTGATCCAAGCCTGCCTGTGTGGGCGTCAGCACCTGGCCACCGGCAGTTGAGGTGAGGCCTACTGCCTGGCGCTCAAAGTTGGAAAAGAAAAACAATTTGTTTTTGAAAATTGGACCACCGAAAGTTGCCCCGTAACGATTGCTGTCATATCGCGGATTGGAAGTCAGTCCCTGGAGCACATAGAAATTGTCCATCGCGTTCATGTTGCGATTTCTGAAGTACTCGTAGAGCGATCCGTGAAAGTTGTTAGTCCCACTCTTGATTGTGGTGTTGAACTGGCCGCCGGAAGAGTGGCCGAACTCGGTGTTGAATTGGTTTTCCAACAAAGTGAAGTTTTCGACGGCGTCGTTTGGGACCGTAATCAGATTGCCTGTGACAGCCTTGTTGTTGTTGTCAACGCCTTCCACTGTGAAGTTATTGTTGTAGGGGCGCTGGCCGCCGACGGATGGGCCGACTCCAATTCCCAGAGAACTGACCTGGGTAACTCCTGGGCTTAGCAACGAGAGGTTCAACACACCCGAGCCAAGTCCACCGGCTGAGGTCACTCCCAAATCTTGTGAGAACCGCGCATCGTAGGTGGCTTGCATCTGTGCTGAGGTTGTGTCGATCGGCGAAGCGACACTGGTGACCTCAACCACTTCGCTGGTTCCACCTGGAATCAGCGTGATATTCAGTGTGCCAGTTTGGTTAAGGGCCACGTCGACCTGCTGGACAGCGGTCTTGAAGCCGCTGCTCTTCACCGTCATCTTGTAAGAACCTACCGGGAGATTTTCAAAACGATATGCGCCGGTGGCAGTCGTTTTCGTTGAGCCGGTCGCTCCCGTGTCGATCTTGGTTATTTCAACAGTTGCGTTTGAAACTACAGCGGAAGAAGAATCCATGACAGTACCCACGAGATTGCCGCTAATGGCTTGGCCGTAGGCTACAGTTGAATTCAGTGTCATCAGGCCTAGCAAAGCGAAGCCGAGGACGGTTGTTACAAACATAGATATACGTCGATACATTCAAATCTCCTAGATTAAAACTCGCAATTGGCGAAGAGACGTAATCCAGAGGATGACAAGACAAATACGATCTCTCGTGTCGTGTGCGAATTTTCCATGTGCTGCAACATTGATAGTGCAAGCGATATTCCAGACATTTGCTTCTGCACACTGGATTGTTTTTATTCGGTGTAATGAAGTGTGAAGCGAAGAAGAAATACTGAAAACTAGAAATAACAATCTAAGCGCTATGAAATCTCGTACGACGCGTGGAGACACCGCTCACAGTTGTGAACGTTAGGTTCCACTGACAATACAGTTCTGTGTGCGATGAGAAACCACTCTTGCGTGGTGAAATAAGCAAATCAGTTTTGCTACTTTTTATTGCGAAAGCCTGAATCAATCCCTAAATCGCAGGGACGATCGATACAATCAGACCTAGCCCGAATATCGCAGCGCCAATGATCTTAGAACCTAATATTGCAGAATATGCAATCCGATACGACAGTGCGCCTAGTTTGACAAGCCATGTTGAACAAGCTGCAGTTTGTGATTTCATGACAGCCGGTTCGAAATATCCCAATGCGACCCGCACTAACCAGATCAGAACTCGCACAGCATTTGCGAACCGGTCGATCATTGATTCGCCTTCAGTGGAAGATACAATGTAGTCATGCTTATTCCAGCTGAAATTCGCGGACAGAAATATATTTCTCTGACGACCTTCCGCAGAAACGGTCAGGGCGTTCGTACTCCGGTCTGGTTTGGTGAGGAGAACGAGAAGCTGTATGTCATGACTCGGGGCACGATGGGAAAGACCAAGCGCATCCACAATAACCCCAAAGTAAAAGTTGCGCCTTGCACGATTCGCGGAAAAGTTACCGGGTCGGAGTTTAATGCTGTCGCACGCATTCTTCCTGCCGCGGATGGTCCTGCCGCCCGTAAGACAATTGATCGGAAATACTTCATGGCGCGGCTGCCTTTGATCTGGTCGCGCACCGACACCTATTTGGAAATCGAAATCGTCCCGTAATGTTCATTCACCGATTGTGAAAATCGTTTTTCTTTCTAGGCTTGCGTTGTCGCTGGACTCGATTCCCTGTTAAAATTTTCTGTTCAGAACAGCTCAAAATTGGCTTTTGTTGTGTGTACCACTATCTTTACTCGGAGGCTCCATGGCAGTGAAAGTTGGCATTAATGGGTTCGGACGTATTGGGCGTAACGTTTTGCGCGCTTCGTTGAATGACCCGAATATTGAGTTTGTCGCGGTCAACGACCTTACCGACCCCAAGACTCTGGCCCATCTGTTGAAGTACGACTCGGTGCTGGGGAATTTGCACCACGCGATTACCGCTGGCCCGGACAGCATTAGCATTGATGGCAAGACCATCAAGGTTTTCAAAGAGAAGGATCCGGCTGCCCTGCCTTGGGATTCGGTTGGCGCTCAGGTGGTGGTCGAATCGACCGGGCGTTTCACTGATGCGGCGGACGCTAAGAAACACATGCGCGGGTCGGTGAAGAAGGTCATTATTTCGGCACCGGCTAAGGGTGAGGACATCACTCTCGTGCTCGGCGTGAATCACGACAAATATGATCCTTCCAAGCATCACGTCATTTCTAATGCTTCCTGCACTACCAACTGCTTGGCACCGATCGCCAAGGTTGTGAATGATGAGTTCAAGATCGTCAGCGGAACCATGACGACGATTCACTCCTACACCAACGATCAAGTGATTCTGGATTTCCCCCACAAGGACCTGCGGCGTGCTCGCGCGGCGGCGATCAATATGATTCCGACCTCGACTGGCGCGGCCAAGGCGCTAAAGCTTGTGATTCCGGAACTGGCGGGCAAGTTGGATGGCTTCTCCATGCGTGTGCCCACGCCAACTGTTTCTGTGGTTGATATGGTCGTATGGGTCGAGAAGAAGACAAGCAAAGACGGCGTGAACGCGGCGCTTAAGAAAGCCTCGGAAGCCGGCCCCCTGAAGGGTTATTTGGGCTACGAAGAAAATGAGTTAGTTTCCGCGGATTTTCGCGGTGATGGTCGGTCTTCCATTGTTGACGCGCCGAGCACCATGGTGGTCGGCGAAAACTGCGTGAAGGTTGTCTCCTGGTATGACAATGAGTGGGGATACTCTTCGCGCGTGCGTGACCTCATCAACTATTTGGTCAGCAAAGGCCTGTAATCAACGTTTGGGAAATTCCCCACTCGAGTCGCAAACAACGCCACTCGAGTGGGGCACCCCTCAACCTTTCTTTTAGGACCATTCCCATGTCAAAACTTTCTATTCGCGATTTGCCGTTGCACGATAAGCGCGTCTTTATGCGGGTTGATTTCAATGTGCCGTTGGAAGATGGACTGGTTACCGACGAGACCCGTATCCGCGAGACTCTGCCTACCATTGAATATGCGTTGAAGCAGGGGGCGCGGTTGATTTTGGCTTCGCACCTTGGGCGACCGAAGGGGAAACCAAATCCGAAGATGAGTTTGAAGCCGGTCGCTGAGCGCCTGCGCATGCTGCTGGATAAGGAATATTCTCTCTCGGAGAATGTTGGATTCTGTCCGGAGTGTGTGGGGCCGGAAGCTACCGAAATGGCGACCAAGCTGGAAAAGCATCAGACGCTGCTTTTGGAGAACTTGCGCTTTCATCCAGAAGAGGAAGCGAACGACGAAAATTTCGCCAAACAGTTGGCTAGTCTGGCGGATTTTTATGTGAATGATGCTTTTGGAACAGCGCATCGGGCCCATGCTTCTACCGCTGGGATCACTAAGTTTGTGAAGAAATCCGCGGCTGGATTGCTTATGCAGAAGGAACTCGACTACATGGGCAAGGCTTTGTCGAATCCGGAAAAGCCATTCGTGGCGATTCTTGGCGGAGCAAAAGTTAGTGACAAGATCGCTGTCATTCAGAACCTGTTGACCAAAGTGGATGCTTTGATCATCGGCGGCGGGATGGCTTACACCTTTCTTAAGGCACAAGGGCAGGAGATTGGCAAGTCGCTGGTTGAGAATGACAAAATTGACCTGGCGAAGCAGCTTTTGAAACAGGCGAAAGATCGCCATGTGAAGTTCCTACTCCCGGCGGATCACGTGGTTGCCGACAAGTTTGATGCTGCGGCCACGCCCGAGCCAGTGGGCGTTGGGCAGACCATTCCTGCGGACAAAATGGCTTTTGATATTGGGCCTCAAAGCGTTGATGCCTTCTCTCAGGAGATTGCCAAGGCCCGCACCATTGTTTGGAATGGGCCTATGGGTGTGTTTGAATTTCCCAATTTTGCCAAGGGGACGTTCAAGAT
>Ga0157375_10001999_pt1 | contig 17595 bp, 10 predicted proteins | sample M35metaG_FD_115311 | JGI IMG/M metagenome (GOLD analysis project Ga0157375, IMG submission 115311) | Miscanthus rhizosphere microbial communities from Kellogg Biological Station, Michigan, USA - M3-5 metaG | ecosystem: Host-associated > Plants > Roots > Rhizosphere > Soil | place: USA: Michigan... | reverse complement strand
GCAAGAAAGCGCGCGCCGAAATCCTTGAAGGCGGCGGTCGGCCCGTGGAACAACTCGAGGATGTGATCGTCGGGCGTTGCCAACTTTTTCAGCGGCGCGGGAAATGCAAAAGCTTCCGTGCAGATTGAATCGAGATCGTGCGCCAGCAAATCGCCGGCGAAGAATGGAGCCAGCAGGCGCGACGCGACGACGGGCAGCGATGTGGCGTCGCCGAACTCGTCCGCTTCCAGGCGCGGCAGCGTCTGCGGTACGTAGAGTCCGCCGTCGGGCGCGAGTCCGGCGTTGATCGCTCCGCTCAGTCCGACCGCTGGCGCACCGCCACGCGTGCTGTGGAATTTCATTGCACGAGCGTCGCGGCGGGGCCGTTGACCGGCGAGACGAAACTTTCGCTGGCCAAGCCGGCCTCGGCAAAGGCAGTGCGCATGGCCGGTGCCGCGAGCTCGGCAGCGATCTCGGATTCGAACCAGGCGAACACGCTCGGTCCGGCGCCGGAAATGCTGGCGCCCATCGCGCCGTGATGGAGCGCGGCCTGCTTGACGCGGGCGAAGCCGGGAATCAACGGTGCGCGCCGCGGTTCGATGAGCACGTCGCGCAGGCCGGCGCGTACGAGTGCGGCGTCGCCGAGATGGCAGCCGTGCAGCACGAGCGCCAGATTCGCGCTCTGGCCGATGAACTCGGTCAGGGCGTAGCTGCCCTTCAACGCTTCGCGCGCATGGCGCGTCTCGAGCGTCGCGTCCGGGTGTACAAGTACACAATGCCACGCCGCGGGCGCCGCAATCTGCACGAGGCGGTCCGGCGTTGCCAGTACGATGCCGCCGAGCAGCATCGGGCCGACATTGTCGCCGTGGTAGCCGCCGCTGGCGACCGCCTCGCCGGCCAGCGCGTACGGATAGAGGTCCTTGGCCGCGAGCGGTTGCTCGAGCAAAGCATTCGCGGCGATCAGGGCGGCCACGCACGATGCGGCGGAACCGCCCATGCCGGAACCGAACGCAATGCCCTTGTCCAGTTCGATCTCGAAACCGAATGGCGGCTTCAGCGCTGCATGGAGCGCGATCAGTGCAGCGCCGGCAGTGTTGCGCTCCGGCTCCAGCGGCAGTGCCACGGTGCTGCGGCGAATGGATTTGATCCGAACCTTCGGCGTATCGATGCGGCGCACTGTCGCGCGATCGCCCGGTCCGGCGATCGTGTGACCGAGGATATCGAAGCCGACGCCGATGTTGCCGACGGAGGCTGGGGCGAATGCGGTGGCGAAACTCAGCATTTCGAAATTTGCGTGCGAAAGAATGAGTAGGGTAGCCCAAGATAGAGCCTCAGGTTGGGCGAGAGGGTAGCGTAGAGGTGCTTTGTTGCTTTCGAGAGTACGAGCGAGCACTTCCCCCTCACCCCGGCCCTCTCCCCGGCTATGCCGGGGGAGAGGGAGGAAGAATTCTCATACTCTGGCTCCCAGTGCGCCGGCCACGCGCAACAGATCGGCAAACACACCGGCTGCGGTAACTTCGGGGCCAGCGCCCGGACCTTGCACGACGAGCGGATTGTCGCAATAGCGCTTTGTGGAAAATTGCACGACGTTGTCGGTCAGGCGGATGTTGGCGAAAGCATGGTCGCGCGGCAACTCGACGAGACCCACACTTGCGCTGCCGTCGCGTTTCAGGCTGGCCACGTAACGCAGCACGTGGTCCCGGCCACGCGCCGCCCCTAGCCGCTGCGCCATGGCCGCATCGAGTTGTTCGAGTTGCGCCATGAACTGTTCGAGCGAAACGGCCAGGAGGCTTTCCGGCACGAGATTCTCGACTTCGATATCGGCCAGAGACATCTCCCAGCCGGCTTCGCGCGCGAGGATCACGAGCTTGCGCGCGACGTCGGTGCCGGACAGGTCGTCGCGCGGATCCGGTTCGGTGTAGCCCAGGTCGCGCGCCTTGCGTACCAGTTGCGAAAAAGGCGCGCCGCCGTCGTAGCTGTTGAACAGCCAAGCCAGCGTACCGGAAAAGATGCCCTCGACAGCGAGGATCTCGTCGCCGGTATCGACGAGGTCGCGCAGCGTCGTGATGACCGGCAGCCCGGCACCGACAGTTGCCTCGTAGCGGAACCGCGCCGCGCCTTTTTCCGCGGCCTCGCGGATCGCGCGATAGCGGTCGATCGGCCCGGCGCCGGCCTGCTTGTTCGGCGTGACGATGTGGATGCCAGCCGCCAGCCACGCCGGATAGTGTGCGGCGACGGCGTCACTGGCACTGCAGTCGACGATGATCGCGTGCGGCAGATGCGAGGTGTGCACGTGGCCGGCGAAGCGCGACAGGTTGCAGGTTTCGTCCGCCGCCGCGATGCGTTCGCGCCAGTCGCTGCCGTCGCTGCCGCGCCCATCCAGTGCCATGCGCCGGCTCGTGGCCAGTGCGCGCAGGCGCAGGTCGAGATTCGCCTCGCGCTTCAGGCGCGGCGCGGCGGCGGCGATCTGGTCGAGCAGGGCGGTGCCGACCTTGCCCGGTCCGATCACGCCGACCGAGATGGTTTGTGGAGAAAGATAGAAAGCCGCATGCGCGGCGCGCAACGCGCGAGCGGCGTCGGCGCTGTCCACGGCGACCGAGATATTGCGTTCCGACGCACCCTGGGCGATTGCGCGAATGTTGACGCCGGCGCGCGCGAGCGCGTCGAACAGGCGCGCGGCGGTGCCGGGAACGCCGGCCATGCGATTGCCGACTGCGGCGAGCACGGCGATGTCGCTCGTCATCTGCACGCCGCTGATCTGGCCGGCTGCGAGTTCGCGCGCGAAAGCGCCTTCGAGCGCGGCGCGCGCGCTGTTGGCCTGTGCCGCGCGCACGACGCTGCAGATCGAGTGCTCGGACGATCCCTGCGAAATCATCACGACCGACACGTGCGCGGCGCGCAAGGCAGCAAACACGCGTTCGGCGGTGCCGGGCACGCCGATCATGCCGGTGCCTTCGACGTTGATCAGCGCCAGATGATGCGCAAGCGTGAGGCCCTTGACCGGCCCGCTGGCGTCGCCGACGGCGTCGATGCGCGTGCCGGGATGCTCGGGTCGGAACGTGTTGCGGATGAAGATCGGCAGGTTGCGCCTGATCGCCGGCGCCATCGTCTGCGGGTGGATGACCTTGGCGCCGAAGTAGGCGAGTTCGCAGGCTTCCTCGTAGCTCATCGCGGCGAGCGTGAACGCTTCGGGTTCGACGCGCGGATCGGCGCTGAGCACGCCGTCGACATCGGTCCAGATGTGCAGTTCCTGCGCGCTCAACAACGCGGCGAATATCGCGCCGGAATAGTCGCTGCCGTTGCGGCCGAGCACAGTTGCGCGGCCATCGCCATTGCGCGCGACGTAGCCGGTGACGATGACGCGGGACTCGCGGTGCCCGGCTTGCCAATCGGCCAGCAGCAAACCCGTTGCGTCCCAGTCGACGGCGACGCCGAGTTCCTCGTGATGCACGACGAGCACGTCGCGCGCGTCGAGCAGCGCGTAGGCGGCGCCGGCGGCGCGCAGGTACGCGTGCATGATGTGCGCCGACCACACTTCGCCCTGGCCGCTGATCGCATCGCTGCTGTCGCGGCCGGCGCTGCCGAGCACACTGATCGCATGCAGCATTTCGGCGAGCGCGTCGAATTGCGCGGCGAGCCAGGTGCATGACGCATCGGCGCCGGCGCCGAGCAGTTCTCTGGCCGTGTGCAGATGCCGGTCGCGCAGTTTCTCCCATTGCGCTCGCCAGGCCGCCTTTGTCGCGGCGCTGGACGTGAGACCGATCAGCGTGTCGGTGACGCCCTGCATTGCGGAAACGACGACGACTTGCGTGGTTTCGCCGCGCTCCAGGAGCAGGCCGGCAACGTGGCGGATTCGGGCAGCATCGGCCAGCGAAGAGCCGCCGAATTTGTGCGCGACGATCGTCGGCACCGATGCACTCCGGGCGGCCGCTGCAACGGGTGGAGAATCGGATTCTGGACTGCCACGTTCAAGCGCTTTCATCGTGCCTCCTGGTGAGGCTCCGCGCTGATCGGGATCGGGAAGGTGGCTGCCCGCATCTCGATCGAGGTGCGGGGCCGTATTTGCTTGTCTTAATCGCGAACGGCCGACCGCACCCACGTCGTCGTGGTCGTCGTACCGGTACCGGTGAACAGGTTTGTGCACATGCAGCAAGTTGAACCGATCGGCAGTATTGTGTCAAGCCGCCCAAGGGCAGGGGCAATTGCCCGGTTGGAAGACTCCGTTCGCCCTGAGCGTAGCGCCGAAAGCGCGAAGTCGAAGGGCCAGGGTAGTGACGACGCTTCGACTTCGCCAGCTGTGCTGGCTACGCTCAGCGCGAACGGCTACCTCGGAATTGAATTCAGGCCGCCGCTTGGCAGCTTGGCCATCAGCGCATCGTGCAGCAGCGTTTTGCGCCAGCCTTCCAGCGCAGCCGGCCACACCCGATCGGTCACCAGCGCTTCGAGGTGGCGGCGAGCACAGAGAAGCGTCTCAGGAACCGAAAGTTGCTCGGCGATGGCGGCAATCGCAGTTTTCATTTCACCGACGGCGCGCTTCTGTGCCGAGTCGAGCGGCAACGCGATGCGCTCGATCGCCAGATCTTCGTCGGTCAAGGGCGCTTCCAGCAGCGCCTGAAGTTCCTGACGCTGCGGCCCGCGCAACGCACGCAGCCCGCGCGTGCGCTCGAACAGTTCGTCGCCGCCGCGCGGCGGTTGCGAAGCGAGGTTGAGCGCGTGCGCATCGTCGAGCAGCCACGGCTTGGGCTTGTCGAACGTGCGTGCCGCCGCTTCGCGCCACAGCAGCAATCGACGCAGCAGCGCCTGACGCTCGATCGGCCAGTCGGCCGCGCCGCGGAACGCCCGCTGCGGGTGCGGGTCCGGCTGCGCATGGCACACGCGCTCGATCAGAGCGCGGCAGTCCTCGCGCAGCCAGCTGCTGCGGCCGAGTTCGTCGAGCTTGCGGGCAAGCACTTCGTGCAGTTGCGGCAACCAGGCAACATCCAGAGCGGCGTATTCGAGTTGCGCCGGGCTCAGCGGACGCTGCAGCCAATCCGAGCGCGTCTCGGCCTTGGCCAGTTCGACGCCGAGCAACTGGCCGACGAGCTTCTGGTAGCTCACGCCGAAGCCGATGCCGGCCATCGCAGCGGCGATCTGCGTGTCGAACAGTTCGCCCGGGCCATCGGGGAGCAGCGGCAGCAAGGCCTCGAGGTCTTCGCCGGCGCTGTGCATGATGCTGCATGTGTTCGCGTCGCCAAGGCGCGCCACCAGCGATGGCGGCCTGCGCAGCGCAACGGTGTCGATGAGGGCGGTCTCGCCGCCGATGCACACCTGCAACAACGCCAGGCGGGAAGCGAACGTGTTGGTGCGCATGAATTCGGTGTCGACTGCGATCAGCTGCGGTGTTGCACGTGCGGCGAGCCAGGCGTCGAGCGTTTCGATCGAGTCGATCCAGCTATACATTCGTCATTCCGGCGGTTCCGATTCGGTGGAACCCACGCAGGGGATTCCGGTCTGTAGTGCTGATGACCGCTGTTGCGATGCCGGCGGCAGATGGCTAAGGTGCCATAACTCCGAAGCGAACGTAAGCGCAATGCCTGGCAACGAATTCGTCCGCAAGCAGAACGTGATCGGTAGCGCGGCCGGGATCGCTCTGCTGGTGTTTGCGCTGGCCTATCGTTTTCTGCCGTCATTCGGAGGCGGTTACAGCGGAGCGGAAAAACCTGCTTCGCCGATTCCTTCCGGTGCGCCGATGTCGGTGCAGGCGCCGCCAAAGGCGCCGCCGACGACAGCGCCCGCCGAAGCGCCGAAGCCGGAGGCGGCACCGGCTCCTTCTTCCGAGCCAGCACCGCCTGCGCCGCCGCCGCCCAAAGCCATTGCCGCATTGCTGCGCAAGGCCGACAAGGCATTCGCCGATGGACACCTGATCGAACCGCGCGCTACCAGCGCGCTGGCGCAGTATCAGAAAGTTCTCGACGGCGACAAGGACAATGCCGCGGCCAAGGCCGGCATCGAGAAAATCCATCAGGCGTTGCTCGACCAGGCCAGGGAGGCGCTCGACCGGGATGACGACAACGAATCCGAGCGCGCGATCGCGGCGCTGGCCAGCATGCCGCAAGTTCAGGCGTCCGAACTCGATGCATTGCAGGCGCGGCTGAAGTTGTTGCGCCGGATCAGCCCGTTGCTCACGCGCGCTGCCGACCTGCTGAAACAGGGCCACGCGACCGCGCCGAAGGACGGCAATGCACTTGCGGTGTATCGCGAAGTGCTGAAGCTCGATCCGGACAACAAGCTCGCTGCGCAGGGCCTGGCGCAGGTGCAGCGCGGTTTTCTCGATCGCGCGCTCGCCGCTGCCGCGCAGGATGATTTCAGCGGCGCAGATGCCATTCTGGCCGAGGGCTCGGGGATCGCCCCCGGATCCAAGGAATTGCTCGACACGCGCACGCGCATCGAGGACATCCGCCGGCAGCGCGCGACCAACGTGCTCGCACAGGCCAACTCGGCGCTCGATGCCGGCAATGCGGACCTGGCCGAGATGCTCGCGCAGCGTGCGTTGGGCCTGAGTCCGGACGTCGCCGGCGTCGACGAGTTCAACGAACACCTGCGCAACGCGCGACTCTATGCCAGCTACAAGCCGGGCCAGATGATCAACGACAAGTTTCTGGACCGCAGCGGGAGCGCTCCGGCCGTGGTCGTGATCCCGACAGGCGAGTTCACGATGGGTTCGCCCGGCACCGAGGAAGGCCATCGTTCGAACGAGGAGCCGCAGCGCCAGGTGAAGATCGGCAGCGGGTTCGCGCTCGGCGCGAACGATGTGACAGTCGCTCAGTTCCGCGCGTTCGTCAGCGATGCCGACTACGAGACCGACGCGGAGAAACTCGGCAGCTCCGCCGTCTACGACGAGGAATCCGGACGCATGATCGACCGGCGCGGCGCCAGCTGGAAGGATGACTTCCTCGGCGAGCGGGCGACCGACGATCTGCCCGTCGTGCATGTCTCATGGAACGATGCGCGCGCCTATGCGCACTGGCTTGCGGCGCGCACCAGCAAGAATTACCGGTTGCCGAGCGAAGCGGAATTCGAGTACGCGTTGCGCGCCGGGGGCACGACGCGCTATCCCTGGGGCGACAAGAATCCGACGCATGTCCATGCCAACCTTACCGGCGATGGCGACCGCTCGCCGCATCTGCGCCGCAGCTGGGCCCATGCGTTTCCAAAGTACAGCGACGGTTTCTGGGGACCTTCCCCGGTCGGCAGCTTCGCCCCGAACAAATTCGGCCTGCAGGACATCGACGGCAACGTTTCGATCTGGGTCGAAGATTGCTGGCACGAGAACTACATGCGCGCTCCCGCCGACAGCCGTGCCTGGGTCAATCCCGGCTGCGCCGAGCACGTCGTGCGCGGCGGATCGTGGGGAAGCGCCCCGGATCAATCGCGCTCGGCTTTCCGCGTTGCCGCGCCGGCCGACACGCGCAGCGCGCGCGTCGGCATTCGCGTCGCGCGCGACCTGTAGGCGCAACGAACTCTACGGGCAGACAAGTCCGGCAGGCTGCGTCAGGCGCGTCAGATTCATGCTGCCGCTGCCGTAACCCAGCCCGGAAGTGAATTCGACCTGGCCGTGGTCGCAACTCAGGAACGTGAACTTGAGCGTGCCCCAATCCTGCAGGACGATTGCGCTCGAGTCGAAGTTCGGAATCCAGTGGCCGCCGCTCGGCAGGACGACCAGAGGGATGGTGGCGACATTGTCGCTGTAGGTGCCGATGCCGCCAAACCAGACTTGCGAATCGCCGGCCGGATCGAACGAGAACCAGTAGGCGAGCAAGCGGTTGTCCGACAGGACCTCGAGCATCAATCCGTGCCCAGCCTGGGTCGGATCGAACCAGTTGCCGGTGAACGCCGGATTGATCGCGCGCTGGTCCGCGTTCGGTGGCGTCGCACCGTTGCCGGCGATCGTGCCGATGAGTCCGTTAGGCGCAACCTTGCGCACCCTGCTGTTGTCCGTGTCGGCGATATAGATGCTGCCGTCCGCGCCAACGGCAACGCCACGCGGGTTATTCAATAGCGCATCCTTGGCGGAGCCGCCGTCGCCCGCGAACCCCGGATGGGTACACTTTCCGGCCACGGTGCTGATGATGCCGGCACTGACCTTGCGAATGCAGTGGTTGCCCGTGTCGGCGATATACAAATTGCCATTCGCATCGACCGCGACGCTGTAGGGCACCGACATGGCCGCTTTCGTCGCAGGTCCGCCGTCGCCGGAATATCCGCAAGTGAAGGCAAGGCCGCCGGATGGATCGCGGTCATCGCCCGCGACGGTGATGACGCTGCCATCGGCGCGGACTTGCCTGACCCGGCAGTAGCTATCCGGCGCGAACACGTTTCCGACTGCGTCGACCGCGATCTGCTCGGGAGCGCACAGGCCCTTGCCGAGATAACCGGCGCCGCAGATCGTGCCGACGACGGTACTGACGGTTCCATTCGCCAAGATCTTGCGCAAAGGTCCGTACGCGCTCGTGACGTATAGATTGCCGAACTTGTCGGCCGCAACGCCCTGTGGCCAGTAGATGGTGCCGCTCGATGCCGGCCCGCCGTCCCCGCCATTGGCGCGGAAACCGTTGCCGAGCACCGTCGTGACGATTCCATTGGTGTCGATCTTGCGCACGCGATTGTTGTACGCGTCGGCGACATAGAGATTGTTCGCGGCGTCGAGCGCCAGTCCGCCGACCAACGGGCTGTAGTCGACCGGGTCCTGCACGAGTTCGAGGTAGCTCAGCGGAAAGTAGAATTGCGCATCCCTCGCTGCACCGCCGTCGCCGGAGTAGCCCGACGCACCCGAACCGGCAACACGGGTAAAGGTGCCTTGGGCGTCGACTTTGTAGATGCGATCGGGGTTGCTGCTGAAATACACGTTGCCCGACGCGTCGACGATCACCGCGCCGGGAGAACCGATTGGCGTGTCGATGGCTTCCTGCGTGCCGATGTTCGTCAGCCGTTGCAAATCCATGCCGCCGGTGCCGTAACCGAGCACGGAATTGAAGTCGACCCTGCCGTGGTCGTGGTCGGCGAATGAAAACGTCAACGTGCCCCAGGTGTTGGAAACGATCTTGCTCGAGTCGAAATTCGGAATCCAGCGTCCGCCGGTCGGCAGGGTGGCCGTGATCGTGGCAGTGTTCCCGCTGTACGAGCCGACGCCGCCGAACCACGCTTGCTTGCCGGCCGGATCGAATGCGAACCACAGCGCAAACAGGCGGTTGTCGGGCAATACTTCGAGCATCAGTCCCTGACCGCCCTGCGCCGGGTCGAACCAGCTGCCGGTGAAGCTGTTGTCGATGTCACCGGCCGATTGCGCGTGGGCTACGCGGGAGATGATCATTCCGCCGAGCAGACCGATCAGTCCGAACAGGAACACGTAGAAGAACAGACCGAGCAGGGCGAGGAACAGCACTTGCAAGGTTCCGCTGGCTGGGTTTGCTGACTTCATGTAGATCCCCGTTGAAGATGGACTGGGTATTGCCGCAGCGTGCGCACAGAAAACGCATGACTTCAGTGGTGCGTCGCTTTTTTACGCCGCGGCACTGCGCCGCACAATCCACCCGAATGGCTAGCCAGACTGCCAGGCATCATTGACGACCCTGCGGAGGCGGTGAATCATCCGTTCGGACTAGCCCGCCGGCGGAGCGACTGCCGAAGCCTAGCCACAAAGTCGCAACAGGCCTGAAATGTATTGACAATATTGCGCCGGCTGACTCCAATCGACGCCAGGCGTGATTTCGGGCGTTCGACAGGGCATGGGGCATTCGCGGGGCGAGGGAGACGAGCGGAAAACGTTGCGAATGAGATGTGCCGTCCTTGTCGGTGCGTTCTGTTGCCTGGCGACGGCGAGCGCTGCGCGGGCCCAGGAGCTTTCCGAACACGAGTTTCTCGCCGACTTTCCGACGGTTCTTTCGGCCTCGCGCTTGCGCCAGAACGCCAGCGAGACGCCGCAACCGGTCACGGTCATCGACCAGGCGATGATCAAGGCGTCCGGCGCGCGCGAGTTCGCCGAATTGTTTCGCCTCGTGCCGGGCTTCACCGTCAGCTACGTCACCTACGTCAAGGGCATGCAGCCGGTCGTGACTTATCACGGCCTCGGGCGCGAATTCTTCTCGCGCCTGCAGGTCATGATCGACGGGCGCTCGATCAACAACGCAACGCTCGCCGGCGTCGACTGGAGCGAGATCCCCTTTGCCCCGGAGGATATCGACCGCATCGAGGTCGTGCGCGGCCCGAGCAACGCGACCCAGGGCATCGGCGCATTCCTCGCGACCATCAACTTCATCACGAAGTATTCGTTGCAGGAGCGCGGTGCCGAAGCGGTCGTCGCCGCCGGCAACGACGGCATTGTCGACGGCGCCGCGCGCTTCGGCGGTGGCTCCGGAGGTTTCGACTACCGGCTCGTCGTCGGTCATCGCGCCGATTCCGGATTCGACAATATCGAGGATTCCCGCAGCCGCAACTTCCTGACGGCGCGCTCGGACTGGCAGATCGGCGCCGGCGACAGCCTGCTCTTGCAGGCAGGCGGCACGAACGGCAGCAACGATGCGGGCCTCGGCGGCGCGAACGATCCGCCGCGCAGCGTCGACCTGAAAACCGGCTACGCCCAGGCGAAATGGGAACACAGCTTCGACGCCGACGAGGGCATGTATGTACAATTATACTATTACCATTTTCGCCTGACCGACGTATTCCTGCCTGACCAGCTGCTGCCCGGGGCCTCGCCGCTGCCGATAGACGGCGGCAGCGCGGTGCGCCGCACCGACCTGGAATTGCAGCAGAACTTCAGCGCCGGGCCGAACCTGCGCTGGGTATGGGGCGGCAGCGTTCGCGAGGACCTGACCGAAGTCCCGCTGCTGTTCACGACGATCAAGCCGCTGCATATCGAACGGCTGTTCGGCCATGTCGAATGGCGCGCCAGCGACAAGGTCCTGATCAATGCGGGCGCGATGGTCGAGAACAACAACATCAGCGGCACGGATGTCGCGCCCGAGCTGGCGCTGAACTACCAGATGGCGACCGACCAGACGCTGCGCTTCAGCCTGTCGCGGGCGCTGCGCACGCCGACGGTGATCGAGAACCAGGGTCAATTCGCCGTCGGTCCGCCGGGCACGCCGCGCTATGGGCCGCCGGGCGACCTCCTGCCCGAAACGATCCTGTCGCGTGCAATCAGTTATGTCGCCGAGTGGCCCGAGCAGCACGCGAGCCTCGACATCAAGCTGTTCGACGACGATGTCCACGATCTCATCGACCTGATCGGCGCGCGCACCGATTCAGCGGCCGAGACTTTTCCGCAGAACGCCGTGAACGGCGACGCCGCCCGTGAACGCGGCATCGAAGGCCAGTTCACATGGCGCCCATCGGCGGACAACATGCTGGTAGCGTCCGCGACGTTCCAGGACATCGCCAGCGCGGACAACCTGGATACCTATTCGACTTCAGCGCCGCACACGACCCTGCACCTGCTCATGTCGCACCGCTTCGGCGACGTGTGGGACGCCAGCATCAACGTGCACAACCAGAGCGCGTTTCGCGCCGACGGCTACAGCGAGCCGCAGCGGGCATTCACGCGGGTCGATCTGCGCGTCGCACGACAATTCTCCTTCGCTCGCGGCGACGGTGAAATTTCAGCGTCGGTGGAGAACCTGCTCGACGACCACTACACCGAATACCGTCACGACGATGTTGCCAGCCGGCGCATCTGGCTGACGCTGCGCTACAAGTTGTGGCCATGACTGCCCCCGGACCTGCCAGCGCGCAAGCGATGCCTTGCAACGCACCGCGTTGGCGGGTCCGTTTTCTGCACGCCTGGTTCGCGCTTGCGGCGAGCCTTTGCGCGCCGCAGGCCGGCGCTCAGGTGCTGCTCGTGCTCAGCGACGAGTCCGCCGGTTATCAGGCGGTTGCCGAGGAAGTACGCTCCGGGTTGAAGCAGTCGCGCGATGGAAAGCTGCGCGTCGACGCAGCGGTAGCCTCGCGCATGGCCGACGCCGACACGGCATCGCTCGACTCTTATGAGTTGGTGGTGACGATCGGCCTGGCAGCGGCCCAGCAGACGCTGTCGCGCGAGAAGGACCTGCCCACGCCGCCGCGCACGCTGTGCCTGCTGATTCCGCGGCAGAGCTTCGAGCGGCTCCTGCCGAGCGCCGGCCGCGCGCGCGATTCGCGTGTGTCGGCGGTGTTCATCGATCAGCCGTTGTCGCGGCAAATGGACCTGCTTCGCGTTGCCCTGCCGGAGAAGAAGCGCGTCGGCGTGATCCTCGGACCGTCGTCGCTGGACCTTGAAAGCGAACTGGCCAGGCAGGCGCGAGAGCACACGCTGGCGCTGACCGTCGCCCGTATCACGGAGCGCGCCGGACTTTACGCTGCGCTGCAGAACGTGCTTCCGGCGAGCGACCTGCTGTTGATGCTGCCCGATCCGCTCGTTTCCAACGCCGACACCGTCTACGGCCTGCTGCTGACGACCTATCGCGAGCAGCTGCCGGTCATCGGTTTTTCCGAAGGCTTGTTGAACGCCGGTGCATTGCTCTCGCTGTACTCGACCGCGCATCAGCAAGGCAGGCAGGGCGCCGAAATCGCGCGCGAAATGCTGGCTCGTGCGGGCTCGTTGCCCGAACCGCAATATCCGAAATACTTCACCGTGCGCGTCAACGTCAGCGTCGCGCGATCGCTGGGACTGCACCTGCCGGCGGAGGAGGCCTTGGCTGCCGCGCTGAGCGGCCATGTCGAGAGCGAGCGTGCGCCGGACGCGGCTGGCAAGCCGGCAACGCTCGGGGACGCGCCATGAAACATTGGGGCATCAGGACTCGCGTGCTGTTCCTTGCGATGGCGCCGAGCCTGATGATCCTGCTGTCGCTGGTGACCTACTTCACGTATCAGCGCATCGAAGAAGTCAACGTGTCGCTCGTCGAGCGCGGCAAACTGATCGCGCGCCGGCTGGCTCCGGGAACGGAGTACGCTATTTTCGCCGGCGACCGTGCCGCACTGCAGCGCCTGGCTGACGCAGCCGCGAGCGAAGTCGATGTCAGCGGCGTTGCGATCAGTGACGCAGCCGGGCAGGAATTGGCGCACGCCGGTGCGCGCGGCGCCGAAGGTGCGAATGTGTCGATGCGCTTTACCGAAGCGGTGCGGCAGACGCGCCTCGCGGTCGGCGACTTTCCGGAGCAGGTGCAGGCGAGCGAGAGCGCGGCGAAGATCGGCGAGATCACCGTCGTCATGTCGCGCGTCGCCGCGGCCACGCAGCAGCGCCGCCTGTTGCTGACGGGGCTGGCGCTCGGCCTGCTCGGCGTCCTTCTCGCGATTGCACTCGCGCTGCTCATCGGCAATGGCGTGATCCGTCCGATCAGACGCCTGGCCAATGCGATGGTGGAACTCGGGCGAGGCCGTCGCGTGACGCCGATTTCCACCGCCGGCGGCGGCGAACTGAGCACGCTCGCCGAGGGCTTCAACCAGATGGCTGCGCGGCTGCAAGCCGACGCACGCGAACTCGAGGCGCGTATCGGTGACGCCACACGAGCGCTGATGGTGCAGAAAGACGCCGCCGAACAGGCGACGCGGGCGAAGTCGCGCTTCATCGCCGCCGCGAGCCACGACCTGCGCCAACCGCTGCACGCGATCGGCCTGTTCTCTTCGGCTTTGCAGCGGCGCGTGCAGGGCGAGGAACTGCAAACCGTCGCCGCGGACCTCGCGCAGGCCGTCGGTGTCATGGAGCGCCTGTTCAATTCGCTGCTCGACATCTCGCGCCTCGATTCCGGCGCGCTCAGCGCGAACCCGCGGCCGTTCGCGCTCGATCGCTTGTTCGCGCAACTCGCGGCCGAGCATGGCGACGCTGCAGCGCGCAAGCAGTTGCGCCTGCGCTTCAGCCCGACGAAGGCGGTGGTGCTGTCCGACGAGTTGCTCGTGCACCGGATCCTGACCAATCTGGTGGCGAATGCGATCCGCTACACCCGTACGGGCGGCGTGCTGGTCTGTTGCCGGCCTCGCGGCGACGAAGTTCAGATCGAGGTGCGCGACAGCGGCATCGGCATCGCTGCAGAAAAGCACGAGGACATCTTCCTCGAGTTCTTCCGCAACGGCGGTACCGGTGAGGACGAGGCCATGGGCCTTGGACTGGGGCTCGCCATCGTGTCGCGCCTGGCCCGGCTGCTCGCAACGAAGGTGCATGTCCGGTCGGATCTGCAACGCGGCTCGGTATTCTCGCTGCGCCTGCCGCGCGGCGAATCGGCGACGGTCACGCAGGTCGAGGTTGCGCACGCGGCCGCCGAGAAGTCCGACCTGGCGGTGCGCGTGGTGGTCGTGGACGACGATCCGCTCGTGCTCGCGGGCAATCGCGCGCTGCTCGAGGAACTCGGCTGCATCGTCACGGGCGTTTCCGATTCGCGGCGCGCGCTCGCCGCGCTGGCGGCGCTTGCCGGCGAGCCGGTGCTCGTGCTGTGCGACATGTGGCTCGGCGAAGGCGAGAACGGCATCGACCTGCTGCGCCAGGCGATTGCGCTGGCGGGTGCGCAAATATCCGGTATTCTGATTTCCGGCGACATTGGACCTGCGACGCAGCGTGCGGCCGACGAAGCCGGCTACCTGCTCTTGCACAAACCGGTTTCCCCGGCCAAGCTGCGTGCGGTCGTGATGAACTTTGCATGGAAGGTACGCGAGATGACAACTCCTGGCAGGTCGAGTCATGAAGATCCTGTTGGCTGATGACCACGCTTTGATCCGATCCGGCTTGCGCAGCGAACTCTCCACGCTCGCCGAAGCGATCGATTTCGTCGAGGCCTGGAACGCGGACACTCTGCTGCGCATGTTCGAGCAGCACCGCGACCTCGACTTGGCGCTGGTCGACCTGACGATGCCCGGCATGGAAGGCGCGCGCACGATCGGTGCGTTGCGCACCCAGTATCCGGCGGTTCCGCTGGTTGTAGTTTCCGGCCTGAACGACGCGCGGCAGGTTCAGGAAGTCCTGCGCGCCGGCGCCGTCGGCTTCATCCCGAAATCCGCGGTGGGGCAACTCGTGTTGCCGGCCATCCGCCTGGTCCTGGCTGGCGGGCAATACCTGCCGCCGCAATTGATGTCCACGCTCGAAGCTGCAGAGACCGCACCGGTTGCGCCGGAAACGCCAATGCGAAAACCTGCGGAATCGAGCCGCGTGGAAGCGCTGAGTCCGCGCCAGGAGGAAGTGTTCGCGCTGATGGCGAAGGGCCTTTCGAACAAGATGATCGCGCGGCAGCTCAACATCTCCGAGGGCACGGTCAAGAGCCACATCGCCACGATCTTCGACGTGCTTCGCGTGCACAACCGCGTTTCCGCAATCGCCGAGGCGCGCAATCTTTCTGCCCGCCGCGCAGGTGAGAAAGACTCGTAGCGACAACCGGCATCTGTCTGGCGCGCATGGGATTTCGATCGCCGCTCCCGCCCGCAGGAGAATGGATTCGTAGCGCCGGTTTATAATCGTCGCTTTACCATCATGGAGCCTTCCGGCATGAACGCCCCCACCCGCATCGACACCACGCGCACCATTCGCGCGCCGCGCGGCACGCAGCTGTCGTGCAAGAGCTGGCTGACCGAAGCCGCGTTCCGCATGATCCAGAACAACCTCGACCCCGACGTCGCCGAAAATCCGAGCGAACTCGTCGTCTATGGCGGCATCGGCCGCGCCGCGCGCAACTGGGAATGTTTCGATGCAATCCTGCGTTCGCTGCGCGAACTCGGTGACGACGAAACATTGCTTGTCCAATCGGGCAAACCGGTCGGCGTATTCCCGACGCACGCCGATGCGCCGCGCGTGCTGATCGCGAATTCCAATCTCGTGCCGCACTGGGCAACGTGGGAGCACTTCAACGAGCTCGATAAGAAGGGCTTGATGATGTACGGCCAGATGACGGCCGGCTCGTGGATCTATATCGGCTCTCAGGGAATCGTCCAGGGGACCTACGAGACATTCGTCGAGATGGGGCGGCAGCACTACGGCGGCAACCTCAAGGGCAAATGGATCCTCACCGCGGGCCTCGGCGGCATGGGCGGCGCTCAGCCGCTCGCGGCGAGCCTGGCCGGCGCGTGCTCGCTGAACATCGAGTGCCAGCAGAGCAGCATCGACATGCGCTTGCGCACGAAGTACGTCGACGAGCAGGCGACGGATCTCGACGATGCGCTCGCGCGACTGAAAAAGTATACGACCGAGGGCAGGGCGGTTTCCATCGCGCTGCTTGGCAACGCCGCCGAGATCCTGCCCGAGATGGTCCGGCGCGGCGTGAAGCCCGACGCGGTCACCGACCAGACCAGCGCGCACGATCCGGTCAACGGCTACCTGCCGATCGGCTGGACGCTCGAGCAGTGGTTCGAGCGGCGCAAGTCAGATCCCGATGGCGTGCGCGACGCGGCGAAGAAGTCGATGCGCGTGCACGTCGAGGCGATGCTCGCATTCCAGAAGATGGGCGCGCCGACGTTCGACTACGGCAACAACATCCGCCAGATGGCGAAGGACGAAGGTTGCGTCAACGCGTTCGACTTCCCGGGCTTCGTGCCGGCCTACGTGCGCCAGCTGTTCTGCCGCGGCATCGGTCCGTTCCGCTGGGTCGCGCTGAGCGGCGACCCGGAGGACATTTATAAAACCGACAAAAAGGTAAAAGAGCTCATTCCCGACGATCCGGCCCTGCACAACTGGCTGGACATGGCCGAAAAGCGCATCAGCTTCCAGGGCCTGCCGGCACGCATCTGCTGGGTCGGCCTCGGCCAGCGCCACAAGCTCGGCCTCGCGTTCAACGAGATGGTGCGCAACGGCGAACTGAAGGCGCCGATCGTCATCGGCCGCGATCACCTCGATTCCGGCTCAGTCGCAAGTCCGAACCGCGAAACCGAAGCGATGAAGGACGGCAGCGACGCCGTCTCTGACTGGCCGCTGCTCAATGCGCTGCTCAACACGGCCGGCGGCGCGACCTGGGTCAGCTTCCATCATGGCGGCGGCGTCGGCATGGGTTATTCACAACATTCCGGTGTCGTCATCGTTTGCGACGGTAGCGCAGCCGCCGACAAGCGCATCGCGCGCGTGCTGTGGAACGATCCCGGTACCGGGGTGATGCGGCATGCAGATGCGGGGTACGAGATTGCGGTGAAGTGCGCGAAGGAGCAGGGCCTGAAGTTGCCTATGATCTGATGGCAAGGTGTGGACGACGATAAGGCGCCACCGAACACGCGCACACCCGGAACCCTGGCCGCGCGAACTCGGTCGATGACGGTGCCCCGTTCGGCGCTGACCACGCGACCCTGGCCGATGAGCAAGGTCCGGACATCGATGCATGCCTAAACATGGTCGTTGACCATGCGATCTCGATCGATCAAGAAAAGCTCATCACCGTTGAACAGCACGATGTTCATCGTTGCGCAGAATCTGCTCAGCGATGAATGCGCGAGCTCGAACGATGGGCAAATTTTAATCAGCGGTGAGAGGGCGGAGAGTCACCGGTGGACATTACTTCACCAGCGATCACTGCCCGAGCGGACCTATCTAGATTTCTGTGTGCGGGGCGGTTGAGCCGACAGCGATCGGTTGAAAGCGGTCGGAATAGAGGATGGCGAATTGGTTCAATGCGGCTTTCCAATACAGGGTTTTTGCGATTC
>Ga0157375_10001998_pt1 | contig 17597 bp, 12 predicted proteins | sample M35metaG_FD_115311 | JGI IMG/M metagenome (GOLD analysis project Ga0157375, IMG submission 115311) | Miscanthus rhizosphere microbial communities from Kellogg Biological Station, Michigan, USA - M3-5 metaG | ecosystem: Host-associated > Plants > Roots > Rhizosphere > Soil | place: USA: Michigan... | reverse complement strand
TGTGGCGCGCGTCGTGGATCAGCGTGCCGGTTTTGACGTCGGCAAGGCGCTCATCCAAGAAGTAATTGCGGACCCGGGCACGCAGATTCTTAGCCTTCCCGACGTAAATCACCGCGCCGTGGGCGTCCTTGTATAGGTACACTCCCGGCGATGTCGGCAGTTCTGCGGCACGGGCGCGCAACTCAGAGTACGGTCTTATACTTAAATTGTGGCACGTGCTTTTCTTGCAGCTTCTCTCCTGGCGTGTGTCCTGAGCGCCCAGAAGCCTGCGGTAACCCCTGCTGAGCCGCCTGAAGAGGACGAATCTCTCGCGCCGAAGGTCTACGCACTCAATCCGGTGCAGGCGAAAAAAGAGATTACGGCGGGCGACTACTATTTCAAGAAGCCCAACTATAGCGCTGCGGCGAAGCGCTATCTGGAAGCAACGCGCTGGGATCCTGGCTCGGCGGAGGGCTTTTTGAAGCTGGGCGAGAGCCGCGAAAAGCTGCGCCAGTACGGCCCGGCACGCGAAGCGTACTTGAAGTACATCGAGCTGGCCGAGGATCCCAAGGAAAAGGACGCGATCCGCAAGAAGATGGACAAGTTTCCGGACGCGACGCCCGCCAAAGCCAAAACCGCAGCGCAAAAATGACCGATAAGATCGTGGTGTTCTCCACCTGCGATTCCGAAGAGCAGGCGGGACAAATCGCCCGTGCGCTGGTGGAACAGAGGCTGGCTGCGTGCGTCAACATTCTGCCCGGGGGGCGCAGTATCTATCGCTGGAAGGGCGAGATTGAAGACACCGCGGAATGGATGCTGATCATCAAGTCCCGTCGTGATTTGATGGAGCAGCTGCGGGCCGCCATCGGCAAGATCCATTCTTACGAAGTCCCGGAATTGCTGGCGGTCCCGGTGGTGGACGGGTCGGAGAGCTATCTGGCGTGGGTCGACCGTGAGCTGAGCGGCGAACTGAGCGAACTGAGCTGATGATGCGATTGGTTATCGCGGGCGGGGGATTCGCGGGCTTCTGGGCGGCGGCTGCCGCAGCCCGATTGCGCCATGACGTCCCCGCTCTTGCGTCGTTGGAGGTTGTGCTGATCTCGCGCGAGGATCAACTGGTTATCCGGCCGCGGTTGTACGAGCCGGATCCATCCCAGATGTCCGTTCCGCTGGTTCCCAGGCTGGACGCGATCGGGGTCCGCTTTGAGCAAGGCGAGATCAGTTCCGTCGACGTCGCCGGCGCGAAAGTTCGGTTCGCGGCGACGAGCATGTCTTATGACCGGTTGGTACTCGCCACTGGAAGCCAGTTAGCTCGACCGGCGGGAGCACTGGGTCAACACGGATTCGATATCGACACTCTGGCGGGCGCATCGGCTCTCGACCGGCATTTGCGTGGTCTGGCCGCACGGCCGGAAAGTGAAGGGCGCTGGACGGTGGTGATTGCCGGAGGAGGCTTCACCGGAATCGAGCTCGCGACCGCGCTGCCGGAGCGGTTGCGCGACATCGGCTCGGCTCGTGTATGGACAGAGGCGACTCGTGTAATTGTCGTGGATACCGCGGCTCGTATTGGGGCCAGTTTGGGTGACGGGCCAAATGCGGCAATCTGCGATGCACTGGGTTCAGCGGGAATCGAAACGCGCACGGGGGCTACGATCGCCAGCGCCGATTCGGAGGGCGTGACGTTATCGAATGGGGAGCGGATCGCCTGTCAGACGCTAATCTGGACCACGGGGATGCGCGCGAGCCCTCTGGCCGCTAAGATTTCGACGCGAACGGACGGGCTCGGCCGGATTGAGGTGACGCCCGAGCTGCGGCTTGTTGGAAATGACGCGGGAATCGACCATGTGTTCGCGGCAGGCGACGTAGCGCACGCGGCAGCCGATGGGGATCATGCGATTTTGCAATCCTGCCAGCATGCCCAAGTGACCGGACGATTCGCGGGATACAACGCGGCGGCGGATCTGGCGGGTTTGCCGCTTCAGGCGTATCGACAGCCACTCTACACGACGTGTCTGGACCTGGGCGAATCGGGTGCCGTGCTTACGAAAGGCTGGAATCGGACGGTGGAAGCCACGGGCGAACACGCCAAAACGATCAAGCGGCGGATCAATACGCAACTGATCTATCCGCCGGCCGAGCGCGAGGCGATTCTTGCCGCTGCCAGTCCAGTAGTGATGGACGACGAGACGTTCACCCGCCGCCTCCTGGCCACCACCAACTGACAGGTGACTACAAGATCACCTGTCCCACTTGAAACCCAGGGACCCACAAGTAGCGTCCCACAAGGAGTATCGCTGTGCTGAAGCGCTTAGCCAGAGTTGGCGTTTGGGTAGTTGTGTCGGCGGGATTGTGTCTGGGTCAAGGGCGCGGGCGCACGAGAAGTCCCATCGGCCGGGCTGGCCCGGCAACTCCCGTGGATCCGAATGCACCTAAAGGGGTATATCCCACCGAGCGCGGCGTTCTTAAGTCGATTTCCGGCGGCCAATTGTTCGTCGAAATGGACGATGAACACGAGATGAAGTTCCGGATCACGCGCAAGACCAAGATCTTCACCCAGACGAAAGACGCGCAGGGCAAAACCGTCCCCAAGGAAATTAAGGCTTCTTCACTTGAGCCCGGCGAGACCATCGACGTCGACATGCAGACTGCGCCGGACGGTTCTTTCGAGGCGGTTCGCGTCACGTTAGTGCCGCTGAAAGAAGAGCCGCTGACTTCGGAACCGCAGAAATAAGGGAAAGTAATGCCGTTCTCATTTCGCAAGACATCTATTCTCGCGATGGCGCTGCTGGGTGCATCCTTATTGCCCGCACAGCCAGCTCGCAACCGATACGCCTTGATTCTGGAGGATTCGCCGGTCGCGGCCCAGTTCTCGCGGGCCCGCATGGCGGAGGCCGCGAGCGTGAATTACGCGCGGTCGTTGCAGCAACGGCAACAGTCGGTTCGCGCGGCGCTCGCCCAGCGCGGGATTGTACCGACCGGATCGGTGACGGTGCTGCTGAATGCGGTTTTCGTAGTCGCGCCGGAGGATAGCGTCGCGGATTTGAAGAGCATTCCTGGCGTCCAGAATGTCGTGCCGATCCGAATTTATCACCGCAGGCTGAATCGCGCCACGGCTCTGGTGAATGCTCCCGCTGCGTGGAGCGCGCTGGGCGGGGTCAACAACGCGGGGGCGGGGATCAAGATCGGCATCCTCGATACCGGCATCGACCAGGCCCATCCGGCATTTCAGGATCCTTCTCTGCCGATGCCCGCAGGGTATCCGCGCTGCAGCGGCGATGACTGTGCTTTCACCAACAATAAAGTGATCGTGGCGCGGAGCTACGTGAAGCAACTGGCGGCGGGAAGCTCTCCGCTAAACCCGGCTGCGGATTCCCGCCCGGACGACTTTTCGCCGCGGGACCGGTCCGGTCACGGGACGGCAGTAGCATCCACGGCCGCCGGTCACACCAACACGGGACTGGTCACAATTTCGGGAGTTGCGCCCGCGGCATACCTGGGGAATTACAAAATTTACGGCTCGCCGCAAGTCAACGACTTCACGGCCGACGACGTCATCATCCAGGCCCTGGAAGATGCGATGAATGACGGCATGGACATCGTGTCATTTTCGAGCGGCGGCCCTGCGTTCACCGGGCCACTGGATTCGGGGGCGACGTGCGGCGCGGGTGTGGGCCAGCCGTGCGACTTGTCGGCGCAGGCATTCGAGAATGCGGTGAAGGCGGGAATGGTGATCGTGACCGCGGCAGGAAACGAAGGCAGCGACGGCAACAACTATCCGACCTTCAGCTCCATCGATTCTCCCGGAGACGCGCCATCCGTCATCACAGTCGGGGCCACCACCAACTCGCATACGTTCGCCGAAACCGTGGACGTGCCCGGGCGGGCGGACTTGCATAGCCTCACCGCGAATCCAGGCGATTCGCTGGTGCCGCCGGGCGTGATCCGCGCTCCACTGGTGGACGTTTCGGTATTTGGAGGAGGATCGCTGGGCTGCTCGGCGTTTCCGGCATTTTCGTTGGACGGCACCATCGCACTCATTCAACGGGGAACATGCACCTTCGCCACCAAGGCCCAGAACGCATGGGATGCCGGCGCCGTGGGTGTGATCCTGTACCTGGCGGATGGCTCCGCGGTGTTTTCCTTCACGGGTGCTTCTTCGATCGGGATACCAGTGACGATGATTTCGCAGGCCGATGGGCAATCCCTGGTGGATTATGCCGCGAGTGTCTGGCCTCCTCTGGCGGATATCAATCCTCACGGCGTGGAGGTTGAAGCGACCGCGAATCTGGTGGTCGGATTCTCCTCGATCGGACCGGCGACGGATTCGGGGCTCAAGCCGGACGTGGTGGCGGTGGGAGGCAACTGGAAGAATTTCGGCAGTATGTATATGGCGGCGCAAAAATACGATCCGCTGGGTGACATGTACAGCGCCGACGGATATGCGAACGCCGACGGCACCAGCTTTGCGACGCCTCTGGTCTCCGGCGCGGCCGCACTGGTGAAACAAAATCATCCCGGGTTCACGGCGGCGCAGGTGAAATCGGCAGTGGTCAACACGGCCTCTACGGCGGTGACGCACAACGATTCGGGAGGCACCGTGGATGTGCGCTGGCTGGGCGCGGGCCTGCTCGCCGCGGATGCAGCCGTCGCGACCACGATAACGTCCGATCCCGCGACCGTTTCGTTTGGTTCGATTCAACCGGGCGCGGTGCTGCCGATGACCCGGACATTCACCATCACCAACTCGGGCACAGCGACCATGAATCTCTCCTTGGCAGTGACTCCCGCGGTGGCCAGCGGCGCGGCGTCGGTGATTGTCGCTCCGCCCAGCGCCACTTTGGCGCCCGGAGCTTCGGTGATTGCGGTCGCGACGCTTTCCGGATCGGTTCCCGCAGCGGGCGCGTATTCCGGCGTGATCACGGTGCATGGCGGCACGAATTCCCTGCGTATCCCGTATCTGTTTTTCGGCCCGAGCGGAGTGGCTGCCAATCTGATTCCGCTGGCCGGCGATTTCTTTGATGGCGTCGTCGGGGGCGGGAGTGCCGAGAGCTTGATCGCGATCAAACTGGTGGATGCCGCCGGCTTACCTGTGTCCGGAGTTCGGGTCACCTGGAGCGCGGGATCCGGCGGGTCGGTGACCAATGCGGATGCGGTGACGGATTCGTTCGGCATCGCCGCGGCGCAGCCCATCCTGGGATCCACTCCGGGGACCTATTCGTATAAGGCGACCGCCGGGGGAATGAGCCACACCTTTTCCGGCTTCGCGCGCCTGCAACCCACGATCTCAAGCATTGTCGATGGCGCCAGCCTGCTGCCTGGCCCGCTCGCGCCCGGGTCCTACATTTCGATCATCGGATCCGGACTGAGCGACCTTACCGACGCTCATCTCGCCGCGCCGCATCCGCTGGCGATTGATTCCGTCAGCGTGAGCTTCGACGTGCCTTCGGCGCATCTCAGCGTGGCGGGACATCTGATCTATGCCAGTCCGACCTGGATCAATGTTCAAGTTCCGTGGGAACTGGAGGGCCAGACGGCAGTACAGGTCAAGGTAAACGTCAATTTCTCGCCCAGTAACGTCGCGACCATTTCACTCGCGCCCGTGGCGCCCGCATTTTTCTTGATGGCCGACGGGAGTGTGTGGGCGCGTGATTTGAATTACCGGGCGATCAATGTCGGCGATCCCGCGCATGACGGCGAGACCCTCCAGCTTTACGCGAACGGCCTGGGCCCGGTGACCAACCAGCCAGCGAGCGGCGACGCGGCTCCGCTCAGTCCTGCATCGGAAACGCCCCTTCCCGTGGTGATGATCGGCAACCAGCCGGCGAGCGTCCTGTTCAGCGGCCTGACGCCAGGCTCCGGCACGTTGTATGCGGTAGACGTGGTGGTGCCGCTGTCCCTGGCGCCGGGCACCTACCCGATTACGGTTTCGATCGGCGGGCGAACGTCGCCGGCGGCGTCGATCGTGGTGCACTAAAAGGGTGCGGCCGGCCTGGAGGCCGGGCCTTAGCAGCCGTGGTATTCTAAAGACGTTATGGCCATTCCCAACGTCAAACGCTATAAGATTACCAGCCCCGACGGCTCCATGAACGCATCCCTTATGGCGGTGTTGCCAAAGGACATCGACGTCAACAAGTATCTTTCGGAAGCCTCTCAGCGCTTTGACTGGAAGGCGTACCAGGAAGCCCAGGCCAAGCAGTTCAAGATCCGCGTCGGACAGCAGAAGCAGAAGAAAGCGAAATAGCTTTAGCGAACGCGAGTTCGCAGCGTACGCAAACTACGCGTGCTCTCTTGCATTACCTCGGGATCCGAGTCCTTTACCAGCGCTTCGAGATATGTCTCGCTGTCCCGATCTCCGGAACGGGCGAGTACAATGCTGATCCCGGTTTTCTCATCGCGCGAGGCGTGCGTCAGGATCGGGTAGATCGCCTGACGGAGTTCGGGATCGCGCGCCACTTCCGTGAGATAGGCGATCGCCACGCTGCGGTACGCCTTCACATTCAGGTTGTTGATCAGGTACTGCAGCGGGCTGAACTCGCTTATCTGACGGCTGCCTAACGAAACGATGGCGAAGGCGATCGCCAGGCGGCCACTGGAAGTGCGCTCCGTCTCAAACACTTTTTCGAGCACCACGCGATCGCCAGGATTTTTCAGCCGCGCCAGGCCTTCGGCGCTGGCGGTGCGGAGCCCCTCATCGCGGTCATTTAAGTAGCGGAGGAAAATACCGCGGTCGGTTTGGTCCGCGATCATCGCCAAGGCGCTCAACGCTTCGCGTTGGGTCTTGAGGGTGAGCGGATGGTCGATGGCGTCGCGAACTTGCGGGGCGGCGCTCTGGTTGCGAAGAATCCCGGTAGTTTCGAGGGCGGCGCTCCGGACCTTTTCATCCAGATCGCGCAGCAGGAAAGCCAGGCCGGGCCCAGCGGCGGGATCGCGGATTTTTTGCAGAGCCACCAGAGACTCATACATCAGGCGGTTGTCTTTGGAATTGAGCGCTTCGAGCAGATCGGGAACAGCGGGCTGACCGCGCAGGATGCCCAGGGCGCGGGCCGCGTTAGCCCGGCTCTCGAAGCTCACGCCGCCGCGAGCCTGCCGGCCCAGGACCTGAATCACCGGAAGCGGCACTTCCACATAGGCATCGATAATCTGGTCGTTGGTGTCCGTGAACTTGGCGCGGACGGAATCTCCCGCGCGCCTCAATGTACCGCTGATACCGGTCTTGAGATACCCCGGAAGATAGACGTTGACCAGACCGTCTGCGGCGCGGATCTGAATTTCCGGATCGTTATCGCGAGCGGCTTCCACCAGCGCGTCTACCGTTTTTGGACCGCCGATATTGTCCAGCGCCTTGACGGCTTCCAGGCGGACGCCGGTATCGGTATCGCGCAGATAGGCCGCGATTTTGGGGATAGCGTCCTGGCCCTGTGAGGCCATCGCCCGGACAGCGCGCGCACGCTGGCGGGCGTCGCTAGGAATATCTTTTGAATCGGATTGCGGACTATCTGGCTGAGGGTTCTGCGCGAAGGTCAGGACGGCTGAAAAAAGTAAAAGTGTTAAGTTTTTCAACGTACAAACTCTAAAACGACGCGGTGCGGGATGATCCCAGCCTCATGCCCCATATCGAGCAGCTTCTGCGCGGCCTTCGGTACGAGATCTCCGCAATCCACGGTGTAGTGGTTGACGTACATGCCCACGAACTTTTCAGCCAGGGATGGCTCCAGATCGCGGGCAAACTGCATGGCGTAATTCAAAGCTTCCTCGCGATGATCCAGCGCGTACTGGATGCTTTCGCGCATGAGGCGGCAGCTCTCCCGGGCAACTTCCGGGTGCAAGTCGCGCCGCAGGACGTTCGCGCCCAGCGGCAGAGGCAGATTGTAAGTGTCTTTCCACCAGCGGCCCAGATCGACTACGTTGTGATAGCCGCCGCGACCATAGGTGAGCTGGGCTTCGTGAATCACCAGGCCGGCGTCGGCGGTTTCGTTCTGAATGGCTTCGAGGATGCGGTCGAAGGGGACCACGACGGGAATGAAATCCGGCTGCATCAACTTCAGCGTCAGGTACGCGGTGGTGAGCAAGCCGGGGATCGCGATGCGCTTGCCCTTCAGTTCGGCGGGCGACATGGGGTGCGGAGCGACCACCATGGGGCCGTAGCCATCGCCCACGCTGGATCCAGCGGCCAGCAAGACGTACTTGTCGGCAACATATGGATAGGCGTGATAGGAGATGGCGCTCAGTTCATACTCACCCGCGCGGGCTTTCTGATTGAGCGTCTGGATATCTTCGAGCACATGCCGGAAGGTGAGCAGGGGACTCCGGACTTTCCGGGTAGCGAGTGCGTAGAACATGTACGCGTCATCGGAATCCGGGCTGTGCGCGCACACGAGTTCGGTGACGGCGGTAAGCATGGGTTGATTCAACTCTCATGATAACAAGCCGGGGTGACGCGACGGGTCCCGTGGGGTGTAACGGTGTTGTTACTGAATGGCGGAGAGCTCGGCGTGCAGACACGCGAGCGCTCGTTCCAGTTCGGCCAGGACTGCCGGAACCTGCTCCAGCTTGCCGGCTCGGCCGAACTGCTCCAATTGAAAGGCTGCATCGACGGCGGCACGCGCGCCGAAGTTCGCGACGGCGCCTTTTAGTCCGTGGGCCGAGCGCTCGAGCGTGTGGGCGTCGCCACTCGCCAGGGCCGTGCGGATTTCGTCCAGCTCACGCGGGTATTCATCCAGGAAAAGAGCCGCGATTTCCTTTAGCAAATCGAGGTCCCCGCCGACCCGTGCGAGCGCGTTCTCGCGGTCCAAAATCTGTTCCTGTAATTGTCCACTCATGAGAAGCCTGTAGTGAATCTATCGGCAGTTTGGCGGAACGCTATGATATCCTCCGAAAGAGGGGCCTGAAGAAATCGGTAGAATTTGCCCGGCCCTGCCCGCCTCGGGCCACCCTAGCTCAGTTGGTAGAGCGGCTGATTCGTAATCAGCAGGTCGCCGGTTCGATCCCGGCGGGTGGCTCCATATTATCAGTGACTTACTGACTATCCCGTTTGGGTTGCCCATCCAAAACCCATCCAAAACCTCAGACCAGGCGGCCATTCCCCACCTCCTCGCGGAGCTTCGCTTCGCGTTTCTGCTGCTGTTCGAGCAGCTCGTTTTCGAGTGCGATCGCTGCCGCCTTCATCGTGGATGGAACCGCCTGCTGATAGTGCTTTAGTGTGACGTGCGGATCCGCGTGGCGCATGTGCGCCTGGGTCGATTTCGGATCTTTGGCCTTGTCCCCGAAAAGCGTCGACGACGTACGCCGTAGCGATTGGAAGTTCAGCGCTGAGGTGTCCTCGCCCTTCGCGGTTTTTCTGACTGCGATGCCGGCGCGAGTCGCCGCCGGCTTCAGCACTCGGTTTAGAAAGTTCCCCGGGCGCATCGGCGCGGCCTTGCGGCTGGAGGGGAAAAGCCACGCCAGCGGATCTTTGTCGATGTGCTCCAGATGGTGCTTCAACTCGAGCGCCAAGTCAGGAGGAACATACATCACTCCCGCGGCCGCCAAAGTCTTCGGGTCTTTGGTTTTGCCGTCGACCAAGGCCTCGTCGATCACAAGCCCGCCGTCGTCTCGAACATCGTTTCGCCGTAGCGCGAAGTTTTCCTCTGGGCGCAGGCCAAGTTGAGCCAGCAGGCGGATCGCGAGGTGATCCCTGCCGGAGACCTCGGAAAGCAGCAGGTCGCATTCGTCGAGCGGGTGGGCCAGGCTGGAGGGCCGTTTTCTGGATTTTGCTTTCAGCTTCCGCGCTGGGTTGCGGTCGATCAGCCTGCGGTCCAACGCCAAGTCCAAGATCGCGCGCAAATACATCGTGAGCTTGGAAAGCTGTGATTTACTGGCGCCGGCCTCTACATAGCCGTTGATGAACCGCTGCAGGTCAGCATCGGCGTTAGGCATCTCCCGAACTGGCCTGGAGCCAAGTTTTCCGATTAGATGAAGCTCGATAAGGTCGCCGCTCACGCGCGCCGTGTTCTCGCCCCAGTTGGGTTTGTTCAGATCGATGTACTCGCGTGCAAGTTCGCCGAAAGTAATCTTGCCGTTGAAGGCCGCCGGCGTCGCGTTGCTGTCGCGTATCAACTTGTCGAGGACCTTCCACGCGTCGGTCTTGTTGAGGGGGCCTGCGTAGGTGAGTGCGAAGCCTATCTTCTCGGCGACTGCCCGGTCGATGATCTTCTCGGGCCGACTGATCTTCTCGCCGCCATCGGCAGTCCGGACGTATACACGCCAGCGCGCGTAGTATCGCCCTCGAGCCAATTTCCCGCGCTTCGGCATGTGATCACTGAGCTCGCCGCGTTGGGATTTGGGTCTGGACAAGTGGCAGCCTAGCTTTTTCAGGTCAAACGAAAGAGGTTGAACAGAGTCTATCACGCGGTCACTCCATTGATTCGATGACAGTCTTGGATGAATTTTTCAACTTCTTCGGTACGAAAGCGAACGACTTTTCCGAGTTTGACTGATGGCAACTTTGGACGTCGCCGGCCGCCAGCGTGATCAAGCACCCAGGCGACGGAGACACCCAAGCATCCGGCGACTTCCTTCGGGGTTAGTAGACGTTCGGGCAAGTCATTCACCTGGGGTGCTGATGGGCTTTCTCTTGCCGGGTCGGACCATGGTTGCTGCGGCTCGTGCAAAAGATTTTGATGGTCACCGCACGCGGCGCCGTCGCGCCGCGAGGCTCGTATGATTTGACGCTATGCGACGTCTTCGACTGCGGCGGGATTGGCCGTCGCAGGCCCCATCTTCATAAGCTCACTGGGATCTGGAAGGGCTCGAAGACGTTCGCCTTCTAACTTGAGTGCTTGTCGTATGCGGTCCTGCTCGTCAGGCGATAGCTGTCCGTCGCCAATTTCAAACATCGCAATTTTAAATCGACCGATGGCGGCCATTCTGGCCAGCTTGCTCTGTGAGAGTCGAAACAGTTTCCGTGCCGCGCGTAGTGAATCAGGAGTGAACATTGCAACAACACTTTCTCACGTAACGGCGCGATTCAGTCCTGCGATTAATTGTTTCGTTAGATTAAGTCGCTGTACGAGCAAGCGACTTAATCCGCTTCGCCGATTTAGTCGCAGAACCACGCATTACGGCGGTGCGGACCAAGTCACGCAGCCTCTTCCGTTCCTTACCGTCGGCGGCGTTGTATTCTTGCCCAAATCGCTTCCGAGCAATCTCGCTTAGGGTCGGCTTGCGGTCCAGTGAGTTTTGGAGTTCCTGAAAAATTGAAAAAATGCGTTCCGTCTTGCCTTCTCCCCGGCGGCCCCCTTGGCGCTTGGGACGTTTCGCTATACCTTGTTTCCAGGCCCACCTGTTAAAACACGCAAGCCAGTCCCGCACCCCCATATTCTTGAGTTCAGCCATCGACAATCGTAGGCCCTCATCATGAGTACTTATCCAAAGGATTAACTTCGCGCGGACCTTGTTCTCACGGCCCATCTTAGAGTACGGATGGAGCGCGTCGTCTATATACGATCCCGCAGAGAAGAGTGCCTCGACGGCCTCCCAGCCGCGCACGTAAGGTGGTTCGGGCCGCGGGGTGCTTTCATAGGCGCGTAGGAGGGCTAGCTTCTTGGCAAGAACGGAAGGGAGTGCCGCGACAAAAGCATCGCCGCCGAGGTGATCTAGAGCCGCTAAAAGGCTGCTATTGAGTGCACCGAGGGGACCCCCAGCTAGTAGTTCGTCAAGCGGGCCTGCCATAACCTATTCCCACGCTCCAATTTTTGTGCTCGGCCGCCGCTAAGACTCAGGTCCGGCCTTCACTAAGCAGATGAAGGCCAGAATCGGGGCCGGGATTTGTATCTCAAAGTCTATAACAGGACGCTTTCGTTTTCTGGCGAGGGCCGTGAGCCGGATGCCGCCCGTGCAGAACTGGGCGATGCACTTCGTGAAATACTATTGGAACGAAGGTTTTAGCTAGTCCACGGGTTGGTCGGCCGAGCGGCCTGACTAATTACCTTCGGATTTCGCGAAAATGGACAATCAGTTTTTCGAGCGGCCGATTCTCAACTCGCCGTACGAGGGTCCTACCCGGCATTGGGAGCTTGATGCCGATGGTCAGCCCACGCAACGGATCATCGAGACCCGGCGGAGCGCTCAGTTCATTTCGCCGATCCCTAAGCCTCGCAAGCGGAAAGACAGAGCGACCCAACAGGAACTTGGCCTTGAAGGTGATACGGCCGAACCCCAGAAGTACGATCCGACTCCCGTCATAAACGAACTCCGCTATCACGTCGACCAGTGGCGGCGCCTGCCGAATCCCAGCGACTGGTCGGTGACGCCCGAAACCGCGCGACTCCTCCACCATTGGCGCCATCACCCGTTTAGCAGTTTCCGGCCGTTCTTCTGCCAGGTGGAAGCCGTCGAAACTCTGATCTGGCTGACAGAGGTGTCACCGAAGTTCGGAAAAGCCGGCAAAGGATTCCTCGATCACCTGGCCAACGCCAACCGCGAAGCCAATCCGGAATTGATGCGCCTGGCCCTCAAGCTGGCCACTGGAGCCGGCAAGACCACCGTCATGGCGATGATCATCGCGTGGCAGACGATCAACGCCCTGCGCCGCCCCGGTAGCGGTCGGTTCACGCGCGGATTCCTGGTGGTCACCCCGGGCCTCACCATCAAGGACCGGCTCCGCGTGCTCCAGCCGAACGATCCCGATAGCTATTACCAATCCCGCGAGCTGGTGCCCTCGGACATGGCGGGTGACCTCGCCCGCGCTAAGATCGTCATCACCAACTACCACGCGTTCAAGCTCCGCGAGGAAATGGAGGTTTCCAAGGTCAACCGCGCTCTTCTCCAGGGCCGGGGAGAGGCTATCAAGACCCTCGAAACCGAGGGCAAGATGCTCCAGCGGGTCATGCCGGATCTGATGGGCATCAAGGACATCCTGGTGCTCAATGACGAAGCGCACCATTGCTACCGCGAAAAATCCGGCGAGCCGGACGAAGAAGATTTGAAAGGCGACGACAAGCAGGAAGCCGAGCGCAATCGCGAAGCCGCACGCCTCTGGATCTCTGGCCTTGAAACCGTGCAACGTAAGCTGGGTATTACGCGCGTCGTGGACCTTTCGGCTACGCCCTTCTTCCTCCGCGGTTCTGGCTATCGCGAGGGCACCCTTTTCCACTGGACGATGAGCGATTTCTCGCTGATGGATGCCATTGAATGCGGCATCGTCAAGTTGCCGCGCGTGCCTGTTGCCGACAACCTCCCTGGCGGCGAAATGCCGGTCTTCCGCAACCTGTGGGAGCACATCCGTTCCAAAATGCCGAAGAAGGGACGCGGCAAGGCTAAGGGCCTCGATCCGCTCGATCTTCCCACGCCCTTGCAGACGGCCCTAGAAGCACTCTACGGCCACTACGCAAAGACCTACGAACTGTGGACTGCGGCCAAGATCCCGGTGCCCCCCTGCTTCATCATCGTCTGTCAGAATACGTCCGTTTCCAAGTTGGTCTACGAGTTCATCTCGGGCTTCCTCCGCGAGCAGGATGACGGCACCGAGCAACTCGTACCGGGCCGTCTTCAGCTGTTCCGCAACTTCGATGAACACGGTAACCCGCTCGCGCGGCCCCGAACCCTGCTAATCGACAGCGAGCAGATCGAATCCGGCGATGCCCTCGACGACGACTTTCGCAAGATGGCGGCGCTCGAAATCGACCGCTTCCGACGCGAAATCCTCGAGCGTACAAGCGACCGCAGCAAGGCCGACAATATCTCCGACCAGGATCTCCTCCGTGAAGTCATGAACACGGTCGGCAAAGAAGGACGACTGGGCGAATCCATCCGCTGCGTGGTCTCCGTTTCGATGCTCACCGAAGGCTGGGACGCCAGCACCGTTACCCACGTGCTGGGCGTACGGGCCTTCGGCACCCAGCTTTTGTGCGAACAGGTGATCGGCCGCGCGCTCCGTCGGCAGTCCTATGAGCTCAACGAAGACAATCGATTCAACGTCGAGTACGCCGACATTCTCGGCATCCCCTTCGATTTCACCGCCAAGCCCGTCGATGCCCCCATCCAGCCCCCGCGCGAAACAATTCAAGTGATGGCCGTCCGGCCCGATCGCGACGCCCTCGAAATCCGGTTCCCGCGCGTTGCGGGTTACCGTGTGGAGCTCCCCGAAGAACGCCTGGAAGCGAAATTCACGAGCGACTCCATCCTGGAGCTGACCCCCGCCCTGGTTGGGCCCTCCGTCACCCGCAACGAAGGCATCATCGGTGAGGGTGTCGACCTCAACCTGAAGCATTTGGACGACCTCCGGACGTCAACACTCCTGTTCCACCTGACCAAGCATCTGATCTACACGAAGTGGCGGGATTCGGGGGAAGATCCCAAGCTGCACCTCTTCGGCCAACTCAAGCGCATTGCCAAGCATTGGCTCGACACCTGCCTCGTGTGTAAGGGGGATACCAAGCCGGCCCAACTGATGTATCAGAGTTTGGCCGACATGGCTTGCGAACGCATCACCTCAGCGATCACCCAGACCATGCAGGACACCAATCCCATCAAGGTGATTCTCGATCCTTACAATTCCACCGGATCCACTCGACACGTGAAATTCAACACGTCGCGCACCAACCGCTGGCGGACCGACTCGCGCCGCTGCCACATCAACTGGGTAATCCTCGATAGCGACTGGGAAGCCGAGTTCTGCCGGGTGGCGCAGTCCCATCCTCGCGTGCGCGCCTATGCCAAGAACCACAACCTGGGTCTGGAGGTTCCGTATCTCTATGGTTCGCAGCCGCGCAAGTATCTGCCCGATTTCATCGTCGTGGTCGACGACGGCCACGGTCCCGACCGGGAAGGCAATGACGATTTGCTCCACCTCATCGTCGAGATCAAGGGTTACCGCCGCGAGGATGCGCGCGACAAGAAGCGGACCATGGACACGCTCTGGGTGCCCGGCGTTAACCACAACGGCCAGTACGGCCGCTGGGCCTTCGCGGAGTTCAACGACGCTTTTCAAATCGAGAGCGGCTTCACCGACCGTATAGAATCGGAGTTCACGAAAATGATCGATTCCCTGACCGTGCAGCCGGCGTAGCGAACGATGGCAAAGAAAACTCCGCAGCACAAGAGAAAGGCGCCCGAGAAAAAGAAGACCGTGGTGACTCTCACTCACGAGGAGGCTTCGCGGAAGAACATTCCCACCGCGGAGTTTCAGTCTGTGATGCACACCGAGGAACAGGCTCCCATCCGGGTGACGTTCGAGCGCGGCGTGGCCGGTCTCAAAGCGGAAAAAGCACACCGTAACCGCGATCTGGACCCGCAACTGGTCTGGCGCGGCAAGGACGAGCAGGACTGGTCTGACCTCGTCACCTACGCACCACCGCTCTACATCCAGGAGAAGGTTCACCCCAAGGCGCTGATCGACGACCTCACTCGCCGCACTGCCGCGGGCGCGCAGGAGACAGAAGACCAATACGACCTGTTCGCTGACTTCAACGGGATGCCCGAGGGCAACGCCAAGACCGAGTTCTACCAGCACGACGCCAATTGGTCGAATCGGATGATCCTCGGCGACAGCTTACAGGTGATGGCGTCGCTGGCCGAGCGGGAGGGTTTGCGCAGGCAGGTGCAGTGCATCTATATCGATCCGCCGTACGGTATCAAGTTCAATTCCAATTTTCAGTGGTCGACGACCAGCCGGGATGTGAAGGATGGCAATGTCCAGCACATCACTCGCGAACCCGAGCAGGTCAAAGCCTTTCGCGATACTTGGCGCGACGGTATCCACTCATACCTCACGTATTTGCGGGATCGCCTGAACGTAGCCCGCGATTTATTGTCCGATTCTGGTTCGATATTCGTGCAGATCGGAGACGAGAACGTTCATCGCGTCCGTGTGCTGATGGACGAGGTGTTTGGGGAGCAGAACCACGTTTCCCAAATGACCATCGAAAAGACATCGGGTAGCACGGAGGTTTATCTCTCGAACGTGTCCGATACCCTTCTCTGGTATGCGCGCAACTACGATGCCTTGAAGTATCGGGCGTTTTACCTTCAGAAGTCCGTGGGAGGCGCAGGGGGCGAAGCTTACACGTTCGTTGAAACGTCAGCGGGAGAGAGAAGCCGCAGGTCCCCAAACGGGTCTCCAGCCGATGATACGAATCGCGCGTTTCGCCTTAGCGATATGACCAGCCAAAGTATTGGCCGTGCGAAGGGGGAGGGCGCAGCGTCGTGGTTCGGTGTCGATATTAGAGGTCGCACCATAAGACCCAGCGACAAGGTGCGGTGGAAAACTAACGAAACAGGCATGAGGCGCCTCATTGAAGCCAATCGTATTGAGCCGGGCAAGAACACGTTGAACTACGTTCGTTACATCGATGATTTCCCCGCGATGCCTGTCACGAACGTATGGTCAGACGTGGGAAGTAGCGTCGGTGGAGACAAAGTCTACGTTGTCCAGACGGCTCCTCGGATTGTCGAGCGCTGCATCCTCATGTGCACCGACCCGGGTGACCTCGTGCTAGACCCCACCTGTGGCTCCGGCACTACGGCCTACGTCGCTGAACAATGGGGCCGCCGCTGGATTACCATCGACACCTCCCGCGTCGCGCTTGCGTTGGCCCGTGCGCGCATCATGGGCGCCCGCTACCCTTACTATCTCCTTGCCGACAGCAAGGACGGCCGGCTGAAGGAAGCTGAGATCACGAAGTCGATTCCCCCGGACGCGCCCATCCACGGCGACATCCGCCAGGGATTTATCTATGAGCGGGTGCCGCACATCACGCTAAAATCCATCGCCAATAACGCCGAAATCGATGTGATCTGGGAAAAGTTCTACGGAGTGCTCGAGCCGCTGAGGGAACGGCTGAAGCGTGCCATGGACAAGTCCTGGGAGGAATGGCAGATTCCGAGAGAGGCCGAAGATCCCTGGGATGCCGACACGCAAGAGTTATTTTATGCACTCCAAGCCGAACGGGCGCGCGGCGAGCAAAGCAGCGCGAAGAAACTCGCTGACGTACTAGCGGCGATCAATTACAACCTGAAGCGGAAGTATACGCTCGACACGCTACCGCAACGCCCAGCCGATGCATGGCCCGAGCCGGCGCGGAAGCTTCATACCGAATGGTGGGAACACCGTATCGCCCGCCAGAAGGAGATCGATGCTTCCATCGCAGCCAAGGCCGACGTTGAGTATCTCTACGACAAGCCCTACGAGGACAAACGGAAGGTGCGCGTGGCCGGTCCGTTCACAGTGGAGAGCCTATCGCCCCACCGTGTGTTGGGTGTCGATGAAGACGATGAGCTCATCGACGAACAGGCCGGGCGCAATGGCTCGGCGCGCACCGGTGAGGACGAACAGGGCTTTATCCGCATGATCCTCGAGAACCTCAAGACGGCCGGCGTGCAGCAGGCGCACAAGGACGACAAAATTACCTTTACGGCCATTACGCCGTGGCCAGGCAACTATATCTGCGCCGAAGGCCGCTATGCCGAAGGTGCGGGCGGCGCGGAACGGCGTGCCGGGATCTTTATTGGTCCCGAGTTCGGCACTGTGGCGCGCCCGGACCTAGTCTCGGCCGCGCGCGAGGCAGGTGATGCTGGCTTCGATGTCGTCGTAGCGTGCGCCTTCAACTCCGCCGCACACTCCTCGGAGTTCGACAAGCTGG
>Ga0157375_10001997_pt1 | contig 17598 bp, 21 predicted proteins | sample M35metaG_FD_115311 | JGI IMG/M metagenome (GOLD analysis project Ga0157375, IMG submission 115311) | Miscanthus rhizosphere microbial communities from Kellogg Biological Station, Michigan, USA - M3-5 metaG | ecosystem: Host-associated > Plants > Roots > Rhizosphere > Soil | place: USA: Michigan... | reverse complement strand
GTCGACGACGACGGCCGCGAGTCGAAGGCGTTCTCGGCCCTCGACGGCGTGGGCCTGCACATGCTGGCCGATGCCGGCATCGCCGTCGCGTGGATCACCGGCAGCACCGCACCGGCCGTCGCCCATCGCGCCAGGTCGCTCGGCGTTGCGCACGTGTTCCAGGACGCGAGCGACAAGGTCGCGCCATGGCGTGCGCTCGCCGCAAAGCTCTCGCTCGCGCCCGAGTTGTGCGCGCACATCGGCGACGATCTTCCCGACCTGCCGCTGATGGCGCTCTGCGGCTTCGCGGCGACCGTGCCGCATGCGGCGCCCACCGTGCGCGCCTGCGCGCACTACGTGACGCGGCGCGACGGCGGCTACGGCGCCGTGCGCGAGCTGGTAGAACTGATCCTCGCGGCGCAGGGCCGCCTGCCGGAAGCCGCGGCGGCGCGGATAGCGCCCGGCTTCCTGCCGCGCGCCTGACGACGATGGCCGGCGCGCGCGCTTTTGTCGATCGGTTGATCTCGTGGTCGCCGGTGCTGCTGCTGGGTGGGCTGGCCGCGCTCACCTACTGGCTCGACGCGCAAATCCAGACCTCCGCTTCGCGCCGCGACGGCTCGACGCGGCACGATCCGGATCTCTTCCTCATTGATTTCCGTGCCGTCAACTACGACGAGAACGGCAAGCCGCGCGAGGCACTCGCGGCCAAGCGCGGCGATCACTTTCCCGACGACGAGACGACGGAACTCACCGCTCCGATGATCCGGATCACGCAGGCGGACAAGCCCGCGTTCACCGTCACCGCCGATCGCGCGAAGATCTCCGGCGATCGCGAGCACGCCTACTTTTCCGGCCATGTCGCGGCGAACCGCGAGCCCGACGATCCCGGCACCACCAAAGGCCGCGAGCCAGCCGGCGCGCTGACGCTCACGACCGACTATCTGCACGTCATTCCCAAGGCGGAGCGGGCGGAGACCGACCGCCCGGTGACGATTCGCGAGCCGCGTGGAATAATCGAGGCCGTCGGGCTGGAGCTCGACAACAAGACCAAAACGCTGAAGCTCAAGTCCCGGGTCTCCGGCACGTTCGAGCCCAGCAGCCTGCCGAGCAAGTGATGCCCTCTCCCCGTTTCGCCGTCCGCTGGTCCCTGGCACTCGCCGCGCTCGCGGCCGTCGTCGCGGCCCCCCTCGCGCACGCGGAAAAGGCGGACAAGGCGAAGCCGATCTCCTTCACCGCCGACCAGCCCACCGAGGTCGACTTCGAAAAGCGCGTCGGCACGCTGAAGGGCAACGTCGTCATCACGCAGGGCACGCTGACGATCAAGGCGGACCGCATCGACTTCAAGCAGAACGCCGACAACTCGCTGTCCGCCACCGCGTTCGGCAATCCGATCGCGTTCCGGCAGAAGAAGGACGACAGCGACGAGTATTTCGAAGGCTTCGCGCAAAAGGCGGTGTACGACGGCTCCAAGGACCTGCTCGAGCTCTTCGACCGCGCGCTGCTGCGCGAAGGCATCAACGAGATCCGCAGCAACTACATCTCGTACAACAGCACCACCAACCAGTTCCGCGGCGAGGGCCGGCCCGACGCGCCCGGCGTCACCGACGGTCCCGGCGCCAAGGTGCGCGGCGTGTTCCAGCCCCGCTCCGACTCGCCGCTCGGCAAGGACACGGGGAAAGACGCGGCGAAGGACAAGGACGGCAAGGGCAAGTCCGCGGAGTCCAGGGACAAGTCGGCCGATTCGAAGGATAAGGCAGGCGACGCGAAGGACAAGCCGGCCGCCGCCAAGTCCTCCGCGCCCGACAAGGCGCCCCTCGCGCTCAAGCCCGCGGAAGAGCCATCGAAGCCGCAGTGAGCCAACTGTCCGCGGCGCATCTTCGCAAACGCTACAAGACGCGCACGGTCGTCCACGACGTCTCCCTCGAAGTCGCGAGCGGCGAGGTCGTCGGGCTGCTCGGCCCGAACGGCGCGGGCAAGACCACCTGCTTCTACATGATCGTGGGGCTCGTCGCCGCCGACGGCGGGACGATCGCGCTGGACGGCGAGAACCTGTCGCGGCTGCCGATCCATCGCCGCGCGCGCCGCGGCCTCTCGTACCTGCCGCAGGAAGCGTCGATCTTCCGCAAGCTGTCGGTGGCGGAGAACGTGCGCGCCATCCTCGAGCTGCAGGACCTGGACGACGACACGCTGTCGAACCGCCTCGACGCGCTGCTGGAGGACCTGTCGATCTCGCACCTCGCGGACGCCCCGGCCGTGTCGCTGTCAGGCGGCGAGCGCCGGCGGGTCGAGATCGCGCGGGCGCTCGCCACCCGGCCGCGCTTCATCCTGCTGGACGAGCCTTTCGCCGGCGTCGACCCCATCGCGGTGCTGGATATCCAGAAAATCATCGGTTTTCTGAAGGAACGGGGCATCGGAGTGCTCATTACCGACCACAACGTCCGCGAAACGTTGGGAATTTGCGACCGCGCGTACATTATTAACGAGGGTCGGGTGCTCGCCTCGGGCGCGCCGGGCGAGATTGTCTATAATGAAGACGTCCGGAAAGTCTATCTGGGCGAGCATTTCCGGCTTTGAGGAACCTGACCGTTCCCTAACGTGCCGCGATGAAGCAGACGCTCCAGCTCAAACTTTCTCAGCACCTCACGCTGACTCCCCAGCTGCAGCAGTCGATCCGACTGCTCCAGTTGTCGACGATCGAGCTCAATCAGGAAGTCGAGCGGCTGCTGCAGGAAAATCCGCTGCTGGAGCGCGCCGAGGCCGAGGAAGACGGCGCTCGCGCCGAGGAAGTGCCGCTCGCCGGCCCCAACCGCCTGTCCGAGGCCCCCGAGCGCTCGACCTCCGACGCCCCGGACAGCAATGCCGCGGAAGCTCGCGGCGCCCACGACGACGCGCCCGACCCCTCCGACTTCACCGACTACGGCGGCAGCGGCGGCGACGGCGACTGGGGCGGCGCCAGCGGCTCCGACGACGACGATTTCTATCCGCAGCAGGTCGCCACCAACACGCTGCGCGATCACCTGAACGAACAGCTCCGCTCGATGAGCCTCGAGCTTCGCGATCGCCAGATCGTCGGGGCGCTGATCGACGCGCTCGACGAGGACGGCTACCTCCCGTCGTCCCTCGAGGAGATCGCCGAGCTCTTCCCCGAGGAGCTCGAGATCGAGCCCGAGGAGCTGTCGATCGCGCTGAAATACGTGCAGAGCTTCGATCCCGTCGGTGTGGGCGCCCGCGACTGCGCCGAGTGCCTCGCGCTCCAGTTGAAGATGCTGCCCCCGGACACGCCGTGCCGCGCCGAGGCGCTGAAAGTTGTAGACGGCAACCTCGAGCTCCTCGCGAACCGCGACTTCACCAAGCTGAAGCGCCTGCTGCACGTCGACGACGCCGGCGTGCGCAGCGTGCGTGAGCTGATCCGCAGTCTCAATCCCCGTCCGGGCGCCGCGTACGCCAAGACGGAAGCGAACTATGTGATCCCGGACGTGGTCGTACGGAAAGTGCGAGGCCAGTGGGTGGCGGCGCTGAACGAAGCCGCGATGCCCAAGCTGCGCCTCAACCGGATCTATGCGGACATCCTCACGCGCAACCGCGAAAGCTCAAACCAGCAGCTCGCCGCGCAGCTGCAGGAAGCCAAGTGGCTGATCCGCAACGTGCAGCAGCGCTTCGAGACCATCCTGCGCGTCGCCCAGGCCATCGTCGAGCGGCAGCGCCGCTTCTTCGAGCACGGCGAGGTCGCGATGCGGCCGATGGTGCTGCGCGAGATCGCCGACATGCTGTCGCTGCACGAGTCGACGATCTCCCGCGTGACCACGCAGAAATACATGCTCACGCCGCGGGGAACGTTCGAGCTCAAGTACTTCTTCGGCAGCCACGTCGCCACCGACACCGGCGGCGCGGCCTCCGCCACAGCGATCCGCGCGCTGATCAAGCAGCTGGTCGGTGCGGAGAACGCGAAAACGCCGCTGACCGACAGCAAGATCGCCGACATGCTGGGCGAGCAAGGCATCATCGTCGCCCGCCGAACCATCGCCAAATACCGGGAGGCCCTGCAGATACCGCCTGTCAACCTGCGCAAGTCGCTGTGAGCCGGAGCATCCGACCTCAAGTCCCATCCAACGGAGAACCCGATGAACCTCACCCTCACCGGACACCACCTCGAGATCACCCCCGCCATTCGCGCGTACGTCGTCGCGAAGCTCGACCGCGTCACGCGGCACTTCGATCACGTGATCGACGTCACCGTGGTGCTGGGCGTGAACAAGCTGCAGAAGATCGTCGAGGCGAACGTGCACGTGCGCGGCAAGGAGATCCACGCCGAGAGCGTGGATGGCGACATGTACGCGGCCATCGACGCCCTCGCCGACAAGCTCGACCGGCAGGTCGTCAAGTACAAGGAAAAACTCACCGACCACCGCTCCGACCCCGCGGCGCTCTCGCGCGCGGCGGCGGCCGCGGCAGGCTCAGACAACGGCGCCTGATCCGTGCCGCCGCGCCCGGTGCGCCGGGCGTATAATCGGCGGGCAATCTCCGGCGGACGATCAGCCCTGATGTGCTGATTTTCCGCCGCTTTGCTTTAAGGCGCGTCGCTCCCTCGTCCTCCATGAACAAGATTGCCGAACTCCTGCCGGCCTCCAACATCGTGCTCGATCTCGATGCGGACACGAAGAGCCGGCTGTTCGACGCGATGGGCGAGCTCTTCGAGCGCACCTCCGGACTGGCGCGAGCGACCGTCACCACCAGTCTCGCCGCCCGCGAGCGCCTGGGCTCGACCGGGCTCGGGCAGGGGATCGCCATCCCGCACGGCCGCATCAAGGGCCTCGCGACGGCCACAGGCGCGTTCGTCCGCCTGCGCACGCCGATTCCCTTCGACGCCCCGGACGGCCGGCCGGTGACGCAGGTGTTCGTGCTGCTCGTTCCCGAGCAGGCGACGGAAGCGCACCTGCAGCTCCTGTCCGAGCTGGCGCAGATGTTCTCCGAGCGCGCGTTCCGCGACAAGCTCGCCGGCGCCGCCGACGCCGCCGAGCTGGAGCGACTGTTCAAGGCCTGGGAGGCCGCGGCCTGACAAGGGCGCCGCGGCGCAAAACGGCACGCCGATGACCGGCCAGGTCGCCATGCGGCAAGTCAGCGTCGAGCGGCTGTTCGACGAGAACCGCGAGCGGCTCGGGCTCACCTGGCTCGCCGACCACCAGGGCGGCAACCGGATGCTCACGGCCGAGAACGCGCTGAAGCCCACCGTCGGGCTCGTCGGCCACATGAACTTCATCCATCCGTTCCGCATCCAGCTCCTGGGTGCCGCAGAGGCCGCGTACCTGCGCGCGCTGCCGGAGGACGAGCTGCGGCGCTCGGTCGATCGCCTGTTCACCACCGACCTCGCCGCGATCGTCGTCGCCAACGGCGAGAGCGTGCCCCCGCACCTCACCGAAGGCTGCAGCCGCCATCACGTGGCGCTGCTGACGTCGGCGCAGCCGTCGCCGCACATCGTCGACGTGTTCCGGCTCTACCTCGCGCGCGTCCTCGCCGAGTCGACGACGCTCCACGGCGTGTTCCTCGACGTGCTGGAGATGGGCGTGCTGATCACCGGCGCTTCCGCGATCGGCAAGAGTGAGCTGGCGCTCGAGCTCATCTCGCGCGGCAACGGCCTCATCGCCGACGACATCGTCGAGCTGTTCCGCATCTCGCCCGACACGATCGAAGGCCGCTGCCCCGACGTCCTGCGCGATTTCCTCGAGGTGCGCGGCATCGGCGTGCTCAACATCCGCACGATCTTCGGCGAGACGGCCGTGCGGCCGCGCAAGCTGCTGCGGCTCATCGTGCACCTCGAGGACCACGGCACCGAGACGTTCTCCGAGCTCGATCGCCTCCAGGTGAACGCTACGTATCAGGAAGTGCTGTCCGTGCCCATCCGCAAGGTGACGATACCGGTGGCCGCGGGGCGCAACCTCGCGGTGCTGGTCGAGGCCGCGGTGCGCAATTTCGTTCTGAACCAGCGCGGCATCGACAGCACGAAGGAATTCATCGAGCGGCAGCAGAAGCTGATGGAAGATGGCGGCTGACCCGGCCGGGGAGCGCCGCGCCAAGGATCTGCTGCTGATCGGCGGCGTCTCCGGCTCTGGCAAGAACGTGGCGCTGGCCGCGCTGTCCGACGCCGGGTACTACGCCGTCAACAACCTGCCGGCGGACGTGCTGGCCGCGACGATCGACTACCTCGCGCGCGCCGGCGAGATGCGCGTCGCCATCTCGCTCGACGCGCGCACCGGCCCGGGCCTGCCGAACCTGCCCGAGCACATCGCCGCGGCGCGCACCGCCGGCTGGAACGTGACGTTCCTGTATCTCGACACCAAGACCGAGACGCTCGTGAAGCGGTTCTCGGAGACGCGCCGCCGCCATCCGTTCTCGAGCAGCGAGCGCACGCTGACCGAGGACATCGAGTACGAGCGCGGCCTCCTCGCCGAGGCGCGCGGGCTCGGCATCACGTTCGACACGAGCGAGCTGCCGGCTGCGGCGCTCCGCGCCTGGATCCTCGACTTCATCTCGGTCGACCGCTCGCGGCTGACGCTGCTGTTCGAGTCGTTCGGGTTCAAGAACGGCGCGCCGCTCGACGCCGACCTCGTGTTCGACGTCCGCTGCCTGCCCAACCCGCACTACGAGCCCGCGCTGCGACCCCTCACGGGCCGCGACGCGCCGGTGGTCGAGTTCCTCGAGGCCATTCCCGAGGTCGAGCGAATGTACACCGACATCTACCACTTCGTCGCCAGCTGGCTGCCCGACTACGCGCGCGACAACCGCAACTACCTCACGGTCGCGATCGGCTGTACCGGCGGCCAGCACCGCTCGGTGTACCTCGCGGAGCGGCTCGCGCGGACGTTCTCGCCGCGCTACCAGGTGCTGCTTCGCCACCGCGAGCTGGCACAGAAGTGATGGCGGCGATTCGCCGGTCGCCCTGCCGATGAGCGCGGCGACGATCACGCTCGCTTTCACGGGCGCCTCGGGCATCCCGTTCGGACTGCGGCTTCTCGAATGCCTGCTCCGCGCCGGCACGCAGGTCCACCTGCTCTACTCGCCGGCGGCGCAGGTGGTCGCGAAGGAGGAATGCGACCTGACGCTGCCGGCGCAGCCGCGCGAGGCAGTACGCGTGCTCGGTGAGCGCTATGGCGCGCGTGCCGGCCAGCTGCACGTGTGGGCGCGGGAGGACTGGCGCGCGCCGGTGGCGTCGGGCTCCAACCCCGCCGACGCGATGGCCGTGTGCCCGTGCAGCATGGGCACGCTCGGCGCGATCGCCGGCGGACTCGCGGACAACCTGATCGAGCGCGCCGCCGACGTCATGCTGAAGGAGCGGCGTCCGCTGGTGCTCGTGCCGCGGGAAACCCCGCTGTCCGCGATACACCTCGAGAACATGCTGAAGCTCGCGCGCGCCGGCGCCGTGATCCTGCCGCCCGCGCCCGCGTTCTACACCCGGCCGCAAACCGTCGCCGACGTCGTCGACTTCGTCGTCGCGCGCGTGCTCGACCATCTGCGCGTCCCGCACGACCTCGTGCCGCGGTGGGGCGACGACCGGACGGGCGGGCCGCCGCCGGGCGCCTCGGCGTAGGCCCGCCCGATGGCGCCGTCGAAGACCGATCCGCCGTCGCGGCAGCCGTTCGCCATCCCGCTCTTTCCGCTGCGCACGGTGCTGTTCCCCGGCGGCGTGCTGCCGCTCAAGATCTTCGAGCAGCGCTACATCGACATGGCGAAGTCGTGCCTGTCGGGGGAGCTGCCGTTCGGCATCTGCCTCATCACGCGCGGCGAGGAAGTCGCCACGCCGGACGCCCCCCCGCCGGAATTCGCGCCGATCGGCACGCTGGCGCGGATCGCGACCTGGGAGATGCCGCAGCTCGGGATCCTGCACGTGGCCACCCACGGCGACACCCGCTTCAAGGTGCAGAAGTACGCGGTCGGCGCGTCGGGGCTCGTGGTCGCCGACGTCACGGCCCTCGCGCCCGAGGCCGCGACGCCCCTGCCCGACAAGCACGCGCCGCTTGCGAAGCTGCTGGAGCTGATCGCCGCGCGCATCGGCCCGCAGAATTTTCCCGCGGTCGCGCGCTACGACGACGCGTCGTGGGTCGGCTACCGGCTGGCGGAGCTCCTGCCGCTGCCGCTCGCGATCAAGCAGACCATGCTCGAGATCAACGATCCCGGCGTGCGCCTCGACGTGCTCGCGCAGTTCCTGGCGAAGCAGGGTCTCCTCTGACGCCGCGGGACCCGCGGCATCCGGCCTTATAATTTCACTTCCTCAACGACGACGAAGCACGCCATGGCCGGCCACAGCAAGTGGGCTAACATCAAGCACAAGAAAGCCGCGACCGATGCGAAGCGCGGCAAGATCTTCACGCGCCTCATCAAGGAGATCACGGTCGCCGCGCGCCTCGGCGGCGGCGACGCCTCGGCCAATCCGCGGCTCCGCCTCGCCATCGACAAGGCGCGCGAGCAGAACATGCCGAAGGACACGATCGACAACGCGATCAAGCGCGGCTCGGGGCAGCTCGAGGGCGTCAGCTACGAGGAGATCCGCTATGAGGGTTACGGCATCAACGGCGCCGCCGTGATCGTCGACTGCATGACCGACAACCGCACCCGCACCGTCGCCGACGTCCGCCATGCGTTCTCCAAGTACGGCGGCAACCTCGGCACCGACGGCTCGGTGGCGTTCCTGTTCAAGCATTGCGGGCAGCTCGTGTTCGCGCCCGGCACGAGCGAGGACAAGGTGATGGAAGCCGCGATCGACGCCGGCGCCGACGACGTCGTGAGCCATGACGACGGCAGCATCGAGGTGCTGACGGGACCCTACGACTTCGTAGCGGTGAAGGACGCGCTCGCGAAGGCCGGCCTCAGGCCCGAATACGCCGAGGTGATCATGAAGCCGTTCACCGAAGTCGAGATGAAGGGCGACGACGGCCCGAAGATGCAGAAGCTGATCGATGCGCTCGAAAGCCTGGACGACGTCCAGGAGGTGTACACGTCGGCGGTTATTACGGAATGACCGCCTCCCTGCCCGTCGTGCGGCGCATCCTCGGCATCGACCCCGGCTTGCGCGTGACGGGCTTCGGCGTGCTGGAGCTCCGCGGCACGGTGCTCGTCTACGTCACGAGCGGCTGCATCCGGGCGAGCGGCACCAGCCTTCCCGTGCGACTCGGCATCATCGCCCGCGACCTGGCGTACGTCATCGCCGAGATGCAGCCCGCCGAGGTCGCGGTGGAAAAGGTCTTCGTCAACGTCAACCCGAACACCACGCTGCTGCTCGGCCAGGCACGCGGCGCAGCCATCGCTGCCGCCGTGCTCGCCGGCCTGCCCGTCACCGAATACACGGCGGGCCAGGTCAAGCAGTCCGTCGTGGGCGGCGGCCGCGCGCTGAAGCCCCAGGTGCAGGAGATGGTGCGCCGGCTGCTGTCGCTCCCGGGCACGCCGCAGCCCGACGCCGCCGACGCGCTCGCCACCGCCATCTGCCATGCGCACGCGTCCACCGGCACCGGCGGCCTCGCGCGCCGCGGCTACCGGATGCGCGGTGGCCGCATGCTGGCGATCTGATCGCGGGGATGCCCGCGCTCGCTCGCCTGCCGCAGGCGGTCCTGTTCGACATGGACGGCCTGATGCTCGACACCGAGCCGCTGGCCGCGCGGGCCTGGGACGAGGCCGCGGCGGCGGAGGGCGTCGCGTTCGACGGCGCGATCTCGCGGCGGATGATCGGCCGCAACTTCCACGACTGCACGGCGCTGCTGCACGCGGAATCGCCGCCGGGCTATCCGGTCGCGGCGGTGCTCGCGCGCTGGCACGACACCTACGACGCGATCGTGCGGCGCGACGGCCTGGCGCTCAAGTCCGGCGTGTTCGAGCTCCTCGATCGCCTCGACGCGTACGGCATCCCGCGCGCCGTCGCCACGTCCACCCGGCGCGAACGCGCCGAGGCGAAGCTGCGGCAAAGCGCGCTGCTCCCGCGATTCGCAGCACTCGTGGGCGGCGACGAGGTCGCGCGCGGCAAGCCCGCGCCCGACATCTACCTCGAAGCGGCGCGACGGCTCGGCGTGCCGGCATCGGCGTGCGTCGTGCTGGAGGACTCGGACCCCGGCGTGCGCGGCGCGCTCGCCGCCGGCATGACGCCGATCATGGTCCCCGATCTGCTGCCGCCCGCGGCCGACCTCCTGGCGCAAGGCGTGATCGTGCATGCGTCGCTGCACGACGTCGCCGCGCGACTGGCCGCGCTCGCCTCGCCGGGCGGCGCCGGGCCCATGCGATAATCGATGCGTCCGTCGAAGCCCCGCCCATGATCGGCCGCCTCTCTGGCGTTCTGCTCGAAAAGAACCCGCCGCAGCTCCTGCTCGACGTCACCGGCGTCGCGTACGAGGTCGACGTGCCGATGAGCACGTTCTACAACCTGCCGGCCACCGGCCAGAAGATCACGCTCTATACGCACATGGTGGTGCGCGAGGACGCGCATCTGCTCTACGGCTTCGGCACGCTGGGCGAGCGCACCGCGTTCCGCCAGCTCCTCAAGGTGAACGGCATCGGCGCCAAGATCGGCCTGGCAGTGTTGTCCGGACTCTCGGTCGCCGAGCTCGCCAGCACGATCACGCTGCAGGAGACGGGGCGGCTGACCAAGATCCCCGGCATCGGCAAGAAGACCGCGGAGCGCATCCTGCTCGAGATGAAGGACAAGCTCGGCGCCGATCTCACGCAGGCGGTGGGCATCCATCGCGCCGCGCCCGTGTCGTCCGACGTGCTGAACGCGCTGCTGTCGCTCGGCTACAGCGATCGCGAGGCCGTCGCAGCCGTCAAGCAGATTCCCGACGGGCTCGCGGTGGCCGACGGCATCCGCCACGCGCTGAAGCTCCTCGCCAAGGCATAGAATCCGGCATGGCGATCGAGAGCGACGAGCTGAACCGCGTGGTCGCGGGCAAGGTGGCCGGCCCGCAGGAAGAGGCGTTCGAGCGCGCGCTGCGGCCGCGCGGGCTCGCCGATTACATCGGCCAGGAGAAGATCCGCGACCAGCTCGGCATCTTCATCGAGGCCACGCGCAAGCGCGAGGAAGCGCTCGATCACGTGCTGCTGTTCGGGCCACCCGGCCTCGGCAAGACGACGCTGTCGCACATCATCGCGCACGAGCTCGGCGTGAACCTCCGCCAGACGTCCGGCCCGGTGCTCGAGCGTCCCGGCGACCTCGCCGCCCTGCTCACCAACCTCGAGCCGCGCGACGTGCTCTTCATCGACGAGATCCACCGGCTGTCGCCGATCGTCGAGGAGATCCTGTATCCGGCGCTCGAGGATTTCCAGATCGACATCATGATCGGCGAGGGCCCGGCCGCGCGCAGCGTCAAGCTCGACCTGCCGCCGTTCACGCTGGTGGGCGCCACGACGCGCGCCGGCATGCTGACCAATCCGCTGCGCGACCGCTTCGGCATCGTCGCCCGCCTCGAGTTCTACACGGCCGAGGAGCTGACGCGCATCGTCGCGCGCTCCGCGCAGCTGCTGAAGATCGTCGTCGACAAGGACGGCGCGATGGAGATCGCGCGGCGCGCGCGCGGCACCCCGCGCATCGCCAACCGCCTGCTCCGCCGCGTGCGCGACTACGCCGAGGTCCGCGCCGGCGGCGAGGTGACGCGCAAGGTCGCCGACGCCGCGCTGTCGATGCTCGACGTCGACGCGTCCGGCCTCGACGTGATGGACCGCAAGCTGATCCAGACCGTGCTGTCGAAGTTCGACGGCGGACCCGTGGGCGTCGACAATCTGGCCGCCGCCATCGGCGAGGAGCGCGACACGATCGAGGACGTTATCGAGCCGTACCTGATCCAGCAGGGCTTCCTGCAGCGCACGTCGCGCGGGCGCATCGCCACCGCGCTGTCGTACCGCCACTTCGGGCTCGCGCCGCCCGCGCCCGGCGCCGCCGCGGACCTCTTCCCCGGCGAATGACGGGCCGGATGAGCGCCGAATTCTCGTTTCCCGTGCGTGTCTACTATGAGGACACCGACGCCGCCGGCGTCGTCTACTACGCCAATTACCTGAAGTTCATGGAGCGGGCGCGCACCGAGTGGCTGGCGGCGCTCGGCTTTCCGCTGGCGGCGTTCGAGCGCGAGCACGGCGTCGCGTTCGTCGTCCACCGCGTCGAGATCGATTTCGTGGCCCCCGCGCGGCTGAACGATCGGCTCGACGTCACGGTCGAACCCGTGGACCGGGGCGCCTCGCGGCTGGTCGCGCTGCAGGAAGTCCGCCGCGACGGCGCCACGCTCACCCGGGCGCGCGTCGCCCTCGCCTGCATCGACGCCGCCCGCTGGAAGCCCGCCCGCATGCCACCGCCCCTGCTCGCCGCATTGGAGACCGCGCCTTGAATGTCCATCCGGACCTGTCGTTCGTCACGCTGATCCTCCACGCGTCGGTGATCGTACAGGCCGTCATCGTGCTGCTCGCCGTGCTGTCGCTGTGGTCGTGGTGGCAGATCTTCCTCAAGATGTTCCAGCTGAAGCGCGCGATCAACGAGGCCACCACGTTCGAGGACGAGTTCTGGAAGGGCGGCGACCTGGCCGAGCTCTTCAAGCGCGCCAGCGAGACGCGCGTCGGCGGCGGCCTAGAGCACATCTTCACCGCGGGCTTTCGCGAGTTCTCCAAGCATCGCCGCCAGGGCAGCGCGTCGGCAGTGACGCTCGACGCCGCGCGGCGCGCGATGCGCGCGGCCTACCAACGCGAGATCGACGCCATCGAGGCGCATCTCGCGGGACTCGCCACCGTCGGCTCGGTGTCGCCTTACATCGGGCTCTTCGGGACGGTGTGGGGAATCATGAACGCGTTCCGCGGCCTCGCCAACGTGAGCCAGGCGACGCTCGCGAACGTCGCGCCCGGCATCGCCGAGGCGCTGATCGCCACGGCGATCGGCCTCTTCGCGGCAATCCCCGCCGTGGTCGCGTACAACCGCTACACGCACGACGTCGACCGCCTCGCGGTCCGCTACGAGTCGTTCATCGAGGAGTTCTCCAACATCCTCCAGCGGCAGGGCTGAGGCTCGTGGTGACCACGCCATGACGCGACGCGTTCGCAAGCCGATCAACCAGATCAACGTCGTGCCCTACATCGACGTGATGCTGGTCCTGCTCGTGATCTTCATGGTGACGGCGCCGCTGGTCACGCCGGGCGCGATCGAGCTGCCGTCGGTGGGGAGCAAGCTGGTCGCGCCGGTGCTGCCGCTCGAAGTGTCGCTGGGGCCGAACAAGTCGCTCGCGCTGCTCGACCAGGCCACCAAGGTGTCGCAGACGCGGCTCACCAAGGAGCAGCTCGTCGCGCGCGTCCTCGAGAAGCAGCAGGGCGGCCAGGAGCAGGCGGTGGTGATCAAGGCGGACAAGAACGCGCGCTACGAGGACGTGATCGAGATCCTCGACCTCCTGCAGCGCAACGGCGTGCGCAAGGTCGGCCTGCTCGCGCGTCCGGCGAGCTGATGGCGCCGAGCGAGCGTCCACAGCGGCCGCGGCGGCCGCGCGGCCAGTGGCTGGCGCTGGCGCTCGCGATCGTCGTCAATCTCGTCTTCCTCGGCGTCCTGGTCTTCTCGGTGTCGTGGACGAACCGCGCGCCGGAGCCCGTGATGGCGGAGCTATACGCGCCGCCGACCAAGGCACCTTTGGCCGACACGCCGCCGCCTGCGCCGCCGAAGGTCGAGCCGCCACCGACGCCCGCGCCGAAGCCCGAGCCCGCGCCCGAACCGAAACCGGAGCCCAGGCCCGAACCCCGACCCGAGCCCAAGCCGGTGCCAAAGCCACCGCCCGCGCCGGTCGAGAAGCCCGATACTCGTGCAGCCGACATCGCCCAGCAAAAAGCGAAGGCGGAGGCGCTGCGAAAGCAGGAGCTGCAGAGGGAGCAGGAGAAAGCCGCGGAAGTGAAGCGGCAGGAGGAGAAGCGCGCCGTCGAGCAGCGCGAGCGGCAGGAGCGGGCTACCGCGGACCTGCGCCGACAGGCCGAGCGCGAGACGCAGCTCCGCTCGCAGGCGCAACGCGAGGCGCAATTGCGCGACCAGGCGAACCGCGAGCTGCAGGACCGTCAGCGCGCAGCCTCGCAGCAGGCGTCCGACGCCGCGAGCCGCCGCTCGCAGGCGGAATGGGTCGACCGCATCCGTGCAAAGGTGAAGAACAACGTGATCGAGCCGCCGGACCTCCCGGGCAACCCGGAGTGCGTGTTCGACGTGATCCTGCTGCCGAGCTACGAGGTGCTGGAGGTGCGGCTCAAGAAATCGAGCGGCGTGCGCGCCTACGACGACGCCGTGCAGCGCGCGATACTCAAGGCGTCGCCGCTGCCGCGCCCCGATCGCCCGGAGCTCTTCCAGCGCGTACTCGAGCTACGCGTGCGCCCGCGGGATTGAACGCGCCGACGTCATCACGCCGCGATCTCGATCGATCTGGGGGCCGAGCTCAGGTGCGGGACTTCTTCTCCGAGATCTGGATCGCGCACCAGCTCCATTCGGCGCGCTGCTCGATCAGGTGGCGAAGGACGATCGTGTAGACCGAGCGACCGGTGGTGAGGGTGACGTTGCGGCCGTCGGCGTACTCCGCCGTGGGCACGATGATCGACTTCACCATCAGCGGCTTGTCCGGGCGCGACGGCGGCGGCAGGTACAGCGCCTCGAAGCGCGCGCCGATCGTCGAGACGTCGACGCCGTCGACGACGAAGCCCATGTCCTCCTTCGACTCGCGCTTCGTGTACAGCGTGACCGGCACCACGTTGTCGGCGATGATCGACAGGCCGCCTTCGACTTCGTCCGGCGAGATCTTGTTCAGGCGACGGACCACGCCGAGCAGCCATTCCGAGACGTCGGACTGGCGCACGGCGACGAGCGCGCCCAGCGCCAGCGCCTGGCCCACACCGCCCATCGCGCCGATGCGGAGGCCCGCGATGCTGCGGTCCTTCACGTGCCACATCGGGTCGGTGAACGACGACAGCGACGCCGCGATCGAATCGTGCTCGTCGCGGACGCGACGCCTGACCGGCGCGACGTCGGCGATCGTGTAGACCTCGATCTGCTCGGGATGGGCGACAGTTTCCTCCGGCGCGATGTTGCGAGTCTTGGCCGACGCGAGCTCGTGCGAGATTCGCGACAGTCCGATGCGAACCCGCGCCGTGGCCACGCAGGCGTTGCGCGGGTCCCGGCGAAGGTTGTTGTTGAGATTCGGCGCCACCGAAGGGCGCACCTTTTCGAGGATCGTCACGCGCCGCTGGTTGACCGACGGCACCGCCGTGCGGTCCGGCGTTTCAGCGTGGCGCAATGCGCCGACCGCGCGATCGAGCTGCTCCGCGAGCGCCGTGGTGTCGAGGTAGCGCAGCATCAGGCCGGAATCGTTGCCGGCGGGGCGCACGAGGCCCGTCTTGCCGCTGGCGTCGACGATGAAGCCTTCCATCGAGCGCGCCATGGCGTCGAGCGAAAGCCGGCGGCTCCAGCCGCGCAGCTGGGCGTAGGCCCAGTCGAGCTCGGCGGGCGACATGTTGCCCGTATTGAGCTGATGAATCAGCAGCGCGTAGACGTATTCCTGCTCGACGGTCCACGTTGTGGTGTTGGGACCGTGGCCGAGCGCGGTGGGGACGCGATCCAGCTCGAGCTCCACCGCCCGCATGTAGAGGCTGTGGAACTCCACCCACTTCTGGGGAATCCACCGCTCGAAGCGGAACACCCGCAGCTTGGCGTCCGTGCCGAAATAGTGGACCAGCCGGGCGAAGAGCACCGGCACGAGCGGCTTCCAGCGCGGATTGGTCGGCTGCGCCAGCGCGTGCTCCAACGCCACCTGATAGACCGAGATATAGCCCTGCGACAGGTCGAACGCCGCCTGCCAGATGCGCTGCGACAGCTGCGTCGCGCTGTCGGCGTTCTCGACGTATTGCTTCACGAGCTGGCGCCGATCCGCCCCCAGCGCGGCGTCGAGGAACAGCAGCGCCTGGACACGCGACGGGTCGATGGGCTTGCGGGTCTGGCGCAGCGCGTCGAACGCGCCGAGGACGAGCTGCTGGCGACCGATGACGTCTTGCGCCGGCAGCGCGCGCAGCCATTGCGTCACCGCGCGGACGGATGACAGCGGGTCGACGATTTCCTTGGTGCCAGAACTCAGGAATCCGAACATGCGCTCTCGTATGCGTGACTTGCTGCGGCGCCGGTCGTCCCCGGCCGGGGGCGTCGGCTACAATTCGCTACTCCTGCGCGCGGCCCGTCATTTGCTTGCCAGAACGCGTGCATCCTGCCCATTCGTTCGATCGAGGAACTCCGATGCTGCAACCGACCTTTGACCTCCGGGAAGCCGCGCGCCCGGTGCGCGCCGCGGTGCTCGTTGCCGCAGTCGCGGCAGCATGCGTCGCGGCGAATGCAACCCTGGCGCAGTCGCCGGCCGGGCCCGACACCACCCAAGGGGGAAGCAAGTTGAATGCCATGCCAAAGGAGCTGCAGAAAGTCGATGTAAAACAGGGCGCTGGGGCCGAAGCCGTGAGCGGCAAGCCAGTGATTGTGCATTACACAGGGTGGATTTATGACGAATCCAAGCCCGAGAAAAAAGGTGCCAAATTCGACAGCTCGCGCGACCGTGGCGTGCCGTTCGGATTCTTTCTCGGCAGCGGCAAGGTGATCAAAGGCTGGGACGAGGGCGTCGTGGGCATGAAGGTGGGCGGACAGCGAACGCTGATCATTCCGCCGCAGTGGGGCTACGGCGAGCGCGGCGCGGGCGGCGTGATTCCGCCGAACGCCACGCTCATCTTCGACGTCGAGCTGATCGAAGTGAAGTAGCCGTTCGGCCGATGCTTCCCCGCGACATCCGCATGGCGGTCCACCGGCGCGTCGACTATCGTCCGCCGGCGTTCCTGGTCGACGCCATCGAGCTCGAGTTCGACCTCGATCCGGCGGCCACCACCGTCATCGCCAGGCTGGCGTTTCGCCGAAATCCCGGCGCCGCCGCCGCGGATCGCGCGGCGCCGCTCGTGCTCGACGGCGAGCAGCAGACCGACGTCACGGTCGAGCTCGACGGCGCAACGCTGCCGGCCGCCGGATGGACGATCGACACCGCCCAGCTCACCATCCTGGCGCCGCCCGACGCCGGCACGCTCGTCGTCCGCTCGCGGATCGCGCCGCTTCGCAACGTCTCGCTCGAAGGGCTCTACGTTTCGTCGAACGTCTTCTGCACGCAATGCGAATCCGAGGGCTTCCGGCGCATCACCTACTTTCCGGACCGCCCCGACGTGCTCGCGCGCTACCAGGTGACGCTCCGTGCCGACCGGCGCGCCTACCCGGTGCTGCTGTCGAACGGCGAGCGCATCGACGCCGGCGCGCTGCCGGACGGCCGCCACTACGCCACTTGGCGCGATCCGCATCCGAAGCCTTCGTACCTGTTCGCGCTGGTGGCGGGCGACCTGGCGGCGCTCGAGAACACGTTCACCACCGCGTCCGGCCGCGTCGTGGCGCTGCGGATCTATTCGACGCGCGACAACCTGCCGCGCTGCCGCCACGCGATGGCGTCGCTGAAGCGGGCGATGCGCTGGGACGAGGAGCGCTACGGCCGCGAGTACGACCTCGACACGTTCATGATCTTCTGCGCCGACGACTTCAACATGGGCGCGATGGAGAACAAGGGCCTCAACATCTTCAACAGC
>Ga0157375_10001994_pt1 | contig 17617 bp, 14 predicted proteins | sample M35metaG_FD_115311 | JGI IMG/M metagenome (GOLD analysis project Ga0157375, IMG submission 115311) | Miscanthus rhizosphere microbial communities from Kellogg Biological Station, Michigan, USA - M3-5 metaG | ecosystem: Host-associated > Plants > Roots > Rhizosphere > Soil | place: USA: Michigan... | reverse complement strand
CGATCCTTCGCGGCTTTGTGGGCGGCGATGAGATGCTTCAGATATGGCTTCTTCTCCAGATCTGTGGATTGTTCACTGGCTATCAACCCAGCCCAAATACCGAGTTGAGTCTGGACTTCCTCACGAATCGCAAATACCAATCGCGGAGTAGTCCCCAACACCGCCAGATCCTTCAACCGTTGGGTGGGCGATATTTCGAAAAATGCCAACGCCAGTACCATCAAGGTGGTCATGCGCTGCTGGCCATCGATCAACTCATACGTGATAGCAGCACTAGACCCGGTGCGATGAGGGATGCGACTCGTCAGTACCGTTCCAATGTAGTAATGGTCTTCGCCCGTCATGCAGGCATTGATGATCTGATCCAGCAATCCGACGACGTCTTCGCTAGGCCAAACATAGGGACGCTGGTAGCTGGGGATCACCAGCTCGACCTTGTTTAGGCAAAGCGCGGCAGCTGTCTGGACTTGGGAAAGGACACGAGCGTTCATCGACGATCTCCACGCAAGCTTTCGTCTACAAAGCGAAACGATTCAAGGACCTCTCGCAATTGCCGATCGTAGTCCGTTGCCATTTCTTTCATATCCTCCCAGGGCAGGTGCAATTTAAGCGTTGTGGCTACCGAATTAATGAAGCGCGATTTGATGCTGTTCCTTTGAACACCGACATCGCTGAATTCGTATTGGTAATCACGTAGACACTGCATGAGCTGCTCATGATTGAAGCTGCTGGCAATCCAATCCAGTACGGGATTTTCACGCACAAATTTCTGGACACCCTTTTCACGCACACTGACCTCATTGATCAGGCGTAACGAGAACACCATTCGGAACAGCCACACGCTTGCCTCAAGCAGTTGCGAGGTTCCGAACTGATTCACATACAACAACAGCGCACAGTCATACAATCGCCCGAGAAACATACTGCCTTGAGCGTTCACGACAAGCTGATCGTAATAGCGGTAGAAAGAGGTCAGCTCCGGCATATCACGCTTGATCAACAAGCGGTCTTGAAGCTCATGAAAATGATGTACATATCGTATGGCGTTGACCCCTGTACTCAGGGGTTGGCGCATGCCATATCCTGGCTTGATTGCCTGCCAAGATTCTCCATTAACATCGTGATTGATCTGCGCAGGACGGAAAGCCACATCGCGCCCGTCCGCACGAGTACGCTCTGCCAATTCCTCCACGATCTGCTCACGCTCAGCAATCGGCTCTCGATCACTGGCAACATTTCGCCATTTCAATTTCTGCCAATAGCGGGACTTCATCAGTGTGGCAACCAGCGGCGTGAGTTCATCCAGCGACTCCCACGTTCTGGCGTAGGCATCCTGACCGGCACGGGGCACGCTACGTAAATGGAAGGCCTTTATGATGTCGGCCCCACCCAGACGTACACCACTGGTGTTCTGAGTTTCAAAAAAACGGTAGGCATCATCTTCTGAACGCGTGACCACCAAACTGATGTTCACTCGATTGAAGTCAACCAGCGGTAAATCCTGCGCCTCCAGCCAAGCGAGATTCCGACGAATTCGGTTCTGGCTTTCTGGGGAAGAAAACTGGAGATCAAGCACCGATTTGCCACTCGACTGCAAAAAGCGAAGCAATGCCATGCTGGTCAGTCGTTGTTGCCCATCGATGATGTTCAACTGCCCACGCCGGCGATCACTTCCTCCCACCTGGTGCAGGATGATGCTGCCTAGGTAAAAATCGTGGGAATAAGCCGATTGCTGACCCACATCCTTGGGAAAGAACACTCGCAGATCCTGAAGCAATCGTTCAAGTTGCTTGGCACCCCACCGATAAGGGCGCTGGTACTCAGGAAGATTCAAATTGCCGAAAACCAGACTGCCGTCGCTGGCCACAATTCTTTCGGATCTGAACAACTCTTCTAACGAGGTGCTGGCAACCACGATGCCATCAATGGCGCTGGGTTCGACGTGGAGTAAATATCCATCCTTGACGGCCTGATTCATGAAACGGTCCTTTCGTAATCCCGCTCGACAAGAAGCGATGATTCCATTCTTGAAATGCCAAAAATCAGCACCATCGGCAATAATGGCTCGATGATATCAGGGAATAATTCTCTACGCTTTACAAACCGCCCATGTGCAAAAACGGTGGATACAGAGACAATTCATTGGGCTGAAAATGAACAATCAAATGCGCATTCCAAGGATTGAAATGACCAACGAACTTCCATCAATAAACAATTTCAAACGACGATCCTCCCTTCTGGGCTGGTGGAATAGATACCATCAAGAGAGAGCGGAAACACGAGCAAAAAAATTCAAATTACGATCTCAAGCCCGCTTCGATTCCTTAATGAAAACCGCCAGGCTTATTGCCGATACCAACCCGCGGGGCTTAGTCGACCTGGTGCGCGCAATCCTGCGCCCGCTCCAATCTGAATACCTGTTAGGCGTCGCTGAGCGTGGGCAAGATGCGTTACCCACCATCGACGCTTATGCCTTCTTTGGTGATTCTGTACGGTCACGGATGTTTACCGCTGACGGTATGGATTTGCGGGGCGTGCACTTGGATAACATGACATTCAGCCTGCAGCTTTCGCGCGACACGGTACTGCCGTGGGCATGGAATGTTGGTCGATACATCTCTGCGCTGGCGACGATTGGCTCCAGCAAAACGATTAAAGATGGGCCGAAATGGAACAATGCTCATCAGGGGGCTTGGCGCCAAGACATTAACCATCGGGTCGAACTTTGGCTTCCTTGGGGCATAGGCTTCGTGCATGGAGGCAATCACTCCATCACAGCCGGCATCCTAGCTGGCGAAGGCGAAATCACACCTGATTATGTGTATGACATGACGTACTTGCTTGATGATCTTCACTGCGACGGGAAGCACTATTTCGATACGCGCACTGGAAAAAAAACGGCAGCCGTCACGGATGTGCGAAAAGCCGCCGTATTTGAGATTGGAAGAATCATGCGGGAAATGAATTTTCCTGCCTTTAAGTCTGAAACCGAAAAGGCTTGCGTGCATCGAAATGCCCGGATGTCGCAGCCAGGCTAATGAGACGATTGCGGGCTAGCCTACCGGCCTACTGATTCTAGCCCCATGTCCCATGGATTAATTTGAGCCCGCCTAAAGTTTTAGGCGGGCTTCGTTACGCGTTTCAAGCTGGTGGCTGCTGTCCGTCGCTGCACATACTGTCCCAATCCTTCATGCTCTCGAGGCCAATCATGGCATCTTCGCCGTCAACCTTATGAGCGTAGGTCACCCATTCATCACACTTCTGGTTGGCGGGCTTTGCAAAACTGATCTCAACGTTTTTCACACACTCTGGGCCAATAGCGGACCTAGCCCTTCCTTCCTGTCTGACTGTCCGGGCTCCCCGAAGCTCTACCGCCTTATCAGCTAACGAGAGAACGTCCGTGGCATGCCGAAACTTAAATCTGGCGTCCTTCGAATTAGCGACATTGATAGTCCACGCCACTCAGCGTTATCTAAATTGAGCCCAGCAACAACCTCGCGTTCCCTGTCGCCCCCGTAGGTACGAAATTCCCCCGACTCACGCTTTAGTCGGTCGCGGCTATCGCGAGTTGCCAGCCTTACGAGAGCTGAGAACGGTACTGGTGACGCAAGAAGCGGCTCCGGACTACCGTCTCCCCCCACCAAGCCAATCGTAGGTTGAATTGAAGTCCTCATTAAGGGTTTATAAATACTCGACTCCAACCATTACAATCGCATGGGTGCTCAAAGCGGAGTCAGAACTCTCGCCTGGTCTCCAGAACAGTGGTGGTTGCTAAACCGTTTGTGCGCAAAATCCTTATTTCAAGCGCCTTAGCTCCGGGGAACTGATTAACATCCACCTCAACGGCATCAGGTCGTTCCATGCCGGTCGCCATGGTGTGCCAACGTTTATCACCCTCTGGCTTCACCTGCAGCAGATAGGTCACGTTCGCTTCAATTGGTGGTGCACCCTCGGCGTCGATTGGTATTCGATGCTGTTTGTCGGCCAGCGGATTCGCGAGGAAAAGCTTCAAGTGTTGTTGCGCCATACCTGGCGCATAGATTGCAGCCTCTGCGCCGTCGACATACAGGCGAACCACCTTCAACTGTTCCTGAACGGGAACGAACTCCTCGAACATCCGACTCGTCCCGGTATTGCCACACGAAGGGGTCATAGGGTTGACGGCCAAGTCAAAGAGAACCTTGCCGTCCTCATCCAGCCCCTTTATCCGAACGCGATTCTCACCACCCTCAATGGAAGTGAACGCAACCTTGGCGGGTTGCATTGACAGGATTTCGCCGCGGCGGGTAGCAAGATCAAAAGTCCCGATTACCTGGGCCCAATCACCGTATTCCATCTTTCTCATCGTACCTCCCTGACTCACTGCTCTGGGCTAAACAGCTGGTCTTCATCTATCAATCGCTGATGCAGACCGTCATATGTGTGCTTCGAGATCCACTGCCAATCACAGTAGGTCATGAAATCCGCCCACTGCTCATGGGGGCAAGCTTGCATGGGAATACCGAGACTGGGATCCCCAACATCGAACCCAATGCAGTCCTCAGCTTCACTTGAGATCTTCCCTTCGGCATGCGGGTAGTCAGGGTCGAAAACTCCCTGCCCGCAAAAACCCGGGTGATTACGTCCAAACGTGTGGGCCAGTTCATGAGCAGCGTACCAATCACCAAAGGACCCGTCTTTATCCCAGTAGCCTTCACCCGGCCTACCGCAAGGCCCCACCGCAACCGTGTTAGGTGCCGGTGTACTCGGTACAAGATTAGCGGCCCCACGAAAGAAGCCTGAATCATCGGAAACCAGACCATAGTAGTGGGTTCGTGGATCCCAACCGGCATCAACATCTGCTTGCCTGATACTGAGCATCTGCTGATGGAGCATTTGCAGCAGGGCCTCCCATAGAGGGTCAGAGTCATCAGGCAGTGGCGCGCTGAAGGGGGGGACAAAGTTGGGAGGGCTATCTACTACAGACTGTGACCACTCGATACGCGAAACTGGATAGGAGCGACTTAAAAATGAGCGTAGATAGTCAAAATGAATAACGTCAGGTGCGTGTTTCTTGGGCGCGCCAGATCCGGTGTCAGTGTAGCGAATCCCTAGTACACGTACCCGAAGAACAGGCCCAGGAACGAAGTCGACACTCACCGAATTTCCACCAGCGAGGATAGGCATATCCTCGCCGCTTGAAACCACCGAGACTCTCTTCAGTTGGAGATACATTGACCCAGATGGCGGCTCAGGTACTAGGAAGTTTAAGGAGAGATTCGCATCACGGCGCTGCTCAGCAATGGAGGGATGCAGCGACGAGCGAAGTACAATCTCATTTGTTGAGGATATGTATCTACCGGGCGCCCCCGGTCCGGTAGCCACTACAAGTTCGCCTCTAACCCGTGTGTTCCTCTTGAGGGATTTTGGATCAACATAAACTCGCACTACAGTCGCTTTCCCTTCGAAAAGCCGTACCTCATGCTTCATGTTTTGAATGGCCTGGGTAACCTCGATACCGACAACTTCGACTTTGGTTGAAGCCTGCAAACGGCCGGCCGGGCGCCGACCATTTCGGTTCAAACCTTGCTCTAAATAGCCCATTACTCAATCCCCTTTATGCCTTGTCGCAGTTCCTTTCGGCTCTCCAGCTCGAATAGACGGCCGAGCAGTGCTCAGTTCTCACAGAATCTATCCCCGTGCAACGCCATCAACGCCGTTCCACAAGGGGCATTATGATTTGATCAGAACAAAATCCGGCGCGGCGATTCCCGGCCAGAGCTCATACAAAATATTGGGGTCGTCTGTACCTCCATTCCTAGGGCTGGATTTGATGCCCAAAGCCTCTGCGGCAGCGATACTTAGCTCGCCCACTTTTTTTTCTGAACTGGTATCCGCGACAACGCAGTCAACGGATTTTCCCTTGTAGCTAGCGCGAGCGAGGCAACCGAGCACAATGCCCTGGGTATTTCGGACCACCTGTTTTGGAACTACGATATAAGGAACGGTCGCCGCATCCACATATGCGGACAGGTCAGATTCCGATTTAGCTGGGTCCCTGTATGATGTTTTGCATCCTACAATGCCCCCTGCATAAATTCGCGGATGACCGTCATCATCAAGAATAGCGATATCGTCGTTTCCTTGCTCGGTACAATAAACCTTACCGTTTTTCTCATACATACCGCCATTTTCGAGGTAGTCACTACCTTGATCCCCAATCATGTAAGCAGCTAATGCCCCGTTCTGACCATTTGCGCCGTCGGCATCAATATCTGCATCTGCAGTGTAAAAGACCCTTAAATCATCATCTTCCCAAATCTCACACTCAGGCTCATTTTTCCGTGGTGGAATCTTGGCGATCAACCGCATGTCCGCATCCTCATAACGAGTTTCTGGAAATTTAAGCGTAGAGCAGATTGGCTCAAACAAAAGGTGAGCCCTCATCCTTCAAGAAGTATTTGTGGCGAACCCGTGAGGAATATTGGACGAAGACAATTTGAAGTAGTGGACTTCAGACAATTGCCAACAAACTCAGGGGGTGATGCTCAGAGATTAATTCGTAAGGCCAAAAATTCTGGAAAACGAGACCCAGAAATACCCATTAATGGACGTACCGACCCAGATAATCGACTGATTGATAAGCCACACCGCGCAAAGGCTTGCTGGTTTATAACTAATACCTAGACCTCGAAAAAACCGTAACTCCTCGCGATGCCGCCTAAGTAACTGAAATTTCAGGAAGCCGGTTTTCTGGTATTTGATAGCGTCGGTAAAACTGCAACAGTCTCTCACGAACTCTATCGTTTTTTCGTAGACCAAGGAACGTGCCGGCATTACCAGCAAAAAGTCTATCTAGCATTGGTTGGGAGAAGCCGATACGGTTTTTAAAGTACCCGTATATTTGCTCCGTATAACCTTCATATGACTTGTCCAACCCCAGCATCATCCAGTCCGTGCCGAACATTAGGTGACGACACTCAGGATCGAATGTGCTTACCCAGGATCGCACTACTTTGTCGTATTTATCCTGATCAGAGGGGTTGCGCCCCACGATTTCCACTAAGTAGCTGATATCAGAAAAAACTGGTGCGTTTGGGTTGCTTTTCAAAAAGCGCCCAAGTGTCCACTCCCATGAAGCTTCCGCACCAGAAGCCCCAAGTGGTTTGCCTGCAGACTCCGCGTTGAACGACCCGAAATGAGCTAACGCAACGTGGAGTGTCGGCCAACGTTCAAAAACTTCAATCCAATAGTAAGGGTCAGCACGATGACTAAAGCCTACGTTTGATCCATTACTGTCGTTAGTATGCGCCAAAACGACTCCATCCTCCTTTACACACTCGTCGAATAGCCTGGCCATTGCCGAGTCCAAATGGCGTCCCAATGTCTGTGAACCGCGGAGCGGGCGAGGTTTGCATTGCACAGTGGTGGCGGTGTCGTCAGGAGCAAGTGCAAGGAGTTGCTTGACGACTCGGCTCTTCTCTCCTGGGTACGTCTGACATGGATCTGCATTGCCCATCGCTCTGAAACCCATTGGAGGGTATAGTTTGACTCCGAGGAAGCCTTCCTCGCGAAGTGCTTTGCGAACTAAAGCAAGCGGGTTATAGTCCTTGAAAATACCTGCGTCAAAAGCCACTTGACGTAGCGGATCAAAACCAACGTAACCATGTACTGTTGGTCCGGTCTTGCGGCGAGAGATACGCCCCATTGCAATGACCTGGTCGGGTAAAGGAGAGGCATATTTACCTTTTACGTATTCTCCAAGCCAATGGTCATAATCCACAAGTGCCGGACAGATAAGCGACACAGTAAACCCTTGTTTTTCGTGATCCCGCGCAAGCTGCTCAGCAAGTGAGTACCGGTACCGAGTGAATAGGCCAAACCAACGAAGCACCAAGCCCAAGTCAAATGAGTAATAGGCGTTAGACGCCATTACGGTAGCTGCGTCAGCTTCGTTTAAACTTTCGCTAGATACGCTGATCTGATTTGATTTTCCAGCCTCTCTTATCGCGCGTTTGATTTTATCGAGGTTTATGGAACTACCATCCCCGCTGACTGCCACACCCTGATCCTGTGTGAAAACCGCAAGTGCACGGATCATTGCCTTGTCATTTTCCGCTGGATCAGCGTTAGCTGCGACCAGCTTCTGCTCATTGTCCAGCACCTTCACTTCTTCGAACGCCGTCGGAGCACGAGTACTTCCTACAAGATACGTGAACAGTTGAACAAGCTGATCCATAGCGTCGGGATCATCAACATTTAAAACACTGATTGCCTGTTTGGGATAGTGCTTTAAAAATACAATTTTGATAAAACGTACGGTAGGGAGGTCGCTTGCATTGAACACATGAGCGTGGACATCAATCAGTGGCGGCCGCTGGCGGTTTGATGCAGGTGAAACTAGGCGCGTTATGGGATCGCAAGCAGCAATGACCGTACTGGCACTCACCAACAACATCAGATCGCGTCGCTTCATTGTGTGGGCCTCCCATGGCTCACTGGAGTTCGGTCAGGGGGGTTCGGGCGACGAGCTGGCGTACTGCAACAAGCGGCCAGTTTTGTTCGATCATCGCCTTCAGAGGCTCTATGCGACCATCAGAAAAAACTTCATGCGTTGCCGAGAACGCCACACTGGCACCAGCCACATCGATTACTTTGCAAGGACTCTGCACCTTTCGGGTGAGCATCCCGCCATAGAAATATGAGACGCCTTCGATGCGCTTAAGAGCGAACATGTCCTCTATGCTTTTTTCAATCTGACGTTGTTCTTCCTTGCAAGCCAATGGGGCCATACTTTGAATTGAGCCAAGCAAACGACGGACAGTCCCATCCTCCTCAACCTCAACCTCGTCGTGAAACCATAACAACGCACGAGGAATATTTATTTTCACCTCGAACGCAGTTTCTCGGCGTTCGCTACTAGGCAATAGGTCTCCACTAGCTACTAACCTATTCTTCAGCGTGGCCGGACGAGCTTTGATCGCAATAGACCGCAAGAGGCTGGCGCCGAAGGTTACGACGGGAGCCGCCTGAGAAGTGCCACTCATGGTCACCGCTGGTTTGTCGTAAGCGATCCAGGAACTGATTCGGCAGCCTGGAGCCGCCAGATCTACAGCTTGGCCGCCTCGGTTACTGAATTTGGTCAGGTGATCGTTGCGGTCTATGGCTGCGACGGTGATGACATTGGATCTATCAATGCCGCCGTAGGCAGCGGGGAAGATCCCGCGATCGCGAACATCAAGCCCATAGTTGTTGCCCGCTGCTACGACAAAAAGTGAATTAGGCGCCATTTCGAACAGGTTCCCATAGCTAGGACCGACCCGTCGATCAGCACGTCCGTCATGAGTTATAGAAAGATTCACGATTCGCCAAGCGCCATCGGCCAGAAGTCGGAACAAAAACTCATAAGCGCCTTTAATTAAATTGCGTTTTCCGCGCCCCACATTAAGCACAGTAATTGAGGCCCAAGGCTCAGGCCCTAGTTTATCTATATGCTGACGAAAGGCTGGTCCGCCAAGCATCAGACCTGTCACATGCGTACCGTGACCGCTTTCCAGGTCCGGCTCAACCCCATTAGCATAGTTGAGTGGGTATATTGTCTCTCCGAGCTTCATGGACGAGGCAATGGTGGAGTCAGGATCATATTTGAAGTATGCGCGTTTGAAGGGGCTCCCATCGAACGGATTGTTGCTTGAATTAGTGACAGGGTGGGCACCAAAGAAGCCATTATCCACAACCGCAAGTTCGGCGCGCCCACCCGCTATGTTGATGTCATCACTACTTGCTATAGACTTCGCGAAACGGTAGGCATTTACGATCGCCTCAGCGTCAGGCAGTTCGGGAGCGCCCTCACAATCGCCACCGGCCGCTGTTGCGCCGTCCGACATCCCTAACACAATCTCACCCTCAACACTTGGAGGGTTATCTCTAACCATCTTGCCCGTTGGGTCAAGCCTGATTATTTCCATCAAAAGTTCGTTTGTCTGACCATCGCGGGCAGTGATCGGTACTGTTCGAGTAAACGCCGGTACTTGAAGAGTAGTACCAGGTTGTATCCATTTAAGTTTTCGAATTGGCGTATCAAAGAACCGGGCAATTGCCTTAGGCGAGCCACCTCCCCCTGTGTATGCTTGATACAAGTCGTAAGCCGTGTCACCTGGCTTCACCTCGATCTGCTCCGGAGTAGAACGCACATATAAGCAAGCAGGCCACTTAAACGAACTGGCTTTCTGCCCGAGCGGTTCGTCCAGAGGTAAATTTAGCAAGTCGTTGGCTCGCGCAGCTTCGGACACGTAGACGTCACGAATGCTCCCACACAGCTGGGTAATGATGTGTCGAGGAGTGCTTGTCTGATCATCGAAGTGCTGCGAAGTGTTCAGCACGACAGGCTCTCCAAGCTCTGCAACACGTTGTATGATCTCGTCGGTCACGTGTGGTCCGACCGCCCGTAACGTCAAGAAACGATCTTCCTGCTCGCTTTGAGCTGCTGCAGGTAATACAGCGAAGATGGCACAGGCAAATACCGTGCAGGTTAGTACCTGCATTGACGTTCTCCAGCCCTAACATTCAATCCACATATTTCGGGTTTGAATTTTGCGTTTTTTACCAACCAACGGTCGGCCCAGTTTCGAAAAATAGTCGTACCTGTCGCTGCAATACTGGAGATGAACACATCTCCAGTTACCGAAATACTTGAGTTCACCCCGCGGATACGCCGAGGTTTGTTGGCATGTTCAGCTGTGATGCCGGAAAGCAAAGGCCCTCCGGAGTCACCAGGGCACAATGCTGGCTCTACATTCGATTTCGAACGAATGGTTACATACGCCGGGGCCCCAGGAATGGAAGCCGGCCCTTTATCAATCTCCACATTCCCTAATCGAAGCTTCCCATCTGCTTTAGTGCCTTGCGGTCTGCCATCCACAATCCGCAAACTCTCACAACCGTACCCTGTCAAGAGAACCCGTGTGCCAGGTGCCAGTTTAGATTGGTCATCGACAACCTCAAATTGCATTGTTTTGAGAATTTGTGGACGGTTGCCGTTATCCTCGAGAACGCAAAGTGCAAAGTCCTCACTCCCCCTCGGCGAGTACGCCATCCGAGGACGATTGCTGTAATCAGGATGCATTTCACATCGAAAAGGAATAACACGATCACCAACACGAAGCGATGGTGTGAGCGGGGTAACGTCGTTGAGATCACCCCCTTTGGGATCTACACAGTGTGCTGCCATAAGAGCAACATTTGGCCCAACCAAAGACGCTGTACAGCTCCCTTGCCGCTTACCAAAGATAGTTTGCTCCTCAAAACTAGCAATGATTAGTGCCGGCCAGTCGCTCGCAAACACTTCTACTCCATTGGCTACCTGTATGCTGGATTCGTTGAGTACTGCGTTTGCAAGTTCAAATGTAATGGTGGTTTCTCCCTCCGCGCCTGATGACGTAGGAGCAGCCACCGAGATACTCCCAATGTGAAGAGGTGCTAACAACAGCCCCCCAACAAGCACTCGTCCTATCACGCTGGCACCTTTCATGTCTTCCTACCTTTTTTTGTTTCGCCATAAATATTTAAGCAGAGGGCGTCGAAATAACCACCTAGATGCAAGGTATTTAAAAAAAATCGAACCGAGAAACACGTTCTCATTTCGCGTCTACTCTAATTTCATGGAATATCAGACGATTCAACACAGTAAGTATAGGAGCGATGTATGCAAGGCAAACGGATGCTTGTTTCATCAGGACTGATCATAGCTTTGACCAGCTGCGCTACTGTGACGGAGAGATGGGGGCCATTCCCTAACGTTGAGGAACTGGAGTCCTTCGACAGTAGATGGGAATCGGTACCCAAAACCCCAAAAAACCAGATAACCCAAATGCAACGAGAGCTCGTCAAATACCGTGACGAGCTATTTAAGCGCGCCCTTCAGCGTAGCAAACTCGAGTATGAGTCCACTGGAGTTACCACCTATGGAGGACTCGCAGCGGTAGCAGGAGCGTTAGCGGATCAGGTTGGCCTTATGAACACCGGTGCGGGTTTAGCAGCCCTAGGCCTTACAAACTCAAGTCGCTACCGATTCAGTGAGCAGACTCAGATCTATGTGGTGGCACTAAAAAAACTCGCCTGCATCACCGGAAAAGTGAACTCAACGAACGACGTCACCGTAGCACAGGCGACCTATTCTAGGGATCCCGCTGCCCAAGACGCGGCGGTCAACTTCACCGCCAAGGTCGTAACTGCAGTAGATGCAGTTCGCGTGGAGTACACCAATGCATTGCTGGGGATGACTCCGAATGTTCTTAGCCGTGATGAGCTATTTGCATTGTTAACCAAGTACCGACCTGCCGCGCTCGCAGTCGCAGCTGAGGATGATAATCAGCAAGTGTACGACGCAGCCGGCGTCATGGTTTTAAACCTAGTGACAGAAATACAAACTTGCGCAAAGTAAATCCTCCTCACGAGGATCACTTCGAATGGCGTTAGGCCGCCTGCAGCTACTGGCCAATGTGTTCTTACGTCCAACCTGAAACCGGAGGCAGGATGAACGGTCAGAGAACGACAATGCTGACGGCCCTGTGCTTCATGGTGTTTATGCTTGTCAGACGATCGATTCGATTGCTCCGCTCAAACAATCGTTGCATAAGCCCACCGGTTTCGTAGGAACGCTATTGATGTACTAAATGAAAACGGAGTTCATCGTTTCACTGTTCGCGGAGTATGAAGACGAGTATCTCCATTTCTATTGGGACAGGACTGTATGAGTGGCAGCTATGGGTTGTGGATTCAACCGGTCGATGCAACAGATTGGTTAAATCGTTTAGCGGCCGGTCGTAGATGCTCACTTTGGCTAAATTGAAGATTGCTTCAAGCTTGGCTGCATATTACATTGCGGCCAGAGCAACTTCCGATGCTGAAATGAGCCATCGCTTCGACAGCGATATCGGGGCCTTCTGACTGAGGATTTCGGAGCAGCAGACCGAGCAGAATGCGAGTTCTTCGCCACGCGCTTCGCAGCTTTGATTGAGCAGTGAGACAAGGTTTTCCCGATGGAATATCACTGGGCCTCGACCAAGTAGGAAAGTCGTGACCGAACTCGGGGATGACTGAGAGCAGAAGACCGCCCCGAGGGCTACATCTGGACAGCCCTCAGGGCGACGTTGCCCTTCCCTGCCTTGAACTCGGAGTATTGGGTCTCGGTGCCGAAAAACACATTGGCTTCGGTGTTGGCGCCGATGCCAGGCACGACCTCGTGACCCGAGTACTGCCAGAGAGTCCAGGGGCTGCTCCCGCCCATCTTCAGTTGAGCCGTCCCCCAATACGCTACCCAGATCATGTAGGGCTTTAACTCCTCGCCAGGGTACTTCGAGAGGCTGTAATGAGTGCCAGAAATCACAGGGGTCTTGTGGTAGTGCCCGAGCAGCAATTGAGCTAACGCAGCGACGTCCTGGGCTACCCTCAACGGGTTTTTCTTGTAGCACGCCTCCTGCTCCCCCTTCTCATCAGCCGGGTTAACGATCCTGATGACCGGGGGAAGCAGGTCCTTATCATACGGAACAGCAGAGATGGCAAGATTGTATTGGTCTTTTGGGGACATACAGTAGTTGAACTTGAAGTAGGCCCCATAGTCGATATGGTTCTTTGATAAACTGTCGGCGTTAATTTTATAACGAGCATCCTCACCCTTATTTGCTACCGCTCTGACATAAACAAATCGAGGAGCGCTCTCTTTAATTAACTTATCCCAGTTAATTACTCAATCCATCGCAGAAATATCGTACCCAACTATAGGGTAAATATCAGGAGCCTTGAATATCTTAATCTCCGGCCGCCCTGGAATGCCACTAACAGGCCCGAACGGTATGTCGAACTTGTCGTTATATTTCGGCTTCGGATTTGGATTGGCTGGTTCAAACGATACGTCGAATCTTTCGATTGAGTATCTGCCGATATTGATCTTGTCACGCATCATGTCATATGTCTGAGAGATAGTTTTGCCCGATTCATCCACAGGCAAATCAGTTAGGAAGAAGAAGCCTCCACGCGCAATCTCATTCTGCGTGGAGCCAAGCCATGGCTCAACCAGTTGGACATGCTCATTGCTCTGCGCCAGCTTTTGGTTAACGTCCGCGTACACGTCGGTGATGTAGTTGAAGAGCCGATTTGTCCTCGTGATCCCTGCCGTAATCTGGCGGCCGTCTCCACCGTTTATGACGTAGGACGCCCTGTATCGCGTATCTGCCTTCCCGGACGTGATGCCATCAATCAGGGTGTCGACGAAGACGCTCCCCTGGGTTGGGTTCAGCGAGTAGACCTCGGTCTTATCATCTCCAGCTGCTATTCCATACGAACCAGGCTTGGTGAACGCGTCAGGATTACCACCCATCTTGCCCACCCCAAATAGCCCACCACCAAAACATGCATTAATCAGAGTCAGTACATGGAAATACTTTTGCGACAGATTCTGGAGACTTCCAGACAATTCACTCATCTTGTACAGGGCTGACGGGTCAGCATCACTCTTCGCAGAACTCAGTACAAAAGCCGCTTGTTTCCCTGAAATCCCATTATTGTCTCCATACAGTCCGTGACCGGAATAGATAATGAGTAGACGCGCTTTCCCATCGAAGGCTGCGGCTCTATTAACCAAATAAGTATCGAGAAACCAGTTGATATTGTCCTTGGTAGCCTCCTCGTTCCTCAGGTGAATAACTTCATCAAACTTCTGCGATCCCGTCAGGAAATGAACCATCCGCTCCCCATCTACGTCAGCAGCTTGAATATCAGCTTTGATGTTCGGATACTTAGAGATTGAGATAACCAGGCCAATCGCTCGCGTCTCCTCCGGCTTGGTGACCTTCAGCGCATCTCCGACCCGTACATCAAGACTCCCACCGCCATCCTTCCGGTAGAAAACGAAGAACTTGCAGTACTCACTGGGTGCGAGTGCCCCATTTTCACAGACAGCTGAGAAGTCTTCATCCTCGCTCGCGAAGGATGGCGCCGCGATCATCAGGGCGGCAAACATTACCATCCAGGCACAGAATGGCTTGCTCATGTCCTAGAACTCCTTGACCCCGAGCGTCGAGTAGAAGTCTGCAGGTACTCCCTTGAAAATGCTCGCGTCGAACTGTAACGCCTCGTTCGAATTTAGCCGTGCCTTGTCAGTGAACTGCCAGAGAGCCCAAACCGTTTTGTTAATGGTGCGAGGCTTTTCACTCGCCTGGGATTTGGCGGAGTAGTCAGCGAGCCAAAGCTGGTGGTCAGCAACCTTGCTGAAGCTGGCCTCCCCTCCCATCCGCGGCCCCCACCAGGAATGCGCGGTGTAGATAACCGGCTTACGCCCTAGGTCTAGCTCAACCTGCTGCGAGAACGCCTTGATCATGGCGACGATCTCATCCGGTTTTCTGGCAGACCACCTGTCAGGACCAGATGCAGAACCCTTGTCCCATTCAACATCGACCGCAGGCGGCATGTCTGTTCCAAGGAGCCCGCCATTGGCTTTGATGATCTTGATGAAGGTTTGGGCCTGCTGGCGCCCCCATGCCGTAGCGTCTTGACCTGGCTCCCCGCTGGACAGGAAGTGGTAAGCGCCCCGGTGGATCTTGGCGGCACCAGCTCGCTTCCAGTTATTGGCAAACTGAGGATCGAGGAAGCGAGTGCCCTGGCTGGCCTTCATGTACAAGAACAGCGACTTGTTGGGCCTCAAATGCTCGATGGGGAAGTTCTTCCCGTTGTGATGGCTGATGTCGACCCCAAAGAGTGAATCCTTGCGCTGCTGATTCAAGGCCTCGTCGTACCCGACATCAGCCGGAAACTTGAAGGCATTTTTGACAGCAAAAGACTCATACATCCTCTTCTCAGCAGCATTCTGCGGGAGCAGTTCTTTAAATAGCTCTTGCCGAGACAGATCGTCAGAAAGGTTGGTCAGACCAAGGGATTGCGCATCTGTTCCAACAGGCGCGCCGGCCCCCATTGCAATGGAGCTGAACAGGGCCGAAATACACAGAGCATGCACGCATACGAGCGAATGGATTTTCACTTTTGTCGCCTCGCTTTTGCAGGTTTTTGTCAAGCACTTGGAACAGTTACCAACGTTGAAAACTGCAACGATATGACGACAAACTTCCATATCTAACCGAAGTAAAGCACAAGGCGTTGGATCGGCAAATCTGGTCATGAACGCCGATCAAATCATCCAAAAGCAAAAGCCGGCACAAGGTAGGCTTGAGGCAGCATGACATGCAGGAGAAGCGACTGGCCGATGACTCATTTGCGGCCTATCGTCGACGTAACTTACGCGCATGCCAGGTGCCGGGTGCCGGGTGCCATTGATCACAAGGCTAAATCTTCGGGTGTGAATGTCATCTTGAATGAACGGTATGGCTGGAAATCACTCGGCTTGAGTTCCTGCATTTCCGACAAGCGACCGATACTTTTGACTGCCGCTACCACCGAGTTATCGTAAGGAACATCGCCACTGGACTTGGCGACATTGACTGACCTCATCGTGCCATCCTGCACCATCTCAACCTGTAGCACGACCACCATGCCATTTCGCGCCGACGGCGGGCGAGCCCAGTTTTCAACTACTCGCCCTATGATCAAATCATCAATGCTATTCACTATCTCAGCGTAATTTGAAGTCACAGGACTAGCTAGACTTGGCTGTTGTGCTGGTTTCTCTTGCGTGTTTGAGCGTGACTTCTGCGAGGATTTATCATTTGCGGTTAATCTGGTGACCACAATATTTCCGAATCGGTCCGTGCCAATAACACGAACAAATTGCCCTTGCAGTTGTCGACCGTTGAAGTCTTGGTTTTCTTGGGTTATCCCAAGGGGTGAGAGCCCATTAAATGCAAAGATGTAGCATATGCCTGGATCACATGCGGTGATAGCAGAGGCCTTGTCCAGCTTGAAAATTTTGTTTTTGAACCAGTCCAACCCTTTATCTTTGTTATTTTGTAGCGCTTCCGATAGTCCACCCGAATACTTCGCATCGTTGGCGATTTCTATTGCCTTGGACTGTGCCTTAGCCGCAGCAGCGCTTGCAGCCGCCTTGGACTTGGCATCTTTTTCCGCCTGTGCCTTGGCATCTTCTGCTGCCTTAGCCTTGGCGTTATGTTCGGCCAATAGCCTCGCTTCAGCATCTGATGTATCTGGCTGTGCTTGGGCGAGGTAGAGTCGGCTAGGGGATGCATCGAGCTGGGAAGACTTATTGGCGATGTCAGCAAATGAATTTGCCGCCAGAGTCATTCCAATGATGCATCCAGAAAATATTTTTTTAGCTTTCATGTCACTACCACAGCATTGATGGGTTGATCATGCGGCTAGCATATGATGATGGCATAATGCCCGTAAAGAATGTTTTGCGGTTGCTGATAATAATTTCTTGTCAATCTACGCAAAAACATTCCCGTGATATTTGTTGCCGGTCAGTGGTTAGCGGTGCGTCCGTTTTCTAGGTTTCAGCCTAGGCTGCGAAGAGCTCTAGTTTTCTAATACCTGTGTTTATCGGCGAACCTTCATGCTGATCTTTGTAAGTAATTTCTTTTTTATTTGACTGCATCTTTGATTGCATCATTCTGGTTTTCCTTGGAATTGGTGTTGGGGCTCATATCGATATTGATCGCTGTAGGATATTACT
>Ga0157375_10001992_pt1 | contig 17624 bp, 12 predicted proteins | sample M35metaG_FD_115311 | JGI IMG/M metagenome (GOLD analysis project Ga0157375, IMG submission 115311) | Miscanthus rhizosphere microbial communities from Kellogg Biological Station, Michigan, USA - M3-5 metaG | ecosystem: Host-associated > Plants > Roots > Rhizosphere > Soil | place: USA: Michigan... | reverse complement strand
GAACTGGAAGCGCTTGCCGCCGAAACGATGGCCGGAAACGATGTACTCGTGCTGCTTCATCCGCACCCAGGGATACGTCAGGTACAGCGTGAACGGCAGGATCATCGGCCGGAAGAAATAGTTGCTGTAGGCATCGCCAGCGCCTCCCGTGAAGCGGAAACGCAATCCGCGCCAGGCCGAATAGCGCGCACGAAAGGCCAGTGTGCGGTAGATCACCCACGGCAGCAGCAGCACGACCAGCAGCAGCAAAGGAAAATAGACGACGAGCACCTGGAAATGCGCGCTCGCCCAGAGCGCGACGATCAGCGAATACGCGATCAACCGGCCCTTGAGGATCTGGATCGGTTGCGCGAGGTATTCGAACGAGGAGCCGGCAAGCCGCGTGTTCGCGTAGAAGTAACGCTTGGTGCGCACTTTCGCCCACGCGGAGTAGATCCCCAGGGTCACGATGGACAACGCGAGGTTGACGATCCAGATGCGGAAGTATTCGCCCGCACCGCCGGTGAATTCCACCTTGTAGCGCGTGTCGCGCGGCCGCGCGTGCCACGCCGCACTCATGTCGAATGAACTGATGACCGGTTCGATGGAACCGGCGGTCGCCTCATGCATGGAATTCCCCTGGTGGTGCCGACTGCAAAGACCGTTCCCCAACGGCACGGCGATAGTAGCGCCGATCGCCCTGCCCGGCCGCACTTTCCTTCAATTCCCGGGGTATTGCTTCGACGGACCGCACAAAACGCCCATCTGCGGCACCGGTGGCCTAAACTCATGGCGTGGCGGACCGCACAGGGGCGGGACAACATCTTCATGATGGGCAAGCCGATCTGGAAACCGGGCAAGGAGCGCGTCGAACACGCAAACCTCAGCCGCTTCATGCGTTTCGTGCGCGAGCACCATCCGCATGCGGACATGCATGACTACCGCGCGCTGTACGACTTCTCGATCCGGTATCCCGAAAAATTCTGGCCGCTGGTGTGGGACTTCTGCGGGATCAAGGCGACCGGCGAGCATGCGCCCGTACTCGTGGACGCCGACAGGATGCCCGGTGCGCGCTGGTTCCACGAGGTGCGGCTGAACTTCGCGCAGAACCTGTTGCGCTACAACGACGAGCGCATCGCGCTGGCGTTCCGCGGCGAGAATGGCGCAACCAGCGAAACCAGCTACGTGCAATTGCACGAACAGGTCGGCGCGCTCGCCGCGGCGATGAAGGCGCGCGGCGTCGAAATGGGCGATCGCGTCGCCGGTTTCCTGCCGAACCTGCCGGCCGCGGTGGTCGCGATGCTCGCGACGACGTCGCTCGGCGCGGTGTGGTCGTCGTGCTCGCCGGATTTCGGCATCGAGGGCGTCGTCGATCGCTTCGGCCAGATCCGTCCGAAGCTGCTGTTCTGCGCCGACGGCTACGCGTACGGCGGCAAGCGGTTCGACTGCCTCTCCAAGGTGCGCGGCATGCTCGAGCGCATCGACGCCATCGCCTGCGTTGTCGTGGTTCCGTATCTCGACGCGTCGCCATCGCTCGATGGACTGCGCGACGCGGTGCTGCTGCCGGATTTCGTCGCGCCATTCGCGGGCCGCGCGCCGGAATTCGTGCCAACGCCGTTCGACCATCCGCTCTACGTGATGTATTCCTCGGGCACGACCGGCGTACCCAAGTGCATCGTGCATGGGGCCGGCGGGACCTTGTTGCAGCACCTCAAGGAACTCGTGCTGCACACCGACCTGCGCCGCGAGGATCGCATCTTCTACTACACGACCTGCGGCTGGATGATGTGGAACTGGCTGGTGTCGAGCCTCGCGGTCGGCGCGACGGTCGTCCTGTACGACGGCAACCCGATGCATCCGGACGCCAATGCGTTGTGGAACCTCGTCGACGACTTCGACATCAGCATCTTCGGCACCAGCGCGAAGTGGATCGGCGCGAGCGAAAAGGCCGGCGTGAAACCGCGCGAGACGCACAAGCTCGCCTCGCTGCGCACGATCTTGTCGACCGGTTCGCCGCTCGCGCCGGAGAGTTTCGATTACGTCTACCGCGACGTGAAGGAACGCGTGCTGCTGTCCTCGATTTCAGGCGGCACCGACATCCTGTCGTGCTTCGTGCTCGGTTGCCCGATCCTGCCGGTATGGCGCGGCGAATTGCAGTGCCGCGGGCTCGGCATGGCGGTGCAGATCCTCGGCGACGACGGCACCTCGCTGCGCAAAGGCACCGGCGAACTCGCCTGCGTCGCGCCGTTCCCGTCGATGCCGGTCGGTTTCTGGGACGATGCCGACGGCAGCAAGTACCACGCCGCGTATTTCGAACGCCATCCCGGCGCGTGGTGCCAGGGCGACTACGCGCGCCTGACCGAACATGACGGCGTGATCATCGAGGGCCGCTCCGACGCGACCCTCAATCCGGGCGGCGTGCGCATCGGCACCGCCGAGGTCTATCGGCAGGTCGAGCGTCTCCCGGAAGTCCTCGACAGCGTTTGCGTCGGCCAGGACTGGCAGGGCGACGTACGCATCGTGCTGTTCGTGCAGTTGCGCGAAGGCCTCGTGCTCGACGATGCGCTGCGCGAGCGCATCCGCAAGCAGATCCGCGACAACACCACGCCGCGGCACGTACCGGCGAAGATCCTGCAGGTCGCCGATATCCCGCGCACCGGCTCCGGCAAGGTCGCCGAACTCGCGGTGCGCGACGCAATCCATGGCCGCGCGGTGAAGAATGCCGACGCGCTGGCCAATCCACAGGCGCTCGCGCATTTCCCGCGCATGGATGAAGCGATCAGCGAAGGCGCCTGACGGCAGCGGGCGTCGCGTCCGGCGATGTCGCGTTGCCTACTCGGCGTCCAACTGCCCGAGTTCCCGCTCGCTCAGGAAGGGACAGCCCGTTTTCGCGCGTAGCTCCTCTTCGGTCACGCCATCGGCCGTCTCCATCAGGACCAGGCCCTGCGGCCCAATGTCGAAGACCGCCAACTCGGTGATGATCCGGTTGACCACGCGCACGCCAGTCAGCGGCAGCGTGCAGTGGTGCAGGATCTTGTGCTCGCCGTTCTTGGCGGCGTGTTCCATCAGAACGACCACGCGCTTGACGCCGGCGACCAGGTCCATCGCCCCGCCCATCCCCTTGACCATCTTGCCCGGCACCATCCAGTTGGCGAGGTCGCCGTGCTCGGTGACCTGCATCGCGCCGAGGATGGCGAGGTCGATGTGGCCGCCTCGGATCATCGCGAAGCTGTCGTGGCTACCGAAATAACTCGCGCCCGCGCGCGCGGTCACGGTCTGCTTGCCGGCATTGATGAGGTCGGCATCGACCTCGTCTTCGGTCGGGAACGGACCGATGCCGAGCAGGCCGTTCTCGGATTGCAGCCACACGTCCATTCCATCCGGGATGAAATTGGCGACCAGCGTCGGCAGGCCGATGCCGAGGTTGACGTAGGCGCCGTCGGTGAGTTCGCGCGCGGCGCGTTGCGCCATCTGGTCGCGGGTCCATGGCATGTTTTCGATCCTCCGATTCTTTACGCGGACGCGGCGCGCACGGTGCGCTGCTCGATGCGTTTTTCCGGGTGGCTGTTCACGACGATGCGATCGACGTAGATGCCCGGCAAATGGACATGGTCGGGATCGATCGCGCCCACCTCGACGAGTTCCTCCACCTCGACCACGCAGACGTGCCCGGCCATCGCCGCCGCCGGGTTGAAGTTGCGCGCGGTCTTGCGGAACAGCAGGTTACCGGACGCATCGGCCTTCCACGCCTTGACCAGCGACACGTCCGACCTGAGCGCGGTTTCCATCACATAGTGGTGGCCGTCGAACTGGCGGGTTTCCTTGCCTTCGGCGACGATCGTGCCGTAGCCGGTGCGCGTGAAGAATGCGGGGATGCCCGCGCCGCCCGCGCGCAGGCGTTCGGCGAGCGTGCCCTGCGGGTTGAATTCGAGTTCCAATTCGCCGCTGAGGTACTGGCGCTCGAATTCCTTGTTCTCGCCGACGTAGGACGAGATCATCTTCCTGATCTGCCGCGTTTCCAGCAGCAGGCCGAGGCCGAAACCATCGACGCCGGCATTGTTGGAGATCACCGTGAGTTCCTTCACGCCCGAATCGCGCAGCGCGAGGATCAGCGTCTCCGGGATCCCGCAGAGCCCGAAGCCACCGACGGCGAGTGTCTGGCCATCGGCGACCAGTCCGTGCAGCGCTTCATCGGCGCTGCCGTAAAGTTTTTTCCGGGCAGCATCTTTGCTGCGCGTCGTGGCAACGAACTCGGCCATGAGGAACCTCCCTGCGAGCCTGCAAACATATCATGTAGCCAAAACCGGGCTCCACTCTGGCGAAGGCGGAAATCGCAACAGCATCGCTGCCGGCGCATCCCGCGGATGACAATCAGCTGCCGCCTGATTGGGCATGGCCTCGTGATCGGTACGCACTCATGTCCCAACCACGCGTTCACGGAGACGCGCTTGGCGGTGCACGCAAATTGCCACACCCTCGACGCCCGCCCACAACCGCTTGTCTAGGAAGCCAAGCGCGGCGCTACGAGCGCGGGTCAGGCTCGCCGGTTGGTTGATCAGTCCTCGACGTCATCGAGCGATTCCGCGAGACCGGACAATTTGCGGCGTTCCATCGTAAGCTTCCCATTATCCCCAGGTCAGATTGCGTTCACGCCGGAGAATATCTTTCCATGAAAAGCAGCCATATTTTCCGCGCAATCAAGGATCAAGCGATTCGCTTGGTCAAAATGGACTCAACAGGAACCAAAGAAATGCGCCCTTCACCCTTGATGCTGAAGCAGGGAATCTCAACGCGCCTGGATGGCCGGGTGCATGTTGACGTGGACCTCAGGCTGGCTGGAGTCACAAAACAGTTCATAGAAGACGCCGATACCTACCACGCTCGATATTACAATAACGATTATTGGAAATATCTCGTCGGACGAGCAATTGACCTCTCGTGCGCCGAACGACAATCCCCCCTGAGAATTCTCGATATCGGTTCAGGCAGCGGAAACACCGTCTTCGCAGCGGCTGATTTGATGCCGAACTCCGTAATCTATGCCAGCGACATCTCGCTTCCCCTGCTTCACATCCTGGTCGGCCTTCAAGATGAAATAGCGCATCTGAATGGACGCATCGAAGCTTATTGTTTCGACTTTCACAAGGATTTCTTCGCCGACAACACGTTTGACCTCGTTATTGGCGGCGCAATCCTGCATCACATGCTTGACCCGGAGGCAGCACTCAAGAACGCAACGCGATGGCTTCGTCCCGGTGGACAGATCCTATTGATCGAGCCGCTGGAAATCGGCGGCCATTTGATGTGCGCGATCTATCTGACGTTACTTGCGGAACTGGGGAACGACGTGGACTCCAGGCTTCTGGCCTTCTTCAAGGCGATGTGCCAGGACTATGAGGCGCGTTTTGGCGTTCCACGGGTAAAACCATGGACTCAGGACTTGGATGACAAATGGTTGTTCCATCCATCCTATTTGAGAGAGATGTCCGAAAACATAGGATTGACGCTCAAGCTAGTCGCCCCCACCAGCACCAGCTTGGAGAGTGTTTTCAGCAATTCGGTTCGAGGCACCCTCAATGTCGCCGGGTTAGGCGACGTCCCCACTCCCAAGCGATTGTGGGAAATACTTGAGTCCTTTGACAATGGGATTTCCGACGACTTGAAGAAGAAATTAGCGCCGGAAGGCATTATCATTCTTGAAAAGGGTAAGGATGTTGCGTAGCTCAAGGACTTGAACGGACGCAATATTCTGCCAAGTTGCCCGACCGAATCTGGCGATCCAAATCGCGATTGCCGGCATGGCGATGCCGGATTACCGGGTCACCGTTTCATCCGTCGGAGGCGTCACGTCGGCAACATGCCGGCGCCATCCATGACTGCGATGCAGTCCTTCGGTCGACACGCTGACAAGTAGGCATCCGGATAGAAAGGCGCAGCAAGCGGGCGCGGTTGCGTGACCACCGGGTGGATATTGGATCGCAGGCTATTCGCGACCTCGGCGAATACTTGCAGCCAGTGGGATGCCTCACACGAAGGGTCGTCGACGATCCAAGTCAGGGGGCGACCGGCGAGCCGCTCCGGCAACGCGCCCAGACCGTTGGCGACAATGGGCAAGCCGCTATCGATCGCAGCCGAAAGGGTATAGCTATAGGTTTCCGGCCAGGGCTGTGGGAACCAAAGGACGTGCGGCATTGCCGCGCCGATAAGGCCCGGCAGCTCCCATTCCTCATAAGGGCCGTGGACGAAGATCTTCCGTGCGACATCCCGCGCAAAGGGCCTGTCTGGAAATCCAATCAGGCTGAACTTGACGGACGAAGGGTGGCTGATCTCGACACAATCCTCGAATGCCCGCCGCCCCTTGTGGAGACCAAAGGCGCCAAGCACCGCGACACGCAATGGCTCGTCCTTCGCCAGCGCGGGCACATTCACCGGCCATACCTCCGACAGCACAGGTTCGTGCGGCACCACGATTGCATTTTCCAGTCGGACAAATCTGTCCAAACGAGCACGAACATCCTGGCTCGGGCAGATCACACGGGCCGCTTCGGTCAGCAACCACTTGTGCTGCGCACGCCAACTGGTGATGTCAGTGGCGCCATGGGCTGGAGCTTGCCTTATGCAGGTATCGCATTGCGCAGAATCAGGCTCCCCGCAGTAAACCCCGTTTGGTGCGGACAACAAGGTAATGCGCGGACAAATCGAAAAATAATCGTGGACAGTGAAATCGAACGGCACGCGCAGCCGGCGAACCAATGCTGACAGGTCCGTATCGAGGTCTATCCAGTGATGTATGTGGATGCGATCGAGTTCGCAGGCCTCAAGAAGGGCGACCAATTGATCGACTGCGGCATAGGGAAGGCGCAGCGTCGGATGACCCGGCATGGATGGAACCTCCAACGCAAGTTCCGGACCATCGGTGTGCAGCAGCAGGACATTGGCCAAGCCTCTTAGCCGGCAAATGAGGTCGTCGACGTGCCGCGCGGTACCGCCTCCAAGATTGTGACTGATCATCAGGATCGTGGGCATCGCGGACGCTGCGAACAACGATACCGTCGCGGCAAACATCACGGGCATCGTAGGTGCGCCGGCGATGTGACGCTCGAACAGCGACGGGTAATCCGGGTACCGACCTACCAAAACCTCCCACGAGCGGTTACGCTCCGGCGAATGCTTGCCAAAACTCACCTCGCCGGCATGGAATACGAACGCATCGCATGCCAACAGGTGGCGCCAGCCCGCGGCTAGCGCGCGCATGCAAAAATCGTTTTCTTCCCCATAACCGCGGCCGAAAGCATCGACATCGAACAAGCCGACTTCGTCAAGACAGGACCGCCGGATGTACATGCAAAATCCCACCGCGGTTGGAATCTCGACGCTGCGCCCGTTGTTCGCCGCACGAAAAGCCAGATCGATTTCGGCAGCCGAATAGCCTTTGGGCAGGGGGCCGCCATCATTGGCCAGCGGATAACTGCAGATCGTGGCGTTGTTCGAGAACGGCGTGACCGAGGCAATCTTTGCGCCGGAGTAGGCTTGGGCGGCAAGCCGGCCCAGCCAGCCATTGGGAACTTCCGTATCACTATTCAGCAGAACCACGTCGTTCCGCCCGGCCTCCCGCATGCCCCGATTGACGGTCGCGACAAAGCCTAGATTCGTTTCATTTCGTGCAAGGACGATCTGGCCAGTCTCGGCAACGGCGGACAGCCACGCCGACAACTCCGGCTCAGGCGAACAGTCGTCAATGACAAGGATGCGGCCCGGAACACGATCCACGTCCGCAAGCACCGATTCCAGGCAACGTCGAGTCTCGGCAAGACCGCGATAAACGGGAATGATGACGTCGACCACAACGTCCTGCGGCGATATGTTCCCTGCTACCCGACGTGGCAGGTAATCGGCAATATCGATTCCGCGATGCGTAGGCCAGCCTTGCGACAAGCCATGCCTTATGTGGTAGGCGAGGGGGTTCGCTGCTGCTTCGGGATGTTCGGCCACGTAGAAGCGGGCATCGAAATCCCGATGGGGGTTGCGCAACTCCGCCGCGCCAGACGCAATGTAATGCTGCAGCGGGTTGATGCCGCTATCGCGGACGTCCGGATACGTATCCAGATACCACCGCACATCGAAGAGCGGATGCGGATTTCGTCCTTCCCGCCACCCGACAAGGACAAAATGCTCGAATGGATCCACGCCTGCCTGCAGGACATCCTGATTTCTCTCCAAGTACGACTGCGAGTCGAATATCGAAGATAGATCATATTTTTCGGCAGCTCCGATATCCCGTGGGATCAAAGGTCTGTTTGCTGGGCCACCAGGCACTTGCGATCGACGGATCGATTCCAGCGAACGACGCAAGGCCCTCGCATAGCGGACGAACTGAGTTCTGGGAGCAGTTAGCCACCTCCGCAACTCACGCAATGGCAGTGTGATCTTCCATGAATGGCTGGACACGATATTCGCAATCTCGTGCTCACGTTCCGCCTGGGCTTTCCGAAGACCGTCAACCCGCTTTCCAAGCACCTGCAGACGTCGATCCAGATCGCCGATTTGCGAATCGCGTTCCTCCAGGACGCGGCGGAGGTCGCCGATTTGCGAATCGCGATCCTCCAGGGCGCGGCGGAGGTCGTCGAAATGCGAATCGCGTTCCTCCAAGGCTCGACGGACGTCGCCGATCTCCTGGTCGCGTATGGCCAGGGTCTGGTTCACGCTCGCAAATATCGCCTGTTGCTCGCTGGATTCCCGGCGTGAATTGTCCAGTTGGCCCCGGAGCGGGGCTGCCGCCCGCAACAATTCGTCCTGCGCACCCAGACGCCGAATCAGTTCGTTCCGATCCTGCAAATCGGCGTCCAGGATCTTCGAATACAGGATCGATACCCCTGCAAACCCTGCAGACATGTTGGCGATCGCCTCCCAGGCGCGCTCGCCCCGCAGATTGAGCAGTTGGCCGTACAACACGGATGCGATCGGAGATGCATGCGTCGTCGACGCACCCTCACCTGGCAACCCGACTTGGCCATGACGCAATTCGGGACGCAGGAACTCATCGATTTCCGCTCCTGCGCTTTCTATATCGTTTGGCCATTCCACGCCGACTTCGGCAGCGATCCGCAAAGCCAGCGCGCGCCAGTCGGCCATTAGTTCGTCGAAATGCGTCATGACGCGAGGTTTCGCTCGGGTCGAAGCTTCCGCCTCAAGGACGTGCTGAATCCAGAGCAGATCGCTGCGCTCGGCGATGATGCCGTTGCGTCGCGCCAGGGACGACGCGACTTCGTCGGGATGGCGTATCGGGACGATCACCCGCACATCCACGCCTTCCTCTTCGAGAACCTCGATCCATAGAGGCGCCAAGCGGCACAGCCGGGGTTCCTTCAGCGCCCAGAGTCTCCCAGGCAACAAGTTATCCTTGACGAAGGAGCGAATTTGCCGTCTTGCCAATTCTGCTTCCTCGAGCAGCAACCAGTTCGAGGGCAAGTTTCGGACGTCATTCCAGCTTCTGCCCAGCGATCCAAGCAACTCGTCATTGATTTCGATCGCTCTCACGCTTTCCCAGTGTCCCATGGGATTGCTTTCGTCCGCCCCCAAGATGTCGCCCGGCAACATGCAGCCCAAGAGGTTGAGCACCCGCGTCAAGGCCGAGGTGCCGCTGCGATGCATGCCGAGGATCAGAAGGACGGTCGTCTTGGCGATTGGGAAGGACTCATTCATCGAATTCGAATTCCGGACGAACGTCGAGGTCCACCAATCCCGTTGCAAGGCGTCGCGAATCGGCTCCAACCCGGATCATCAGCACATCCACCTTGCGCGCGAGAAAATTTTCGATTTCGCCAGTCAGCCCCACGATGCCGGCATTCATGAAATAGGTGCCGGGAGCGAACACGCACCGAAAGCGAAACCTGACCGATACGTTCGAACCAGCCTTGACCAGCGGTACTCCATCGCCGAAAGCGGCGGACGCCGCTCCACCGAGCTCTACTCCGGTCACCGTCTTGACCATCATCCCGAATCGGACTCCAACCGCGCTCTGGTCGAAGTGGACGGAATATCGATAGATGTATTCGCGCCCCGGCGCGAGCACATTCACGATGCGTCCGCCCGGGGTCTCCACCCACGGCGCGCCGATATGCGCGCCCAGTTCCGGATATACGACAGCTGCAGCTGAAGGCATCCCTTCATCAAGCCAGTCCGCGCCATTCGATTCGTCGACGATCTCCACGGGCGCAGTGGAAACCGGCCGATCCGACGATACGTCCGCTATCGTCGAATCGAGAGGGGTCTTCAAGATCCATTCCCGCACTTCCTGTACTTTCGCCGCCGGCGCATAGAGGAGTTTGTGGTAGCGCGCGAGCACACTTCGCGTATTGCCCAATGCGAGCAGCTCGCCGCGGTCAAGCAGCATGGCGCGATCGCAGACATCCGCAACGGTGCCGGCCGAATGCGACACGAACAGGATCGTACCGCCTCCTTCACGGATTGAACGGATGCGTGCGAAGCACTTGCGCTGAAACGCCTCATCGCCGACCGACAAAGCTTCATCGACCACCAGAATGTCCGGCGTGACATTGATCGCCACCGCAAAGGCCAAGCGCAAGTACATGCCGCTGGAATACGTCTTGACCGGCTGTTCTACGAAGTCACCAATATCGGCGAACGCGAGGATCGCGTCCATGCGCTCGTCGATCTCTTGCGCGGTAAGGCCGAGGATTCCAGCGTTGAGCACGACGTTTTCGCGACCGGTGAATTCGGGATTGAAGCCCGCGCCGAGTTCGAGCAGCGCTGCAATGCGTCCGTTGACGCTGACTTGGCCGGTTGTCGGCGCCAGCGTGCCGCACACGATCTGCAACAAGGTCGACTTGCCCGCCCCGTTTCGGCCGACGATACCGATCTGTTCTCCACGCCGAATCTCGCAGGACATCTTCTGTAAAGCCCAATACTCGCGAAAGTACTGCTTCGGCGCGTGGCCCAGGGCGCGCGCAAGGCGTGGCGTGACGAACTGGCGCAGTCGATCAAAGGGTCGGTCGTATACCGGATAGCACTTGCTTACGCCCTCGATTCGGATCGCGGGCTGCCCAATGGATTCGAGTGCAGGCAGGGGTTCAGATGACATCGGCAAAGCCGGTCCGGGTCTTCTGAAAAACCCACCATCCAAACGATGACAACAACGCACTCCCTAGAAAAAATGCAGCAAGCATGCCCCAGTCAGGCAAATCGCCCAGGATCAGGACGGCTCGCGACGATTCGATGATGAAACTCATCGGGTTGGCCATCACGAGTGCGCGAAATGCCGGCGGCACCGAGGTCAGCGGAAAGAAGATCGGTGAAAGAAACATCAACGCCGTGGTCAGAATCGACGTCACCTGTCCTATGTCGCGCGCATACACGCCGAGAGAGGACAGCATCCATGCGACTCCCAGCGTTCCCAGCAACAACGGCGCCAGCGTCAGCGGCAACAGGATGGTCGTCCAAGGCAAGCCGCCAAGAACGAAAACCGCAATGGCAGCCCAAGCCAGCAAAGCCACCAGCGCGTGAAAAAGGGCAGTCAACAACGCGACGACCGGCAGGACTTCCAACGGGAACACCACGCGCTTGACGTAGTTTGCGTTGGCGAGAATCAAGCCGGGGGCTCGATTGATCGTTTCGCCGAACAGATTGAAGATCAACATGCCCGCGAACAGCACGACCGCATACTCCATGCGGCCGCCATGCTGCGACACGCCCCATCGCGAGCGGAATACGACGGAGAACACGAATGTGTAGACCGCCAGCATCAGCAGCGGCGTCACCAACGTCCAGCCCACGCCGAAGAACGACCCTTGGTAACGCCCAAGCACATCGCGACGCACGAGTTGGCCGATCAGGCGCCGATGCCTGAGCATCGCACGCACCATGCCGGCCGGCGAAGCGTCGAGCATGGGTGCCGTGTTGTGCATGAGATTGGGATCGGTCGATATCATGGTCTTGAGGATGTCGGTTGATGCGCGGAGGACGATCGCCCCGATCAGGCGAGTGCTGACTCGAGTTCGGCACGCAGGTCCGCCACGTCCTCGACGCCGACCGACAGGCGCACGAGGTTGTCGTGGATGCCGAGTGCGGCGCGGCGATCGGCGGGCACCGATGCGTGCGTCATGATCGCGGGGTGGTTGACCAGGCTCTCGACGCCGCCCAGCGATTCGGCGAGGCCGAACAGGTGGCAGCGTTCCATCATCCGGCGCGCCGCGGACAAGCCGCCGCGCACGTACACCGAGATCAAGCCGCCGAAACCATCCATCTGCCGTTTCGCGAGTTCGTGTTGCGGATGCGAAGGCAGTCCCGGGTAGATCACTTTCTCGATCGCCGGGTGCGTCTCCAGCCATTGCGCGAGTTCGAGCGCGTTCGCGCAGTGCGCGCGCATGCGCAGGTGCAAGGTCTTCAATCCGCGCAGCGCGAGAAAACTGTCGAACGGCCCCTGGATCGCGCCGATCGCGTTCTGCAGGAAGGTCATCCGCTCGGCGAGTTCGGCATCGTCGCCGACGATCGCGACGCCGCCGACCATGTCCGAATGGCCATTGAGGTACTTGGTCGCCGAATGCATCACGATGCTCGCGCCGAATTCGAGCGGGCGCTGCAGCATCGGCGAGCTGAAGGTGTTGTCCACGACCAGGATCAGCCCATGCTGTTTCGCGAACGCGCCAAGCTTCGTGAGGTCCACGACTTTCAGCATCGGGTTGGTCGGCGTCTCCGCCCAGATCATCTTCGTGCTCGGCTTGATTGCCGCCGCGAGCGCGGCGTGGTCGTTGAGATCGACGAAGCTGAAATCCAGCCCTGCCGAACGCCGGCGCACGCGCTCGAACAAGCGGTATGTGCCGCCATAGACGTCGTCCATCACGACGACGTGGCTGCCGCTGTCGAGCAGTTCGAGGATCGTCGAGGTCGCGGCCAGGCCGGAAGCGAACGCAAACCCGCGCGTGCCGCCCTCGAGGTCGGTGATGCAACGCTCCCACGCGAACCGGGTCGGGTTATGCGAGCGCGAATACTCGAATCCCTGGTGCACGCCAGGACTGGCCTGCACGTAGGTCGAGGTCGCGTAGATCGGCGTCATGATCGCGCCGGTGGATGGATCCGGCGACTGCCCGGCGTGGATCGCGCGGGTGCCGAGGCCTTGCTTGCTGGAATTGTCGATCATGGAATGGCTTCTATTTGATAGTGCGACATGGATGTCGCTGCTCGATGATTGCGGTCATCGAGGACCGCCGAAATGACTGTGATCGAAGATCGCTGAAATCACGCAACGCGCCGGCGCAGGTAGTTGAGCAGGTCGATGCGCGTGATCAGGCCGAGGAAGTGCGCGCCGTCCTTGACGATCGCGACCTGGCCGCGGTCGAACACCGGCAGCAGCGATTCGATCGGCGATTTCACGTCGAGCACGTCGAGCTTGGTGACCATCGCGGTCGAGACCGGATCGCGGAAGCGCGACTCGTCGCCATAGACATGCAGCAGCACGTCGGACTCATCGACGATCCCGATCAGCTCCTCGCCGTCCATCACCGGCAATTGCGAGATCTCGTACAGCTTCATGCGCGCATACGCGGTGACCAGCAGGTCGTTCGGACCGATCACCACGGTGTCGCGCTGCGAATACGGCCGCAGGATCAGGTCGCGCAGGTCGCCGCTGGGCTCGCGCTCGAGGAAGCCGTTGTCGAGCATCCAGTAGTCGTTGTACATCTTCGACAGGTACTTGTTGCCGGTATCGCAGACGAACATCACCACGCGCTTCGGCGTCGTCTGTTCACGGCAATACTTCAGCGCAGCGGTCAGCAGGGTGCCGGTCGACGAACCGCCGAGGATGCCTTCCTTCGCGAGCAATTCGCGTCCGGCGAGGAAACTCTCCTTGTCGGTGATGGCGTAGGCTTTCTCCACCCGGCTGAAGTCCGAGATCGACGGCAGGAAATCCTCGCCGATGCCCTCGACCATCCAGCTCGCGGATTTTTCGCTGAGCGTGCCCTCGTTGATGTATTCGGCGAGGATCGAACCGACCGGATCGGCCAGGATCAGCTCGACGTGCGGCGCGGTCCTGGCGAAGAAGCGCGACAGCCCGGTCATCGTGCCGGAGCTGCCGCAACCGAACACGATCGCGTCCATGTTGCCGTCCATCTGTCTCCAGATTTCCGGACCAGTGACATCCTCGTGCGCGCGCGGGTTGTCGGGATTGCCGAACTGGTTGATGAAGTACGCGCCGGGGATCTCGCTCGCGATCTTCGCGGCGAGGTCCTGGTAATACTCGGGATGGCCCTTGGCGACATCCGATCGCGTGAGCACGACCTCAGCGCCCATCGCCTTGAGATTGAAGATCTTCTCTCGGCTCATCTTGTCGGGGACGACCAGTACCAGCCGGTAGCCCTTCTGTTGCGCGACCAGCGCCAGGCCGATGCCCGTGTTGCCCGCGGTGCCTTCGACGAGGGTATCGCCGGGCTTGATCTTGCCCGCCTTCTCGGCGCCGCCGATCATCGACATGCCGATGCGATCCTTGATCGAACCACCCGGATTCGCGGATTCAAGCTTGAAGAAAAGCTCGCAGCAGCCGGTTTCGAGCTTTCGCGCCCGGACGATGGGCGTTTCGCCGATGAGTTCGAGAACGCTGTCGTGGATCGTCATGGCGAGGTAATGCTGTGGGCGCGATGGGCCGGACACATGATTCTAACAGGCGCTGCGTCCCGACCCGGCGCGGAAAGCCACAACGCGCCGCCACTCGCCGGTCCACAGCGCTCGCAAGAAGATGCTCGCATCGGCAAGCGACGGCAGGGTCGTTCGCGGGCGACGACGCCCGACCCGGTTTACAGGCCCAATTCGTGCCGCATCCAGATCGCCGTTCGTTCCAGGCCCACGGAAAGCGGCACCCTGGGAGTCCAGCCCAGCTCCCGACGCGCGAGCTCATTGCTCAGGACATTCACCGGGACATCGATTGCCCGCGCCGGGAGGTAGCGTTTTTCAACAGGGCGCCCGAGCAGCTTTTCCATCAGCGCGATGAGGTCATTGAGGTTCGTGCCCGCCCCCGAACTGACATTGAAGACGCTCTCGGGTCCCGTGTAGGTCAATGCATTGGCGAACGCCTCGGCGACATCGCCGATGTACACATAGTCGCGGGTGACGCTGCCGTCGCCCCAGATTTCGATCGGTTTCCCGAGCAGGGCATGATGCAGGAAAACGCCGACGGCCCCTTGCGCCGTCGCGACGCGCTGGCGCTCGCCGAAAGGGTTGGCCACCCGCATGATCGTCGTCTTGATGCCGTGCAGGCGCTCATACATGAGTAGGTACTTCTCGATCGCCAGCTTGACGATGCCGTAGGAAACCTGCGGCTCGGTCGGATGGGCCTCATCGACCGGGATGTACCTGGGCGTGCCATAGACCGTGCCGCCGGAGGAAATGAAGATCAGCTTGCCGACCTTCCTCGCGACCATCGCATCGAGCAGTTGCAACGTGGCGACCAGGTTGGTCTGCACGTCGTAGATCGGGTCGTCGTTGGAACTCTTGGGCAGGGTCGTCGATACCAGATGGATGACGGCATCGGATCCGTCGATCGCCGCGCCCACGTCGTGGACGCTGAGCAGGTCGCCAGTGACCCATTCGACGTGCTCGGAGTCGAGGAATTTCCGGTAAGGGTCGACGCGCGGGCGTTCGAAGATCCGCAACTCGTGGCCGTCGAGCAACAGGCGATCGGCAATTGCAGAACCAATGAATCCGCCACCGCCAAAAATGGTGCACTTCATGTCGTGGGTTCTTCGCGCGGGAATTCGCATCCCTCGCGGTGGGCTGTCGGAACATTCCCCGTTGCAGTCACTGCAGGCGCCTCCTTTCCATGGCCCATGAACAGCCCCGTCGAGTTCGTGTCGGTGGATCGCCTGGCCCAGCCCGCCGCGGAACGATCCGGACCCATCCGCACGCGGTGGATAGGATCGAACACAACATCGGTCTTGTCCATCGTTGCCATCGATTGTCTCGGGAATTTGCGGGGTCGCCTGTCCTGCAGGATTGGTCCTCCAGTTGCGCGGCGTCGAGTAGGTCGCAGGCGACGAATTCGCTGCCTTTCATTGCCGGTCGGCCGAAAGATTATCGAGCAAGAGCGGCTTGCCACACGCTTCGACACGGCAAACGAAAGCGGGCGACGGCAGCCGACGAGGATGGCCACCGCCGCCCGCTGGTTGAGCGTGCGTTCCGGCAAAATCGACTGGACGTCCCGTCCAATCCTTGCCCGCCAAGTCCGCAGGCCGCAGGCGCTCCGGGCGGCTGTCGGCATTCCCCACATCCATGCGGGTCACTTGGCGGGACCTGGCCAGGACGCATCGAGCGCTATCGCCCTCGATGTGAATTGGGGCGTCCTGCCCCGGCTAATGCGGTTGCTTGGTTTCGAACAGATGGGTCAACCGGTCCTTGGCGTGCAACTTTTCGCGCTTCATCTGCGCGAGCGTGGTGTCGTCGAGGGGCAGTACGCCGAGTTCGGCGTCGAGTACCTGCTTGTCCAGCTCGCGATGGCGATGGTAAAGCTGGCGAAACTCGATATCGGATTTCAGCAGTGCGTCCAGCTCATCGCGCGATTGACTTTCAAACATGGCGCTTGACCTCCTCTTGCGTCGAAAATCGTGTGACAGACATGCGAACGCCCCGCTCGTTGCCGATGCGGGGCGTCAGGGTTTGCGAATTCGGCGTTGCATGCGACGCACTGAAACCCCGGAATCCGAAGCGCGAACCTGGAAGCTCCAGATGGCGCGCTGCTCCGGAAAATCGACTGCACTCATGGGCCGGATCCGTTCCTCCATGCGTTGGGTCACGCATGGGAATATGACGCTACTCCTGCGGGTCGGACCCCGCAAGTGGCCCGGCAAGCCATTGAATGCATGGACACTGTGGTCTCAGCATTGACGATACAAAGACCGGTCGAAGGTCTTCCGCCGGGCAGCAAACCCGATGCAAATTGTTGATAAACAAACTAATTTCTACTGCGCAACACGATCACTTCGACCCGGCGATTACGCTCCCGCCCCTGCGCGGTCGCATTGGATGCCACCGGCTGCTCGGCGCCCATGCCGATCGCCTGCACGCTGCTGGCCGGAACGCCTGCGGCACGCAACTGATCCTTGATCGCATCGGCGCGTTGCTGCGAAAGGGCCAGATTCGCCTGTGGATTACCCTGGTTGTCGGTATGGCCCTCGACCCGGATCATCGCGCCGGAGTTGGCCTGCACGAACGCCACCACGGCCTTGATCCGCTCTTTCGTCGGCGCATCATTGCGCAGGCTGGCCCTACCCGGCGCGAACAAGGCCCCGGGCAGGAGCATCGACGGACCACGTGGTTCGCGCGCGAGCGGAGGCGGCACGGACTTCGCAGTCGAACCGGTTCCCATTCCCGCCTTCAAGACGGCTTCCTGTTGCGCCAGCGCGGCGGCTTTCGCGCGCGCTTCGGCGAGCGCGTGCGCCTGGTCGGATTCATCGTTCGCGATGCCAGCTGCTTCCTGGACCTGCGCTTCGCGCTCCGCCGCGGCGCGTTGGGCTTCCTCGTCGCGCGCCGTGTTCTGCAGGCGCAGGCGCTCGGCCTCTTGCCGCGCCAAGTCGGCGTCGCGACGACTGGCTTCCAGCAGGATGCGATCGTGTTCGCGGTCGAGCTGGTCGAGTTGCCGTTCG
>Ga0157375_10001989_pt1 | contig 17643 bp, 14 predicted proteins | sample M35metaG_FD_115311 | JGI IMG/M metagenome (GOLD analysis project Ga0157375, IMG submission 115311) | Miscanthus rhizosphere microbial communities from Kellogg Biological Station, Michigan, USA - M3-5 metaG | ecosystem: Host-associated > Plants > Roots > Rhizosphere > Soil | place: USA: Michigan... | reverse complement strand
AGCGTGGGAGCGATCAGCGCCGGCACCTGAAAGACCCCGGCGAGCGTGTTAACATCGCCGCTTTTGCACGAATGACCCGTTGAGAGCTGAGCACTGATGGCCACCAGATCCGTTGCGGTCTTCTGACTACTTGTCAACTCTGTAATCGGGTGATTAGCGCGTGATTGGGTATGTCTAAAGTATTGATTTTTTGAGACATGCAGCCAATTCTCATGCATCTGATGGATGAGCTTGCAGCCTGAATGAGCCAAAAATGTAAACGATGAGCTCTTTCGGATCTCCATCGTTTACATTTTAAAAAGGCACCCAGAAACTATTTCAGGACAGAATTAGGCAGCGCAATAAAGTTTTCCCTTCCTCCGAAGACTCCCATGCACTTACATTTGCCGCATTTGGTCGCGAATGCGGCGGGGTGCAGATTCGAAGTTGCGCTCCTGTTGACAGCTTGGTTGTGTTCGACTTAATCAGTCACTTGCATTCGATCTTGCCACTGACGGAATTAGACTAGACGAACCAGTTTTCTAGCCATGGAAGGTGGCTAACGGCCGATTTTGTTGAGAAATTCGGATTGACCAGCCCCAGAGGGTCATCCTGAACCTGCCCATGAGTACCTAGCACTCTACCGAAGCACCGAAGCGCTCATAACAACACACTGCCAACACTAAAAAGGACACTGAGTACGTGGCTGAAAATGACAACATCGCCAGGCAAGCTGAAATCCTGGCCACTGAGCTTTTTGCAGAGTTCTTCTGGGATAGGATCGGCCCAACGAACCATGATTGGCCTTGTGAGGCAAAAGAGGAACACGGTGTCAATACGCACCCCTGTGATGTTGTCTACTACTACGATGAGCCCTACTCAGCGAAGCGTACCTATGTGCATTGCGACCTGAAGAGCTACGCAAAGGGGTCGATCAAGTCGCCAGCCATCAAATCCGCATTGATTAGCTTGGGGAAGCAAACCGCATGTGCGGACAAGAGCGCTGAATGGCAAGACAAGCACGCGCATGACGATGTGACCTATTCGATCTGCGGACTGCTTTTCGTCTATAACCATGACGGCGAATACGATGCAGACTTCAACACTACGCTCACCTTTGTTGCCAATGAGAGCTTGCATCTGCCTAAGGGAAAAAAGCTCTTCGTCCTTGGGCCCAAAGAAATTTTCTGGCTCGACAACGTCAGCCACGAGATCCAGAGAATGAGAGGCAAGCGGACTCCGGAGCTGCCTGGGCCGGAGCACTGCTCGTTCTACCATCCGCAATTAGTGCGTAAAGCCAACCTTCAGGTGAAAAAAGCAAAAGGCGCAACGCTTGAGACCTTGACCTCTCCTGTGATCATCCTCGAAGCCCGAGATCCCAGGGGAAAGGCCGAACGAAAAATTGTGGTGTTCTACTCAAGGAAGGGAGAGACGACCCACGAATTCACCTACCTGATTGACATCCTTCGCAAGTATGAACTGCTGGACGAACGAACACAGGTGACCATCAAAACGCTGAACCCCGATCCTAATTCATCGCCCACGTTTCAAAAGTCGCAGCAACAGTACATTGAGGGTCTAGCCGGGAGCAGCACAGACCTAGGTGAGTACGTGCTCGCTATACGATACGAGCCGATCACCGAAATCAAATCGACATACTCCTCTATCGACTTGGGTACCTGGGCATGAACGAATACCTGGATCACCTCAGCGCTAACGACAACGACATCTACGACCTGCTGATTTCCGGGAAGCAGCGAATAACAGTGTCAGTGCTGCGGGAATTGCTGCGCGATCGGGGGATATTCTGTTCCGCTAAGGACGAACGAGAGGATATCTGTGACTACATATCCATGATTCCACACGGCTTTCACGACATTGAAGCGATTGTCGAGAAGCGTGAACCACCGGGCCGTAGAGACAAGACCACGAATATCCAGTTCGACTCTGAAATCGCCCTGGACGACATTAAAGAAGCCGTTGAAAGCTACATGAAGACCATTGGCCCGAACGAGGAAGTGAAACACCGAATCGGCAGGGATGGTGGATATGTCATAAAGGTAGAGTACGACGAGTTCAACCATAACCGTGCCAAGCTTCTTCAGCGTGAACGCAATGAAGCAAAAATTGATTTTCTGGTGGAGAACGGAAAAACAGTCGTCCGACTTCCCGCTACGGACAAAGCCAAGCGAGTGGTTGAGGCCATCAAGGAATGTGTGGAACAGCGCAGAAAGGCCCCCTTAGCCCAAGAAAAGGTCGAGCTGGCAGAACTCTCCACACCAGAACTGCGATCAAAGTTTTTCACGTCCCTGATCTCGAAGCTTCCTGGCTTTAAGCTGCGAAATGTCATGAACCTGAAGGTCTCATCCCTACGCAGATCAGAAGAAAGCGATGAAAACCTAGACATCGATCTGGACACTGCTGAGAGCGAAGCCCGGATGGAAATGTTCGCTGTCGTACACAGCATGGCGTTGAGCGGTCAGAACTTAGTTCAATCCAAGGAATATAAAGAGCTCAGCCAGCGCGGGTTCTATATCACGCACATTTCCTGGAAATCCGAGCAAATCGAGAACCCACCTAACATCGTTCAATTCGAAGCGGGATTTGAAGACAAACACAACTGCTTAGGATTCAGGTATGGGGTACAGGGTGAGTTCAAGTACCACAAAGGCTCGCACCGCAAAGGCATCAGCCCCGTAGATGACAAGGAACGGGCAAGGTATTTCTCCCTGATTGAGCAGACAGCACTGAAGCTGAAAAACGAATTGCTCGCCGAAACCGAGGGCTGACCGGATGCGCTACAAGTGGTTGAACGTCGAATGGCCGTTATCTATCGCGCAGTTGGCTGCACGCATGAAGTCCATGGAGTTCAACAGCACCCAACAACATGGCTTTGTTATTGATAAAGTCCGTGATGACACGCTAGAGGCTAGGTATGTTGAGAGAGTCAGCTATACCGACACCATCATCGACCCATTTGGGAATGAAACCAGTTTTGATCGCATGGAGTATCGACAGTCCGCCTTCAGACTCACGAAAGCCCCTCCCACCCTGGAATTTGTTAACTCTCCCCGAAGCTTGCAGGCGGTGCTCAGCAGGTTCTCTGAGATATCCGATTTCACGGTGAGCATTGAAGAGCTGCAAGTCGATGTTTTGGTGTGGGCAGAAGAGCTACTCAAAGCGGTCGGGGGGGCAGGAGTCCTGGATTCGATGCAAATTTCCAGGCTGGAGCTAGGGGATAAGGTATTCGCCAAGGTTTTGGTTTCTGGAGAAAAGGGTATCAAGGATGCCTGTGCCCAATTGATTGGTGAGCGAAAGCACACTTTGGAAAAAATACGAGTCCGCCTACACTCGCCCTTGAAAGGAACGATAGTGCTGAGCAATGGAGGGGCTGCCACTCTCAGCATTGAGGAGGTGAGCGAGCACGTGGCCAGCCTTGTAAGAGGGTCATTGAATGTAGCGCTGACTGAAGGCAAGCCGATTTGAGCTACCGCTGAGTTCATTGTGTATCCGGTTAAGCAGTCATGATGCAGTTATAAGAAGTGTAGACCCTCTGTTTCTCGCAACGTAGTAGCAGAATCATGCTTCGCCTCCTAGGGCTGTTGATTCTAGTTGTATATTTATCTCTCACCTCGATGAGCGATAGCTCAATGCACCGCTAATGTGTAGAGGGGTACGACGGTGAGGACGTTGCCACTGCGAAATTTGTACTTTATTAGTAGCTGCTCACCATTGTTTTTTATTTCGGTAAACGGGTAGGAGAATAGAATGGAGTAGTAGCGGGAGCGTTGCCCGTGTAATTCCAACAGGCAACCAACCCAAACCCTCACTCTCACAGCTGACGACCAAAACGGTTGACAGCTGTATTCATCTCTTCTGGAGGGCGGAGAAGCTTAGAGGTTATTATAAAGCTAGAGGCAATTTACTATGCTGTGATTGATGTTTTGCCTCATGATAAAACGACGCCACTCCATTTTCAGCATAGTCATTAAGTTTTCTGTTATTCATCCAGCATCAAGGAAAGAAAATTGGTTGCTATTACCTATATATTGGTTGCACCAACTGGTGAAGAAATGAGTCATTTTCAAGGCTGGCATAGAGAAGTGATGGGGGCTCAGTTCAAAAAACTTCTTACCGCGGCAGCTATAGGCCCAGTAGATACCGCCGAAATTTTTATGACTCACAATGAACTACTGGGCTTCCGAGGAAAGCCCCATAGAAAAATAATTACAACAATCGGCTCGCATCTAACTGACAGTATCCCTAGTTTAATAGAGACGCCTTTCTCGATAATATTAACTCTTCCAGAGTTTGCCTTGCAAATTGCAGCGCTATCCCTTCCAAATGAGGTGGTGTCGATAATTGCAACCACGGAAGATATTAATGGTACCTATAATCTTTCCAAATTAAAGAATCTATTGTCCGCGCAAATATTCGATTATGAAATCTACAGATCAATAAAGCGAGCTCGCTCGAGTAATAATATAAAATCCAAAATGCCGAAAATGAGGGCGGCGTACTCTGAAGTTGCTGGCTGCACTTTCTATGGCTCCGGTAGTACGGTGGCTAATGAGCTCGTGCTTGTATCTTTAGGTTATAGAGCTTCAAAGCAAGAATACATAAATCCTCTCGAAATAGAAAATTTTTTCCGTGCAATATCCGAAAGCGCTGAGTCCATATTGTGTTCTACTGACAAACACAGAGAGGAAGGGGGAGAGGTAATTCTTTACTCGCCTGCCATTATTGGTTTTATGTACAACATGAACTCCAACTCTTGGAATCAACTACTTAGGGGGATAAAAAGACCTCTGCACAAAGACTTCATCAGGGCGGGGCTGATAAGAAACCCAGGGTACTCTGGCTACACAGCTAAAGACGGCGCGACTAAAGACGATCATCCATATAAAGACCCCGCTGTAGCGTACATAGTAACGGAACGACAAAAAGAGCTAATGGCTACAAATTTTTCCGTTGGGCTGCTGGCAAGCTCTCTTTCAATTCCAGCATTAAGATTGCCAAACTCAATAAATCTACAACATTCTAAACTAACGGAAATTGAGCGTACGCAAAAGCGATCCGATTTAAAGTCGGAAAAACAATTGCAATTGAAATTCAAGGAACTATCCGTAGAACTGGAATCGGCTTTTTGCGAAAGATTTCGCCATATTATTCTAACCAAAACAAAAAGCTGCATAATTTGCAGTGATACACCGCTAGAATGGACGTACTTAGGTGACTTGCCATTAATGATCAGTCATGAAGTTAGCAGGATCCCTATGACGCCAGGGAATATGTTATTGCAGTTTGCGTGCATGGGGGCTCCCTTCAATATTCAAGCAACAGCTGTTCGCGACATACTTGTCATTAGATCATTCAAAAGTGGAGACAAGTTATACCCATTGCTTGAAGATGCGATTAAATCATTTCCGCTAACAAATGAGACTTCGGTAAGATTCGTAGACGTTACTAATATCGAAGAAGTAATCTCCACCCTGAATGGATTCAGTGGGGCTATGGTTATATTTGACTGCCATGGGGAGCACGGAGGGCCTGAAGGAACTGGCTGGTTAGCAATAGGTGATGAAAAGCTGAACAGCTGGGAACTTCATGGCATAGCAAGAGTACCGCCTATCGTCGCACTAAGTGCGTGCTCAACTTCTGCAATTGCTGGCTCATATGTGTCGGTCGCAAACGGATTTATGCGCTCCGGAGCGTTAAGTGTGATGGGGACCTTTCTTCCGGTAGATGGAAGGCTGGCATCGGCCTTTTTTGCCAGAATTGTTTGGCGAATTGATTTATTTCTCACAGCCTTGAAATCTATGGGTTACCAAGCTCTGAGTTGGCGTCTATTTACCTCAAATTTCTTAAAAATGTCCTATTCAACGGACGTCCTCATGCACTTTAGAAATAGCTGCCTCATTTCCAGGTCAGACTATGAAGAGATTCACATTAACGTCAATTTAAAAATAAACTCGCTGAGCGATGACTGGTTCGACTATCTTATAGATAAAGTTTCACTCAAGAGCGGAGTGCCAGCCGCAAGCTTGCGTTTAGACATTAAAAACAATACGCCGCTATTGGAAACAATGTTGTATTGTCAACTAGGAAGGCCTGACATGATCAATATAGTTTTGTAGAGTGTATGACGTGAAGAGGAACAATGACCATTTTAACGTGGGGTGGTCTGTTCCATGAATGCCCTGGTTCTCGTATCCCATAGCAATAATGTGCGGGCGGCTGCGATGCTCACCAGCGCTTCTGGCGTGAAATATGGCAAAACAGTGCGTGAACAAGGAAATCTTTGCCCGAAAGCGGCCCATCAATGAGGGCCGCTCGTCACTTGAATTTCAAGATGCTGAACCCATGAAATCGTCCAATCATATAATGTGCTCCAATACCTCCCGCTCGAATTAATTGAGTTCGACCAGGACTTTCGGTAGTTCATCTGTCTGCGAGTGCTCTTACACTAAATATCTGGTCATTAACCGGTCGATTATATCGCAGTCCTTTGCTGTCACCTTGACGATACCTCTACGCTTCTCTTTAATCATGACTTCCCGTCTGAAGCGAATAACTACTTCACTCAGGAGGATGGTCGGAAATTGCACCCTACTTGACCACCCGTTTGCGTTGCATATGACCACCCATTTGCATTAGACCTGACCAGCTGTTTGCATGGGACTTGACCAGATGCTTTGAATGGATTCCTCAGAGCATGAGAATTTTGCTCTCGGCCATTTTCAGATCACAGTTGGGTAATTGCACGGGCTTGCCCCCCATTTGCATTCGACCTGACCAGTCATGTGCACCGTATTTGACCAGCAAAATTCGTGGAGATATGACCGGCAGAGAACGGCCGAGGCTGTGCAAAAACGTTTTTCAGCGCGACAGGTACTCAAAACCAGACTGGAAATCGCGCTTTTACGCAAAATCCACATCTGCTGATGTGCCGATAAATTTCAGATTTAACGTAGATGCGCACACTTCAATTTTGGCGACGCGTTTTTACACACTCTAGGCCAGAAGCGGTCATCGATTCTCTACAAAAGCCGGGGCTATTCAGTCCTTATGCATCCAGATCACGTGGCAAGAATGGCAACTCTTAGTGGCGATGCTAATCTGCTAGCAACAAGCCAGCCGGTACACCGAGACTACAGGGAGGAGGCAATGATCGCGATAAGGTACTTAGCGTTTTTACTTGCCTCAATAGCGACTTGTACGTCGGCCGTTGGAGAAACCCTTCGCCTTGCGACATGGAACCTTGGCTGGCACGTAACGCATGCAGAGCTAACCCCTTGGATTTCGCAGTGTTCCAAGGCCTATGCAAAAGATGCTGATGGCACTTGGAAATTGGTACCGTCGGGGACGCCAGAATCAAAACGAGGCTGGGAGATCAAGGAATCGCGAGCGAAGTTGGAGGGGGTCGATCTCTCGGTGATGCCTCCATGCGCCGTTTACACCACGCCCACCCGGGAGGGCATCCTGGTCACGCCAAACGCCTATACGGCGCGCAGTACGCAAATTGGGCGCTTACTCACCGATGATATCAAGCCAGATGTCATCGCCTTCCAAGAGGTATCCGGAAGTGATGCTATTCGAGAGGCACTGGGCGCCGCCTCAGCCGATTATTACGTTTGCTCCTTCAATGGTGCATACAAGCTGCAACGACTTGCTTTCGCCTGGAAGAAAGCTCTCGGCGAAGCTGAAGAAGAGTGCTCTGACATTAAGGCGCTTTCATTGCCAAACCTGCCCGATGAAGATCAAGTCCGCCCCGGATATTTGGTGACGCTCAAGCTCGCTGGCAAGCGCGTTCGATTCATGACAGTGCATTTGAAGTCGAGTTGCGTCAGTCCCACCGAGGGAGATGTGCTCGATGGCACCAACAACACCTGTTTGATTCTTGAACAACAGGTGGCACCGCTGGAAACTGCATTTGAAAAACTTGGCGCTGGCGTTGACCACTTTGTCGTGCTGGGCGACTTCAATCGCAATCTATGGCACGAATTCAATAAGGTTGACGGTGCAGAGGCTATCCGTAGCGATGGCGAAACTGACCTCACGAAACCTCGTGCCACTGACATTTCGACTCGAAATTTGCTTCTTGAAGTAAATGACGGAGCGCCTGCAAGCTCTGCAGCAGAGCTGCTTCCTATTACTTGCCCTGGCACCTCTGACATTAAAGCTGCCTGTGAAGCGTCCAAGAAGATCAAGCTCAGCGATGCCGAAAGGAAGCTACTTTCTGCGCCAACCGGGCTTGGCTGCCGAAACCCGATTGGGCTGGACTTCATTCTGGTTTCAAAGTCGCTATCACCAGCCGTCCGAACCGTGTCCAAGGTTGCCATTGGCGCGCTAGGCCGTTCCCTGGCAGCGAAGCCGCCTGCCCATCCTGAGCCTCTATTGGCCGTATCGGACCATTGCCCAATAGTCGCTGAGATTGACTTCTAAGTACTACCTTCCCTTCGCTTGGCGCTATAGCACATCGCCGGGCGTGCATTTCATCGAAGTGCGAGGTGACTATTCAGATGAGTGATTTTAAAGATGAAATCATAGGAAGAAGCGCGCTGTCCGCGCCTGATCGAGAGATTTCACCAGAGGACATGTCGATCCTTTGGCAGCTCTTCGAGCATATCGAGAAGCTGTGGTTTCCTGATTTACCAGGGGCCGCGATGTCCATCAAGCCGCAATGGCTCGACTACATGCGCGCTACGGTGACCCAATCACCGAGTCTCCTTGGAGAGTACGAGAGCGCAGCGAGGGTTTTCATTGAGGTCAGCTCTAGTAGCCCAGATTGTCTCGACGAACTCATGTTCAGCCGTGTTGTGCATGAAGAAACTGTCAGCACGCGACTTGACCATGCAAAGTATTTCGTTCTGAACCCATTCATCAGAGTGTTTGCCGCCCTCGCAGGATTCAAAGCCTTTGGCGGCCGGAACTTCAACGGATACATGGGAGGGTCCCGCTTCGGGGATACGGCTCCCGTTCGCGTAGGTGGCCGCGTATGACTAAGGAATATGAGTACATTCTCGTCGGTAGCGGCGTAGCCGCGACGATGCTGACGCAGTCGCTTCTTGAGACAACCCCTTCGGCTTCTATCTTAATTCTTGAGGCTGGCCCGCGAATTGAGCTTCGCGATCGCCGCAGTTGGTGGGATCTCCTTGTTAAAAAGGACGAGACGCCCTACAAGCATACTTACGATGTAGAAGGCGGGGAGTCAACTTTTACCGCGGACAAATGGGGCTTCTATGAATCAAGAGTGCGTGCGTACGGCGGTTCGACCATGCATTGGGGAGGATGGTCATTACGCTATTTGCCAGAAGACTTCAGGTGCTTTACCGAAGTAGGGAAGGGCGCTGATTGGCCCTTCGGTTATGACGAGCTTGAACCTTGGTATTCAGCGGCCGAGGTAGCGCTTTCGGTTGGGGGAGTAGCCGAAGAGCCTGGACCTCCACGTAGAGCGCCTTACCCGCTCCCGGCCTTTCCATGGACCGCCCATGAAGCATTGTTGGCTGATGCGTTCGAGAAGCATGGCTTGGTTCCGGGGCACATGCCCTTGGCACGAAACGCACGGTGTATGACGACAGGTACGTGCAAATACTGCCCGATAGGGGCCAGGTACACCGCGACCGATCACCTTGATGAATTAGTAGCAACTCCAGCTCACTCCGGCTTGGACATCCGGACCAACATGACCGTACTCAATGTTCTGGCAGATCGCAAGCACGCATACGGAGTGCATGTTCTAGACGGAAACACGAAAAAAGAAGAAACCCTTCAGGGAAACCGGATTGTCATTTGCGCGGGCGCATACGAATCTCCCAAGCTTTTACTGAGATCTATTTCTCCAGACTGGCCCAATGGACTTGGCAACAATTCAGATCAAGTTGGCCGGTATTTGGTAACGCACACTATGCTGCGCGTACGGGGTGAGGCGAAGAGCAATAGTGAAGGCTGGTTCCAGGAATACGACTTCCCAACGCTAATGTCCCGTAGTTGGGACTGCGCAGAACGTGCGCGAGCAGGCAAGGGTAAAGTCTTCCTCTATAACAACAGGGCTCTTCCGCACACCGACATTGCTGCGCTGTTCATTGATGGCGCTACACGGGACAAAGTGAATAGCGAGGTTTTTGGGGCGCGTGAAGCAGGTCTGGATGCGTTTATAGAAGAGTATGGTGAACCTCACAATCGCATCACGAACGGAACGGGTGAAGGGAGGTTTGGTCTGCCGAAAACAGTCGTAGAGTTCAGGCGCGGAGAAGGAGTGAATGAAGCAGCGAACAATACTCTTGACGAGATGCAGCAAATCTTAGTCCGTGCTGGATATGAGAGACACTCTGACCCGAAGCTGATGAGACAAATACAAACGCCGCGAGGAGATCATTCGTCTGGAACGTGTCGAATGGGGGCGGAAGTGTCAACGAGTGTTGTTGATCGCAACTTGTGCGTTCATGGTGTCGACAATCTATACGTCTGCTCAAACGCCGTTCTTCCGAATGCTGCTGCTGTCAATCCTACACTCACTCTTGCCGCGCTATCGCTTCGGCTCGGCGCTCATCTAGCCGATACACGTCCGTGAGCGGCACTGGAGAAGGATGATGCATACGTTTCAATATTTGACCGAAAAACTGCTCCGCGAAGCAGTTCCAGAAAAAGATCTGAGCAGCGAACTGAACGCCGTGTCGGAACTTGAAACCTTTGCATTTGCTAGAGGCATCCCAACCGAGATTAGTCTTGTACAGTCCAACGGAGACACATTACACGAAGGACTAATGCTTGCGGCCGCTCTCGAATTCGCGACCGTTCCGCCTTATCTGGTTGCGCTTTGGTCGATAATCGACGAGAAGCATGCCGTCGCATCATCCATTCGGGCAATCGTGCATGAGGAAATGTTGCACATGGCCTTGATAAACAATGTGCTATCTGCAATCGGAGGCAAGCCGTCTTTGTCACAGATTGGTGCCCCGACTTACCCAGCACCGCTTCCGGGCAATGTACACCCAGAGCTCACGTTAACACTTGGCGGGTTTACCAAAGATAGCATTGACATGTTTTTGGAGATTGAGCGGCCCGAGAAGGTGGTAGTCGTTGACGGCTGTTTGCCTCCCTCTGTCGTGGAAGGAGACACGACCATTGGAAAGTTCTATGAAGCAGTTCGGCTAGCTTTGCATGCCCGCAACCCAACGTTTTCAGTGAAAAATCAAGTCTCCGGACCTCTTGCGCCTATGGTTATCGCCAGTTGGGACGATCTTGAGAAGGCATTTCAACTAATTCTTACCCAAGGCGAAGGCTCGCCAGGGAGCCCGTTGGATTCCGGCTCGGACGATCTTTCCCACTACTATCGCTTCCTTGAGATTAAATTAGGGTGTCGGCTCGAATGGGATTCCACAAACAAGATACTCCGTCGTGGCAAACCCATCACTTCACCGTCGGTTTACCCTGTCGCGACTCCGCCAGCTATGGGCTGGGGACGGGCTAGTTCTCGGCGCATCCGTGAACTCTCACGAGGCTTCAATATTCTTTACTCTGAGCTTCTCGATGAACTTCAACTTGCTTGGACAACGGAAGGCCACCGAGCCTTTTTGAAGGCGATGGAGAGAATGTTTGGAATGCGCGAGCTTGCTCGAACAATGATTCGCGAGCCTGGACCTGGCGGATACGGCCATGCACCAGAATTTCGGTATCTCTCCCGCGAAGACCGGCTATAGGGCCAAATAATAATGCGTTGCGCAGACCATAAAGCCTGGCAGATGATGAACTATCTAGCTACGGATCCTCTCTGGCTAATCATTTACGGAGCGAGAGTCGACCAAACTCTATCATCGAGCTATTACACTTACAAAACGTTGGCACCGACTGAGCCTCGAATTTCAACCGTACCACCTAGATCCTTCCTTTATCTTCCCTCCTTGAATTCAAACACCAAAGTGTTTATTTGTTGAATAACAACGATGGGATGGCACGCTATTTACAAGCAACCGTAAAGGCGATTTTTTAATTCGTTTTGATATATCTAAACCTCGATTTCAGCACTTGCACAACACCAAGCTATGACCTATACCAATAGAGCCACACCTAAAACCGTCACTTGCTGCAACGACACGTATGCTCATTCATAGGTGGCAGGACTGTCAATGGAGAGAAACCTTGAACAGAAGAAACTTCGTTAAATTACTTAGCGGCACGGCATTAGCCCCTATCTCGACAAACTCAAATTTTATAAGCGCTACTTCTTTAGAGAGTTTTAGTCACCCTAATCACTTTGATTTTTTTGATTCGTTACCTATAGTGAATAGAGACTTGGGCGAGATGTACTTCCCACCCAATTATGACGAGCAAAAAACTTATGACGTAATAGTTATCGGTTCTGGTATTGGCGGAGGTGTTTTAGCTGATGCAACCTCCGATGCAGGGCTCAAAACATTGGTGCTTGAGGCCGGGCCGCTTCGCCATTTCGTCCACGTAGCAAATCTCCCAATTGGAAATGCGCTTGAGATTTTTACTCCTTATGAGTTAGTTCCTGGCTCAAGTACATACGGCGGCATATCGTTTTGCTTAGGCGGCAAATCAATTTATTGGTCAAACGTAATCCCACGAATGGAACCGTGGGAACTGAAGTATTGGCCAGAAGTAACAGCAGACTATCTTCTGCGCGAAGGATACTCCAACGCTGAGACAACCTTTAGAAAACAAACAAAATTCCAAAGCTCGCAACTACAGCTACGAGACACTCTCGAAACCGAACTGAGTGATTTTTCCGTAGCAAATCTGCCTCGCGCTTACCATACCCCTGATGGGTCGTCCGGCAAGAGCTTTCGTGGCGAAAGAACTACTGGGGCGTTTTCAACAGCAGCTTTACTGACAAGTTCGATCGTAACTCCAGGCCGCGCAGGCTCAGACAACCTGACTATTAATTTAAACCAATTAGTAACACACATTGAAACAGATAAGCGACGTGCAGTCTCGGTACATTGTTATGATCCAGTCCAACGAAAGACTAGACGCTTTAAAGGGCGATCGATAGTTATTTGTGCCGGCACTATGGAGAGCGCGCGAATATCTTTATGTAGCGGGTTAAAGGACCTAAGCGGCAAGCTTGCAAGAGGTGCAACATATCACCAGTCAGCAGAGTCGCAATTTACCATCCCCGACACTTATGATGTGCTCACAAGATATGAAGAGGCAAAAATTTTATTACGTCCAAAAAACCACGAACAGCAAGATCAATTTACCTGCGAACTTGCATTGAATTGGCAGTTCTGGGATGCAAAGACTGAGGATGATGACATATGGAATCAAAGATTTTCCTTTCCCGGGGCAAGCAGGTCCACGATGAAGTTTCTCTTTAGACACCCTCTGAACGATAAAAACTTTTTGAAGGTCAGCAATGGCAAGTGCAATGCCTTCATTGAACCGATGTCTGGAGAGCCTTTCAAACAACAAATTACTCGGCTACAAAACAGAATATTTAATTTTTTAGGTGTTGAGAAAGAGCAGTCCACCCAAGACATTGCTTACCATCAAGCGGGCGATGGAATGTGGCATATTGCAGGAAGTCTAAGAATGGGAGATAGGGGAGTGGGAGTAGTTGACACTAATTTGAAATTTCACGAGTATGACAACCTTTATGCTTGCGACCTTTCAGTATTCCCTGATATCCCTGCGGCAAATCCTTCTTTAACATTGGGTGCGCTTGCAATACGTCTTGCTAAAGAGTTAAGTAAGTAGCTCTTACTGACGACACCTTTGCAGCGAACAATGCGCGAACTATACAGAGCAACTTTCAGGACTTTGCTCTGACGGCCGTGTACGTGTAATTGGCAACTTGACCATTTCCATGCTGGATAAAGTGGCCAGACATATGGCTGGCTGCATTACCTTCCCAGGTGTTCCATAGCTTAATGCAGTCGAAAGCAACCCGAATTCGCTCCTGGTTTCATAGGCGCCTTTTTGGACTCTTTTTCCTCGCCGATACCTCCAGCCAGTGCATGTCTTCTTTCGGTTGCTGCCGGTCACGATAGGGCTGAATTGACCCCGACAGCCTAGCCACACGACGGGCAAAAACGGCCAAAAGCCAATTGCTGCCGTTAGAAAAGACAGAAGCTGGCCAATCAAGCAGACACCTACAACGCCAATTGATCGCAGAAAGTTGTGCTTGGAAAGGTTGCCTACAATCCGACGCAAGCGGTACCGCGTCGGCCTAAGTGATAACTGTTGATCACGCAGTGGGAGCCAGATATCTGCCGCAATATCTTCATCCAACCAGTGTTTGACGCCTTCTGCCGCCAACCTGAGTTCCGAAACTGATCCCCTACGTTGAAGCTTGGTTGTACGGACATCGCGACGAAGCTCGTCTAGTAGTTTCAAGCGCATTGGCTCGATAACCCAGTCGATGTCGGCGTCAGTGATTGGATCGATCAGTTGGCTCAGAATCATTCTTCGCCCTCTTCGCCCGGAGCAGGAGACCCGGAATCGGAGATCAGGCGGTGTTTCAATGCCGTTACGCTTGGGACGGTTTTTATTAATATTTATTCTTAACTATCAATCCAATCATTCTAAGAATATTTATAAATCCTTTAGTTGATAGCTATAATAATTTCGTGCATGAGAATGGTAGTGAAAATATCATTCTCCAAAAAATTTTAATTCGAGCAGCTGAAGGAGATGTACTATGAACGCTAACATGTTTATTGCTGTAGGGTCTGTAGAAGAGACTCTAACCAAATTAAATTTAGAGAATGCAAAACAACAGTCGAGTACAGCTCTAGCAAACCCGTGTGAATCCCAAGCAAATCGAACCTTTGAGCTAAAGATCACAAATACAAGTGATTGGACTATAATCACTATGTTTGTGCAATTGAAATCATCGCTTCCTGTGCCTCCTGGGTATACCAGTGATACAGGTGTTTTCGCAGTAGCGTTAGGGTTGGTACCAAACGGCTCTGAAATTTCGGATCCTTGTACAGCAGGAGGTCATAATAATAAAGCAATACTAGCAACCTACTGGGAGTATGCCGTGAAGTGCTTCATAGAGTGGAATGGCAAGCGATACGAGCAGGACTTATATATGAAATGCAAAACTCCAGCTCCTGCCGGTAAATATTGGCCTAAACTACCTTTGGGAATAAAAAGAGCGGCGTCGATTTTTAATAACAACCTTCCTGGCATTGAGCTGGAAGAAGTTTCCGAAGAGTTTGAACCTTTACAGTTTTAGTTCGCGTATAGCTTGGGATTGCATTAACAATTTTAATTCAGCCCAATCGAAATGGAGAACAGGGAAATGAGGAGAATTCAATCATCAGCGGAAATCGTTGTGATTCTAAAGCCCGAAGCAACGCATGATTTAACAGTTGCTGTACAGGACAAATATAAATTGATCCCGATATTCGGGGCCACTCAAGAGCGTGTCGCGGCGAGTATGAGTCCAGCGGTTCTGCTAATGGCTTCACCAGAGCTAAATCCTGCGCTGTTTTACCATGTTGCGGGAGTGGTATCGGACCCTCAAGCATTGATTGAAAAGCTCCTTAAAGAACCAGATGTATCAGGCGCTTACTTTAAGCCCCCCAGCGAAACACCTGAAATGTACCGGGAGGAAGCACCGGAAGAAGGCCCTCCGCTTGATCTCAGCCCAAACCCAACGCCAGATTTCAATAAGCTCCAGCGATATCTTCAAGCCGCTCCGGAAGGCATCGATGCTCTATTTGCTTGGACTAAATTGGGTGGGCGTGGTGATACGGTACGCCTGATTGATCTCGAATGGGGGTGGAACTTTAGCCATGAGGATCTGTTGGTCAGCAGCGGCGGACTACTTGATGGAGTTAACGACAGTGACACTGACCACGGTACCGCTGTTATCGGAGTGATTGGTGGTGATAATAATGGGACGGGAATAGTTGGAATTGCTCCAAATGCTAGTGTTTCAACGATTTCATTTGTCGGAAACACAACGTCACAAGCCATTCGTAAGGCAGCCGATCGATTATCCGCCGGTGACATAATCCTGCTTGAAGTGCATCGTGCCGGGCCACTCGCAACGGGAGCCGGGCAGGAGGGATATATTGCCATTGAATGGTGGCCTGATGATTTCGTCGCAATTCTTTATGCTACGTCCAAGGGGGTTATCGTAGTTGAGGCGGCTGGTAATGGTGCTCAAAATTTAGACGACCTAGTTTACAATCACCCTCAAAAGGGATTCCCCCCAGCATGGAGTAATCCTTTTAACCGTGCCAATCCACAATGCGGAGCGATTTTGGTTGGCGCCGGTGCTCCGCCTCCTGGTACGCATGGCAAAAATCATGGAGTTGATCGTTCGAGACTTGAGTTTTCAAATTTCGGCACTGCGGTGGATGTGCAAGGCTGGGGTCGAGAGGTCACAACTTCAGGTAGGTCGTGGGGAGTAGCCGATTTGCATAACGGTGGCGGCAATGCCTGGTATACGAATCAGTTTTCTGGCACTTCTAGCGCGAGCCCCATAGTTGTAGGTGCGTTAGCTTGTGCACAGGGTTGGCTCCGAGCCGCAGGAAAGTCACCTATGACGTCGGTCCATGCGCGAAATCTATTACGAGCTACCGGTTCACCGCAACAAGATGAAATTGATAGACCCGCGTCCCAACGCATTGGGAACCGCCCCGACTTGCGTCGAATGTATGCCCGTTTGTTTCCGTAATTTGGCATGTGACACTGGGCACGGCATAAAGCAATTCTTGGGTCGTGCCGCCCTCGCTTCCATGCAATGGAACCTCACAACAGAATGAAGTTTTACGAAAAAATCACGATCGGTAATTTTCACTTCGCGCTGGGCTATTCGATCCGAGACAAGCAACCCCGACGTCAACTGACAGCCTCGATTAACCTGCTCCAGAAAACACCTGCTGATGAGGATCCATAAGATGAAGGGCAGCTCAAAGATGATGCGCGAACAAGCAGAACGAGCCTTTGATGAAGTTTTTGGTCGTCCCCCTGGCTCTAAAGAACTAGGTAAGCATATGCCTAACTCTTCAATCGAGTGGACATCGTCCGGCAAGCCGATAGCAGTATCTCATGAAGAGATATGCAATGCTTCCCGATAACCCATTCGCGCTTGAACCAATTCGGCGTCTGGCAGCCCCAAAAAAACTCGACCAGTGGCTGTTCACAAACATCCGAGAGCTTTCAGATTACCGAGTATGGCTGGATCGGATTATTATCGAATGGGCGGGCTCATTAACAGAGACCGGATTAGACCATACCCTCAATTACACAAGCATGAAGGGGGCTTCCGCCGACAAAAACTTTCATGGCTTGGTGCACTTTTTCAACCACCAGACTCACCACCGTGGACAAGTGACTACCTTTCTTGCACAAGCGGGTGTCGATGTAGGTGATACGGATCTGGTCGCTCTCATACCATCTGGATCCGGTAAATAGTAAAAAAGCCAAGAATAAACCTGGGCTTTCACTTTGCATGAATTCTAGGAGAGTGGCATGCACTTGCCCTCCATTTGCATTCGACCTCAACAGCTACTTGCATGGAATCGACCGCACTCGACGGACACGACCAGCAGAGAACGACCCAATATAGATAGTCCGTCCCACCTTCACCGATACTGGTAACGGTTGGCAGGTAGCTGTCAGCGAGGGTGGAACATGCACCTGTAGACTACGAATAAATCGACCCAAACGCATGACGTT
>Ga0157375_10001986_pt1 | contig 17663 bp, 22 predicted proteins | sample M35metaG_FD_115311 | JGI IMG/M metagenome (GOLD analysis project Ga0157375, IMG submission 115311) | Miscanthus rhizosphere microbial communities from Kellogg Biological Station, Michigan, USA - M3-5 metaG | ecosystem: Host-associated > Plants > Roots > Rhizosphere > Soil | place: USA: Michigan... | reverse complement strand
TGGCCACTCGGTGCCGCGCGCCGGTGCTGCCTTCAACGAGCGCCTCGAAGCATTTCTGAAGGGGGCGTGAGCGGGAGGGATCGCTCTAATAGCCAGCAGGACCTAATTTCGGCTCTGGGTCATTTGCAGACGTCGTGAGGGCTCCGTCTGATGTCCGCATTGATCCCGAAAGCAGACATCGGCCTCGGCAACTTCAACGTCCGCTTTATGCCAATAAGCGACATCATTCGATCAGTTCAGTTGCCTGTATGAGGAGCGCGTTAGGTATGGTGATGCCAAGGGCTCTTGCGGTCTTGAGATTTATCACGAGAAAGAACTTGGTCGGTTGCAAGACCGGCAGGTCGGCGGGCTTAGCCCCCTTGAGGATTCTCCCGACATAAATCCCGGCCTGACGGGCTGCTTCCACGCCATCGGCGCCGTAACTGATGAGGCCGCCGGCACGGGCGAACACGCGCGCTTCGTGGATCGCCGGAACCTTATGGCGGGCTGCCTGAGCGGCGAGTTGATCATACATCGCGGACAAGAATCCGTCCGGCGAGACGACCAACCCACCGGCACCTTGCTCCACGATGCCAGCCCAGGCCGTGTCGATCTCGCGCTCATTACTCGCCCGCAGGAACAACAGCCGTCGCCCCAGCGCATGCGCTGCCTCCTGCGCATCCTGCACCACAAAGTCAGCCGTAGGGCTGTCGGGGTTGACGAGCAAAGCGATGGCCGCCGTCGTGGGCACCAAGCCATGCAGGATCTCCAGCTTCTTCTTGTTGAGCTCAATCGAGAATGTGGTAGCGCCAGTGACATTTCCCCCCGGCCGATTGAGGTTGGGGACGAGACCAACCTTGATCGGATCGGCCCCGAATGAAAAAACGATCGGGATCGTCGCCGTCGCCGTTTTGGCCGCCAGCGCCGCAGCGCTCTGGCCGTTGGCCACGATTACGTCCACCTTGCGGCTGACGAGATCGGCCGCCATTGCCGGCAATTGTGCGTAGCGGTTCTCAGCCCAGCGGTATTCAATCTTGACGCTGTGGCCGTCGACGAACCCGGTCTCGCTCAATCCGCGCCGGATTGCCTCCACTTGGTTTGCGGTGGCCTCCGGCGTGGTCGCGCCGAGAAAACCTACCACTGGGATCGACGGCTGCTGTGCACGCGCCACGAGCGGCCAGACCGCCACCGTGCCGCCGATCAACTTGATGAATTCGCGTCGCTTCATAGCCAGCCCCACCTCGACACCGGTGCTGATGGTAAGCAGTTTTCAGCGCGGGTCCAATGCGGTCGAATGTCCGCTTCGGGTCAAAACCGGAAGTCGCGACCTTGCGGCGGGATGTCTGCTTTGCCCCCAGGGAGCGGACATCGGCGGGCAGTTTTGGCATGTCCGAGACGTGCCAATTCCAGACTCATCCGCCGCAAAATATTCGTGACATCACTTCACCACCTCGTTAGCGCGCAGGCTAACGGACGCAGTTTGATAGCCCTCATTCGATTACCCGGTTGGAAAGCGCGAGCATGCTCGGCGGAATTTCATGCCCGATCGCCTTTGCAGTCTTGAGGTTGAGCACCAGCTCGAACGCCGTTGGCTGCTCGATCGGCAAGTCGCCCGGTCTGGCGCCTTTCAATATCTTGTCGACTAGTATTGCGGCTGTCCGAAAGGTCTCCTGGTAATCCGGCCCGTAGGACATGAGGCCGCCAGCCTCGACCCATGAGCTTTCTTCGAACATGGCGGGAAGCTTGTTGTTGTTGACAAAGCCGAGAATTTGAGCGCGATACCGTCGCGTGAATGCTTCGGTTGTTACCAGCACCGCGTCCGGGCGCTGACTGAGAAGCTCCGCGAATGCCGCTTCCAGCTCGTCAAAATTTCTCGGCCCAACGGTGTGTATCAGAACGTGTGATTGATCGGCAGCGATTTCTGTTTCATGCACGCGTTGCGCCATGCCGGGATTGGATGAATCCCACAACATCGCAAACCGGGATATTCCCGGCTCCAGAGTGCGAAGAATGTCAAGGCGCTTGGCGCTTAATTCAGGCGCCATCAGCGAGGTGCCGGTTGCGTTTCCGCCGGGACGGGCAAGGCTCGCGACGAGACCGACACCGACAGGATCGCTGTTGGCACCAAGAACGATGGGGATCGTACTGGTGCCTTGTTTGGCTGCAAACGCGGCAGGTGTTCCAATTGTTACAATGACATCGACTTGCTGCCGCACGAGATCAGCCGCAAAGTCGTTCAGGCGTTCGACGGTCCCCTCTGCATTTTTGCGTTCGATGGCAATGTTCTTTCCCTCGACATAACCAAGTTCTTCCAACTTGCTTATGAAGGGTACGGTAAAATACGCGCCGATACCTGTATCGAGCAGGCCTATCTTGAAGCGATGCTGGGCGCGCGCAACGGCCGGCCATAGCGCAGCGCCGCTGACAAAGGCGATAAACGCGCGTCGTCTCATCTGCCGCCTCCTGGCTAAGGATTTCGAAATGCCAGAGATATATCAGGTTCGGTAGGTCGAACTGCGGTGCGTAACGTTAGTGCAATCATTAAATTTCGGAGAGGTTGTCCGTCTATGCAGCATTATGGTCGGACGGTGAAGTAGTCTTCCTCGGACGCTCACTTAAGGAGATGCAGTACGATGAGGACCTTGGCGATAGCCGTGGCGGTACTGGCATTGTTGACCGTGTCCGTACAGGCGCAGATGGGGGGAGGCAAACGAGGGCATAAGAGCGACGATACCAACGTCTCGAACAAAAAGCCGAAAGTCGATGACAAGGCCTATCAGGAAGCGCTGAAGCGCATTCCCGAATCCAAGGAGAAGTACGACCCGTGGGCCGTGACCAAGACGCCCGAAGCCGACAAAAAATCGTCGAAATAGGATTAGGCCCTGGCACGTCCTCGCTGCACTTGCAGTATTTTTCAGACGTTGTGCAAGTCGAATGAAAATATCTCGGGAAGCCTCGATGTCCCAGGGTCATTGACGGAAGTAGCTCGGCCTGAACGGCATGTCGGCTTTGCCCCTATATATGCGGACATCATCTGCCAGACCGGGCATGTCGGAAAAGTGCCAAAAGCGGAAATGGACGATCAGCTATCCAAGCGAATCTGATAGCGTTCGACGATCGCCGACAACTGAGCCCAAGTCGCGTCATCTATTTCGATGCCAGCGGCGATGCGCTCGGCTCGGGCAATTCGCTCGGGCTCACCGGCCACCAGAACCGGGAGATCCTGGTCGGCAGGCTTGGCCGATTTCACCCAGGAAATCATGGCGTCGATCTCGGTCATCATGCTGTCGCGCATCGAAAGCCGGGCGGGGTCGATGACGATGCTCAGCATGCCGTTGACGATGCCACGTTCGGGCGGCGTTTGCGTGGTTACAGTTGTCGAGCCGACAATGGCCCCAGCCAATAGTTCGCACACGAGTGCCAAGCCGGAGCCCTTGTGCTCGCCGAAAGGCAACACCACTCCGCGTTGCTCGCCGTACATGACTGAGGGGTCGGTCGTGGGCTGGCCCGTGTGGTCGAGCAACGCGCCGTCGAGCATCGGCTTGCCGGAATTGTGCGCAACCCTCACTTTTCCCATGGCCACGCGGCTGGTGGCGAAATCGAGCAGGATCGGCTCGTTGTTATCGGTACCCGGGATGGCGATGCAGACTGGATTGGTCAGGAACCTCCCCTCCCGGCCTCGGAAGGGCGCTACCGGTGGCGGCCCCGAAGCGACGTTGACGAAGTGCAGAGCCACCATTCCTGCCCGGGCGGCAATCTCGCCGTAGGTGCCGACGCGACCGATATGGTGCGCATTGCGCAACCCGTTCACCGCAACGCCATGCTTCCGCGCCACCTCAATCGCCCATTCGACCGCTTCGCGGGCGATCACCTGGCCGTAGCCTCCACGGGCATCCCATACCGAAATTGTGCCGGTGTCCGAAACGACGTCAGGCGTCTGGTTGACCTTCAGCATGCCAGCCTCCAGGTCGCGGACGTAGGCGTCCAGCATCCCCACGCCATGGCTATCATGGCCGCTTAGGTTTGCCTCGACCAGGTGCTCGGCAACAATGGCCGCTTCGGCGGGTGAACTGCCTCCAACCAAGACGATCCGGTTCGCGAGCTTAAGCAGACTGACGTGGTCGACAATCATGTTTTGCTCCGTTTGCCCTACGAACGGACATCGTCAACTCGACGAGGAAAGTCGTCTGCTGTTTCACAATGCGAGGGTCCACCAGCTGCGCGGTTGGCTTGCAGCGTCTCCTCCAAATAGGAGCCCGCCCCGGCATAATGGCCTCGCCCGCTTCGACCGCCGATACTAGCGTCGATTGGACCTTTCCATAAGCGGCCGAAACAGTACATTCACTGGCCGGTATACTTATCCCCGATCGCGGAGCGACAGCGTGCGCAAAAAGCAAGAGCAGGTCCGGCAACGGATCATCGAGGCGGCATACGACTCGTTCTGGCGTTCGGGGTTCGCCCGCACCAATGTCGACGGCATCGCGGCGCGCGCCAAACTGACCAAGCGGACGGTGTATTCCTATTTTCGCAGCAAGGACGATCTGCTTGCCGCCGTACTTCGCCATCATGCCGAACTGGCGACGACGCGCCTGCAGCACATTCAGGACAGAATGCCGACAGACCGCGACGGACTGATCGATTCGTTTTTTGGCCAACTGGCGGGATGGGCGCGAAGCACGCCGCGCTGGAGCGGATCGGGCCTGACCCGGCTCGTGGTCGAGCTTGCCGATCTTCCCGGGCATCCCGCCCGACCAATCGCGCAAGGCGCAAAGGCAACAACGGAAGCCTGGCTGACGGAACGGCTCCGAGAAGCGAAAGTGGCGGGGTCGCCTGCAAGGGCGCGCGACGTCATGTTGCTAATGGAAGGCGCCATGATGCTGGTACTGATTCATGGAGACATATCCTATATGGAAGCCGCCGCCAGTGCCGCCAAACGGCTGGTCAGAAAGCGTGGGTAACCCACGTTCTTGGGTTTGGGTTAGCGTCGGCATTTGTGCCGATGCCCGGTATTCAATGAAATAGGCCAGCGATGTCCGCTATGGATCCAGGCTGTGTGAAAACACATCTGGGCCAAGGACGCTCAGAATTGTTTTCTAATTGCTCTCTGCCGGCAGGCACCTGCCAGTATGATTGGTTTCCGTGGGGCGAAATCGAGTTGGAAATTCCACGCACAAGTTCCGCGTCTAAGTTTTCACACAGCCTGGGTCAAAAGGCGACATGCCCACCCCGAAATCCGGCTTCCGGTTTACCCTTCAAAGCAGACTTCCAACGGCAAGGTCTCGGCCCGTTAAGTGGAAAAAGGGCCCTGATTTTCATGTTCTAACGGTGTTTCTGTTTCGCGATCAAATCAAGAGTATTCCCCGCCACCTTGGCGATTGATTTGAATCAACAGTCTGACTTCTCGAGAAGAGAATATGCCGGCTACCTTTGTAATTTCATGGGAGAGAAAAATGTCAGTAGTTGTTCAATACGTAGTCAGGCCGAACCCCGGAACTGATCCCGCCAAGATTACCGAACTCGCCAAAGAAGGCGCTGTCCTCTGGCGCAAACACGGCGGAAAAGTAACCTATTGGACTGTCGCCGTTGGTGAAGTTGGAAATAGGGTGTTGTCGATAACGTTCGAGAACTTTGCAGCATACGGCGCGGCTGTTGATAAGATGGGAGAAGACAAAGAAGTTCGAGCTTGGCAAGCTAAGAGGATGAAGGCGGGCTACACTACGTGGGTGCGTTCTAACATGGCGACTGAGATTGAAATCTGACGACAAGCCGTGATTGAGAGAGGCCGGGCCTAGCAGCCCGGCCTATTCCATTTCAGGTGTGCACGCACGGAGATATTTCTAATAGCGGACCGAGACTAAAATCACGCGTCATATCGCGCGGGCAACAAGAGTCCGTTGTGGGTCAAAAGGCGACCTGACCGCCTCGAAACCCGACTTCCGTTTTGCCCCCGAAAGCGGACCTAAGTCGGAATGGCCGGAGGTCCGTTTCGTGCCAAAGGGGCGGCCTGTGAGGGTGATGTGCCGTACTAAATGCGCAGGTCATCGAGCGACGGCGCAAATAATGTTTTGTCAAACTACTCCGGTAATCCCGCCAGGCGCATGCACTCGATAAGCTTTTCCACCAGCTTGGGATCCACGAACATCGGATTTTTCCGTAATGCCCGCAGAGAGTACCGTGGAATTTGCCTGAGTAACTCCTCCACATAATGTTTGGCTTCTTTGTCGCGACCTTGCTGAGCGTAGGCGCAAGCCAGCGTCACAAGCGTACCGAATGCCGAAGGATCTTGGTGGAGCCCCTTCTTCGATACCTCAATGGCCTTTTCATAGTCGCCCAGGAAGAAATAGCCATGACCCATTGCATCATACAGCCCCGTCCCCCGAGAATCGCGCGGGTTGCCGCGTTCGGCTCTTTGGCAAGCAGCCATACCAGCTTCTAGTTCGCCACAAAGTATGTGGGCATAGCCAAGGACAATGTACGCTTCGGCAATATTCGGATTCAGATCGATGGCCCGTTGCGCCACCCCAATGGCCTGCCCGGCTTCCCCGGTCATTACCAACACGAGGGCCAGCGAGTGATTAGCTTCAGGGCTTGCAGGTGCAAGGCGAACTGCTCGTTCAGCCCAAAGTCGAGCTTCGTCGAATGCAGGGCGCACCGGACGAATCCAACCTCGCATTCCAACATTCAAATGGCACAGGGCAAGTAGAGCGTGAGCATTGGCGAACTCGGAGTCTATGCTGATCGCACTTTCCAAATCGGCGATCGCAGCATCCATCTCCTGCTTGGTCATCCGATGGTAGGCGCCAATGGCGCGCAGATAGCGATCCCACGCGTCGAGATCGTCTCGACGTTTGCCGCGTGAGCGTTCTATCTCGGCGAGGGTGATTTCAGGGCCAACCGCCGTTGCGATGCTCGCAACAATATCGTCCTGCAAGTCAAAGACATCGATCATGTTGCGATCGTATCGCTGCGCCCAGACGTGGCGGCCTGACTCCGCGTCGATCAACTGCGCCGTGACACGCACCCGATCAGAAGCTCGGCGGACGCTCCCTTCCAAAACATATCTCACGCCCAATTCGCGCCCCACCTGCTTTACATCGACTGCTTTCCCTTTGTAAGTGAAGGCTGAGTTCCTCGCGATCACAAACAACCAAGCAAATCTTGAAAGCGCAGTTGTCAGATCTTCCGAAATGCCGTCCGAAAAATATTCCTGCGTGTGATCATCAGACATGTTGTCGAACGGCAGCACGACAATTGACGGTTTAGCAGGTGCGGTGACATGGCTAGTGGATCGGCTTGATACACTCGCCGAGACCACGCGATAGGTGCGCAAAGGGTCTGCAATATTTCGGACGTGGTGTGTCCCGAAGTATTCGAATCCGGCATCGAGTTTGCCCTTTACCTGGTCAAAGACCATTCCGGAAATACATATCCCGCCGGGATCGGCCAGCTTTTCCAGACGTGCCGCAACGTTCACGCCATCTCCATAGATGTCGTTACCTTCGATGATGACGTCGCCTACATTTACGCCGATACGAAAGGTGATAGCACGGCTGTCGAGCACGCCCAGATTCTGCTTGGCGACGAGGCGCTGAAAGCGCACGGCGCAATCCACCGCATCAACAGCACTGCCGAATTCAACCAGCGCCCCGTCGCCCATGAGCTTAACTATTCGGCCTCGATGTTCGGTGATGAGGGGGTCGATCAAGGCCGCTCGCATTTCCTTGAGCGCACTCAGCGTTCCCGCCTCGTCTGCACCCATGAGACGGCTGTAACCAACCACGTCGGCCGACATCACGGCCATAAGCCGCCGTTGGACACGCATTTCCGGCATTGTCCACCGCCTTCGCCGCGTATTCTCGGTACAAATTGTATGGTCATGAATATAGGAGTGTCCAGACGAGATAGTCGCGCTTTTCCGCCAAGGCTGTTCTAGGCAATCCGCCTTATTGCCATTCGCTTGTATCTGTCGGCTTGACGGTCGCGCTACCCAGCACCTTCGACTCACTCGAACCTGAACCGCGATTCAGGTATTTCAGGAGCTGGTCGCCGAGATCGCGGGCATCGTCGCCGGCCCCATCGATCAGTGCGGATTTGCGACGTCGCATAAATTGCATCCCCAACAGATACATGCCCGGCGCCGCGACTACGCCCCCGTCGTGACGTATCTGACCCTTGCGATCGAATACCGGGACCTGCAGCCACGAAAAATCCGGACGGTAGCCGGTCGCCCATACGATCGCACGGATTCCGGCAGCCTTGAGGTCTATGCTAAGAGGAGGCGACTCCGGCACATGGGTTGGTGGCAATCGGATCGGCGGCTCGACTTCGTTGTCCACCCCATTAGAGGCTGCCCAATCGTCTATGGTGTTGAGAAGCCTGTTCATCTTGAGGTCGGACAGCACACATTGGTTATGCAGAGAGCCGGAGAACTGTACCTTTCCATCTTGAACGCCCGTGAGCCGACCTACCATTCTTACACCGATGGCGGAGAGAGCATTTAGGTCAAGGGTCGTACGTGCAAGCGAACCGGTCAGTTGAAGTGAAGGAACGCGACGCGCTCGCCTGATATCATCAACCTGATCGTATCGCTCGTCGAGGACTCCCGCGGCGTCCATCCACCATTGAATGTCTCGGCTCCGATACATCCGGGGAGCCCGAATGTGCTGACCCACGGCTATCGTCGTCGGCCGACCCGAACGATGTATCTCGTCTGCCAATTGAGTCCCGCTCGCCGATGCGCCAACGACGAGGACGCCGCCCGCAGGCAGCTGGTCCGGACTGCGATAATTCAGAGTGGTGAACATGGCTATTTCTGGCGCCAAACCTGCGGCCGCTTCGGGAATGCGGGCAATATTGCACGCGCCAGTTGCCAATACGATCGTCCGGCATTGCCACGTGCTCTTGTCGGTAACCACCAGGTAATCGTCGCCTGATGTGCGAACCGACGTCACGGCAGTGTGCACCTCAACTGGCGCCGAGATCATCTCAGCGTAACGGTCGATGAACGCGATGACCTCCGTCATGTTCCGGTAGCCATGCGGGTCGTCGCCTTCGTAGCCATAGCCGGGCAAACGGCTCTGCCAGTTCGGCGTTAGCAGCCTGAGGGATTTCCAACGCTCGGTTCGCCACGCGTTGGCTATGAGCCCGCGTTCGAGTAAGACGTGGTCGACTCCACGATCCGACAGGCAGCGGCTCATAGCCAGCCCGGCGTGGCCGGCGCCAATAATGATCGTTGTGATCTTGCGAACGAAAGTGGTTCCTCGAAAATCTCGTGGCGATCAAGCCACAACAACACTTACATTCGTGGGATTAGTGACGATGTCATAAACCGCCGATCGCTTTTGCGACTGGGCGACCAATGCCTCGATATCCTCTCGGCTCGCATCCGCATCGATGTTGTAGGTAACCTTGATTCCTTTGAAGCCGTTGCGGACCTCGTCGTCGATTCCGAGGATGCCTTGCAAATCCATGTCGCCCTCGATGGTCGCGGTAACCGACTTCAATTGAATTTGCCGATACTGGGCGATCGCAGCTATGCCGCCAGTCAAGCAGCTTGCTAATCCTACGAGAACGTATTCAACAGGTGTCGCGCCTAGGTCCTCGGACGCAAAAACCTCGGGATGATCGGCATCGAACACGAAGGCTTTTTTTCTGTGCTGCTCCTCGCCAAGGCCATAGAAGCTCTCGACGATCGAACGGCTGTGAGTGCCATTCTTCCATTCGCACGCCGCGCGCCACCTGAATTGGGCCGCCGTGGGTGCGTTCGTCAGCGCCTCACGCGCGGCGACCAGTGCCTCGACCTTGACTCCGTTGTCGACCGACTTTGCTACTGTCTCGGACATGGTTATTCTCCAATTTAGTAGAATTAGGAGAGCTGCGCGATGTCATCGTGACTAAAGTGCGAGCAAATATTATGCGGTCTCCGCGTGGTCTGCAAGTTTTCGCTTACCCCGCGGCATCGCCTGAGATCCAAACCGTCTCCGTGTTTTCGGGCGGCGTTCATAGGGGACAAAGGAGGCGGACGCCGCTACGCTCGCAACCTCGAGCCAGGCTGACCGATTTCCGCGGTTTCGATGCGATTGTCCAAATAGATCATCAAAAACGGAAGTCGTGGGCTTGCGGCGGGAGGTCAGCTTCATCTCCGAAAGCGGACATTGGACAGACATTCCCGGAGGTCCGTTTTGTGCCAAATCCGGACTCTAAGCACGCTCGGCGGTGCGTCTTTCAACGACGCGAGTCTCGGAATTGTGAAGTATTTCACATCGTAGCGTTGCCGCCGAGTATAGCGTGTGGAATTCGTTTAGCTGAGCCGATCGGGCAGCGCCTTTAGTGCGTGGATTGCGGACGCGACCTTCACCGCCCCAAGTAGAGCCGGAACGAGCACATGAGTCTTATTCTCGTCGTCGATGACGAATCTGATGTCGAAATGTTGTTTCGTCAGCAGTTCAGGCGCGAGCTCCGCGCCGGCCTATTCCGGATGGATTTTGCGCTATCAGCTGTTAGCGCCCTTCAACGCATGAGCGACGTTGCCGCGGCGTCGCTGATCCTGATCTTGTCCGATATCAACATGCCGGGCATGACTGGACTCGAACTTTTGCCAAAGGCGAAAGCAATCCGACCGGACGTTCCGGTTATAATGATCACGGCCTATGGCGACGCTGACACCGAGCGAAAAGCATTGGCAGGTGGCGCCGACGCGCTGCTTACCAAGCCCATCGATTTTGACGCGCTTCGCAACCGAATCGACAGCCGGCTGCCAAACGCCGCGTAATCGTCAACTGCCATTCGATCGGTTGATGTCCCTTGGGGTCCAAAGCGCCGTTTTGACAGTTGGCCGGACACTTCCGGTCTTCCCCAATAAACAGACATTCTCAGTATCCATCGGCATGTCTTAAAGGTGCCATTAGGAGACTCATGCACCGCAACAAACGGCACCATCATTCGATCACCTCGTCGGCGCGGGCGAGTAGTGAGGGCGGGGCGACGATCCCAAGCGCCTTGGCAGTCTTGAGATTGATCACCAGCTCGAATTTGGTCGGTTGCTCGACAGGCAGGTCGGACGGTTTCGTTCCCTTGAGAATCTTACCTATGTAGATCGCGGCGCGCCGATTCAAATCGCGAAGATTCGGTCCGTAGGACATGAGGCCGCCAGCCTCGACAAAGTTCCTGAAGGGGAAGACCGCAGGCAGTCGATGCTCTGCCGCAAGGTCAACGAGGCGTCGTCGCTCAAGCTGGAACACGGGTGTTGGCCACACGACCAGAGCATCCGCGCCCGCCTTGGACATATCCGAGAAGACCCCGTCGAAGTCGTCCCGCCCCCGCGCCTCAAAAACTTGAAGCTTCACCCCGAGCGCCCGCGCCGAGGTATCGGCCTCCTTCAGTCTAACCTCTCTGGCGCGGTCAGGCATGGCATCTGGTTTCAAGAGAAGGGCGACCCGGCTGGCCCCCGGCACGGATTCCTTGAGCAACTCCAGGAACTTGCCGATAAGGTCGGGAAGAGTGACAGAAAACCCCGTGACGTTACCGCCAGGCCGCGCCAAGCTAGCGACGAGGCCCTCTTCTACCGGATCACCAACAGAAGTGAAGACGATGGGGATCGTCGCCGTCGCCCGCTTGGCGGCTATGGCGGCGAGTGTGCCTCCAGCGGTCAAGATGACATGGACCTTGAGCATAACCAGTTCGGCCGCGAGCGCGGGGAACCGCTCGGGGTTACCCTCCGCCCAGCGATATTCGATCGTCACGCTCTGACCCTCGGCGTAACCGGCTTCGCTCAGCCCCTGACGGAACGCGGCCAGGGACACCTCCGTGTCGGGTGATCCGATACCGAGGTAGCCGATCACTGGCGTAGCCGGCTGTTGCGCGCGCACTGCGAACGGCCATACAGCCGCCGCGCCGCCGATTGCCGCAATGAACTCGCGTCGCCTCATCATCTCGCCCCGATGCGCTCAACGTGAGCGTAGGCAATTATCGGCGCTGGTCCAAGCGGTCTAATGTCCGCTTTGGGTCATTAGCAGACGTTGCGAGGGCGCTGTGTGATGACCGCTTTGCCCCCGAAAGCGGACCTCTTGCGGCCTGCTATTTCTTCGCTACGAAAAATAACTCACCACCACACCTCACTATTCAATGACCTCATCCGCCATAGCAAGCAGGGTGGACGACAGGTTCATACCGAAAGCCTTGGCGGTCTTTAGATTCACGATGAGTTTCAAGCGTGCGGTTTGCATGACAGGAAGCTCAGCCGGCTTTTCACCCTTGAGGATGCGTCCGGCATATACACCAGCCTGATTATAAGCTTCGTTTTGATTGGCTCCGTAGCAGAGTAGTCCTCCGGCCGTGGCAAACTCCAGAAAATTGTAGATCGCCGGTAGCCGGTGGTCCGTCGTCGCAGCCACCAATTGCTTCAGGTTGCTTATAAAGAGGACGTCCGGGAAAACGATCACTGCAGCAACGCCCCTCTGGGCGAGATCCCCAACAGCCGGCGCCAGTTCCGCCTCGGCATTAACTTCGGCGACTATCAACTTGTGACCCAGTGATTCTGTGGCCGCCAGCAAGTCGCGCGTGTCGCCGCTAGCATTAGGATTGGACGGCCTCACGAGAAAGCCGATCGGTGCACCCTTGGCGATCGTCTCATGCAAAATCGCAGCCTGCTTTGCCAACAAACCGTTCGATAATAGGCTTATGCCGGTGATGTTAGCTTCCGGCTTGTTGAGGCTCTTGACGATGCCGAGCTTGATCGGATCGGCGCCGATCACGAATACGATTGGCGTTGCGGAGGCTAACTCACGCGCTGCCACCACGGACGCGCTCCCGCCCGTAGCCGCAATGACCGAAACGCGGCGTTGGACAAGTTCAGCGATCAGGGCCCTCAGACGGTCGTCGCGTCCCTCTGCCCAGCGGGCTTCAATACTTACCGATTGCCCCTCGACGAATCCGGCTCCGTTAAGTCCTCGACGAAAATCGGCAAACAGCGAAGCAAAGGCGCTCGACGAACCATTGTTTATGAATCCGACCACCGGCGCCGCTGATTGTTGAGCAATGAGCAAATTTGGCCATACCGCTGCCGCCGATCCAGCAAGGGCAAGAAACGAGCGCCTGTGCATCCGGGGTCCTCCAGCATCAGCTACTCAATGCTAACTCCCGCTTGGGCGCGATTATAGGTTGGCGCGTTGAGATCAGCTATGGGTCACTGCGTCGCTCCGAATCGTGAACCAAGCGACCTTGTCCCGGGCGGGCCTTAGGCATTTGCGCTTCAATGTCCGCTCCGGGTCAAAGGCGACATCATCCCGCCGCACAACCATGTCTGCTTCATCCCCGAAAACAGACGGTAGTCCGCGTCGTCGGCAGGCCTGTTAGCTCGGCACTCCAACAGCGGACATTACGCATCCTGGCCGCCATGTCCGAAAAGAGCCAGAAGCGAAAACTCTATTTAGTCTTCACCATGATTACAGCGCCGCTTGACCAGTCAATGTAGAGACGGCGAAAATCCTGCTTCGCGGCCAGTGCCTCCATGAGTGGTGGGATCTTCACCGCATGCTCAGGCGGCCACATCGGATGGGGCTTGGTATCGTCGCAGATGTAGATACCGCCAGGCCGCAGCAATGCGAGCACTTCGTTCAGAAGAGTGTGCTTGCCGGCCCCGCCATCGGCAAAGATGAGATCGAAAGAGTTCGGGGGTTCACGCCGTATCGTCACAGCGGCATCCTCAGAGAGGATCGTCAATCTCGGGTCCGTTCCCAGATGCGTTCGGGCGATGGCCTGAACCCTGGGATCAATATCAACCGTGGTTAGCCGTGCCGTGGTATCCATGCCGTCCAACAACCAGCAGGTTCCGACACCCGTTCCGGTGCCGGTCTCAAGCATCCGACCGCCGGGCTTCGAAGCGGCCATCACACGAAGCAAGGCCCCCACCGGTGGCCAGCACCACTTCATGAAGCTGATCCGTCGCGTATCGGCTATGATGGCTTCATATGCCTTTGGTGGGGGTTGAAACGTGGACTCGTCCATGAGCTGCCTTTCTCAGAGGCCACGGAAATTTGTATCACTGCGGCCTACACCATCTAGACCAAATGTCGGCTAAGGGTCGTCACTAGCAGACATCAAATCCGTGACTTCCTTACGAGCGCTTTGATCCGGTAAGCGGGCATGGCGCTTAAGCGTCTCTCTCGCTCCTCCGAAAGGGATTCAAACCTGACGAAAGATTCGTTGTAAGATGCGGCTCTCTCGCTTCACTTTCCTGAACTATACTAAAATGACGTAGTATGAAGCTTTGGAGAAAAATGCCGTCTCCAACAGCAAATTGCCGTCTCTTCGGCAATCTCCAGTACGGTCCTTATCCTAGAAGGTCTCAGTTTGTTGGGTATTTTGCGCCAGGTCGACCAAGCTCAAGGGCTGACGGCCCAGATCGCTGGCGGAGGGAGAGCACCTGAAATCCAACCTTCTCCGCGCAGCCCATCGTAGTCGCGGGTACTCAGGCGGACCAGGTGCCCTGGCCATCCGGACACAGGCCTTTCCGAAACAAATACCGGCAACGCGGGAAGCTCCGGCCATACTCGTTTTCGGGGCCATAACCGGACCTCCTGCCGCGTCTAAGCCAAGTCCGTCATACCTGGACAGCAGACATCGCCGTGCTCGGTTGGCACGTCCGTTTCGTGCCAAATTCGGACTCCGAGGCGAATGCCGGATTGTGCTTTTCCTAGGTTTCGGCTGACCGAATAGATTGCTACCTTCACTGGGTGTTGATCCCAACTAGGGTTGTTACCGATGGTGCAATCTCAGATCCGTTACGACGACGGAGCCGCATACGAGCGGATGATGGGAGCCTGGAGCCGGATCGCAGGCGAGATTTTTCTTGATTGGCTGATGCCCGAACCGGGCTTGCGATGGATCGACATCGGATGCGGCGGGGGTGCCTTTACCCAGCTGCTCGTGGAACGATGCGCGCCAGCCGAGGTTCAGGGGATTGATCCGTCTGAGGCGCAGCTATCTTTTGCGCGCGCACGACCTGTAGGTCGAATAGCCAAATTTGATCGAGGCGACGCCCTGGCACTTCCTTTCGACGACGACCACTTCGATGCGGCCGTTATGGCGCTAGTGATTTTCTTCGTTTCCGATCCGGCCAAGGGCGTCGCCGAGATGGCGCGAGTTGTTCGTCCAGGCGGCACAGTCGCCACCTACGTCTGGGATATGATGGGTGGCGGACATCCGCTGGCGCCGATGCATGCTGAAATGCATGCCATGGGGTTTACTGCCCCCCTCCCGCCCCGTTCCGACGTGTCTGGAGTGGAGGAGCTGCGGAGCTTGTGGATGAATGCCGGCCTCGATGCGGTCGAAGTACGAGAGATCACCGTGCAACGAACGTTTGTTAACTTCGGTGAGTTTTGGGCGACCAGCATGATGGCCGCGACCGTTAGCGAAACAATTGCGACGATGGCTCCCGGTGATGCTGAATTGCTCAAAATGCGAATGCGCGCACGGTTGCCTGAGGATGTCGCCGGGCGCACCACCCACGGTGCCCGCGCGAATGCTATCAGCGGGCGCGTGCCAAAGTAACGTGCAAGCTGATGTCTCCTTTGGGTGAATCGCGTCGGTTTGGTGAAGACCGAGCGCTTCCGCTTTACCCCTCATAGCCGACGTTCGCCGGAAGGATCGGCAAGTCCGAAAAGTGTCGACAGTGTTGAAAAAGTTTCTTTTCGGGCTGGCGAACGAAATTTTTTAGAGCCTGACGCGTTTTACGCTCGGCGACGTGAGGGACCATATCGATCCACCCGAAATCGACCACGGACCTTCGTAGCGGCACCGAATAGCGAGACAGCAGCAGAGAAGCCTAAAAATCAACTTTCGCGAGATTTTTGGGGTCGCTCGATTTTCGACTTTTGCAACAAAATCTGCCACAAGCCGACCTCGCATTCGTATCCTGCCCTAGCGTGGTGAGATCGAGCCGGCCTCCAACAAAAGCCTTTTTGTAAAACGATTATGAAGCTTAATTAGCCGGAGAACTAAATTAGCGGGGAAAGCGTCATGCATCGATCGTCGACACTCACCTTGGTCTTCGCCGCGCTATTGCTCAGCTTGGTCAGCGCTTCTGCGCAAGAGGTTACGAAACTGAGCGAGCTTTTCTCCGGTATGCCCAAGGGCGAAAAACAGCAAATCCGGGTGCTGACCGCCACCCTGAAACCCGGCGACAAGACTGTTCTCCATACCCACCGTTTTCCCGTGACCTTGTACATACTGGAGGGAGCTTTTACGCTCGAGTTGGAGGGACGTGCGCCGGCCACGATTAAGGCGGGCGAGGCCATGGTAGAGCCGCCGAACGTGAAGATGACCGGCTATAATCGCAGCACAACTGAACCGATGTGGGTTGTCACCTTCTATGTCAGTGATCCGGACACGCCTTTCCTTGATCCGATCCACTAGGCGTGGCTATGGCCGGGTGGAAATCTCCATGTCCGCATCGGGTCGTCAGCGTCGTTCTGACTGGGCGTCGATCACTTCCGGTCTCGCCTTGCCGGTGCAGCGCCTGTTGGGGCGCATGGTGACAAAGGAGTAACGGTGATTTACAGGATCTTCCTTGCAGGCGCGTCCGGGGCCATCGGCAGGCGCCTGACGCCGCTCCTGCACAGCGCTGGCCATTACGTCTGTGGCAGCACCAGATCGAAAGCGAATGCTGACGCGCTGCGCTCGCTCGGGGCGGACCCGGTCGTGGTCGACGTCTTCGACGCGTCGGCGCTGTCACGCGCCGTCGCATCGGCGCGCCCGGATGTCGTGATCCATCAGCTCACCGACCTTCCGAAGGATCTTAATCCACTCGAGATGGGAGCAGCGATCGTTCGCACCGCCCGCATCCGCAGCGAAGGAACGCGGAACCTCGTCAGGGCCGCAATTGCGGCGGGGGCGCACCGGTTGGTGGCGCAAAGCATCGCGTGGGCCTACGCGCCGGGGGCCGAGCCGCACGCTGAGACGGACCCGCTTGATACCGGGGCCGAGGGAGAGAGCGGTATCAACGTGCAGGGACTGATTGCGCTCGAAGATTTCACTTTGAAATCGCCGCCGCTCGAGGGCGTCGTACTTCGTTACGGTCAGCTTTATGGCCCCGGAACTTCTTCGGACCAGCCGTCAAATTCTGCGCCCATTCATGTGGACGCGGCGGCCTATGCCGCTCTGCTAGCCATCGACCACGGCGACCCGGGCATCTATAACATCGCACAGTCCAATAGAAGCGTGGCGACCGATAAGGCACGCGCGGAGCTGGGTTGGACTCCCGATTTTCGTCTTCCGGCTTGACGATCGCATTGCGGTTCAGCGCGCCAAGCCGTGCGAGGCCTTGGCACCCGCGACGTTGTGGCGCGCCGTTTGCCAGCAAGGTGCTTTCCGATTGCATCAAGCGGACGCGGGCAATGGTTCCGTCAGTACCGATCGGTGAATAGGAACGATCGGACACATAGGTCATTTCGACAGCGTGAGGGGTTATTGCCCATCAGCCGTTCCGATCAAACGTCTGTTCCGGGTCATTAGTAGACGTCGCGAGGGCTCCGTCTGATGTCCGCCTTGATCCCGAAAGCAGACATCGGCCTCGGCAACTTCAACGTCCGCTTTGTGCCATTTTCGGACTCATGCGCCGCAGCAAACGGCATCTCTATTCGATCACCTTGTCGGCTTGTCCAAGCAGTGAGGGCGGCACGGCGAGA
>Ga0157375_10001985_pt1 | contig 17672 bp, 13 predicted proteins | sample M35metaG_FD_115311 | JGI IMG/M metagenome (GOLD analysis project Ga0157375, IMG submission 115311) | Miscanthus rhizosphere microbial communities from Kellogg Biological Station, Michigan, USA - M3-5 metaG | ecosystem: Host-associated > Plants > Roots > Rhizosphere > Soil | place: USA: Michigan... | reverse complement strand
GTCTATGACGCCGGCCAGCATTTCGCCATCACCGGCGTGATCCAGAATTTCAAGGGCACGTACGAGATCTACCCGATCACGCTCGACAACATTGGCTCCGCACCGGCCTATCCGGTTCCGGTCGCCGACTCGGTTGCTGGAACGCTCACGATTGCCACGCAGAACATGCTGCACTTCTTCAACAACGTCGCCGATGGCGCCGACACGAGCGCGTACACGGATAACTGCAACGGCACGGGTGCCAGCGACACATGTCCAACCGCCACGCAGTACGCCACGCGCCTGACCAAGATGTCGCGGCAGATCCGCGAGGTGCTGAAGGCGCCAATCGTGCTCGGCGTCGAGGAGGTCGAGAACTACAGCGTCCTGAGCGACATCGCCGATCGCGTGTTCAACGATGGCGGCCCTCGCTATCAGCCGTACACGATCCCGGGCAATGATCCGGGCGGAATCAATCTCGGTGTCCTCGTGCGCAACGACGTGACGGTCAATTCCCTGACGCAGCTCTTCAAGAGCACGCAGACCAACAGCTGCAGCAGCAATCCGCCGTGCCTGCTCAACGATCGTCCACCGCTGGTGCTCGACGCGGTGTTCAACGGTTACCACTTCAACCTGCTCGTGATCTACGACCGCTCGCTGATCAATCTGGGCGTTCTCGACTACGTCGGCACGAAGCGCACCGAGCAGGCCGTGCAGGTTGCAAGCGTCGTGCAGGCGTTGCAGAGCGGCGCGACGCTGGCCGGCGTCGGCGACGCGCAACAGGATGCCAGCGGTACGGTCACCACCGGTGCGTTCGACGTGATCGGCAATGCCAATGTCCCGCTGATCGTCGTCGGCGACTTCAACGCGTACGAATTCACCGACGGCTATGTCGACGTGACCGGCATGATCTCCGGCACGGCGATCCAGGCGGAAAACCTGTACTGGGATCAGAGCGGCACCTATGTCGCTCCGGCGCCGCCGCTGTTCGATACCGGTGCCGCCGCGAATCCGGCCGATCACTACTCGTACAATTTCGCCGGCTACGCCCAGGAAATCGACCACGTCCTGCTGTCGAGCGTCGCGCAGAACGACTTCATCGCCATCTCCAACGCGCACGGCAATTCGGATGTTTCCGAGGCCGGTCCTGCGGTGCTCGATCCGAACACCGCGTCGCGCACGTCCGATCACGATGGGCAGGTCGTCACGCTCGGCTACGTCGTCACTCCGGGCGCGGGCGCGAACGGCGCGATCACCCCCGCCGGCGTGCGCACTGTCTCCCTCGGCGCACAGCAGGTGTTCACGGTCACGCCGGACGCCGGCTACTCGGCGAGTGTCGGCGGCAGCTGCGGCGGCAACCTCAACGGCAGCACCTACATCACCTTGCCGGTGACGGCCAACTGCTCCGTCAGCGTCACGTTCGCCCTGAATCCGGTCGACGGCGTTTGCGGCGGCGACAATGGCCAGACCCTGCTCGCGACACCGACCAATCTGTGCAGCGTCGGCACGCCGAGTTCGGTATCGGGCAGCGGCCATCCCTGGACATGGACCTGTGGCGGTGCGAACGGCGGGCAATCCGCCAGTTGTTCGGCCCAACTGCAAACCTGGACCGTGACGCCGAGCGCCGGCAGCAATGGCAGCATCAGCCCGAACGCGCCGCAAACGGTGGATAACGGCACGACGACGAGCTTCACGTTGGCGCCGGCGGCCGGCTATGCGATCGCGAGCGTCAGCGGATGCGGCGGCAGCCTCGTCGGTAACGTCTACACCACGGGCGCGATCACGGCAGACTGCGCCGTGACCGCAACGTTTGCGAACGCGATCTACAAGGTGACACCGGTTGCCGGCGCGCACGGCACGATCTCGCCCGCCACACCGCAATTCGTCGGCTACAACGCGGTCGTTGCGTTCAAGGCCAATCCGGATCCGAAATACAAGACGATGGGCGTCTCGGGTTGCGGGGCAACGCTGAAGAGCAACAACACGATTACGACCGCTCCCGTGACCGGTGACTGCACGCTGACGGTGACGTTCGGCCGTTAGCGACGGGGAGTTCCGAAACACCGCGGCGCGCTCGAAAGTGCGGCGCCGCGGTTGTTTCTCGCCCGGGGTGGTGTAGCGCAGGAGGCGGGCATCGCCCACGGACGGGCTGCGCCAGCACATCGTTCAGGAGGCGCCGTGCTGCGCCACCACTTGCGTACAATGCGCACGGACTGCTATCAAGCACACCCCCGTTTCGTCCGATCCTGCCCGCCGTGAGTACTGTTGCCACTTTCGAAATCGAATATCTGCAATATCTCGACGCCGACGGCAAACCGGTGCGCGACGATCTGCCCGAGTGGTCGAAGGACACCAAGGAACTGGTCGAGCTGTACAAGCAGATGGTGTTCCTGCGCGTGTTCGACGGCAAGGCGATCGCGCTGCAGCGCACGGGCAAGCTCGGCACCTACGCCTCTGCGCTCGGCATGGAGGCAACGCACGTCGCGATCGGCTCGGCGATGGCCGAAGACGACGTGTTCGCGCCGATGTACCGCGAATACGGCGCGCAGTTCTATCGCGGCGTGAAGCCGCGCGAAGTGTTGATGTACTGGGGCGGCGACGAACGCGGCAACGATTTCTCCGGGCCCGCGCACGATTTCGCCTGGAGCGTGCCGATCGCGACGCAGGCGCTGCACGCGGCCGGCGCGGCCCTGGCGTTCAAGATCCGCAAGGAACCGCGCGTCGCGGTCAGCGTGGTCGGCGACGGCGGTACGTCGAAATCCGATTTCTACGGTGCGATCAACGTCGCCGGCGCCATGACGCTGCCGCTGGTCGTCGTCATCGTCAACAACCAGTATGCGATCTCCATCCCGCGCTCGGCGCAGACCGGCGCGAAGACGCTGGCGCAGAAAGGCATCGCCGCCGGCATCGATAGTATACAAGTGGACGGCAACGACCTGCTAGCGATACGCGCGGCGCTCGACCACGCGATCAAGCGGGCGCGCCACGGTCATGGCGCCACGCTGATCGAGGCAGTGACTTATCGTTTGTCCGATCACACGACGGCCGACGATGCGCGACGCTACCGCCCGGACCTCGAGGTCAAGGATGCCTGGACGCGGGAGCCGCTCAAGCGCCTCAAGGCCTACCTGTTGGCGCAGAAGCTGTGGAGCGAGAAGGAAGAGGAAGCCTGGAAGGCCGAGTGCGCCGAACGCGTCGATGCCGAGGTGAACGCGTACCTGGAAACCAAGTCCCAACCGGTGACCGCCATTTTCGACTACACCTACGCCGAGTTGCCGCTCGACCTCGAGCGGCAGCGCGAGCAGGCGCTTGCGCTCGAAACGCGCAAGAGCTAAAGAGAAGACATGCCCCAAATCACGTTGATCGAAGGCGTCACCCAGGCGCTGGCTCATGAAATGAGGCGCGACCCGTCGGTCGTCGTCCTCGGCGAAGACGTCGGCGTCAACGGCGGCGTGTTCCGCGCCACGGCCGGTCTGCAGCAGCTGTTCGGTCCGGAGCGCGTCATCGACACGCCGCTCGACGAAACCTCGATCGCGGGCCTCACCGTGGGCCTGGCCGCGCAGGGCATGAAGCCGGTTGCCGAAGCGCAGTTCGAGGGCTTCATCTACCCGATGATGGAGCACATCGCCTGTCACGCCGCGCGCATGCGCCATCGCACGCGCGGGCGCCTGTCGTGCCCTGCGGTTTTCCGTGCGCCGTGGGGCGGCGGTATCCGCGCGCCGGAGCATCATTCCGAGGCGAACGAGCATTTGTTTACAAATATACCCGGCCTGCGCGTCGTGCTGCCGTCGTCGCCCGGCCGCGCCTACGGCCTGCTGCTCGCCGCCATCCGCGATCCGGACCCGGTGATCTTCTTCGAGCCCAAGCGCATCTATCGCCAGTACAAAGAAGAGGTCGCGGACGACGGCGAGGCGCTGCCGCTCGATGTCTGCTACGTGCTGCGCGACGGCAGCGACGTGACCCTGGTCACCTGGGGTGCGCAGGTCAAGGAAACGCTCGAAGCCGCCGAGGCGCTGGCGAAGGAAGGCATCAGCGCGGAAGTCATCGACGTGGCGACGCTCAAGCCGCTGGACTTCGACACGATCCACGAGTCCGTGCGCAAGACCGGGCGCTGCGTCATCGTGCACGAAGCGCCGCGCACGGCCGGCTTCGGCGCCGAGATCGCGGCACGGCTGGCCGAGCGGGCAATGTACGATCTGGTTGCGCCGGTCGAACGCGTCACCGGGTACGACACACACATTCCGCTGTTCCGGCTCGAGATGAAGTATCTGCCAAGCGTGGAGCGGATCGTGGCGGCGGTGAAGCGGACGTTGGCGGCGAGTTGATTTCCCTACTCCCACCGGGAGAAGGGCTCATCAAGAGCGAAGTGACTAAAGATCATGAGCACGACCAAAACATTCCACCTCCCCGACCTCGGCGAAGGGCTGCCCGATGCAACGGTTGTCGAGTGGTTCGTCAAGGAAGGCGCAATCGTCAAGCTCGATGCGCCACTGGTTTCGATGGAGACCGCCAAGGCTGTCGTCGAGGTGCCGTCGCCGTTCTCCGGCAAGGTGATCACGTTGCACGGCAAGGCCGGCGACGTCATCGACACGGGCGCGGCACTGGTCGACATCGAACTCGACCCGAAGATGCCGCAGCGCGCGGAAGCCGAGTCGACCGGCCACCATCACGCACCGGCCAAGCCGGCGCCGGCGCACAGTGTCGGTTCGCCGGCTCCCGATGACGCGCGCAAGGTTGTTGCCTCCGACGACGGCGGCGAGGTCGCCGCGGGTGAGAAGAAACCGCGCGCCGATGCCGGCACCGTCGTCGGTGCGATGGAGAGCAGCGATCGCATCGTCAGCGAGCAGGCCGTGGCGATTGGCGGCGTCAGGGCCGTGCCCGCGGTTCGTGCACTCGCGCGCAAGCTCGGCGTCGACATCGCGCGGGTTTCCGCCAGCGGCGACGGCGGCGTCGTAACGCTGCAAGACGTCAAGAATGCCGCGGCAGCAGGAACGGCACGGGCAAGCTCTTCACCTCTCCCCGTGGGAGAGCCCGGCGCGCGTAGCGCGACGGATGAGGGTCGGGCATCGGCCCAACGCCCGGCTCCGGTCGTACGCTCATCCGACGCTGCCGCGCCACCTTCTCCCAACGGGAGAAGGGAAGGCGAGCGCACGCCACTATCAGCTGCCGGCCAGCCGATGCGCACCTCGCCGCCGGCACAGAGCGCCGCATTCGGTCAGCCCGACCAGGTCAAGGGCGTGCGCCGGAACATGGCGCGCGTCATGGCCGATGCGCACGCCAAGGTCGTGCCCACCACTATTTGCGACGATGCCGACATCCACGCCTGGCAGCCGGGCAATGACATCACTGTGCGCCTGATCCGCGCACTCGTGTCGGCGTGCAAGATCGTGCCGGCGCTCAACGCCTGGTTCGACGGCGAGGGCCTGACGCGCACGCTGCATCCGCACGTCGACCTCGGCATCGCCGTGGATACCGAGGACGGCCTGTTCGTGCCGGTGTTGCGCAATGCCGACGTGCTCGATGCGGCCGGCGTGCGCGTCGCGCTCAATCGCATCCGCGAGCAGGTGCAGAACCGCAGCATTCCGCCGGAGGAACTCAAGGGTTATACAATTTCGCTTTCCAACTTCGGCGTGTTCGCCGGCCGCTACGCCACGCCGATTGTCGTGCCGCCGTGCGTGGCGATCGTCGCCGCCGGCAAGCTGCGCCACGAGGTCGTCGCCGTGATGGGCGCGATCCAGACGCATCGCGTGATTCCGCTGTCGCTGACATTCGACCACCGCGCCGCGACCGGCGGCGAAGCAGCACGATTCCTGAAAGCCATGCTCGATGACCTTGCGCTGGCGCGTTGACGACGGGCCGATGAAGAAGAAGCCCTCATCCGCCGAACGCATCGCCCGCGACGACCAGGCCCTCATCGATGCCGCCCGCGTCGCCCGCGAGCGTGCACACGCGCCGTGGTCGCGCTTCAAGGTCGGCGCCGCCGCACGCTTCGGCGACGAGATCGTGCACGGCTGCAACATTGAATTCGACGTCTACGGCCTGACCAACTGCGCCGAGCGCACGGCCGTCTTCGCCGCCTTCGCCAATGGCGCCGCGCGCAAGCCGATGACCGCGATGGCGGTCATCGCCGATACACCCGAACCCGTGTCGCCATGCGGCGCCTGCCGCCAGGTCATGTTCGAATGCGGCGGCGCCGATCTGCGCGTGATTCTCGCCAACACGCGCGGCGATGCCCGTGTCGTGCGCATGGCCGACCTGCTGCCGGGCGGATTCCAGCTCGAAACACAGATCCCGACGCCGCCAGTCACGACGGCGCCCGCGCGAAAAAGCGCGCTGCGCAAGCCGACGCGCAGCCGTCGAGGCAAGCGGGGATCCGCTTGATTCATTCAAGCCGTCATCCCGGCGTCTTTCAACAGCGAAGTCGACGAGGAGACACCATATGCACCACAGCCGCGTCAGTGCCTTCGTGCTCGATTGCCAGGTCGAAGACCTGAAAACCGCCACTGACTTCTGGAGCCGCGCGCTCGGCCGCAACGTGGCCAGCGCCGATCAGGACGGCGACGGCAAGTATGCGGAACTGAAAACCGATGTCGACGAGCCCTTCCTGCTGCTGCAGAAAGTCGAGCATGCACCGCGCATCCATCTCGACATCGAAACCGACGACATCGAAGCCGAGGTCGCGCGCCTCGAGGCGCTCGGCGCAACGCGTGTCGAATTCGTCAAACGCTGGTGGGTCATGCAGGCGCCGACCGGACACCGCTTCTGCGTCGTGCGCAAACAGCGGCCGGAATTCGGGTCGCATCTGAACACTTGGGATTGATGGTCGCTGACCCTCGTCCACATCGACGGTTGTTTCGCGCATAACCGTGCGACCGCTTGAACCCCTCTCCCCTGGGAGAGGGGCAGGGGTGAGGGTCGGGTCCCGTATCGACGTCGATAAATGCCCCGACCCTCATCCGGCGCTTCGCGCCACCTTCTCCCGACGGGAGAAGGGAAGATAGACGTGGCCAGCCCAGTTTGGCCAGTTGAAACAAAGGGTTATTTGCGACTCGCAGCGGCATTCCTCCTGCTGATTTCCAAAGCGTGCAAGAGATCGAGCGCAGCTTGAACGTCAGGTTTCGAGAGCTTCAGGTTGGCTACGACGCGCCCGTCGATCATCGCGAGCGTCCCCGATCCGTCCGTCATCAGCGGTTTCTGCTGCTTTATCGTCGCGATTGCCTGCCCCGCGTCACGCGGGGAATCGAACAAAACGCCAAGGAGCAGGATATTCCCGTCGCCGTCGAAAAACTTGAAAGAGTACTTCCCGCTTTCATCCTTGAATTGCGCAAAATACGGAGCTTTGGCAATCCGAAGTGGCGCGGAGACAGTAGCTCCAACATCTGCAGCTGCGGACAAAAGCTTGAGGTGGCGCAATGAACGAAGTCCAACAGCATCACGCAGTTTTTCCAAGTGGTCTTTCGCAATTGCGCGAGCCTTGGCCGCTCCGTCCTGTAGTCGGTCCTCGATCACTGAAGGATTGCCCATCAACGTCTGATAGCTGTCCCGTTTCAGCTCAAGTTCCTTGTTGATCAACCCAAAAAGCAACTCCTTGGCTTCGCCCCAAGCGATACCCTTTTCAAATTCGGAACGCATCATCGCCGTGCTCAGCGGATCTGCGAACGCCTGATAGATGCTGAAGATGTGCGACTCGTCCGGATTCTTCGGCTCGCCCGGCGCTTGCGAGTTCGTGACGATACCGAGGATCGCCTTGCGCAACTCCTTCGCCGGCAGCCACAGTGGAATCGTGTTGTCGTAGCTCTTCGACATCTTGCGGCCGTCGAGGCCGGGCAACGTCGCCACGTTGTCCTCGATCACGGCTTCCGGCAGCGTGAAATAGTCGCTGCCATACAGATGATTGAAGCGCTGCCCGATGTCCCGCGCCATCTCGATGTGCTGGATCTGGTCGCGCCCGACCGGCACCTGGTTCGCGTGGAACAGCAGGATGTCGGCGGCCATCAGCACCGGGTACATGTACTGGCCCGCATTGACGCCGGCATCGGGATCGTCGCCCTTGCCGCGGTTGTCGTCGGTCGCGGCCTTGTACGCGTGCGCGCGGTTGAGCAGGCCTTTCGCCGTGACGCAGGTCAGCAGCCAGGTCAGTTCGGGGATTTCGGGAATATCCGACTGGCGGTAGAAATATACTTTTTCCGGATCGAGCCCGCAGGCGAGCCAGCTCGCGGCGATCTCCAGCGTCGAGCGCTGGATGCGCGCCGGATCGTCGCACTTGACCAGTGCGTGATAGTCGGCGAGGAAGAAGAACGACTCGACGTCGTCTTTCTCACTAGCCTTGATCGCGGGACGAATCGCGCCGACGTAGTTGCCCAAGTGCGGCGTGCCGGTGGTGGTGATGCCAGTCAGTACTCGCTTGCTCATGCGGCGTACGGAATCTCCTCAAGTGAACGCGGAGTTTACGCGAACCGCCGCGTCGACGCTGCTGTGCAGCAAAAGCGGCAGTGCGTCAGTTGAATTCCGTTCGCCCTGAGCGTAGGCCCGCAAGGGCCGAAGTCGAAGGGCTGTGGCGTTTCGACTTCGCTCGCTCCGCTCGCGCAGTTCATCCTGAGCCCGTCGAAGGTCTCAACGAGAACGGTCTTCGTTTATCAATTTCAGACGGAGGCAGTACCGTAATGGCGGCTAACCCCGGCGGCGTACGACCTGCGTTTCATCGGGCACCCAAGCCAACGAAGGAGTCGCCATGAAATTCCTGTTGTCCGCCGCCGTCGCCGTCGCCTTGTCCCTGTCCGCCGCCGCGCAGGCCGGATCGCTGGTCGATATCACTGTGATCGATCGCGATACCGGCGCGACGCTGCCCGCCCACAGCCACGACGGAAAACTCTTCATCGCCGGCACACCGGGCCATCGCTATGCGGTGCGCCTGTACAACCGCAGCGGCGCGCGCGTGCTGACCGTGCTGTCGGTCGATGGCGTCAATGCGATCACCGGGCAGACGGCCAATCCGCAGCAATCCGGTTACGTGCTCGACGCATACCAGAGCACCGAAGTCGACGGCTGGCGCAAGGACATGTCGGAGATCGCGCAATTCAATTTCACGGCGCTCGACAACAGTTACGCGGCGCGCACCGGCCGGCCGGCCAACGTCGGCGTGATCGGCGTCGCCGTGTTCCGCGAGAAACCGCCGGTCTGGCGCGAACGCGACGACAAGATCTCGATGCGTGAAGCGCCGTCGCAGCCCTATGCCGCCGACGCGGCGACCGCCGCATCCCCGCCGCCCGCGTCGAATGCAACGGAGCGCGCGAAGTCCACGAACACGCCGGCCGGCGCCGCGAAAGACTATGGTGGCCTGGCCGCGCAGCGACCGATCCCGAAACCCGAGGAAACGCTCGGCACCGGTCACGGCGCACGCGAATCCTCGTACGCCAGCTACACGACGTTCGAACGCGCCGGTTCCAAGCCCGACGAAGTCGACTCGATCTGGTACGACAGCTATCGCAACCTGATCGCGCGCGGCGTCATCCCGCAGCCACGCCCGGTCGCGGTCGAGCCGCAGCCGTTTCCGAATCATTTCGTGCCGGATCCGGCGGGTTGAGCCGCATCAATGCCACCGCGAGGTGACGAAACGCTCCGACGACAGCCGGCACGGGCAAGCCGCGCTGACGAAGAGTAGACTGAAGGCTCGGTTGCGGCAGAGGGACGACCATGTCCACGAAGCTGAAGCTGCCGTCACTGCTCGTGCTGTCGGCGGCACTGAGTCTTATCCCGACCCCCGGCGTCGCCCTGTCCTTTGATCGGACGACGCTGCCCGCGTTGGCCCGGATGAAGGCCGGCGACGCGCTGACGATCGACGCGTTTCCGGCCGGACCAACGCGCCGCGCGACGATCCAGTTTCAAAAGGTGCCGATCTACGCAGACGGCGCGCACATCTACGTCGATTCCGGCGACAGCCGCAAGGAAATCGCGCGCAGCAATCGCCTCTTCCTGCGCGGTTACTCCGACGACGGCAGTGCGCGCGTCGCGATCGTCCTGAATCCCGACGGCAGTTTCGCGTCCGGAGCCGGCAGCGGGCCGGAAGGTTCGTTTGCTCTGCACCGCGGCGAGGGAGGCAATGTCAATCTATTGACTGCACAGACACTCGGCTCGCTGCTGCCGGCTGGCGTCAAGGTCAAGTTCGACTGCGCCAACAGCCGCGAACCGATGGACGTGCATGCGCTGAGCAACCGACCCGCGTCTTCGCTGACACCGTCGCAGGTGGCGGCGGTATCGCACAACCTGCGGTTCGCCGTCGTCGCGCTCGATACCGACAGCAAATTCATGGCGCTGTTCGGCAACAACACGACCAGCGCGGCGAACTGGATCGCCGGCATGTTCAACACGATGAACCTGATGTACGAGCGCGACTTGCTCGTGCGCCTGGAGATCGGCACGACGATATTCCGCACCAATGCCGCCGGCGATCCGTATGCGTCGTTCACGCAGAGCGCTTCGACTTCGCAGCTCGACACATTCGCCAATTACTGGCAGAACAACTACAGCAGCGGCGGAAACAAGATCACCCGGGCTTTCGCCGCGCTGCTCTCCGGCGCGTTTCCCGCCAGCGCTGGTTGCAGCTATTCCGGCATTGCCTGGATCAACCAGTATTGTCAGAACGGATTCGCCCAGAACACCGATACGGTCGGCAGCTACAGCGTCGATCAGATCTGCGCGGACCTCTCGATCGATCCCGACGGCAGCTTCGACGCGCTGATGCTGGGCCACGAACTCGGGCACAACTTCGGCGCATATCACACGCACTGCACCAATGCGAGCACCGGTATCCCAAGCGGAACGAATACTATCGACAAGTGCTTCAGCGGCGAATCGGTCAGCTACAACAACATGTCGGTCGCCTGCTACTCGGGGCCGACGAGTTGTCCGGTCAGCGGACCCGGTGCGCCAGCCGGTACCATCATGAGCTACTGCAATCTCAACAGTTGCGGTCCCGACGGACAGGACGTCCTCAATTTCCACCCGACGCAGATCAGCGACGTGCTGCTCCCGCAGATCGTCTCGGTCGTGGCGAGTCAACCGGGCTGCCTGAACTCGACCGACGATATTTTCTACAGCGGATTCGATTGAGCCGGCTCTTGCCTGCTGCGACGAGATTTATTCGCTCGACGACGAGAACGCCCGCGCAACCTCACTCGCGCATCAGCGTCGATTTGCCAAACAGGCTCTCGATCAGATCGACGGCGAGCTTCGCCGTCTGGTTGCGGTGATCCAGTGACGGATTGAGTTCGACGACGTCGAGCGAGCCGAGCCGGCCGGTGTCGGCGATCATCTCCATGCACAACTGCGCTTCGCGGTAATTCGGGCCGCCGGGAATGGTCGTGCCGACTCCCGGCGCGATGTCCGGATCGAGGAAATCGACATCGAAGCTGACATGCAGGTGCGTGTCCGCACCGACGCCTTCGAGCGCCTCCTCCATCGCGCGGCGCATGCCGACTTCGTCGATGTAGCGCATGTCGTAGATGTCGAGGCCGAGGTCGCGCACGAGTTTCTTTTCACCGGCGTCTACCGAGCGGATGCCGATCTGGCGGATGCTGTCCGGCGTGACGGCCGGGCTGCTGCCGCCGAGCTCGGTCAGCTCGCGCGGACCCTGGCCGCACAGGCAGGCAACGGGCATGCCGTGGATATTGCCGGACGGCGTGATGACCGACGTGTTGAAGTCGGCATGCGCGTCGAGCCAGAGGATGCGTAATTTCTTTCCGCTTTCGCGGCAATGGCGCGCGACCGCGGTAATCGAACCGATCGCGAGGCAGTGATCGCCGCCGAGCATGATCGGCAGGCGCTGTTCGCTCAGCTCCTTCGACACCGCGCGCAATACTTCGAGGTTCCAGGCGACTACCTGCGGCAGATGCCGGTAGCCTGCCGTCGGCGGCAGCCACGGATTGTGCGGACCGAACAGGTTGCCGCGATCGAGCACGTCGAGCCCGCGCGCGAGCAGCGCCTCGGCGATGCCGGCGACGCGCAGCGCCTCCGGGCCCATCGACGCGCCGCGATCGCCGGCACCGATGTCGGTCGGCACGCCGATCAGCGCTACCGGAGGAAATTTGCGCATGCGTATCCCATCGTTTGTCGGCAAGCTTCGAGTTTGTTCGACCTCGGCCGCAGCGGCACTGTGGTCCCGGGCAGCGGCGCACAGCATAGGCTGCCGATCCCGATCCTGCCAGTCATCACGTTGTCGCCGACGCGTGCTATTTGCGTTCGTCCACGCCGCAGCGTAGCGTCGCGTGCAGGATCAGACCCGGAGTGCCGCGCCATGAGCAACCTCGTCGATACCGTCTTGGCCCACCTCGACGATCCGCAGATCGCGCAGATCGCGGCGCAGCTGGGCACCGACCCGCAACAGGCGCGCGCGGCCATCGAGCATGCCGTGCCGCTGATCGTCGGTGGCATGGCGCAGTCGGCGAGCACGCCGGACGGAGCCGGTGCGCTGCACACCGCGCTGGGCGATCATGCCGGCCAGAGCATCTCCGACGTGCTCGCCGGCGTGCTCGGCGGCGGCGCGGCTGCAGGAATCGGCGGCGGCATTCTCGGCCACATCTTTGGCGCCAATCACGATGCCGCCAATCAGGGGCTCGGCCAGGCGACCGGCCTGGGGCAACAGAATGCCGGCCAGCTGATGGCCATACTCGCGCCGATCGTGATGGCGGCGCTGGCAAATCATGTGCAGCGTGGCGGCATCGACTCGGGCGCTCTGGGCGGCATGCTCGGCCAGCAATCACAGCAGATACAGCAAGGCGGCGGGCTGATGGGCGGCCTGCTGAACGCCGTGCTCGGGCACAGCGGCGGCAATCTCGACCTGTCCGGCCTGCTTCAGGGCGCCGGCGGCCTGTTCGGATCGATGAGCCGGCGCTAAGGCGGCCATATCGTTGAGCTTTTGCGCCCGCAACGTCCTTGGATTCAAAGGTCGGAATGCTGCGCGATCGGCAACCGTACCCAACGGGCCTTACAGGAAACTGACAAGTACGTCGCTTATCAAACCTGCAGATTTTCTATACGCTTGTACGCAATTAGTTCCGGGGGGAACGGATGTCTGCCGGTTACGGACCGATGGCGACGCCGATTAGCGCAGGACACAGCCTGATCTCGCGGATTGCCCAGGGCGATCGGCAGGCCGAGGCGGAGTTCGTGCGCCAGTACGAGCACGGCGTGCGCGTGCTGGTGCGCAGGCATTGCCGGCCGGGCGATCCGATCGTCGACGATCTGGTGCAGGACGTGCTCAGCGGTGTGCTCGAGCGTCTGCGCGCCGGCGCAATCCACGATCCCGTCGCGTTGCCGGCTTACGTGCAGTCGGCCGTCGTCTATGCGACCAGCGCGGAGTATCGACGGCGACGCCCCACGCAAACCGATGCGGTGGTCGAACAGATTGCCGACAACGAAACTCCGGGCACCCGCCTGGATGCGACACAGCTCGCCGGCTTCCTGCGCGACGTGCTTGCCGGTATGCCGGTCGCCCGCGACCGCGAGATCCTGCGGCGCTTCTACCTCGAAGAGGAAGACAAAGACTCGGTCTGCCGGGCACTTGCGATCGATCCGGGACATTTTCATCGGGTGATGTTCCGCGCCCGCGAACGGTTCCGCCTGCTCGTCGAACAGGCCGGCGTACGGGGCCCGGGGTGAGACAAATGCGCCCTTGCCGATACCTTCGCGTACACGGGGAATTGATTTCGATCCCACGGAGCTTCGAATGACCCCGACCACATTGCCCGCACGGATGAACGCCTGGCTGGAACAGGCTTGGCTGACGCGTTACCTTGACCGGCAACTCGCCAGCGACGAAGTGACGTGGTTCGAGGCCTACGTACTGGACAAGCCAGAGTTGCTGGCGATGATCGACGCAGATACCCGTTTTCGCGATGCTCTGGCGGACGACCCGACGATGCGGCACACGGAGCGGTCCGTCGCTGAGGAAAGCCGCCAGGGCAGAGCGAGTTCTTACGGCGAAGCATCCGGCGATGAACTCGACGGCCCTGGCTTCAGCGAACAGCCGACGGCCATCAAGCAGCCGACCGGGACCATTTCGATCGATTCGCACCCCTCATCGCGCACAAGGCGCATCGCCCGGCCGCCACGCTGGTTCGCCATCGCCGCCTCGTTGCTGGCGGGAATCGGCGTCGGAGGAATCGGCATCCAGTCGTTGTCGCCGCGCAGTTCCGCACCGGAGATCGTGGCGAATCCGACGCGGATCATCTACGACACGATGCGCGGCGAAGTCACTCCGCCGCGCATCGAGCACGGCGACAGCCGCTCGCCATACGTTCTCGTCGAAGTCGCCGTGCCGCCCGGCGCGGAGCACATCGTCTTGAACATGGGCGGACTTCAGGAGCCGGTTGTCGTGTCGTCGGAAGGATTCGTGACTTTTCTCGCTGCACGGAAGAACCTCGCTGCCGGAACCGCGGCGTCGATCAGCTATGCACGGCGCGGCAGTTCCGATGTCACGACGCTGCAACTGCAGCCGGTCGACCAGTGAGTCGCTGCGGTCCAGCAGCAGCACATTTCGAGGTGTCGATGCCGTGCCGGGCCCGTCACCTTCCAGGAAGCGGAACGGCAACGTTGCTCTGGTGACTACTTTCCCTTGATACGGTGCGCATCAGGCGACTGCATCCAACGTTCGCTCAATCAACAAAGGGGGTTGATATGAACAGCAAAACGCGACTCTGCAAGGCGCTGTGCCTGGCCTTGGCCGGCGCCATCGCCTATGCCGGCGATACCGGCGCAGCACCGGCGAAACCGAAGCCGAAACCGGCACCGAAGGCAACAGCGGCGAAGAAGCCCGACTGCATCCTCACGCTCAGTTGCGCGACACTGCATCCGGACTCGCTCGGCGACACGCTGACGCTGCGGCCGGGCAAGGACAAGGTCGCGATCCGCGCCGCGAAGAACCCGGAGAACTTCCTGACGATGAAGGGCGTCACGCTGGGCCTGACTTACGGCGAATGCGGCGACATCGATGAAGTCAACAAGCCGATGCCGGACGACGTGATGGTGGTCTCGCCGAACGCCGACGGCACTTACAACCTGACGCTGACCGCCGACGGTGCGACCGCGCCGAAGTTGCGGGTCGACAGGCTGGACGCTCAGCCGCCCCGGGCGACCAATCCGAAGGACCCGATCGCATACCTCTCCGGTACCTACATGGGCAAGAACGGCAGCTACGAATTCGCCGTGTACCTGCTCGATCGCAAGCCGTACAGCACGGCCAATTTCCAGAAGCAGTATCGCCTCGAGGTCTTCGGCGCCACCTGCACCGCTGCGCGGCCGGAGCAACCGGGCAACATCGACCACAAGGCGCCGCTCGAATCGGCAGCCAAGGTGGCGGCCACGAGCGATCTGAAGAACCCGCGCGTCAACCGCTGCGAAGGGCCGATCGGCCAGGGCGGCCAGCCGCCGTGGCCGGGATGATTGCCTTACACTAGCGGAATGCCGTTCCGACTGGTGTAGGCGAGCTTGCGGATACTCCTGCTGGGCGCGTTATGTCTTTTGTCCGAGGCCCAGGCGCAACCGAGTGGGGTGCCGCTGTCATGTGCGGAGGCATCGCAGTCACGCTCGATCGAGTTGCCGCGCGACGGCTCGGATCTGCACCTGCGGATTTCCGCCGGTCCCGCCTGGCTGGAGATCGAGGAAACCGGCCAGCGCGTCGCGCTGGCCGATGCGCCGGCCGAAGCCGTCGTCGTCCCGCACCCGTTGCGCTATGGCCGGCTCTGGCTGCCGGTGGACGCTGGCGCGACGATCGCCGTGCGCCGTCTTGCCGCGCGCAACCACGCACCGGCGCAAGTCAGGGCGACCCTGCATTGTTCGACGACGCCCGAACTGCTCACGCAATTGGCCTGGCTCAGACGCGCCGGCGAAGTCGGCGCGTCGCTCGACACTCCCTCGGACGCAGAACATCTCGCACAATCGCTGGCCGCGATCCGCAAGCTCGATGACGATGCACCCGGTCCCCTGCAGCACGCCATTGCGCTGCATTTCACGGCCGAACTGCTCGCCGCAAACGGCCGCAGCAAGGAGGCGATCGCAGCGTTCGCAGCATCCGAACAGGCATGGAGCGCGCTGCACGATCGCGATCGTGCGCTCACCGCGCGACTGGGACGGATCGAGAGATTGCACGCGATCGACCAGCACCAGGCGGTGCTCGAGCAGACGCCGGACCCGGCGAACCTGCGTGGCCCGCAATCGTATTTCGCGACGCGCCTGGAAAATCCGCGCTGCCTGAGTCTGCAGGCGCTCGGAAGGCGCGACGAAGCCGCGAGCTGCTTCGACAGGATGCTGACCCACTTTCGCGCACTGGACGAGATCGACGAGTACCTGGTCGTGGCGCAGAGCTATGCCAGCCTGCAGCGCGATCGCGGCGATTTGCAGAGTGCGCAGGAAATCTGCGAGCGCAGCCTCGCCCTGGTCAGCGGGCCAAATGCGCCGATGCTGCGCGGCCGGCTGCGGTTGACGCTCGCGGACCTGGCGATGCGCCGCGGCCAGATCGCGCGCGCGTTCACCGACGCCGAACTCGCGCTGAGCGATTTCGAACAGGGCCAATTCGACGACGCGATCTGGCAAGGCAGCACGTTGATGTTCACGGCCTCGCTCTACAACCAGGTCGGCGCCCACCAGGAGGCACTCGGCGCGCTCGGCGATGCTGTGAGAATCCTGCTGCCGCTCAACGCGCCCCGCCTAATGGCCGGCGCGATGAACGTCTATGCGGATATCGAAACGAATCTGCAGCACTACCTGTCGGCCATGTTCTGGCGCCGCGCCGCCGAGGAGACGTACCTGCTCCTGGACCTGCCGGGCTATCGGTCCACGCGCGCCGCGCGACTGGGCCTGCAGGCCCGCCTCGGTGACTATGCCGATATCGCGCACGAGATGGCCGATCTTGCGGCGACCGACCCGTTGTACAGGGCGCAGCAATCGCTGCTCGCGGCCGACCTGGCCTTGCACGAAGATCGCCTCGATGATGCACGCAGGGCCCTCGACCGGGCGGCCCAGCTGCCGCTGTCGCTGCGCGACCAGATCCGTCTCGCCTTGCTCGACGCGAAATTCCGCGACCGCAGCGGCGACGGCGCGACGGTGCCGCAGGCGTTGCTGGCCGGTGCGCGCCACGTCGATACCCTGGCGCGGCGTGCCGGCAATCCGACATTGGCCTACGTCATCGCCAGGCAATCGGTGAATCTGCGCAACGAGGCGTTTCGCATCGCGCTGGAACACCCTGATGCCGACTCCGCGATCGAGGCGATCTGGCAGTGGCTGGCGTTTGCCGCCAGCAACGCGCCCGGCGCGGCGAGCGCGGCGCGGCAAGCCGCCGAACCGTTCGATCGTGCCGTGGCGGCGGACCTGCTTTCGCCGCTCGAGCGGGCGAAACCAACGACGGATATGGCCGCACAGCGCGAACTGCTGACGCTGCTGGCGCAGCCGGAAAAAACCGACGCCGAATCGTCCTCGGGCGACACGACCACCGCGCTCGCCGACTTCCGCCGGTTGTTCGACGCCGATTCTGCGTTCGCCGCATTCATCGACGGCGGCACGAATGGCGAGCTGCTTTGGGTGACGCGCGACGCGGCGCGGCTCGTCGCCACCGCCCCGCCCGATCAGGTGCGCGCCAGCGCGCTGACCCTGCGCGACCTCGTCCGTTCCGCCGGCTCGCCGGTCGCCGATGTCCGCGCGGC
>Ga0157375_10001984_pt1 | contig 17675 bp, 13 predicted proteins | sample M35metaG_FD_115311 | JGI IMG/M metagenome (GOLD analysis project Ga0157375, IMG submission 115311) | Miscanthus rhizosphere microbial communities from Kellogg Biological Station, Michigan, USA - M3-5 metaG | ecosystem: Host-associated > Plants > Roots > Rhizosphere > Soil | place: USA: Michigan... | reverse complement strand
TGTGTGCCTTTACTACCAAAAGCAGTTGTGAGCGAATCCTCTATGCCGTCTTTAAACGAATGAATGATCACTGGACCCTTCACCCACTCAATGATTTTACACAAAAAAATTGACGCAACCAATTCATGCCAATCTCCAGGCCTCAATTGCCTTTTGCCTGCCGAACAAATCCGTCGAGCCGCGCTCTTGCCTTCTCCAGATCAGGTCGAACCTTGGCGAAGCGCGGATCCGCGAGCCAGTCCTGCAGCACACGCAGGGATTCCGCATCGCGCTGCACCAACGAAGCGTGGTCCGGTGTTGGAGAAGGTGTCAGCAGGTTGCGAGAAATCATGTAATTAGCATTCGGATATATTCCGGCAAAAGTATTCAATTCGGCCGGGCCGATCTGCGGATTCAGCAAATAACTCTCAAGCACTTGCCGCTGCTGCGGATCGCGCACGTCAGCGCGGGCAAAATAATTTGCCCGGGTTAACTCCCGGCCCTGCATCAGATCGGGCGCCGCAGCAAGTGTCCCAAGCGTTAGAGCAGGATCATTGATAACCAAACGGTCCAACGCCAGATATGCTGCATGTGCAACCGCAGAATTGTCCTGGCGCCTGACCAGGTCTGACAGTGCGGGCATGAGGTTGGTGCCACCTAAAAAGACCGACACGTCAAAAGCCTCAAGGAATCCCACCGATGGGTTTTGCTGCCAGGCTTCCTGCCGCAACATTTCGTTCGCCTTTTGCTGGAGCAAACCGCGCCCCGCAGGACTCGAGTCTCCCTGAGCCAAATTGCGCAAGGCCACCGCCCATTCATCTGCCGAATCCATGCTTGCTAGTACAATCTTTGAATAATCTGCCGCTGCGGTCGGATCGATGCGAGCCAGTTCATCGAGCAAAAAAGTTCGCAGCGTTGGCGCCTCGTCCAACCAGCCCGTGGCCGCGAGTCTGAACCCCAGATGAGTTGGAGCATCCGCCTTGGAGTCAAGAAACTGCCGAATGGCCGCAGACGCGGCGTTGGTGGGCATGGCAAAAAACGCAGCTCTCAGTTCCGCTAGCCGTTGCCTCGCGGCTTGCGCATCCGGAGCGGTTTTTGCTGAGGCATACATTTCTTCCAAACGCACAGATGCAAGTCTTGGTGCGTTGGTGACGATGGGCGAATTATTGGAAAGGATCGGTCGGGGAGCGTCGTTGCCCACATTGGTGACGAGCACGCGGTTCGAAACCCGGCGTGCATGGTGAAGCCAGGCCAGTAGCGCCAATGCCAATATTACCACTACGCTTACACCCAGAGCGAACCGAGGCCCTGATTTTTTGCTCTCCGTTGACACTTTGTTCTTCTACCGTCGAATGCTAATCGAGGTGGCTAAGCCGTATTATTAGCAGTCGCGAGAGTTGTCGCAAGGCCGACTTTCTCTTTTCAGAGGGCCGATACCATATTTTGTGACAAGATTTTTTAGTTTGCATGAATGTGCCATTGCAGTAAAAGAATCCAGATGCCCCAAATGCCCCAGTTCGCGCGTGCGATATTCGTCCGCCTTGCCCAATTTCGCGCAAGCCGAATGTGGCAGATTCGCCTTTATATGGCTTGCGGCTGTGCCGCGGTACAGGTTGGCGCCCAAACCAGTTCGAGCCCTAGTACAAACAGCGTTCCCAGGACCAATCTCCTGGTGATGATTCAAGGTACCGTTGAAGTGCTCCCGGCTGGCGCCAGCGCCTGGAAACCAGGCAAGCTCAATCAGCTCCTTCATCCCGGTGATCGGGTTCGGACCGGCGAACGCAGTCGCGCCGAAGTGTACCTGATCAACGGAATGACCATCGAAAAAGGTGAACTCTCGGAAATCGAGATCCCACCGACGCCAGAGGTCAATTTCCTGAAAGGTCTATTCAAAATTTTATTTCGAGGGAGTAATTCTGATTTGAACATGCATGGCGCAACGGCGGCAATCCGGGGGACGGACTTTCTCGTATTGGTAAAGGAAGACAAAAGTTCGGAACTAACGGTCCTGGATGGCGAAGTGTTGGTGACCAATGAAGTCGGGAAGGTCGTACTGACCAATTACGAACGCGGCCTGGTAGCCATCGGAAGTGCGCCGCGCAAGACCGCGGTGCTCGAGGCAACCAAAGATTTGATCCAGTGGAGTCTTTATTATCCCGGTGTGATTAACGCAGATGAATTGAGCTCCGAGGAACAACGAGTGCTGGCGGATTCCTTAAACGCTTACCGCCAGGGAGACCTGCTGCAGGCTATGGCCTTGTATCCCTGGGCGAGGCCACCCGGTTCGGGACCAGAGACCGTTTACCGGGCGGCGCTTTTGTTAACCGTAGGCCAGGTTGAGAAAGCAAGCGCGATGTTGGAGCCTCTTAACTCATTTCCATTGGCGCAGGCACTGCAACAGCTCATTGCCGCGGTTAAGTTCGAAACCCGGACTCGCACCCATTCCCCGCAGCTATCTTCGGAATGGGTTGCTGAATCGTATTACCGGCAGTCGCGCAATCAGCTCGAGGAAGCGTTGGTGGCAGCACGGGCCGCGGTGAGCAATGCGCCCAGCTTCGGCTTTGGCTGGGAACGAGTGGCGGAACTGGAGTTTAGTTTTGGCCGGACTGACAAGGCGTTAAGCGCGCTGGAAAAGAGTTTGCAGCTTGCACCGAGAAACGCGCAAGCCGTGGCGCTCAAAGGTTTCTTGCTGGCGGCCCAGAACAGAATAGCGGCGGCGCGTGAGCAGTTTGAGCAAGCCATTGAGATCGACAGTGCGCTGGGAAATGCCTGGCTGGGCCGGGGGTTATGTAACATCCGCCAGGGCCGAAGGGAGGAAGGACTTCGTGACTTGATGGTGGCAGCATCCCTGGAATCGCAACGCAGTCTCCTGCACAGTTATCTTGGGAAGGCCTTCGCGGATGCCGGGGATGACCGTCACGCGATTAAGGAATTAAGTCTGGCAAAGAATCTTGATCCTGGCGATCCTACGAGCTGGCTTTACTCGGCTTTGCTGAAGCAGCAACAAAATCGAGTCAACGAAGCCATTTCCGACCTGGAATCCTCGCAGGAGCGCAACGATAACCGGAGTTTGTTCCGCTCGCGCCTATTACTCGACGAAGATAGCGCTGTGCGCAGCGCCAACCTCGCTTCAATCTACAGGGATGCGGGCATGAACGAAGTGAGCCTTCGCGAAGCAGCGCGCGCCGTGACTTATGATTACGCGAACGACTCAGCTCACTTGTTCCTGTCAGATAGTTACAATGAATTGCGCGATCCGACCCGTTTCAACCTCCGCTACGAGACGGTGTGGTTCAACGAGCTTCTCCTGGCGAACATGCTGGCTCCGGTTGGCGCGGGCCGGCTCTCACAACACCTCTCGCAGCAGGAGTACTCAAGCCTATTCCAGGCCGACGGCCTTGGCATTGCGAGCTCCACTCTTGGCCGTTCGGACGAAAAGTCGGTCAGGGAACTTGTTTCCCAGTTCGGAACATTTGGACGAACCAGTTACGCTTTCGATCTCGATTACGAAAACAAGAAAGGCGTGAGGCCCAACAACGACCTGCAGGATATTGAATGGTACACAACGATTAAACAGCAGATAACCCCTCAGGATACCTTGCTCGCGCTCATCAAGTACGAAGATTATCACTCCGGAGACAATTTTCAGTACTTCGATCCGCACAATCCAACCAACGGCTTGCGGCGTCATTTCGATTTTGAAGAAAACCAACATCCCATCGCTGTTGCGGGCTGGCATCATGAATGGTCGCCGGGCATGCACACGCTTCTTCTCGGGGGCAGGCTCGAAAACGACCAGCGGTTCTCTGATCGCTCGGCGCGGCAACTTTTGCTCATCCAGGATGGGACGGGGGCAGTAGTGGCCTCTGATCTTCAGCCTTTCGATATTAATTATCACGGCACGCTGGAAATTTATACCACTGAGTTGAATCAAATTTTTCAGTGGAACCGCGTCTCGATTTCCGCAGGGGGCCGTTATCAGTGGGGCGAGTTTGATACCAGCGCAAAAATGGTTTATCATGCCGCTCAGCCACCGGGGCTTGGACCGCTTTTTGATGGGACCCCCACAAACACTTCAGCATCTGCTGACTTTGAGCGCATTACCGGCTACGGATACGTCACGATTGAACCTATCGATCACCTGTGGTTGACGGGCGGGTTGACCTATGACGAGCTGACCTATCCCAGCAACTTCCGCAATCCGCCTATCTCTGCGGGCGAGGATCATCCTTCGCAAGTTGGACCGAAAGCGGCAATTGTATGGAGTCCCCTGACCCAAGCAACCCTTCGAGGGATCTATACACGCTCCCTGGGCGGCGTTAGCCTCGACGAAAGCTATCGTCTCGAGCCGACACAACTCGCGGGGTTCCCGCAATCATTCCGGACCCTCATTTCCGAATCAGTCGTCGGATCAGTGGCCGGACCAAAATACGAGACGTTCGGCTTGGCCTTGGACTTGAAATTCTCGTCGCGGACCTATGCCGGCATTGAGGCTCAGCGCCTGACATCTGATGTCCATCGAACGATAGGCGTGTTCTCTCTTGAGAACGGTTTGCCCCCATTCACTACGGCCACAACGCCTGAGCACCTTGATTACCGCGAAAACTCCTTCGTTTTTACTTTGAACCAGCTTTTGGGTGACAACTTTGTCGTAGGCGCAGCGTATAAATTCGATCAGGCAAAATTGAGCGACACGCTTACGGACGTGCCTCGTTCCGTCATTCCCCAGAGCGATCTCAAGGCTGAATTGCACGAGACCAGCGGCTACATTCTTTTTAACCATCATTCGGGTTTTTTCGCTCGCGCCGAAACGCAGTGGTATCATCAGGTTAACTACGGTTACACGCCGTCGCTGAATGGTGACGATTTCTTTCAACACAACATCTTCGCCGGCTACCGATTCGGCCATCGCCACATTGAACTGCTGGTAGGCATCTTGAATCTGACCGATGAGGATTATCACCTGAATCCGTTGACTGTTTACGCCGAATTGCCAAGGGAACGGACTTACATCGCCAGGCTGAAATTTCAGTTTTAATGTTCGCGCAGAAATTGGAATCTGCCATCAAACCAGATGCACACGGTCTTTCCAGGACAGATCACCCGCGCAAGCGCATTTTACTCTGTGACCAATCCGAGACTGCTCGTGTGGCTCCTTAACACAATCCTACACAATCCTTATTACTCATTGACAATTATCCTCCCGCATACCTCCCTTGTCGCTGATGAAAGCGTGGCTCATGGATGATTTCACCGGTGTCGATAAACTGCGTCTGGGCGAAGTGGATGATCCCGTGCCGCGGCCGGGTGAGGCAATCCTCGATGTGGAATATGCGGCATTAAATCCGGCGGACCGCTACCTTGCCGAACGCCAATATCCAGCCAAGCCTGCACTACCTCATATCCTTGGGCGTGATGGCATGGGGACCATTAGCAGGGTTGGTACAGGCGTGACTCAACTTCAGCCTGGCCAAAAGCGTGCGCTCTTGCGCGGAGAAGTTGGGATTAACCTTCCCGGATCGTTTGCCGGACGAGTAGCCGTACCGGCCGAAAACCTGGTGGAAATCCCGGCGGGCTGGAGCGAACAGGAAGCCGCTGGCGCAAGCCTCGTATATTTGACTGCTTATTTGGCGCTAACCATGTGGGGACCATTGCCCCCGGCTGCGGTTATTTTGATCACGGGGGCATCAGGCGGCGTGGGCGTTGCTGGCGTGCAATTGTCGCGAGCCTTAGGCTACACCGTTGTGGCTCTCTCTCGGAGCGCGGAGAAAAGCAAACGCCTTCAGCAACTGGGTGCCACAATCACTCTCAATCCCGAGGACCGGGATTGGCGTCAGGCACTCAAGAAAACTCTAGCTCCAAAACGAGTGGAACTGGCCATCGACAATATCGGCGGCAAACTGCTGCCGGAAGTGATCGAGACGCTCGGTGAGCTCGGTAAAGTAAGTCTCGTTGGCCGCCTGGCTGGACCGGTTCCCGAGTTCAATACGGCAGCGCTTTTCTTTCGCCGACTCCGTTTAGGCGGAGTGACCGTCGGCGCATATACTCCACAGGAAGCTCTCGCTGCCTGGCAGAACGTACTGGAAATTCTTGCCCGCACTGGCGCCCGTCCCATTGTGGACAGCATATTTCCTTTCAAGGAATTGCAGAAAGCCTTCGCGCGACTCGCGGAGGGACCGATGGGGAAGGTACTGCTCGAAGGCCCAATTTAACTGATAAGAGCTTCCCGCCTTTCAGCTTCGGCGACCAGCCTGGAGCGGGCGGATTCCATTTCTGACTTGATCTGCATAATTTGGGTGCGGATCAAAGCGCGGCTCTCTTCTTTTGTAATTGCCAATTCCTGGGTAAGCCGATCAATCCGCTGTTCGTAAGCCTGGTTCTGCTGCTGAATCTGCAATTCCAAACGCGACAATCGCTCATTCACGTCCAAGGCTTTGAACGTCGCGATCTGCTGCGATTCCATCAGTTGTGCCCGATCAGCGATGAGTTTGCGAAATAACTTTTGCTTAAGCCACTCCCGCAGGTGGGTGGTGATCCCGGCGCGTATCGTTTCATTGGCTTGTTGTGCCTTTAACTCCGCAGCCAGCGCCCTTTGTTGCCATATCTGCATCTGTTGCATGGCCGGCTGGGACATGGGGGTCAATTCGTCGGAGGTTGAGCCGGTGGTGGAGCGCGAGGTTATTAACGCCGAGTCTCTCGAAGGGGCGGTATTCCGATTTTCCAGATAATTGGAGTGTGTCACCCGGCGTGGGTTATTTCCGCGCCTCGCCAAAAAATAAAGACCGGCAGCCAGGGCCAATATCGCCGCAGGTGTTAATGCGAGCCATAAAAGCTGTTTATGTAAGGGTAATGTTTGGATGTCGGAATCTGCCAGATCCAGATTCGATTCTCGCGGCAAGATCTCCCCAGGTTTGGTGATTGGCTCGGGGGCGGTTAGCTCCTTGATCGCCAGCGGCTCGGGAGCGGAGGATGAAACCACTGCTGGCTCTGCGAGTTCCAGATCCAATTCACATGTTTGCGGAAAACGGCTTAACAATAAAGCGGGCAGGGTATCGGCGTTTTTTGTTAAGCGGGCGGAAAATCTCTCGCCACTTTGCGGAGGATCCACTGACAAGGGTGGGGAGAGCGTCGAGTTGATAACACGCTCGCACTCAGTCTGCCGGAATAAGACTTGCGAAGATGTATCTTTGATTATCCCCCCAGCGACGACGGCGCTTTCAGGCCGGTTGGTTACCCATTTACGAATCGATTCTATATGTCGCGTCCACTGATTTCGGCAACCAGCCTCGATTTGCTTACTGCTATTCGACAAAAGACGTTCATCCAACGAAACCGAAAAAAGACCGACTCGATGGTCGATCGTTTCAATCGCCGCAAAAACAAATCCGCCGGCCAACTTGTCGTCATTCTGACCACCTAACCAACCTTCCGACCACGAAAAGTAGGCTTTCCGCTTGGAAAGGATCGCTGTTTGTCGATTCTTTCTGCTTTTCGATGAAACTTCGGGGAAAGAGGAACACACCAGCACATGATAAATCGCCGGCTTAAGTGCCTCGGTGAGCTGTGAGCACATCCGCCAATCTCGAACTTCTTGCAAAAGAATAATATCCGGATCCAATTTTTTAAGCGCGGAAGCGGCAGCCTCGATGCCATTTGTGAGTATGGGATTAGCGACGCCCGCTTCAACCCCCTGCAGATTCCAAGTGGTAACTCGGAGCGCTTCGGCGGCAGCAGTCGCAACTGACACCAGCAACATGGCTAACGATATAAACCTGAGCTTTCCAATGATTTGATAAACGGTTGGTCTCATCCCAATCAATCGACAGTGATAGCAATCAAAAATGGCGCGGCTCTATCGAGGCTCGACACGAAGCCTATGCTTTCGATCGCCATATCCGGCGCAAAATTCGTCCAAGTGGTCATGAAAAGGCGCACGGAACGACCGGCCTTTTTACTTACTGCGTTCTCGCCGGACCAGACGATGGTCAAATCATCGGGCGTGGGCGGTTCGCCCGGAAGGAAGTGCCAGTTGCGCACATTGCGGCCATAATTGATGGGAATTTCGAGGCGAGTCTGGTTATCCACGAACTGTACAAAGTATGAACCTATCTGTTTACCTTCATCTGCCAGACCACCCCAACCGGCAGAATGCAGGAAATGAATGCGCCGGCACTTTTGCTGAACTTTTATATCTTTGACTTGCTGTGGAAATTTGGCTGAGGAGGCTTTGCTTGCGAGCTGAATGATGCCACGCACATCGAACTCAACTCCACCAAAAGTGTGCAATCCCGGCGTGAGAGCGGCCAGGTCATTTCCTGTGCCACCATGCCAGGATTCTGCGAGCATGGCATTGTAAAAGTCGGTCAAATCCAGCAATTGCTTTCGCGCGTTTGCATCACGGAGAGGAAGTTCCAATTTTCTTAAGGGGGTCGCCGAAGCATCCGACGGAACACCATCAGCCGTCAACCGTGAGGCAGACAACTCTGCCCGGCTTACTCGATTGGTAAAAAGTATCTCCCAGAGAGTCCCGCTTTCGTAAATTTTCCCATCACGTCCCAGGTTCAACACCGGTCGGTGGTGTCGGCAACGAACCAATGGGACTACAGGCCCTAGCAACTCCATTTGGCGGCGCTTCCAATCGCGGCGGGTCTTCGTCGGTGCTTGAGGAGCCATGGTGCCGAGCGGGACGGGGCAAAATTCGAAGAGGTAAGAGGCGGCAATTTTGGGATCGGCTAAAGGAGGGCTTTCAATTTTGCCGGTGCGCTTGCAAACGGGACAGGTCAGCAGGCTGGTGTCAGTCAAATAGTCGGGAACCAAATCGGAAAGCCAATTGGGAAGGTCTTTGTGATCCTTTTCGTAGGCCTGAATGGCCTCGTAGATTTTTAGCAGATTTGTTCGGCAGATCTCGGCGTCCGACACCGTATTGGTCGCCTGGATTGCGGCTGCTTCCTGGCCAACCGCTGGAAAGGCAGGGCCAATGCTTAGAAAGGCGGCACCCACGATACCCATGAGCCATCGCGCAATCGAACTCTTCACAAATTCATTCGCTTTGCAGTCGTCATCGTTTGATACAAATGTATCTGAACTGCGACCGCTCCTTCTGTCAAGCCTCCGCTGCGAATTGTTGAAAAATTTTCGACGAGCTGGAAAAATCCCCTTCGCCTCGCCTACCAAAAGTGCCAGGCGCCTTTCCAAACCACCCAAATCGCCAAAAGAAAATTGGTAATGGCGTGCGCGGTCATTGCATCGCCCAAGCGATTTTTCCGAATGACCAGCCCCTGGTAAGCCAAACCACAAAGAATGCCTGATAGCCACTGGTAATGAGAGAACCCAAAGATGAGTGCAGTCACCAGCAACGAGCGCCAATGAATCTGATTCACAGGCATCGTGGAAAAATCAACCCGTATCAAATACCTGTAAAGAAAAGATCGATAAAACACTTCCTCAATAGGGGGGACCACCCACGCGGAACCCAATGTACGGACAGCCACAAAAAACCAGGCCATCCCCGAATGCTCGCCAAATTGTTTGAAGGGTTGCCAGGGCGAACCCGCTTTGACCAAAAACTGAAATTTGGGATAATAATCATCAAGACCAACCCAAAGCATGAAGACCAGAACGCCAACGACTATCGCTTCCCAACTGAACGCCCACCGCACTTCGGCGACTACAGCGCGCATTTCCTTGATACACCACAATCCGACCACCATTTTTACCAGGTACAGCCAATATCTCAACGAGCCGCCTCCGGAATCCTGCACGAACGTTAGCGCCAGGAGGATCACATAAGGCAGCACCCGCGCTCGAACCGGCGAAGCCCGCAATTGAGCGCTTAAGAAATTCATGAAGCCAGCAGAGAATCGGAAATAATCCATCCGCCTATCGCGCTGCTGCGTCACTGAGGCAAGGTTAAGACATTCGTCTGACCTGCATTCGAAAGGGTGGCGCTGTCAGGAGTGATGGCCACGACTCGCCAATCTCCCAGTGTATCATTGAGAAAGAGGGTCTTGCCCGCGATCATCGCAGCAGGATGAGCCGGATGAAAAAGGATCCCCTTCAGCTTTAAGGGAGCCGCGACTGGTACCGCTGGTTTGTCGGGAGGAGTGACAGTTAATAATAAGGGCTGCTTGATGGCCGGAACAGCAAGACTTGTCTCCGTTTGGCTTCCAGAAGCTGACCCTTGAACAGATTCGGTTGGATTCCCTTTAGGTGCAATGGAGACGGGTTGCGCCGGCACAATGGTCGCACGAACCTTATCGGGATCGCGCCGAAGGACTGGGGCCGGATGGGCCGCCCCGTTCTCCTTTAAGGTCACGTGACTCGTGGTCTCAGCCTTCGATGGGCCATGGAACGCCACCCATAAAAAGAATACTGCCAGTGCAACTATTCCAGTGATGAATAAGGGCAAAATCAGCCCGCCCTTCGAGAGGGACTGTGCGGCCGGTTCAATGGGACGCATTTGTGGGCCGGGCGAAACGGAGGGGGGAGCCTGGGTTTGCGCTTGCCGGGCGCGTTTCAAAGCGTCATTGATTAAGCTCATGGATCAATATTTCCTTCCAATTCGCGCACCGCGCGGCCAATTGCGCCAAAGCCAATCCGTTCCTGTTGCTGCACGAAACCGGCCAGCAATGCTTTGTCGCAAACCGCGTTTACCAGCCGCGGAATTCCTTTGCTATAGCTATAAACGCGCCAGAGTGCAGGCTGCGTGAAATAGGGCGCTCCCTTCGCGCCGGAAACTTCGAGGCGATGTTGAATATATTGGCTTACTTCCAAGCGGCTTAATGGGAGCAAATGATAGCGAACAGTAATCCTCTGACGCAGTTGCCGGAGCCGCGGATTGTTGAGCCGGTCGCGCAGTTCGGGTTGCCCCAGCAACACGATCTGCAGCAGCTTCCGGTTGTCCGTCTCCAGGTTCGAGAGCAAGCGCACTTGTTCCAGCAGGTCGTCAGTCAAATCCTGAGCTTCATCTATGATCAAAACCGTATCTTGCCCGCGCTCGACTTGTTGCAGCAGAAATTGATTGATCACGGCCAGTGTATCCAGTCGATCCAGGCCGTTGACAGGTAAACCGAACTCCACCGCTATCCCCTTGACCAGCTCCTGCGCGCTCATCACCGGGTTCAAAATCAGCGCGGTTGCGTAATGACCATCCAGTTGCTCTAACATCGCCCGGCACAAGGTCGTTTTCCCCGCTCCAACTTCACCGGTAAGCTGCACAAACCCTTTCCGCTCGCGAATACCATAAAGCAAATGATTGAACGCCTCACGATGTTTTCCACTGTAGAATAAGAAGTGCGGATTCGGAGTGATATCGAACGGCGGCTCGCTTAGGCCATAATATTCCAAGTACACAGCTGTTTTTAGCAATAATTAGACCTGAAATAAAGAACCTTTGGACAAACACGCCAAATCTTGTGTCTCAAATATTGACACGACCCTGGAACTCGTGGCTAAGAATTCCAGGTTATCTGCGTCTTAGAACTGCTTTGGCAGCCTTTAACAGCGCTTCAATTTCCTCCGGAGTCCCAATCGAGATTCTCAGGAAATTCTTCAACGCAGCATCCTTGAACCAGCGCACAAGAATTTTTCGCGCACGAAATTTTTTTAGCCATTTGGACGCTGAAAAACGCGGCGGCCGAACGAGAATAAAATTGGTCTGGCTGGGAAAAACTTGGAAGCCCAACTCAGCCAATGCCCGGCCAAGGTACTCTCGCGTGGCAATGATCTTTTCAAAATTTGTGCGGTAATAAGGCAGGTCATTCAAAGTTTCGAGCGCGGCGATTTGTCCCAGGCCGTTGACGTTATAGCTGTCGCGAACTTTGTCCAAGGCAGCGATAAGCCCGGGTGCTCCGACAAAATAACCTATACGCTGGAAGCAAAGAGAGTAGGCCTTGGAAAAAGTCCGCGCCACCAGCACATGGGGGCAATCTAAAGAAAGAGCAAGAGCGTTTTCATACGCGAAATCCGTGTACGCTTCGTCGAGCACCACAACCCCTCGCTGAGCCATGCAAAGTTCTCGCAATTCTGCGGTCGAAATGCCGCGGCCACTCGGTGCATTGGGTGTAGTGATAAAACTCAGTGCCGCTCGGAAATCCCACGTTTTCCGGCGCCTCAAGTATTGCAGCGAAGGCAGGCCGAAGTCCGGGTTAAGCGGAACGCGATGCGCTTCTGAGCCATGAATTTCGGCGAGCACAGGATACAGCGAATAACTGGGTTGAAAAAACTGGACCCTTGCCTTGCTCCGGAAGCGGGTTCGCGTCAAACGTGTTTCCGGTTCTGCAAACGTCCTCACCGCCATGGCCAACAATTCATCCGAGCCATTGCCGATGATGATGTTTTCGGGCTTGCACCCATGAAACCTCGCCAACTTCTCGCGCAAAGCCTGGGCGGTGGGGTTAGGATACAGCCTGAGACGCCCATCTGCCGCCGCGCGGATCGCCTCGAGCACTCGCGGGGAGGGCGGATACGGATTCTCGTTTGTGTTGAGCTTGATTAATCCCCGAATCTTTGGCTGCTCTCCTGGAACGTAAGGATGCAGCCGATTGACGAGCGGCCGGATGAGGGTGGTGCCAATTTGAGGGCGTGAAGACATCGAAAGTTTTTCAGCGCTCGATCCTGATTGCCGCAGAACGCGCGTGCGCTTCCAGCCCTTCCATTGCAGCAAACTGTTTCACGCTTTTCAACGCCCGCTTGACCGATGCGCGATCATAGGACACCACACTCGTTCGCCGCTGAAACTGGTCCACCGTCAATCCAGCAAACGAAGCACCCGCTCCGCCCGTTGGAAGCGTATGACTGGGACCCGCTACATAATCGCCTAAAACGGTCGGCGAGTAGCCTCCCAGAAAAATGGCGCCCGCAGTCACAATTTGACGGCTCAGCTCCCGCGCTTTGCGCGTCATGACCTCGCAATGCTCCGGAGCGAGTTGGTTTACCAAGGAAATGCCTGCACGCACTGATTCAACCTGTATGAGCCACCCATTGTTATCCAGTGCTCGCCGGATGAATTCAGCCCGAGGCAGCCTGGAAAGCTGTTTTGTGATCTCCCTTTCCACCGCATTAAGCAGTTTTCTCGAAGGCGTTACCAGCCAAACCCGTTCATGGCCTGAGCCGTGCTCGGCCTGTGCCAGGAGATCCGCTGCGATGAACTTTGGATTGGCGGTTTCATCCGCTAACACCAGCAACTCGCTGGGGCCAGGCAGGAGATCAATGGCCACGTAGCCAACTACCATCCGCTTCGCGGCCACCACGTATGCGTTGCCCGGTCCAAAAACTTTTTGCACGCGCCGAATGGTTTTCGTTCCATAGGCCATGGCGGCGATGGCCTGTGCCCCACCCACTCTGTAGATCTCTGTGGCTCCCGCACTCCGTGCGGCAAAAAGCAAAGCTCGATTAATCGTGCCATCGCGCCCCGCGGGCGTGCAAACCACAATTTCGGGACAACCTGCGACTCTGGCCAGCGTTATGGTCATCAACGCCGTCGATACCAATGGGGCGGTGCCTCCGGGAACATAGATGCCCACGCGTTGAAATGGATCGAACTTCTCCCCCACTTCAGCCCTATGCGAGTTCCTCATCGACCAATCCTTGCGGCGCGATTTTCTTGCGAACGCGGCGATGTTGCTGTCTGATTCGCGCACAGCAGAGCGCAGCGATTCACCGGCTTCTAAACAAGCTGCCATCAATTCGGCCTGGGTGACGGCTAGTCCTTCAGGCGCGAGCTTCGCACCGTCAAACCGCTCGGTCAGTTCAATTAGGGCATCATCTCCGCGGTTTTGCACCTCTTGCAGAATGACCCGAGTTCGCTGTTCGATTTGCGGATCGAACAGGCTGGAAGGGGCAGTAACCTGGCCAAGCTTCCTGGCAAAATCAGCGTCGCTCTGCCGAATGATATTCATTGGCACGAAAGCTAGGAGAAGACCTTAGGTAAGTCAAAGTTCTCTGGCTTGACGGCTTGATTACAATCTACCGCAATCCGGATGCAAACAAAGATCGGAGTTACCAGTTACCCCGGGAAAAAAGGCAGGCTCCGTCAAAAATGAATTGTCCCTGGCTCAGAATATCTGCAAGCTCAGCGCCCAATGCAACAGGTGAATTTGGGTATGATCGGCGGTGGAACTGTAGGCAGCGGCGTGTTTCATGCGCTGAAGCTGAATGGAACCCTAATGGCCTCCCGCATTGGCGTGGAGATCAACCTCCACAAAATCGCGGTAAAGGCCTTTGACGAACCTCGTCCTTATGAAATTCCGAAATCGTATCTGACTACCGATTGGCAGGAAGTTGTAACTGACCCGCAGGTAAACATTGTGGCTGAATTGGCCGGAGGTATCAACCTTGCCCGAACGGTGATTCTAACCGCGTTGAAGCTTGGAAAGCCGGTAATAACTGCCAACAAGGCTTTGATTTCCGCGCACGGTGAGGAGTTATTTGCGACCGCACGGCAACACGGCTCGAATCTTTATTACGAAGCAAGTGTTTGCGGGGGCATTCCCATCATCAAATCCTTGCGGGAAGGATTTGTCGGTAATCGGATTACCCATCTGTACGGGATTGTTAACGGTACTTGTAATTACATCCTCACGCGGATGAAACTGGAATCGGCCAGTTTTGCTGATGTCCTTAAAGATGCCCAATCGCAAGGTTACGCGGAGGCCGAACCGTCTTTGGATATTGATGGCCATGATGCCTTGCATAAAATCGGCATTTTAGCATCGCTGGCACACGGGTTCTGGGTAAGGCCCACCGAAATTTACGTCGAGGGCATTCGCCATATCACAGCGCTCGACATCGAATTCGCCCAACAACTGGGTTATACGATCAAGCTTTTGGGAATCATCAAAAAAGCACGAAAAGGAAAATCCGGAAGAAACTCAGGTGTCCAGGTTTCAGTTTATCCTACTCTGGTCCCCAATAGCCACGTTTTGGCCAGCGTCAATCATGTGTTCAATGCGGTATTCGTCAGGGGAGATATTGTCGGTGACACGCTCTTCTATGGCCGCGGGGCGGGAAAAGATGCCACCGCAAGCGCGGTGTTAAGTGATATTGCGGATGCAGCTCTGGATTTAAAATCCAGGACCAATCGGATCCCCCCTTTCGTGCCGCACGAACGAGAAGGAGCGGTCGTGCCAATTGACGAGGCCGTGTCACAATATTTTGTGCGGCTGGATGTGGTGGATGTGCCGGGGACCCTGGCGAAGATCGCTACGATATTTGCCGCATTAAAAATCGGTATTTCTTCCGTGATTCAACCAGAAGGTCATGAAGGCCGCAGTGTTCCGCTGATTTTTATGTTGCACGACGCGCCCAATGGGGCAGTCAGGAAGGCGCTCAAGAAAATCGGCGCCCTGTCAGTAGTTAAAGGAACGCCGGTGATGATTCGAGTGGAAAATTTCGAGTAATTCAAGGCAAAGGCTAACCCAAAGGCACCAGTGTCATTAATCGTCCAAAAATACGGCGGAACGTCTGTCGGAACCGCTGAACGCATCAAAAACGTGGCTGCTCGCGTTGCTAAAAACCGTGGCAAAGGTGACCAGGTTGTTGTTGTGGTTTCCGCCATGAGCGGCGTTACGGACAATCTCATCAAATTGGCAAAAGAGATTATGCCTTTGCCTAATGAGCGTGAAATGGACGTGTTGCTTGCTACTGGCGAGCAAACCACGATTGCCTTGACCGCAATCGCCTTGCACGCCATTGGTCTCAATGCGGTCTCCTTGACTGGCGCTCAGGCGGGGATCGTGACCGACGGTGTTCATACTAAAGCCAAGATCCAAAACATTACTCCGAAAAGGATTCATGAATTGCTCGATGCGGGCAATGTGGTGATCGTGGCTGGTTTTCAAGGCCAAACCATTGAAGGCCAAGTCACTACGCTGGGTCGTGGGGGTTCAGACCTGACTGCGATCGCCCTGGCAGCAGCGCTGAAAGCGGACCTTTGCCAAATCTTTACCGATGTGGACGGAGTCTATACTGCGGACCCGCGCATCGTTCCCAAGGCAAGGAAACTCAACGAAATTTCTTACGATGAAATGCTCGAACTCGCCAGTCTGGGCGCCAAAGTGATGCAGTCCCGCTCGGTGGAATTCGCCAAGAAATTTGGCGTCGTGTTCGAAGTCCGCTCGAGCTTAAATGACAACCCAGGAACTATTGTGAAAGAAGAAACAACCAGTATGGAAGATATCGTCGTGCGAGGGGTCTCGCTCGATAAGAACCAGGCCAAAGTAACTCTCGTGGGCGTGCCGGATAAACCCGGAGTCGCCGCGCGCATTTTCAAAGCAATTGGGGATGCCAACGTGAACGTAGACATGATTGTGCAGAACATCAGCCATGGACGCGGGACGCCGGCTACGGACATTTCGTTCACTGTAGACAAGCCTGATTTGCTGAAGGCGCAAAAGGTGATTGACAGCTTGCGCGCGGAGATCGGTTTCGGTGATGTTATATCAACGGACGCCATCGGAAAGTTGTCTCTCGTAGGTGTAGGAATGAAGAGTCACACGGGAGTGGCGGGCAAGATGTTCGACACGCTAGCGCGCGAAGGGGTGAATATCGAAATGATTTCCACCAGCGAAATCAAAATATCGGTCATCGTTGAACTCGCCAAAGGCGAGCAAGCAATGCGCGCGGTCCATACGGCATTTTTGGGCTGAGCAGTTGCATTTCCGTTTTAAAGCGCGGGGCTGGTCAGCTCCGCGCTTTGTGATTTCATCAAGGTCAATCCGGCGAGGCAAGGATCTAGAGACAAAATCGCAAGCCTGAAATGAATTTGGCGCGCACCTTGGCTCTTCGTTTTCAATCCAGTGTTAATCGTAAACAACGGCTGGCTAAAAAAATTAAAAAAAACTGAAAAAAAGGTCTTGCGAAAGTTTTGGAGTAAGATATTTTCGTAGAAGTTGCTCTTTGTGAAACTGAAATGATGCGTTGCTGAGAAAGAAAGTGTGGCAATGCGGTGGAGCGGAATCCAGTCACAGTTCCAGAAAAAAAGGAACCCAGGCTAAAAAAAGATTTTGACAGCATCAGCAGTTTGAAGTAATTTAACTGCGAAATTAGCTGAGCTCTGAGAAGCCGAGTTGAGATGATTAAGTCGGCTCTCGGATTTTTTGTCCCCCAAATGGGGAAAGCCAAACCGAATCCGCTTCCAGCGAGATTTAATTTCAGCAGCAAGTAAGAAAGAATTTCCGTCTCACACAAGTGGGACATGCTCATTGAAATTTGAATTGTGCGATAAGTTAAGAGCCCCTTCAAAGTCTTCCTGTTAGTAGGATGCTTTGGAGAGTTTTAAAGATTAATAGACCAACCAGTTCGTAAGAACTGGATTTTGTCACGAATCAACTAACGTTTTTTAACGGAGAGTTTGATTCTGGCTCAGAACGAACGCTGGCGGCGTGGATAAGACATGCAAGTCGAGCGCTGATTACAAGGTAGCAATATTTTGTAGTCGGAGCGGCGCAAGGGTGCGTAACACGTGGGCAATCTGCCGTGAAGTTTGGGACAACTTGCTGAAAGGCGAGCTAATACCGGATGTAAAAATTGGGAGGCATCTTCTGATTTTCAAAGCTGGGGACCGTAAGGCCTGGCGCTTCATGATGAGCCCGCGGCCTATCAGCTAGTTGGTGAGGTAACGGCTCACCAAGGCTAAGACGGGTAGCTGGTCTGAGAGGACGACCAGCCACACTGGAACTGAGACACGGTCCAGACAC
>Ga0157375_10001982_pt1 | contig 17680 bp, 15 predicted proteins | sample M35metaG_FD_115311 | JGI IMG/M metagenome (GOLD analysis project Ga0157375, IMG submission 115311) | Miscanthus rhizosphere microbial communities from Kellogg Biological Station, Michigan, USA - M3-5 metaG | ecosystem: Host-associated > Plants > Roots > Rhizosphere > Soil | place: USA: Michigan... | reverse complement strand
GACCCGAGCGGCGCAAAGCCTCCCGACGAGCGCTTCGATCTCGCCGCCGTCCGTCATGCGGAGCCTCCTGCTGGGCCAGATAGATTCAACGGTGCGTCCACGCTAGGCCCCCTGCACTTCCTCGCGCAACAATTCGAGCCGGAGCCATTCTTCCTCCGCTGCGGCGAGGTCTTGTTGGATCTTGGCGAGTTCGGCTCCCGCCTTGGCAAAGCCCTCGCGATCACGGCCATAGAAGCTCGCATCGGCGAGCAAAGCTTCCAGCCGGCGGATATCGTCGTGAAGAGCCTCGATGCGGGCCGGCGCGGTCTTCAAGGCGTGCTGCTCGGTGGGGCTGAGGCGTTTGCGGGGCCCGGCCGCGCGTCGCGGCGCCGGTGCCGGCCGCGGCGACTTCGGCGCTGTCGGCTTCTCTTGTGGCAAAGCGGCCAAGCCGGTCTTCCGCTGCGCCACCATGTCGGAATAGCCGCCGGCATATTCGATCCACCTCCCCTCGCCCTCGAAAGCGATGACCGAGGTGACCGTGCGGTCGAGGAAGTCGCGATCGTGGCTGACGAGAATGAGCGTTCCGGGATAGGCGGCGAGCATTTCCTGCAGGAGATCAAGCGTCTCGAGGTCGAGGTCGTTGGTGGGCTCGTCCAGCACCATGAGGTTCGACGGCTGCGCCAGGGCCCTCGCCAGGAGCAGCCGCCCGCGCTCGCCGCCCGACAATGCCTTGACCGGCGTCCTCGCCTGCTCGGGCTTGAACAGAAAATCCTTCATGTAGCCGATGACGTGGCGCGGCTCCCCGTCGATGATCACCTGGTCGCCGCTGCCGCCGGTCAGGATCGTGGCCACCGAGGCTTCGGGGTCGAGGCTCTCGCGCGTCTGGTCGAGGGTGGCGATCTCCAGATTGGTGCCGAGCTGCACATGGCCTGTGTCGGGAGGGAGCGCGCCGGTCAGCAGGTTGATGAGCGTCGTCTTGCCGGCGCCGTTCGGACCGACGATGCCGATGCGGTCGCCGCGGGCGATCTTGACGCTGAAGTCGCGCAGCACGGCGAGGTCGCCATAGCTCTTGGCGATGCGCCTTGCCTCGATCACCTTCCTGCCCGTCTCTCTCGCTTCCTGCACCGTGAGCTTCACGTCGCCTGAAACGCGGTTGGCCAGCGCGTGCCGGCGTTCGCCGCGAAGCGCCACCAGGCCCTCGAGGCGGCGTTGGTTGCGCTTCCGGCGCGCGCTGACGCCGTAGCGGAGCCAGTGCTCCTCCTGCACGATGCGGCGGTCGAGCTTGTGGCCGGCAAGCTCCTCGGCCTCGAGGATCGCGTCGCGCCAGGCCTCGAAGCCGGCAAAGCCGTTGTCGAGCCGCCGCGTGATGCCGCGGTCGAGCCAAACGGTGGCCTGGGAAAGAATCTCCAGGAAACGCCGGTCGTGGCTGATCAGCACCATGGCCGAGCGAGAGGCCTTGAGCACCGCCTCCAAGCCCTCGATACCGACCACGTCGAGATGGTTGGTGGGCTCGTCGAGCAGGAGAATGTCGGGTTCGGGCGCCAGCACGCGGGCGAGCGCGGCGCGGCGGGTCTCGCCGCCCGAGAGATGCGCCGGGTCCTCGTCGCCGGTGAGGCCGAGGCTTTCCAGCAGATAGCGCGCGCGGTGCGGATCGTCGCCCGGGGCGAGCCCGGCCGCGACGAAGGCGGAGATGGTGGCGAAGCCGGACAAATCCGGACTCTGCGGCAGATAGCGGATGGTCACCGAAGGCTGCAGGAAGCGCGTGCCGGCGTCCGGCTCGATCATTCCCGCGGCGAGCTTGAGCAGGGTCGACTTCCCCGACCCGTTGCGGCCGACCAGGCATAAGCGCTCGGAGGGGCCGATCGAAAGCTCGGCGCCTTCGAGCAGGGGCGTGCCGCCGAAGGTGAGGTGGATGTCCTTGAGAAAGAGAAGCGGCGGTGCCATGGCTCGGCTGCGTGACCCAAACGATCTTAGGCTTCAACCGCGTCTAAGCCGGCTTCTTGTCGCTACCGCGGCGCTTAGCCGCCGGGCGCGGGGGCGCGCCGTCGAGGTCGTTATCGGGCAGCGCCACGAAGATCAATACGCCGAGCACCGCCGTGTAGAAACGGAAAGCAGCCTCCTGTCCGTTCCAGGTCTGCGATTGCCACATGGCGAACCATTCGCCGGCAACCACCATGAAGCCGAAGAACCAGACAAGAAAGGCGAGCGTGGCGCCGACGACGACGAGCGCCTTGGCCTGGTTGAACACCGCGCCGCTCGCGTTCCGCACCTGGATCAAGCGAATGGCGCCGGTAAGAAACAGAATTCCGATCGCGCCCTCGGCGGCGATGATCAGCGCGTAAGCGATCCGCCACAGCACGGGGTTGGTGATCGAGCGGTACATCAGCGCGTTGCCGGCAAAGGTCGTGTCCATAGAGAGCACGCGCTGCACGAACAGATAGTTCGTGCCGTAATCGGTGACGTTGTCGAAGGCGACGAGCAGGCAGAAGGCCGCGAGCGCGAGGCTCATTGCGATCTTGGCGTAGCGCGCGATCAGCATCGGTGTCCCTCTGCTCTCGGCCAATCACAAGCAGCGGAAGACTCTAACCATACATCGTCCGTCATGCCCGGCTTTATGCCGGGCATCCACGACTTTCGTGCGAAGAGGCGAGGCTCAAAGACGCGGATGGCCGGGACAAGCCCGGCCATGACAGAGAAAATTTTGATTTGTCCGAGCAAGTGTCAGTTCTTGCTCTTGTCGACCATCTTGCGCTCGGCGATCCACGGCATCATAGCGCGCAGGCGCTTGCCGACCTCTTCCATCTGGTGGTTGTCGCATTTGGCGCGCATCGCCTTGAACGACGTCTGGCTGACGCGGTTCTCCAGCATCCAGTCCTTGACGAACTTGCCGGACTGGATGTCGTCGAGAATCGCTTTCATCGCCTGCTTGCTTTGCGGCCCCACCACGCGCGGGCCGGAGACATACTCGCCATATTCGGCGGTGTTGGAGACGGAGTAGTTCATATTGGCGATGCCGCCCTCATAGATGAGGTCGACGATCAGCTTCACCTCGTGCACGCATTCGAAATAGGCCATCTCCGGCGCGTAGCCGGCCTCGACCAGCGTCTCGTAGCCGTTCCGCATCAGCTCGACCAGGCCGCCGCACAGCACCGACTGCTCGCCGAACAGGTCGGTTTCGCATTCCTCGCGGAAGCTCGTCTCGATGATGCCGGCGCGGCCGCCGCCTATTGCCGCGGCATAAGACAGCGTCAGGTCGTGCGCGTTGCCGGTGGAGTCCTGAGCGATGGCCATGAGGCAAGGCACGCCGGCGCCGCGCGCATATTCGGCGCGCACGGTGTGGCCGGGACCCTTGGGCGCGACCATGCAGACATCCATGTCGGGGCGCGGCTCGATCAGGTTGAAATGGATGTTGAGGCCATGGGCGAAGAACAGCGCCGCGCCCTGCTTCATGTTGGGCTTGAGATCCTCCTCCCAGATGCCGGCCTGAAGCTCGTCGGGGGTGAGCATCATGACCACGTCGGCCCATTTCGCCGCGTCGGCCACCTCCATCACCTTCAAGCCGGCCTTCTCGGCCTTGGCCGCCGACTTGGACCCGGCGCGCAGGCCAACAGCGACGTCCTTCACGCCCGAATCCTTGAGATTCAGCGCATGCGCGTGGCCCTGGCTGCCATAGCCGATGATGGCGACCTTCTTCCCCTTGATCAGATTGAGATCGGCATCCCGATCGTAGTAAACGCGCATACGGGTCTTCCCCTGCCTGAAAGTGTTGGCTCCAATGCCCGGGCGCGTTTGTGACGCCCGGACCGTTAAAAAACAAGTGTTTGTCGGCGCGGGCTACATCCGCTCAGGCCCGCGGGAGATGGCGGCGAGCCCGGTGCGGGCAACCTCGACCAGGCCGAGCGGCTGCAGCTTGGCGATGAACTGCTCGATCCTGGATTGCTCGCCGGTGATCTCGAAGACGAAATGCCCCGCCGATTCGTCGATGATTTGCGCCTGGAAGCTCTCGGCGAGCTTTTTGGCCTCGGCGTGCTTGGCGCCCTTGCCGGCCACCTTGATCATGGCGAGCTCGCGCTCGAGCGGGTTTCCCAGCACCGTCAAGTCGGTGACGCTGTGGATCGGCACCAGCCGTTCCAGCTGATGCTGGATCTGCTCGATCACCAGCGGCGGCCCCGAGGTGACGATGGTGATGCGGCTAAGGTGCGCCTCGTGCTCGGTCTCCGACACGGTCAGCGAGTCGATGTTGTAGCCGCGGCCGGAGAACAGGCCGATGACGCGCGCGAGCACGCCCGGCTCGTTGTCGACGAGCACGGTCAAAGTGTGGCTCTCGCTCGTCTCCTCGCGCTTATCCAGCGAATAGGCTGATCCCGGCTGGGTCATGGCTTGCGTCCCGTGCGCCGGGGAAGGACGTCTTCGCCCGGGCGCTCCTCGCTCTTTGCGTGCTTCACTCCAGCAAAATCGATCAGGCGCAGCGCCGCGGCGATGAACAGGATCGACACCGGCAGGACGAGCATCGACAGGTCGAACTTGCCTTCGGCCTCGACCACGGTGCGGGCGAAGATCACGATCAGCACGACGACGACCACCTCGGTCAGCGTCTCCTTGAGCTGGCCGACGCCGGCCACGTTCATCCAGGCCGGCAGCCGCTTGCCGTAGCCCTCCGGCAGGGTGAAGACGAAGCCGATGGCGACGCCATAGGCGAAGATCACCAGCACGATGCCGAACAGGAAGGAATCCACCGCCTCGAGCACAGGGACGGTGAGTTGCTTGCCGCCGATGTCTCCGGGCGCCAGGAGCGTATGCCAGGCCTCATAGAGATAGAGGCTCCCTTGCAGGAACATGACGAGCGAGCCCATCAGGGCACCGAGCGAGCCGATCAGCATGATCACTCGCAGACTGAGGAAGAAGCTCACCAATCCACGCATCGGCTACACCATCACCTTGCCTTCCTCGGTGATGGCATTCTCGAGATCCTCTTCAGTCAGGTCGTCGCCCATCAGCATGTGATTATGCGCCTCGCCCGACGGAATCATGGGGAAGCAGTTGGCGTGCTTGTCCACCCGACAGTCGAAGATGACCGGCTTCTTCACCGCGATCATCTCGCGGATCGCGTCGTCGAGCTCGGAGGGCTTCTCGGCCCTGATGCCGACACCCTGATAGGCCTCCGCCAGCTTGACGAAATCCGGCAGCGCCGCGGTGTAGGAGTGCGAGTAGCGGCCGCCATGCAGCAATTCCTGCCACTGGCGCACCATGCCCATATATTCGTTGTTCAAGATGAAGATCTTGATCGGCAGGTCGTATTGCGCCGCCGTCGACATCTCCTGCATGGTCATCAACACCGACGCCTCGCCGGCAATGTCGATGACGAGACTGTCGGGATGCGCCATCTGCACGCCGACCGCCGCCGGCAAGCCGTAGCCCATGGTGCCGAGCCCGCCTGAGGTCATCCAGCGGTTCGGCTCCTCGAACTTGAAGAATTGCGCCGCCCACATCTGATGCTGGCCCACCTCGGTGGTGATGTAAGTGTCGTAGCCGCGCGTCAGCGCGTATAGGCGCTCGATGGCATATTGCGGCATGATGACGTCGTCGCGCTTGCGGTAGTGAAGGCATTTCCGCGCGCGCCAGCGTTCGATCTCGGCCCACCACGCTTTGAGCGCGGGCTTGTCGACTTTCGGCTTCTTGGCCTGCCAGGCCTCGATCATCTGCTCGATCACGCGGGCGCAATCGCCGACGATGGGCAGATCGACCTTGATGTTCTTGTTGATCGACGAGCGGTCGATATCGACATGGATCTTCTTCGAGTCCGGCGAGAAGGCATCGACCCGGCCGGTGATGCGGTCATCGAAGCGCGCGCCGATGCAGATCATCACGTCGCAATCGTGCATGGCGTTGTTGGCCTCGTAGGTGCCATGCATGCCGAGCATGCCGAGCCACTGCTTGTCGGAGGCCGGGTAGGCGCCGAGGCCCATCAGCGTCGAGGTGATGGGAAAGCCGGTCATGCGCACCAGCTCGCGCAACCGCTTGCTGGCGAGCGGTCCCGAATTGACGATGCCGCCGCCGGTATAGAAGATCGGCCGCTTGGCGTTGGCCATCATGTCGATCGCCGCGGCCACCGCGCGCTCATCGCCCTCGGTTTGCGGGTTGTAGCTCTTGTGCTGCGAGTTGGTGAGGCCGGTGTACTCGCCCTTGGCGAACTGGATGTCCTTGGGGATGTCGACCACGACCGGACCGGGGCGCCCGGTGCGCGCGACGTAGAATGCCTCGTGCAGGACGCGAGACAACGCGTTCACGTCCTTGACGAGATAATTGTGCTTGGTGCACGGGCGCGTGATGCCGACCGTGTCACATTCCTGGAAGGCGTCATTGCCGATCAGATGCGTCGGCACCTGACCGGTGATGCACACCACCGGGATCGAATCCATCAGCGCATCGGTCAAGCCGGTGACGGCGTTGGTCGCGCCGGGCCCAGAGGTGACGAGCACGACGCCGACCTTGCCGGTCGAGCGCGCATAGCCTTCGGCGGCATGCACGGCGCCCTGCTCATGGCGCACGAGAATATGCTTGATGCGGTCTTGCTGATACAGCTCGTCATAGATCGGCAGCACCGCGCCGCCGGGATAGCCGAAAATATGCTCGACGCCCTGATCGGCGAGAGCCTGGAGCACCATCTGGGCGCCGGTCATTGCGCGCGACATCGCATCCTCACTAACAAAACCGGCCTCGCGCCTCGTTCGTCCGCGGCCGGTCAGAGCTCGAGGAATGGCGGAAAAGCCTTAACAGGCCGCGCACCCTAAGACCTGGCCCACAGAGGGTCAACGGCGAAGGCGAATGAATGACAACATTACCACACATTAAGTTTGCGGAAATTACCAATCAAGGCCCTGCGGCATCGTTTTATTACTCCAGCCGGTAGCGGGTGAGCGTGGCTTGCCTATTGCTTGGCCTGGACAAGGCGGGCCGCTGCGACTATGTCCGGTTCTACGCTTTCGAGGGACCGCGGCGCTACTCCCGGCGTTATCGCGACAACTTTCAACGCCTCCCCACTTCCCGACGGAATGCCGCAGGCCGCCAGCTCAGAAACTCATGCCGCTAACGGCACTGACGCCCTGCCGCTCTCTCAGCGCGCATTCTGGGCGCTCACCTTCGGCTCGATCGGCGTCGTCTACGGCGACATCGGCACCAGCCCTCTTTATGCCTTCCGCGAAGCGGTGCTCGCGGCCGGCGGCGATGCGCGCTTGGTCACCGGCGCGGCGATTTACGGCGTGCTATCGCTGATCTTCTGGTCGCTGATCTTCGTCGTTACGCTGAAATATGTGTTGATCCTGTTGCGCGCCGACAATAACGGCGAAGGCGGCACGCTCGCCCTAACGGCTCTTGCCTTCAGGGCGCTGGGGCGGCGCGCGCCGGTCGTGCTCGCGCTCGGCATCGTCGGCGCCTCGATGTTCTACGGCTCGACCTTGATCACCCCGGCGCTTTCGGTGCTCTCGGCGGTCGAGGGTCTGACCGTCGCCACGAGCGCGCTCCAGCCATACATTTTGCCGCTGACTGTCGTCATTCTCGTTGTCTTGTTCTCGGTGCAATCGCACGGCACGGCGCGCGTCTCGGCCTTCTTCGCGCCGATCACCTTCGTCTGGTTCCTCGCCATCGCCATTGCCGGCGGCCTTGAGGTCGTGGCCAATCCGAGGGTGCTGGCGGCGATAAATCCGGCCTACGGCATCGGCTTTTTGTTCAGTCACGGGATCATCGGACTGCTCACGCTCGCCTCGGTGTTCCTCGTCGTCACCGGCTCGGAGGCGCTCTACAACGACCTCGGTCATTTCGGCAGACGGCCGATCCAGGCCGCATGGCTCTTCCTCGTGTTGCCGGCGCTGCTGCTGAACTATTTCGGCCAAGGCGCGCTCTTGCTGGCGCACCCGGAGGCGATCGAAAATCCGTTCTACCTGCTCTATCCCGATTGGGCGCTTTATCCGATGGTCGCGCTGGCCACGACGGCCACGGCGATTGCGAGCCAGGCGGTCATCACCGGGGCCTATTCCATCACCCGCCAGGCGATGCAACTCGGCTTCATGCCACGCATGGAGGTGCGCCATACCTCCGAAGCGCTTGCCGGCCAGATCTATATGCCGCGAGTGAACTGGCTGTTGCTGACGGGCGTACTGCTGCTGGTCTTCATGTTCAGGTCTTCGAGCGAGCTCGCGGCGGCCTATGTGCTGGCCGTCGCCACCACCGCGTGGGTGGCCGGCATCCTCGGCTTGATCGTGATCTTGAAGCTGTGGAAGTGGCCGCTATGGGCGGCCCTCAGCCTTATGGTCCCGCTGTTTTTGATGGATACGACCTTCGTGCTCGCCAGCATGCTCGAGATCGTCGAAGGCGCCTGGCTGCCGGTTCTGGTCGGCGCTGCCCTCGTCATCATGATGTATACCTGGCGCCGCGGCACGCGCCTGCTCGGACAAAAGACGCGCCGCGTCGAGGTGCCGTTCGAGCCGCTGATCAAGAGCCTGGAGGCCAAGCCGCCGCACGTGGTTCCCGGGACGGCAGTGTTCCTTACCAGCGATCCCGATTTCGCGCCGACCGCGCTCTTGCACAATCTGAAGCACAACAAGGTGCTGCACGAGCACAATGTGATCTTGACCATCGTCAACGAGGACATTCCGCGCGTAGACCTCAAGGACCGCGTGCAGATCGAGCCGATCACCGACAAATTCATGCGGCTCGTGCTGCATTTCGGCTTCATGGAGCGGCCGAACGTGCCGAAAGCCTTGGCGGTCGCGCGCAAGCAAGGCTGGCACTTCGACATCATGTCCACGTCGTTCTTCCTGTCGCGCCGGTCGGTCAGACCAGACCCGCGCTCCGGCATGCCGAAATGGCAGGATGGGCTGTATATCTTCCTGGCGCATAACGCCGACGACGCATCGAGCTATTTCCAGCTCCCCACCGACCGCGTGGTCGAGATCGGCACGCAGGTCACGGTGTAGAACTGCGTGAATTTGCGCCGCGCTCAAGCGATGCATGGACAAGCGGGGGGCTAGCGCCTATAGCACGGCCCCGCGTAGCAAACGCCCAGCAACCCTCCCCGCAACTTCCATGGCGCACCGGCCCCCCGTCAGTGCAACGAACGGCGCCCAAGCCGAAGCTATCGTGCACCCAAGCTTCCGGGCGCTTACGCTCGGCTCGATCGGCGTCGTCTATGGCGACATCGGCACGAGCCCGCTTTATGCGCTGCGCGAGTCGGTGCTTGCCGCGGTGGGTCCCAATACGGCGGCGAGCGAAAGCGCGATCCTCGGCATTCTCTCGCTCATCATCTGGGCACTGATCCTTATCGTCACCGTCAAATACGTGATCATCCTGCTGCGCGCCGACAATAACGGCGAAGGCGGCACTCTGGCATTGATGGCGCTTGCCAACCGCACGCTTGGCGGCAAGAGCGCGCTGATCGTCGTGCTCGGCATGATCAGCGCCGCGTTGTTTTATGGCGACGCCATGATCACGCCCGCGCTTTCGGTGCTGTCGGCCGTCGAAGGCCTCGAAGTGGTGGCGCCGGCGCTCGCTCGCTATGTCGTGCCGCTTTCCGTCTTGATCCTGTTCGCGCTGTTCCTGGTGCAGTCGCATGGCACGGCGCGGGTGGCGAGCTTCTTCGGGCCGATCACACTCGTCTGGTTCTTCGCGCTGGCCGCCACGGGCCTCTATCACGTCGCGCTCAACCCGAGCGTGCTCGCGGCATTCAATCCGCTGCACGGCGTGAGTTTTCTATTGAGCCACGGTTATATCGGCCTGCTCACGCTCGGCGCCGTATTCCTGGTGGTGACCGGCGCCGAAGCGCTTTACGCCGATCTCGGCCATTTCGGCAGGGGTCCCATCCGCACCGCCTGGCTCACCGTCTGTCTGCCGGCGCTCACCCTCAATTATCTCGGCCAAGGCGCGCTGCTGCTTGCGCAGCCCACGGCAATCGAAAATCCGTTCTTTCTGCTCTATCCGGACTGGGCGCTCATTCCCATGGTGGGGCTCGCCACCGCCGCCACGGTGATCGCGAGCCAAGCCGTGATTACCGGGGCCTACTCCATGACCCGGCAGGCGATCCAGCTCGGGCTGCTGCCCCGGCTCGAGATTCGCCATACCTCGGAGGCGCAGTTCGGCCAGATCTACATCCCCCGCGTGAACCTGCTGCTCTTGCTCGGCGTGCTCATGCTGGTGGTGCAGTTCAGGTCTTCCGGCGCGCTCGCTTCCGCCTACGGAATCGCCGTGACGGGCACGATGGTGGTGACGGCGATCCTGGCGCTGATCGTGGTGTGGAAATACTGGAAGTGGCCGCTCTGGGCGGCTGCCGCGTTGATGGTTCCCTTCCTGCTGATCGACCTCACCTTTCTTGACGCCAATCTGCTCAAAATGCTGCAAGGCGGCTGGGTGCCGCTATTGATCGGCGCCATGATCATGGTGGTGATGATCACCTGGCGGAAAGGCGCGAGCATCCTCGCCGGCAAAACGCGGCGGCTGGAGACGCCGATCGACAGCCTGATCGAGGCGCTGGAGGCGAAGCAACCGCTCAAGGTTCCGGGGACCGCCGTGTTCCTCACCGCAGATCCAGAGAGCGCGCCGACCGCGCTGCTACACAGTCTCAAGCATTACAAAGTGCTGCACGAGCACAACGTGGTGCTGACGATGATCACCGAATCCACGCCGCGCGTGACAACCGAGGATCGCGTCAGCATCGAGCCGCTCGGCAAATCGTTCACCCGGCTCATCGTCCGCTTCGGCTTCATGGAGACGCCGAACATCCCCAAGGCGCTAGGCCTCGCGCGGAAGTTCGGCTTGAGCTTCGACATCATGTCGACCTTGTTTTTCCTGTCCCGGCGCGCGGTGGGACAGGCTCTGTGTTCGGGAATGCCCCGCTGGCAGGACCGGCTTTTCATCATCCTGGCGCGGAACGCCGACGACGCATCGAGCTATTTCCAGCTCCCCACCGACCGCGTGGTCGAGATCGGCACGCAGGTCACGGTTTAGTGGCAGAGAGGACCGCGGCCGCGTTGGGAAACCACTGCCAATCCTGCATGAAGCGGCGCGCCCAGGTCATCTGCCGCTTGGCATAGCGGCGGCTCTCGGTTTTCGCCTTTTCGACCGCCGCTTCGAGGCTGCTGTCGCCTGCGAGATAAGCGGCGAGCTCGCGCACGCCATGCGCCCGCATCGCCGGGAGAGCGTGATCGAGACCGAGCGCGAGGAGCGCCCGCACCTCCTCGATGGCGCCCTGCTCCATCATGCGGTCGAAGCGCGCATCGATCGCCGCATAAAGCGGCTCACGCTCCGGCGCGATGACGATCCTGAGGAGCCCCTCGGGATGCAGCACGGCAGCGGCATCCGCGCCCTGCCACTCGGCGAGCGAAACCGAGGTCGCGTCGATCACTTCCAGCGCGCGCAGGAGACGCTGGGGATCGCTGGGGCGAAGTCTTGCCGCCATGACGGGATCGCGCGCTTGCAGCGCACGATGCAGTCCCTCCGTGCCGATCCGCTCGGCTTCCCCGCGCCAATGCGCGCGAATCTCCGGCGGCACGTCGGGGACCTGGGCAAGCCCCTCGGTGAGCGCCTTGAAATAGAGGCCGGTGCCGCCGATGAAGACCGGCAGGCGCCCCTCGACTTTCGCATCGCGCAGTGCGTGCGCCACGTCTTCGAGAAAACGGCCTACAGAGTAGCGCTCGCTGGCGGGAACCGTGCCGTAGAGACAATGCGGGGCACGCTGCATCTCCGCTTGCGAAGGGCGTGCGGTGAGGACGGCAAGCTCGCGATAGACTTGCATGGAATCGGCATTGATGACGATGCCGCCGAAGCGTTGGGCGAGGTCGAGGGCGGCCGCGGATTTGCCGCTCGCGGTCGGCCCGGCGATGAGGATGGCCTTAGGCCGACCGGCGTCCGGCGTCACGACGGCCTAGCTCGTCGGCACGGCGACGAAGCGAAGCTCGCCCTTGGCGTCGGACAACAGAAGCAACACCGATTTCCGGCCCGATTTCTGCACCGCGAGAACCCGCGTTTTCACGTCCTGCGGCTGCTTCACCTTTTCCTGCGTCACCTCGACGATGACCTCGCCGGGCTTCACGTCTTTCTGGGCGGCGGGGCTGTTGGGCTTCACCTCGGTGATGACCACGCCCTCGACCGATTTGCCGATATTGAAACGCTCGCGTAGCTCTGCGGTCAGCGGGGCGATCGAGAGACCGAGCAGATCCTCGCGCTCGGGCTCCGGCGCCAAGTCTTCCTCGCCGTCGTCCTTCACCGAGTCCTGGACATCCTCATCCTCCGGCAGCCGGCCCACGGTTACCGTCAGGTCGACGGTCTCGCCCTTGCGCATGAGCTCGACGTCGACGCTCTTGCCGATGGCGGTGGCGGCAACGGCGCGCGGCAGGCTGCGCATATTGTCGATGGCCTGGCCGTCGAATTTCAGAATTATGTCGCTCGGCTGAATGCCTGCGGTGGCGGCGGGGCTGTCGGGCGAAACTTTGGCGACGAGCGCGCCCTTCGGCTCCTGCAACCCGAGGCTCACGGCAATCTCGTCGGTGACGTTCTGAACGTGCACGCCAAGCCAGCCGCGCCGCGTCTCGCCGTATTGCTTGAGCTGGTCGAGAACCTGCATGGCGCTGTTCGAGGGCACGGCGAAGCCGATGCCGATCGAGCCGCCGGAGGGCGAGATGATCGCCGTATTCACGCCGATCACCTGGCCGTCCATGTTGAACAAGGGGCCACCCGAATTGCCGCGATTGATGGCGGCGTCGGTTTGCAGGAAGTCGTCGTAGGGCCCGGCATTGATGTCGCGCTTGGTGGCGGAGATGATGCCGACCGTGACGCTCCCGCCCAGGCCGAACGGATTGCCGATCGCCATGACCCAGTCGCCGACGCGCATCTTCGAGGAATCGCCGAAGGTGATGGCCTTGAGCGGCTTCTTCGGCTCCACTTTCAGAAGCGCCAGGTCGGTCTTGGGATCGTGGCCGAGAATCTTGGCAACCTTCAGCTTGCTGCCGTCGGTGAAGTTGATGATGATCTCGTCGGCGCCCTCGATCACGTGATTGTTGGTGACAACCAGGCCCGACGGGTCGATGACGAAGCCCGAGCCGAGCGAACTCACCTTGCGCGGCGGGCCGTCCTTCTCCTCGTCATCGAAGAAATCGTCGAAGAATTCCTCGAATGGCGAGCCCTTCGGGCCGGGACCGCTCGGCGTGCTCTCGGCCGAGCCTTTGAGCGTCTGTGTGGTGGAGATGTTGACGACGGCGTCCTGCAAGCCTTCGGCGACGTCGGCGACGGAGTCAGGGCCGTGCGCGAGGCTTTCGGTGATGAACAGCGGGGCTCCGGCAAACAGCAGTCCGATCCACGCCGCCATGAAACAAAAGCGCCGAAGGCTTACGGATTGCGCGCCGCGCTGTGGCATCGATCGAAACTCCCGCATCGCTTGCCGATCATAGCGGAAATCGGCAAGGGTTGAGCAGATTCCGTCGCGCGCCCGCATCGGACTAACCGCGCACGATCCAGATCACCAGAACGCCGGCCGCGACGGCAAGCGCCCCGGCAAGGCGCAGGCTCTGTTCAGGTATCCCCACAGTCGCTTCCAGCAGCTTGCGACCGAAGCGGGGGAAGAGCGCCCAAAGCGACCCTTCGATGACGAGGACGAGGCCCAAAGCGACGGCAAGATCGCTCATTGCGCAAGCGGCATCTCGGGCTTCGCGCACCGCATGTCGAGCTTAGGGAGCCTCGGGGCCAGGCGACGGGGTTTCGCCGGCCGAGATGTCGCGCTCGGTCGGCATCGCACTGCCGGTGGCTGCACCCTGCTGCGGCGTCTCGCCATCGGTGTCGGCCGCAGGCGCGTTGGGCGTCTGAGCGGGCTTGGACGGCGGCGACGAGGGGGTGCCCCCGGGAACCTTGCCGCCGGAACTGTTGAAATATTGGAAGAACTGCGAATCGGGGCTCAACAGAAGCCGCGTGTCGCCTGGCTTCAGCGCCTCCTGATAAGCCTGCATCGAGCGGTAAAAGGCGAAGAAATCCGGATCCTGGCCGAACGCCTCGGCGAAGATGCGGTTCTTCTCGGTGTCGCCGTTACCGCGGATGCGCTCGGATTCACCGGTCGCGTCGGCCTTGATCACCGTGACTTCGCGGTCGGCGGTGCCGCGGATACGCCGCGAGGCTCCTTCGCCTTCGGCGCGGAACTCGGCGGCTTGGCGCTGCCGCTCGGTCTGCATGCGCCGGTAGATCGCCTGCATGTTCGCTTCCGGCAGGTCGACGCGCTTGATGCGCACATCGACGACACTTATGCCAAACGGTTCTGCTTCCTTGTTGACCTGACCGAGGATGGTCCGCATGAGCTGCTCGCGCTGGTCGCGCACTACGGTGGCAAAGCTCGCGGCGCCGAGCACACGCCGAAGGGAGGATTCGAGCACGGCCCCGAGGCGAGAGTTGGCGCCCTCCTCGTTGGCGACGCTCTGGAAGAACAGCAAGGAGTTGACGATCTTGTAACGCGCAAAGGCATCAACCACGAGCCGCTTCTGATCGGAAGCGATCACCTCTTGCGAAGCCGTGTCGATGTCGAGGATGCGCTTGTCGAAGAACACGACGTTCTGAATGAACGGGATCTTATATTGCAGACCCGGCTCGGTGATGACGCGCTTGGGCCGGCCGAATTCGAGAAGCAGCGCCTGCTGCGTCTGACTGACGGTGAACAGCGTCAAATAGGCAAGCAGGGCGGCAATGCCGAGAAAGACCAGGCTCAAGGTGAGGGCTGTGCGGTTCATGGCTGGCCCTCCGGAGGCGTCGGAGCTTTCTTGGTGAATTCCGAGAGCGGCAGGAACGGCACCACCCCGTGACCAGCCTTGTCGTCGACGATCACCTTTTCGGTGTCGCCAAGCACCTTCTCCATGGTCTCGATGAAGATGCGCTGGCGGGTGACGTCGGGCGCCTTCTTGTACTGATCGTAAACGCTGATGAAGCGGTCGGCTTCACCCTTGGCCAAAGCGATCACCTGATCCCGATAGCCTTGCGCCGCTTGGAGGATGCGCTCCGCCTCGCCGCGCGCCTCGGGGATGATGCGGTTGGCATAGGCCTGCGCCTCGTTCTGAAGGCGCTCCTGGTCGGCGCGGGCCGCCTGCACGTCGCGGAAGGCGTCAATGACCTGCGCGGGCGGGTCGACTTTTTGCAGCTGCACCTGCGTTACCAAGACGCCCGCACCGTAGCTGTCCAAAGTCTTCTGCATCAGGGCCTGCGCGTCAGCCTCGGTCTTGGCACGGGCCCCGGTGAGGATCGGCTCGATATCGCTTTGGCCGACGATCTCGCGCATGGCGCTTTCCGCCACGTCCTTCACCGTCCCTTCCGGGTTCTGGATGTTGAACAGGAAATCGGCGGCATTCTTGATCTGCCAGAACACGACGAAATCAACATCGACGATATTCTCATCGCCCGTGATCATCAGGCTCTCTTCGGGCACGTCGCGGATCGTGCTCGAGGCGTCGCGGATGTCGGACGAGCCGCGCATGCCGATCTCAATGCGATTGATGCGCGTCACTTTGGGCAGCTCGACCTGCTCGATCGGATAGGGCCAGCGGAAGTTCAGACCGGGCGGAAGCTGGCGGACATACTTGCCAAATCGGAGCACGACACCGAGTTCGTCGGGATTGACGCGAACGGTGAAGCCGAAAAAGCCGACCGCTGCGACCAGCACCGCGCCGATCAGCAGCGCGAATGGGCCGCTCATGCGGCCACCCGGCATGGCTTGACGCAGGCGGTCCTGGCTGCGGCGCAGGATCTCTTCGAGGTCGGGCTGCTGGCCGGGGCCTGGCCGGGGGCCCCAAGGCCCACCACCGCCGCCGCCTTTCCAGCCGCCGCCGCTCTGATTACTCCAAGGCATGATGCAGTCAGGTCCTGATGTCTGGTGAAGAGAGTCGCGCGGCAAGCCGCTTTACGAGGTGCTAGGCGATAAGACTAGCCGCATCAAAATGGCGGTCCTGCGACAGGGTCCGGAGGGTTATAGGCCACTCACAGAGGTGGCGCAATGCGAGGTCATGGTTAGCCTACCCGATCCAAAACGACGAAGCTGAAGGGGTGGTCGTCCTTGGGGCCGGCGGCGTGCGCCTCGCGCGAGACCTCCCGCCACTCGCTCACGTCGAGAGCGGGGAACCAGGTGTCGGCGTCGGGCGAGGCATGCACCTCGGTGAGGTAGATGCGGCCGGCTTGCGGCAAGACCTCGAGGAAGACATCCTCGCCGCCGATGATCATCATCTCCTCGGCGCGGGTGCGCTTCGCCGAGGCGCGTGCGGCGGCAAGCCCCTCCTCGAGGCTATGCGCCATGACTGCGTCGGGAGCGACGAAGCCGCGGTCGCGCGTGAGCACGATATTGAGGCGCCCGTCGAGCGCCCGCGGCAGCGACTTGAAGGTGCGCCGTCCCATGATCACGGGCTTGCCCATGGTGATCTCCCGGAAATAGCGCATGTCGCTGCGCAAGTGCCAGGGCAGGTTCCCTCCCCGGCCGATGGCGCGGTTCTCGCCCATGGCGACGACCAGAGCGATGGTCGGCTCGGCCGCCGCCTGCCCTTTTGGGCTCACACCGCCACCTTGGCGTTGATGGCGGGGTGCGGGTCGTAGCCGACCAGCTTGAAATCCTCGTAAGCGAAATCGAACAGCGAACGGACGTCCGGATTGATCTCCATGCGTGGAAGCGCGCGCGGGCTCCGCTTCAGCTGCTCGTCGGCCTGGTCGAGATGCGTGAGATAGAGATGGGCGTCGCCGAAGCTGTGAATGAACTCGCCCGGCTCGAAGCCCGTCACTTGCGCCACCATCCGCGTCAGCAGCGCATAAGAGGCGATATTGAACGGAACGCCGAGAAAGACGTCTGCCGAGCGCTGGTAGAGCTGGCAGGAGAGCCGCCCGTCGGCGACATAGAACTGGAACAGGCAATGGCAGGGCAAGAGCGCCATCTGGTCGAGTTCGCCGACGTTCCAGGCACTGACGATGTGGCGGCGCGAATCGGGATCGCGCTTCAGCCCTTCGACGACGTTGGCGATCTGGTCGATATGCCGCCCGTTCGGCGTTGGCCAGGAACGCCATTGGCGGCCGTAGATCGGGCCGAGATCGCCGCGTTCGTCCGCCCATTCATCCCAGATCGTCACGCCATGCTCGTTCAGATAGCGCACATTGGTCGAGCCTTGCAGGAACCAGAGCAGCTCATGCACGATCGACTTCACATGCAGCTTCTTGGTGGTGACGAGCGGAAAGCAGTCAGCCAGATCGAAGCGCATCTGATGGCCGAAGATGCTGAGCGTGCCGGTATTGGTGCGGTCGCCTTTGTTGGCGCCGCGGTTGCGCACCTTGCCGAGCAGGTCGAGATATTGGCGCAAGAGAGGTCTGGTCTCCTTCTATGGATCGAGGCGGCTCCCTCGTCCTAGTAGTCAAGCTTAACATCGGCGGCCGATTCGCGGTGGGTTACCGACGCATCACCCTTTTTTTCGCCCGCATAGAAGCCTATATTGAGTCCCGTCGGCGCAAGCCGTCTATGGCGATAAACAGCCTTCGTAATAAGCCCATTCGGACCCGGGGGCGGTACCCGGCGCCTCCACCAGGGATCAGTCTCAGAAACAAATTCGAAAAACCGCGAGACTGACTGATCCATGGCGGGGGCGAAATAGGATCGACGAGGGTGTAAAAGTCGTGCTTTCGCTCGGCATGGTTCCGCCGTTATCGGGCCAACCCT
>Ga0157375_10001975_pt1 | contig 17689 bp, 13 predicted proteins | sample M35metaG_FD_115311 | JGI IMG/M metagenome (GOLD analysis project Ga0157375, IMG submission 115311) | Miscanthus rhizosphere microbial communities from Kellogg Biological Station, Michigan, USA - M3-5 metaG | ecosystem: Host-associated > Plants > Roots > Rhizosphere > Soil | place: USA: Michigan... | reverse complement strand
TCGAGGTCGTCGGCGCGCACTGCCCAATGAAGTGCAGTGGTTCCGTCGACCTGGGGAACATTGACGTCCACCTTCTGGTTCAGAAGCGTACGCAGAACATCCTTCTTTCCATGCATTACGGCGTCGGCGACATCGCTTCCGGCCGCCATAGCAGGGATTACCGGCAGAAGCAAGGCAACGAGGCAAACGAGAACCGATCGGGTGGCTGTTTTCATGCTAAGGATCCTCTATCATCAGGAACGAGGCGTGTTCCCAGGTAGTCTTTCATTCCTTCCAGGAAGTCACGCGAGATTTTTCGCGCAGCCTCTGCATCGTTCTGACGAAACGCTTCGATGATTTTGTCCTGGTGTTCTATACACTCGAACACGGTCTGAACAATGCCTTCCCGGTTGTAGGGTCGTCGGATCAAATACAACGCATAGAGGGGAATTACGACACGCTCGAGCGCCTGTTGAACATAAGGGTTGCCAGAGAGGTCCCACACCTTCTTCCTGAAACTCAAGTGACTGTCAAAAAAATTCTCGAGGTCTTCGGCTTTCGCGTCGACTTTCGTTTTCTCATTGAGCTCGTTCAGGATCGCAATGTCCTGTTGAGTCGCTTTCTTTACTGCGAGAAAGAACGCCAGAGGCTCCAGTTCGATCCGGACGTCGAAGATCTGCTGCGCATCTTCAAGCGTCAGCATAGGCACTGTCGTTCCCGTGAAAGGCGTGCGCTGGACGAATCCGCGATGCTCGAGTTCAATCAAGGCTTCTCGGACCAGGCCTTGGCCGACACCAAATTCCTGTGCCAGCTTGGCTTCCACGATTTGCTCGCCACCTTTCAAGCGGCCGGAAAGGATTGCTTCGCGTACGAGGGTCACGACACGTGATTTCTTGGATACCTGTTCGATCCGTTCAAAAGTGGGCATATAGCGTGGGAATGTACTCCAGCCATCCGTTCAAAGGCAATTGATTATCCGAAGAAGGAGGGCGGCCGCAGGTATCAATCGATTATTGATTGCCAGAGCATTGAGCCTTCGTTATACTCGGCGACCGAATTACCCGCCATCATTACGAGAACCCTATGAAGAGGATAAATCAAAGACCTGTCGTGCCTGTTCTGTGGAGCCCGTAACAGTTGGTTCCGATTCGGATCTCACAAAATGCACACCATCCGCACTCAGATCGGAATCGTTGGAGCAGGGCCGGCAGGTCTCATGCTGGGGCACCTGCTCCATCTCGCAGGTATCGATTCCTTCATCATTGAGAATCGCTCAGAAGAGTACGTCATTGATCGCGTCCGCGCGGGAGTTCTCGAGCAGTCCACCGTCGACCTCATGGTTGAAAACGGCGTGGGTGATCGCCTTCAGCGCGAAGGCATGTCGCACGACGGTATTTACATCAATGTTTTCGGAAAACGTCATCGAATCGACTTTGCGGAACTGATCGGCAGGCGAATTACCGTCTACGGACAGAACGAGGTCGTGAAGGATTTGATCGCTGCGCGACACAAGTCAGGCAGGCCTCTCCGTTTCAATGTAGCGGATGTCAGCGTTCACGATCTGGAGTCCAATCAACCAAAGATCCGTTTTACAGAAGACGACGAATCGCACGAGATCCGGTGCGACTTCATTGCAGGGTGCGATGGATTTCACGGCATTTGCCGGCCGTCAATTCCTGCGAGCAGCATCCATATTTACGAGCGTGTCTATCCGTTTGGCTGGCTCGGCATTCTCGCCACCGCCCCGCCTTCATCGCCAGAGCTTGTGTATAGCAGACACGAGCGCGGGTTTGCGCTCTTCAGTATGCGATCGAATTCAGTGACAAGGCTCTATCTGCAATGCGCTCCCGATGAAGACCTCGCAAAGTGGTCCGACGATCGGATCTGGGACGAACTCCTGACGCGACTGCGAAGCGAGGATGGGTGGAAGCCCAACGTCGGGCCGATTACTCAGAAGGGCGTCACCGGTATGCGAAGCTTCGTAACCGAGCCGATGCGATACGGCAACCTGTTCCTCGCTGGCGACGCGGCGCACATTGTGCCACCAACCGGTGCAAAGGGCCTGAACCTGGCGATGGCTGATATTTGGAGACTCACCCGAGCTATTCAGTGTTTTTACGAACTTAAATCCCAAACACTTCTGGACCGTTACTCGGAACATTGCCTTCAGCGTGTCTGGCGAGCACAGCAGTTTTCCTGGTGGATGACTTCCCTCCTGCATCGGCCCGACACAGCCAACTCCTTCGACTTCCGCCGTCAGCACGCTGAACTGGACTATGTGACAAGTTCACCTATTGCGATGATGGGTCTTGCGGAAAATTACGTCGGACTTCCTCTATCGGAGACCATACCGGAAGCCCTCACAAGATGAGCATCATGCTTGCCGTTGTCACTGCTCCGCACACGAGTAGGAAGACGCGCTTGTTACCGGTCCCATGTTGTACTTCGGGTAGCTCGGATAGGAACACAGCGGCAGAGTGCCCGCAGTCCCTGTAACCGTGGCAGACTTGGGTGGAGCAGTACCTTTCTCGACCCAGTCTACGAGCATGGCGACGCGGTCGAAGCGGCTTGGAATCTGTGCCGCAGGTATCGCAGCACCCTCACCGTTGGTGGTATAGCTGGACCCTGTGAGACCGTGACCCGTCTGAGGAATGACGTAGAAACGGGCAAACTCATCCACCGAAGTCCTTCCCATCTTATCCAGCACCGATTGGTAATAGTCGAGTTGCGCGCCCGGAGACGCGAGGGTGTCGTTCGTGCCGATGGCCACGACCATCTTCCCCCCGCGACGGGCAAAAGCGGACAGATCGGGGTTCGTGGCATCCAGCCACGCAGAAATCTCCTCACGCCGGCCATTCAGCGGGCCCCCTTCGACATAGTCAAGAGGGTTAGCGGTCGTGTTCTTCATGAGGAATCCCGTCACACCAAGAATGCCCAGATGAGAGTGGTTGTTGGCATTCTCCTCGGCGCCTTCCTGCCCTTTGAAGCGAGCGTTCATGATCAAACCGCTGCCGGAAGGATCGGTGTTCGGCACCCACATGCCAAACGTCCTGGCCCCATTTGCGAGCGACGTCGCATATTTGTAGCGGCTGTAGACGACCTTGAGTGTTGAAATCTGGCCGTCGGTAAAGCACGCGCCGGCACTCGTGTCAGCAGGGTTTGGATCAACATTGTTCGGACATCTCTTCGATGCCCACGGGTTGCGGTTGGGTGCGCCTTGACCGACGTCAAAGATGGCGCGGCAAGCCATGTAGTTGTTGATGACACCGTCCACCAACCCATCGAGCTTGTCACACTGTCGCATGAACTCGCCGCGAATCGCGTTCACTTTAGCTGGCGTGATCCAGTTGGCGAGCGGCTTCTCCTGGATACGAATCAACTCGGGCCCGAGCATTAAAGAAGAAAAGCTGACGATCGGCACATTTGCAGCAACGCCGTTGTAGTCATTCGGATATCGCTGGGCTACCGTCAGGGCCTCGCGACCGCCCTGGGAACCGCCGACGTAGTAGTTAAAACGCGGGCGCTCCCCGTACGCACGTTCCATCAGAACCATTGCGGCATCGTGAGTCTTTTTCATCTGCATATAGCCGAGGTTCTTGATTGCTTCGTCACTCAGCGCCCAGTCATCACCGGTTGGGCCGGCCGCCCCGCCGCCACGAGGGCCGAAGCCCTGTTGATGTCCCGAATCGCTGCCATAAGAGGCGAATCCCCTTTGAAGCAATGCGCTCGCCTCGCCGCCGGTCAGGTTGGGGATCGACCCATTCATGCCGCCGCCACCCATCTGCACGGCGTGACTCGACCACGATGCAGGCAGCACAACACGAAAGTTAATGGCGCGGCCGTGCGAACTGGTGTCCGTTGGCGCCATAGCGCCGTCTATGGAGCAGTATGCTGGAGCGTTGCCGGTAGCCTCCACCCATCGCGGTGCGGCAAGTGTTACGCTTGCAACAGGCTCGCCTATCGATGCAACGGGGATAGGGGATCCGAGCTTCGCGCTCGTACAGTCTTCGGAGGAAATGGTCCGCGCCGCCGGTTGTGCGGGAGTCTGAACAGCAACAGCCGTGAGGCCGATTTCTGAAATCAGCAGTGCGGCCAACGCGGCGCCTGCTAGGAGAAAAGATCGAATAGGCCGGTTCATACCGACGTAAATACGGGGTCTGGCGATAAAGATCAATGACCGAATCCGCCAGCCTGTGTCACCGATTACGCCGCCAGGGTATTCAGGAAGACGTGGGTTTGAGGTATGCCTGCGGCGTCTTGCCCGTCCATCTGCGAAAAGCCCGGTAGAACGATCCCGGTTCAGAAAACTGAAGCAATGTGCCTATCTGATGAATCGGCACGCGCGGCAACAACTCCACGGCAAGGTCACGACGAAATCGATCAAGCTCTTCTCGATAGGAGGTTCCTCGCGCATTGAGTTCGCGTTGTAATGAGCGTCCGCTGAGCGCCAATTTCCGCGCTGTGATTTGCAGGCGAACGTCGTCTCGCCTGGTGAATCCATCGGCAAGAACCTTCCGTACGTCGCCCAGGAAATCGTCCTTCGACGACTGTTTCAGCAGCGACTGGCCGTAGTGATCGAGGATTTCACTAAGCAATGGGTCTCCACTGGGCAGCGACATATCCGCGATTTCTCTCGCCAGCGTCATACGGTTTTCGGATTCATTGAAGCGAACCGGGCACCGAAACATTGGACGACTGATCTCTTGATGATCAGGGGCAGCATGGGCAAAACAGACTTCCTTCGGATGCCAATCCATACCGGCGGCAAGGCGCAGGCGCGCAAGTACCATGGAAAAGATGAACTCCACGTAGAAGTGAGACGGACCTTCGGGTGCGTACGGACTGTGAAGCTGCAAGTGCGCTCCGGCGCGCGAGGCGGACAAATGCATTTCGAACGCTCCATTGACTAACGGAAAACTGCGAATAAATTTCTGCAACGAATCGCGCGGGGTTGCCCCCGTCAGCAGGAGATAATCCGCAATGCGATATGTGCCAAATGGAAGGACCCTGGTGACGTGCTCCGCTATCCCGGGATCGCCCGTGGCCCGCTCGGCTTCGTCCCACAATGCGAATGCCTGTTCGGCGGGCAAGCGTGCCCCCGGCAAGGAAATCGAGACCGGTGAAATTCCTGCGGCTGCCAGCAAGCGTTCGGCAGCAATTCCACGACTCCGGCAAAACTCGATCACTCCTCTGGCAGTGACATTTGCGACAGTTGGGGCTGGCATGTTCACGCGGATTATAAGAGGAAACCCGTCGCCCGTGCTATTGCGCGAGGGATCATCCTTGGAGGCATCTGCTCGTCACAATTCCGTGTGAACAGTTTCCTTCAAACCTAATGCGCACAGCCACGAGATCAGGGAGAGCGCAACAGCGTAAATAGTCACAGCCCAGGAATTGCCGAAGGTGCCATAGAGTGCGGTCGCTACTACTGGTGTGATGGCTCCGCCCAGCAGAGTTCCAAGAGTAATACTCAGTGATACGCCGCTGTATCGGTACGCTGCGGGGAACAACTCGGCAAACACGGCAGCCTGTGGTCCGATGTACATGCCCTGTACCGCCAGCATGAAACAGACAGCGGCTGCAGCAATCAGCACGGACCTCGTATCAATGAGCGGGAAAAATATGAGAGATGCGATCACAACAAGACCGCAACTCCAGCGCATCATCCGGCGCCGCCCCGTGATATCCGATCTCCTGGCAAAGAACAGAATCGAAATCGCAAAAATCACCGCTGCGGATTGCAACAAACCCAGTGTCACTGGCAGAGAGAATCCAAGATTACGTGTCGCGTAGGAAACGAAGTAAACGATGACCAGGTATCCCGTGGCGCTGATCGAAAGATAACTGCCCGCAGCCAGAAATACTGCTCGTCCCTCACTGCGCAAAACGTCAACAACAGGCATCCGTCGCGTGGAACGAGCGCGTTGGACCTCTTCAAAGATTGGGCTTTCAGCGACCCTGAGACGCACGAAGAAGCCTACGGCAACGAGTACACCGCTTGCGAGGAACGGCACCCGCCAGGCCCACGAGGCGAACTGCTCGGGACTGGCGACTGTCGATGTCATCAGAAACACCAGGTTCGAGAGAATAATTCCAGCGGGCAACCCGAGTGCGACAAAGCTTCCGAAGAGGCCCCGTTTCCCTTGTGGCGCATGCTCCACCGACATCAATACGGCGCCGCCCCATTCTCCGCCAAGCGCGAAACCCTGGAGGAACCGAAGAAAGACGAGCAGCGCGGGAGCCCATGCTCCGATACTTGCATAGGTGGGAAGCAGGCCGATGGCGAAAGTTGAAACGCCCATGAGCAGAAGACACCACACCAATGTCGACTTTCGGCCGACACGATCTCCAAAGTGCCCCATCACGATTCCACCAAGTGGTCGCGCTCCAAACCCGATAGCGAATGTCGCGAATGAAGCAAGAGTGCCTGCCAGCGCAGAGACCTGTGGGAAAAACTGCGGCGCGAATACAACAGCCGAAGCCGTGCCATAGATGAAAAAGTCGTACCACTCGATCGTCGTGCCGATTGCGCTTGCAAGCGCGACACGGCGTGCCTCTACTTTGCGATCGGTTGTTGAGCGGTCATTTGTTGAGCGGATCATAGTGGCCCGTATCCTACGACAACTTCGTGGCCAATTCCGCAGAGGTTCATTGAAGTGCTAAAGACACAAATGCCCAACTTCGCCTTGACACCCGAAAACCTCGTGGTTAGATTCGCGCCCACAGACGACTCACAACGCAGGACATGCGGAAAGCGCAAGTAATTACAGCAGTCGTCCGTAAAGGTTTCGAGAGAGCAACCGTCTCGAGCGTAAAGGAGGGGGTAAATGCGATCAAAGATGAATTTCATTGGATTGGGTGTTCTCTTCCTTGCGTCGGTTGCAGTTCAGCGAGGTGCGCAACGCGGAGGCACTGCCGTCCTTCCTGTCCCGGGAGCACCGACAGCACAGGCAGGCCAGCGTGGCGGAGCAGCAAGGGGCGGCGGGCAGGGAGCGCCAACGCAGGGTTTTCCTGCGCAACAACGTCCTCCAGGGGACGCGGGCCTCATCTCCCGCGGGAACACTCTCTATGGTATTCACTGCCGTTCGTGCCACGGCGCTGATCTTCGCGGCGGCGAGCAGGGCGGGCCAAACCTTCTGCGCTCGGAAGTGACGATGAATGATCAATCGGGCGAACTCATTCAACCGGTGATTCGCGATGGGCGACGCAATCCCGGAATGCCTTCCATGCCGCCGCTTGACCTTTCCATGGACGATATCCGTGCAATAGCCGAGTACATCCATAGCGTCCTTGCCACGGCGAGAGGTCAGGGATCACCACCTCCCGGGCCGCCTGTCGCACTCAACGTGCTCGTCGGTGACGCCGCCGCCGGCCGCGCGTATTTCGAAGCAAAGTGCGCGAGTTGTCATTCCGCAACCGGCGATCTCAAGGGAATCGGATCGCGCTTTGCAAATCCTGCACAGCTGCAAAATACCTGGGTTGCAGGAGGAGCCGGCGGGCGCGGCGGCGTCACGAGTCCGGTCACCGCGACTGTAACTTTACCCACGGGCCAGAAGGTCGACGGACGCGTGATTCGTTCTGACGACTTCATCATTACTCTCGGAATGCCAGACGGCACATCGCGTTCATTCCGTCGAGATGGAGACTCGCCGAAGGTTGAAATTCACAACCCCCGCGAAGGCCATCTCAAGCTCCTCCCTGGCTACACCGATAAAGACATTCACGACGTGACAGCATATCTGGTGACAGTGAAATGAGAACGCGAATCATGAGAATCCTTCTCCTCCTCACCCTGGCGGTTCTACCTGCCCTATTGGCCGCGCAGTCTTCTGGCGGACTTGATCCGGCCGTCCTGTTGAAACCGCTAGCAGATAACTGGGCGACATACTCGGGCGACTACACAGGAAAACGTTTCAGCTCGTTGACGCAGATCAACAGAAATACCGTCAAGAACGTCACTCTCTCCTGGGTGGCTCGCCTCAATGGAACGGCGGGCAGCCCACAGAGCATTGTCGGCGGCGTGGGTAGCGGTGAATATACAAACGTCACCGTGAAGGGCTTCGTGTTGTATTTCGACGAAACTCTATACGTCACGTCGGCCGACCAGGTGTGGGCACTGGACGCGCGTGATGGACGCCTGCTCTGGCACTACTTCTGGAGAACCCGTGGTGGCACACATACCGGGAACCGTGGTGTCGCGATGTGGCACAACTACCTGTTTTTCGAGACACCCGACGACTACCTCGTTTCGCTCGATGCCAGGACTGGCAAAGAACGGTGGCACGTTGAAATCGCGGATTTCGATCAGCAGTATTTCTCCACCATGGCTCCAGTCGTTGTTGGGGATCATCTGCTGGTCGGCACAGGGAACGATCTCGATGCTCCCGGGTTTCTGCAGTCTTACGATCCCGAGAGCGGAAAGCTGCAGTGGAAGTTCTACACCGTTCCGATGAATCCTGGTGACCCCGGCCTGGAAACGTGGCCAAGTCTTGATGCCGCCCGGCATGGTGGCGGACAGGTTTGGATACCTGGATCGTACGACCCGGAGACAAAGCTCTACATCTTCGGCACCGGGAACCCGACGCCCGGATATACGGGAGTTGGACGTAAGGGTGACAATCTGTTCACGTGCTCGGTGGTCGCTTTGCATGTCGATACAGGCAAGATGGCCTGGTATTTCCAGACCTCCGTTCATGACACGCACGACTGGGACTCTACTCAAACCCCAGTTTTGATCGATGGCATCATCAACGGACGTCAACGCAAACTCGTCTCCACAGCGGAACGAAACGGTTACTTCTACACGCTCGATCGCGTGACCGGTGAACACATCGTCACTGCAAAGTACGGATCCACTTCCAACTGGGCGAAGAGCGTCCGGCCAAACGGTGTCGTCGAACCGGACCCACTGAAGGAAGCGATTATTCCGGGATCTTTGGTGTCGCCCGTCGAGAGCGGCGTGACCAACTGGCCGCCTCCCGCATACTCGCCGGAGACCGGATTGTTCTACGTGCCAGAGCATAACGGCTTCAACATGCTGTATCTGACGGATCCTGACCCCAGGGGCTCCATGGGACTCGGAGGTAAATCCGTTTCAGGTGTCGGTTCTGCCGGTGATTTCCTGACAGCCATTGATTACAAAACAGGCCGCGTAGTGTGGAGAAAACCGATCAGCGGCGGTGGTGTCGGCGCCGGATTGCTGGCAACCGCCGGCGGGTTGCTGTTTGGCGGCGACGGCAGCGGCAACCTCATGGCACTCGATTCGCGCGACGGAAAGCCTCTATGGCATACGCGCATCGGAAACGCCTCAAATGCTCCGGAGACATACCTGCTCGATGGACGGCAGCAGCTGCTCATCGCCGTCGGCGATACGTTGTACGCGTTCACTTTGTATTGAGAGCGAGGATTTCATGAAAGTGCATAACAGCGCTGGTGTGCGCCGATGGGCAATCATTGCAGCCGCGAGTCTTGCGTTTGCCGCAGGAAGCCTGGTCAGTTTGCCCGGCTCTGCTCAACAGGCGCCAACTCGAGGAGGTCGCGGGGGCGGTGCTCAAGGCACTCCGGTCCTTGGACCCAACGGAGAGGTTTGGGGATTCGCAGATACAGCTTTCAACCCCAACTCACGATGGCGAATTCACGACGCCGACCGTCCGCAGCCGCCTTCAATTACACCAGGCGAAACAGTCAGCATTCCTGCACCATCGGACGCAACTATTCTGTTCAGCGGCAAGGATCTGTCGCAGTGGGTGAATCGCGGTGCCAATGGCGCGGAATCCGCTGCCGCGTGGCCGGTTCGCGATGGTTACTTCGAAGCGCAGGGCGGCAATCTCTCAACGCGAGAAAGTTTTGGCGATGTGCAGTTGCATCTGGAATACGCGATTCCGTCCGACGTCACGGGCTCGAGCCAGGATCGTGGAAACGGCGGCATCATTTTCATGGGCCGCTATGAAATTCAGATCCTGGACTCGTTCAACAATCGAACGTACGCCGACGGCATGATGGCCTCCGTTTACGGAGAGTGGCCGCCGCTTGTGAACGTATCGCGGAAACCGGGCGAATGGCAGTCGCTGGACATTGTCTTCGAGGCGCCACGGTTCACAGGCAAAGTGACCCCCGGTTACTTCACGGTCTTTTGGAACGGCGCCGTCGTGCACAACCGTGCGGAGTTGTATGGCACCACAACGCCCACGATGTCACCACACGTTTATGCTGCACACGACCCCGAGCTGCCGCTTCAACTGCAGGGGCGCGCGCGGGTTCGCTATCGCAATGTCTGGATTCGACGCCTCAAGCCTTACGATCAGGGCGCAAAGGTGAACTAGTGTAGAGCCCGCCGGTCTTGACAGTGAGCTCCGCTTGCCCGCGCGTCGGATGCGCCATCACGCTTCCCATTGGATGACCGTGTACGATCGCGCCGGCACTTCAAAACGCGTGCGACCGTTGGCCGTGGACGGTTTGTCGAACGCCTGAGGTTTTACGCGCTCCGCGTTGAAGCCGTTCACCGCCTTTAGGTCGCTCCCAGTCAAGACCTGGGAATCCGACACACGGCCTGCAGGCTTGTCCTCCCAGACGACTTCAATTTCACGTGCCCTGGATAAGTCACGGTTCAGAACGAACAGCGCGGTTCTGCCATTCTGTGGATTGACGGTTGCGGTGGCATCGATATAGCCGACCCCATCCATTCCCGCGACGTCATAAGTTGGCGACTCGATGAGTACATTCAGCACACGACCGTGCGCGTACTGCAGCGCCCAACTGTAGGGGTAAAAAATCGTCTGCCGGAACAGTCCGTTCGCGTTAGTCATCATGGGCGCGATGACATTTACCAACTGCGCCAGGCAGGCGATCTTGACTCGATCGGCATTGCGCATCAATGTGATCAGCAAGCCGCCGACAAGGAGTGCATCCTCCAGATTGTAGATTTCTTCAAGCAAGTGCGGCGCTTCCTGGCGGTGACCATCGACGGCATCGCCACTCCGCTGGCGATACCACACGTTCCACTCGTCAAATGAAAGCCACAGTTTCTTCGCCGAACGTTTTTGGCCGCGCACAAGATCGCAGACGGCGAGCGTTTCGCCGATCTGGCGATCCATGGCGAGATTCATTGCCACAAACTTGCGACTGTCGTTGCCGGTTTCCTGAGGCGTGTTCTCAAAATAGCGGTGCAGTGAAAGCCCGTCGACGTAGTCGTAGCACACCTCCAGGACTTCGCGATCCCATTGAAGGTATGTCGACATGTTAGGGCCGCTGGATCCGCAGGCAATCAGCGAAAGCGACCGGTCGACATACCGCATCTGCCGTGCGGCATCCATTGCTTTCATGCCGTATTGAGCCGCCGTCAATTGACCGATCTGCCAGCGTCCATCCATCTCATTGCCGAGACACCAATGTTTCACATCGTAGGGCTCAGCGTAGCCGTGCCTGCGACGCAGGTCACTCCATCGTGTTCCTTTATCGACATTGCAATACTCCACCAGATTCGCCGCATCTTCCGGAGTTCCCGTGCCAAGGTTCAGGCCCATCAGAGGCAACGTCCCGACGGCCTTACACCATGCCATGTACTCATTCGTGCCGAATTGGTTCGTGTTAATTGCGTTCCATGCTTTGTCGAGCACACGCGGGCGGTCCTGCTTCGGTCCGACGCCGTCCATCCAGTTGTATCCGGACACGAAATTCCCGCCCGGATATCGAATGATGGGGACGCCGAGTTTGCGGATCTCGTCCATGACGTCGCGGCGAAAACCGTTCGTATCCGCGAGGCTCGACCCGGGATCGTAGATGCCTTCGTAAATCGCACGCCCAAGATGCTCCAGAAACGAGCCGAAAAGATTCTGGTCGAGCGGTGCAATCGTTCGACGTGAGTTCAGATAGAGGCGGGCTGTCTGATCTGTTGTTCCTGCAACTTGGGCAGACAGAAAGCGGCCTGCAAGCGAACTCGCGGGCCAAAGCAAACCCATGGTGGCGGTCTGTTGCAAGAAACGGCGTCGCGAGGGCATCGTGTTTCCTCCGGGCGTGCACTATACTCCACATCCAACAAAGGGGGCACCGCAATGGAACGTCGAGACTTCATAGCTGCGATCGCTGCCGCCCTTGCTGCACCTGCATCGGAGTTCCTTGCGCAGTCAGACACTCCCTCACTCAAGGATGCCTGTAAAGGAATCTTCCTGATCGGAACAGCCCTGGATTTTCGCAGCGCGAACGAGTTCAACACGACGGAACTGGAACTGATCAAGTCGCAATTCAACGCAATTACTCCTGAGAACTCGATGAAACCTGGGCCCGTACACCCTCAGGAGGATTCGTGGAACTGGACACAACCGGATGCGCTGGTAGAGTTCTGCCAGGCAAACAACATAAAGACCTTCGGACACTGCCTGGTGTGGCACTCGCAGACGAACCCGTGGTTTTTTCAAGATGCCGACCGGGACCGGGCTCTGTCGCGACTTCGAAATCACATCCACACGCTGGTGGGGCGATACAAAGGCAAGGTCTCAGGATGGGACGTCGTGAATGAGGCCATTAACGATGGCGCGACCGCGCCGGACACCGAAAACCTGCGCGACTCGCGCTGGCACCAGATCGTGGGGCGCGACTACCTCACCCAGGCGTTCAAGTTTGCCCGCGAAGCCGATCCTTCCGTGCCACTGCACTACAACGACTACAGCATTGAGAGTGGTACAAAGCACCAGAGTTCCCTGCTGTTGCTCAAGCGTCTGCTCTCAGAGGGCGCTCCCATCACGACTGTCGGCATCCAGGGGCATTGGAGCATGACAAACCTCAACACTCAGAAACTCGAGGATATTGATCAAGCGATCACAAATTACAAAGCGCTCAAGCTCAAAGTCGCGATTTCGGAACTCGATCTCACGATGACGGGCGCAGGCGGCGGTCAGCTCGGCCGCGGCCAGCGTGGTAACGCGACTCCACCGTCGTCTGAAGCGCTGGCAGGACAGGCAGACGCGTATGCCAGACTGTTTGCGCTGTTTGTCAGACATCGCGATGCCATAGATCGGATTACTTTCTGGGGACTCCACGATGCTCGCTCGTGGCGAAGAGGACAAAATCCGCTCGTGTTCGACGCGTCAAGTCAGCCTAAACCGGCATTGCACGCCATCATTAGTGCTGTTGCGAAAGGCTGAGAGCCAGAGAGAACTTTTGATGACAACTTCCTGCAAAACCGCGGTCTGCTTCGCGTTCACCTGTGCGCGGAGGAAACAGACATCAGGCTGTATCTGCGTGGAGGTCCGCTAAGCTATGAAAATCCTCGTCGCCGTTCTCGTGCTTTTCTTTCAGTCCCAGGTTTTTCCGCCGCCCTTCCCGCGGGACGGTGCGACGAAGATCTTTGAAAACGGCCGCGTCATCGTCTGGGATGTCGCGTGGTTGAAACAGGCATATCCTGTACATCGTCACGTCTACGATTACGCCGGCGTTTATTACACCAGCGGGGATCGCGTTGTCGTATCGGATCAGGGGAGGCGCTCACCCACCACTTCCGTTGCCTGGGACACTTTCTTTTTTCGCCGCGGTGTGACGCACAGCGAGGAAGGAGCCAGCGAGACGCCGCTGCGGGCAGTGTTTCTTGAATTCAAGGAGGACCAACCGCTCGGGAAATTGGAGGCCAACACGGCCGCCCCTGCATTTGGCGCTGCCGCCGGTACACAGATCCGCGACAGTGAACGCGTGATGATATGGGAACTCAGACCTGGTCCGTCGCCATTAGCGCACGTTCACACGAGAGACGCTGTTATTGTCGCGTTCGCGAATTCGAAACCACGCGTGACATTCGTTTCTCGGGGGACGATTCACGGCGATGATCAGACGGCCGGCGCAGATCGATCCGTTGTCTTTGAACTAAAATAGAAATTCCCGCAGTTGTCGCCGCTTGACGTGCTCGGTCGAGGCGAACCCCCTTATCGTTGTCACCCTGACCGGGCCCCGAAATTGAAGATATTAGGCACAGGCCCTATCGATTCGCAGGCGAACGATTTTCGTAGGATCGATCATCACCCTACCATGTATAATCCCGGCACTTGCATCACCAATATAAGGAGCAGCGGATGACTTCACCTTCAGCAAAGAAATTGGCGTTAGTTGTTGCGTTGGCATCAGGTCTCCTGTTTGCCTCCGCGCAACTTCAATTCGGACAACAGTCCGCGCAGCAAGCTGGACAAGGCGCGGCGGCAGCACCAGGCGGACGTGGCGGACGCGGACCCGATCCCCGCATTCAGCAGCGCACTTACACGTTCAAGGACACCAACGAAGAGATGCCTTACGCGGTGTTCGTCTCTTCCAAAGTTTCTAAAGACAAAAAGGCTCCGCTGATCGTCGCCCTTCACGGATTGGGCGGCAATCAAAACACAATGCTGGGCGCAGGTGCGCTGCAACTGGCGGAAGAGGGCGGCTACATCATGCTCGGCGTGATGGGATACAACTCGTCTGGATGGTACGGAGCTCCTGCGGGAATGGCAGCGGGAACAGGTGGTGCCGCTGGTGGCGTCAATGGATTGGGTGGAGGACGAGGTGGTGCTGGTGGAGGACGAGGCGCTGGACCGGGTGCTGGGCCTGGCGCTGGCGCAGGACGAGGCGCCGGCGGACCCGGTGGTGGTGGCCGAGGAGCGGCCCCAACAACCTTGGGCACACCGAACGAGGTCAGTCAGAGAAGTGAAAAGGAGACGATGACCGTCTTTGAGATGATCAAGAAGGAATTCAACGTCGACGAGAACAGAACCTACCTGATGGGTCATTCGATGGGCGGAGCCGGAACGATCTATCTTGGCGTGAAATACGCTTCGATCTGGGCTGCAATCGGGGCTGAAGCTCCGGCAACTGCGCCCGCGGGCATTAACCCCACCAATTACCCCCTCACACCCGCAAAGAACGTTCCGATGATCATCGTCCAGGGCGATATGGATGAATTGGTGCCGGTCACCGGCACACGTCTGTGGATCGATCAGATGAAGGAGCTGAACATGACGTATCAGTACGTCGAAGTTCCGGGCGGCACTCACGGCAGCGTGCTCACCACCGGTGCTCCGGATATCTTTGCGTTCTTCGCCAAACACACCAAAGCTACGCGCTAAATTCGCTGAAGATCCGTCGTGAGCCGCGGTGCGGCGACTCACGACGGATGACTGCACAAACACACTTCAATCAAATCAACATCCCTGTCGTCCCGTGGTGTTAGCCAGACGAAGCACGAAAGCAACCCCTAACGGAACACGCTCGCCACTACTCTCCGAAGTCTTTGAGAAAGTCCGGGCCCCGCGTGTATATATCGAGCACGCCGTGGTCGAGAGTCTGTGGTGGGGCTGCGGTGCCGATTCAGTTAAGGAGAACGACTATGAAAAGACCGATGGGCATGGTTCTCCAGGTCTTTTGTTTGATCGTTGGTATCTGGCCTGTTGTCGCCCGCGCCCAGTCTGAGAGCGCGGGTGTCACCCAGTATTTCAACAATTGTGCGTCGTGCCACGAAAACACGGATATCGCGCAGCAGGCTCCGCGAACCGCCGTCTTGAAGCAGATGACGTCCGAGCATGTGCTCGACGTTCTCACAAACGGCTCGATGCGCAGCAACGCCGCCGCGCTGAGCGATACCGACAAGCGGCTGATCGCCGAGTGGGTCGGTGGGCGGAAGATCGACAACGAGTCGGTAGGCGCGGCCGAAAAAATGACGAATATCTGTTCCAGTCATCAGCCGGTGCGCGAATCCACCGCGTCTGCATGGAACGGCTGGGGCAGCGATCTTCGCAATACACGATCGCAGACCGCAACTGCGGCAGGATTGACGCCTGCGCAGGTGTCACGGCTGCAATTGAAGTGGGCATTCGGATTCCCCGGCGCTACGGCGGTCTACGCCCAAACGATATATGACGGGCGCCTTTATGCGAGTTCCAATGCCGGTTACGTGTACTCTCTCGACGCCAGCTCCGGTTGCGTGCACTGGGCCTTCCGCGCACAGGCCGCAGTAAGAAGCAGTTTCACAATCGGCAGGCTCAGCCAGAGAAACGCGCGACTCGCCGTCTTTTTCGGCGACGTCCGCGGCACCGCATACGCGCTCGATGCCTCTACAGGCGCGGTGATCTGGAAAACACTGACGGATCCGCATCCACTCGCACGCATAACGGGCACGCCGGCGCTGAACGAAGGACGATTGTATGTCCCCGTCACGTCGCTCGAAGAACCGGAAGCCGGCCAGTCGAATTACTCCTGCTGCACGTTCCGAGGATTTGTCACTGCACTCGATGCCAGCACAGGAAGGGAAGTCTGGAAGACTTACACGGTTTCCGAAACCCCGAAGGTCGTCGGCAAGAACTCGTTGGGCAAGGATATGCTCGCCCCGGCCGGGGCCGGTGTGTGGGTAACGCCAACGCTGGATGTGAAACGGCGCGCGCTTTACGTCGCAACCGGCAATGCATTCTCCGGCACCCCGTCCACTTCGAATGCGGTGATGGCTCTCAACATGGACACGGGCAAGGTGCTTTGGACGATGCAAGCACTGGCGCTCGACGTCTGGCACAACGGTTGCGTTCAAAATGTTCCGGGCCGTGGCGGCGGAAGAGGACGCGGCGGGACACCCCAGGGCCCGCCGGCCGCCGCAGGGCGTGGAGGAGGCGGCGGGCGCGGCAATGCGTATCCACCGGAGAACTGCCCGCCGCAGGACATTCTTGGGCCCGATTGGGACTTCGGTGCTCCGCCCGCGCTTGCGCGAATGTCGGACGGGCGCGAAATCCTCATCGCACCGCAGAAGCAAGGACTCATCTGGGCAATCAACCCTGACACGGGACAGGTGATCTGGAAGCAGGATGTCGCGCGAGAGATCGACGGGGGCAGAGGAGAGACTCTCTTCGGCGGAGCGGTGGATGCGGAGCGGGCATACTTCGGTTTGACCAGCAGCGGCCACGTTGCCCTCGATCTGAAGACAGGAGAGGAATTGTGGTGGATGCCGGCTGCGGCGCCCGCTGGACGGCAAAATCAGCGCGGGATCGTGGGCGCGATCACACTGATTCCCGGCGCCCTGTTGTCCGGCGCCCGTGACGGTATGGTCCGCGCAGTATCGTCGCGAACCGGGCAATTGCTGTGGGAATTCGATACGGCGCGGGAGTTCACGACCGTGAATGGAATCGCTGCCAGAGGCGGTTCGGCAGCTTCAGGCGGTCCGATTGTCGCAAACGGCATGATGTTTATTGGATCCGGCTATCCCGGTTTTCAGGGCGGCCAGCCCGGCAACGTGCTCCTCGCCTTTGCGCCGGCCGTCCGGCTCGATGTGTTTGCGGATGAAAGGCGGAAGAAAGCGCAGGAGACGAAGTAATTGGCCGGTGCGGAAATTCACCCAATGGTCTTTAACTTTTCAAATCGCTGTTCCACGACGTCGAACGTTTCATCTTTCTTTGGGAATGCAAAGCGCACCAGACCGCGACCGAGGCCGGGATCCGAAGCGTAAAAACTGGAGCCTGGCACCGTCGCAACACCCACTTCGTCGATCAACCAATAAGCGAAGGCCATATCGTCGTTACCACGGCCCAGATGCCGGAAGTCTGCCATCACATAGTAGGCGCCTTCGGGAACGGCATACTTGAAGCCGTGCTTGTCGAGGATGCCCAGCATGCGGGAACGGCGAGAGGCATAAAAGGTTTGGACCCACTCGTAGTACGAATCCGGCAAACCAATAACAGCAGCCATTGCCTCCTGCAGCGGCGTGGGGGCGCACACG
>Ga0157375_10001974_pt1 | contig 17691 bp, 15 predicted proteins | sample M35metaG_FD_115311 | JGI IMG/M metagenome (GOLD analysis project Ga0157375, IMG submission 115311) | Miscanthus rhizosphere microbial communities from Kellogg Biological Station, Michigan, USA - M3-5 metaG | ecosystem: Host-associated > Plants > Roots > Rhizosphere > Soil | place: USA: Michigan... | reverse complement strand
TACATCGAGAATCTCTTCCACAACGAGATCACCGGCGGCTGCGGCGCGGGCATCTATTGTCCTTCTGCCTTCGTGACGCGCGCGCAGATGTCGGTCTTCCTGCTGAAGTCGCTTCCCGGCGCCGATTACGTGCCGACGCCATGCACGCACGTCTTCGCGGACGTCGACTGTCCCGGGCCGTTCGCCGATTGGATCGAGGCCGCCTATCTCGAGGGGATCGTGCCCGGCTGTCAGGCCGAGCCGCTCTCATTCTGCCCGGACGTTCCGGTCACGCGCGCCTGGATGGCCCGGCTCCTCGTCCGGACCTTCGCGTTCAACTGACCGAAAATCGCCGGTCCCCCGCGGCTAGAGCTTCACCAGGCACCACTCCTCGCTCCAGGGCAGCCGCGACATCTGGAGCGAGGCCTTGTCGCCCGCCTGCACGACGAATCCGTCGGAGAAGTTGACGCCGAAGCCGTTCGCCGGATCGTAGAGTCCCGGCTCGACCGAGAAGATCATCCCGGGCTCGAGCATCGTGTAGTCGCCGAGCGCGAGATACGGAGGCTGGTGGCCTTCCATGCCCATGCCGTGCGCCGGTCGGTGGTAGATGTAGTTCTGCATCCCTTCCTTCACCTGGTGCCCGTGGACCTGGTACGCCACCGTCGAACACGCGACGCCGGCGCGCGAGAGATCCTTTTGCATCAGGCAGCAGTCGCGCGCCACCGTCCACACCTTCTTCTGGTGATCGGTCCAGGGCGCGAGCAGGTACGCGCGATAGAGCTCGCCTCCGCAGCCCGCGATCGCCACGCCGCCCGCGATCTGGAGCGCCTGGCCCTTCTGGATCCTGTTGTAGTGCATCTGATTCGGATGCGGGTACGCCGTGCCGACTCCACAGCGGACGCCGACGCCGAGATCGATCCCGACCGCGGTGTGCGGACGGCCGTCGCGCTTGATCCCGGCCATGAGCCGGCCCATGCCGAATTCCTGGGCCGTCATGGCGAGCTCGTAGTCGGTGAGATCCGTGCCCTTCGCGAGCAGCAGATCCCGCGCGAAGGCGTGCGTCTCGTCGAAGACGCGGTAAGCCCGCCGCCAGAGGGCGAGCTCCTCGGGCGACTTGACCATTCGGAGCTTTTCGCAGTGCTCGGCAATCGAATCGAATTTCGTTTCCTTGAGGAAGACCGTCCCCGCCTTCGAGAGCTGACGCGCGGAGAGGTCCTTGTCCGTCGCGATGCGCTTTCCGTCGTAGCCCCGCTTCTTCAGGCCCTTGAGGACCCATTCGAAGAGGTCCACCTTCTCGCCCTGCTGGACCTTGCCCTCATTCGGAAACGCGCCGTCGGCGTGCTGGAAGTCGAAGTAGTAGTCGGATTCCGTGGCCCACCAGCTCTTCACGAGGTCGCGGTCGAGACCGGGGTTGAACCAGATCGTCGCGAGCCGGTCGGCGGGCAGAAAGACCGAGAACGGCCGCTCCGTCGTCGTGAAGAAGAGGCCCGTGAAATAGATCATGTTCATCGGATCCGACAGCCACACGCCGGCGAATCCGTTCTCGACGAGGTGCGCCTGGAGCGCCTTCGCGCGGGCCTGGTGCCACTCGAGAGGGAGACGGTCGTAGCTCGCCGGGGCGAGGCCGTCGTCGTCCTTCAGGAACAGGGCCGCGGACTTCGAGCCGTCGATTCCGGCCGGGATCTGGGCGTCCGCGCGGGAAGCCAGCGCGCCCCCGACGAGGGCTCCGCCGGAGACGAGCAGGGAGCGTCGGTCGAGTGTCATCATGTCCTCCGCGAAAAGCGGTGCGATGCTATCCCTTGTGAGCCGTTCATGAAGATCGTTCTCGGGCTCGCCGGCCTCGTCCTCGCGATTTTTCTGATCGACCGGATTCTCCTCTGGATGGAGTGGAAGGGCTGGATCGATTACCGCCGGACCTATCCCGGCCGGATGAACGTGGGCCAGGTCGGCCCGGCGTTTCTCGCGATCCAGGGATTGCTGGAGCCGGAGAAGCGCCACGCGGCCGAGGAGCAGACGGCGCTGCGCACGGAAAGGGACGCGGAAGGCGCCCCTCCACCACTCGAGAAGCCTTGAAGAACCTCGTCGTCTACCTCGCGATCCTGCTCGCTTTCGGCGCCGGGATCTTCGCCATCCTCGAACGGGGCAGCCACCTCGAAACGGCTCGCTCGGCCGCCGCCGCAGAGACCGCGACGCCGGAGACGCCCCAGACGCCGGCCGCCGCCGGGCACGCCCGGTCCCCGCTGCCGATCCTGCTTTTGCAGCTCATCACGATCGTCCTGACGGCGCGCGCCCTGGGCGCGCTCTTCCGCCGGATCGGCCAGCCTCCCGTCATCGGAGAGATCGTCGCCGGGATCATCCTCGGTCCGTCGCTTCTGGGCGCGGTCGCTCCGGATGTCTTCGCGTTCCTCTTCCCGCCGGCTTCGGTGGGCCTGCTCAAGCTCTTCGCGGAGATCGGCGTCCTGCTCTTTCTCTTCGCGGTGGGCCTGGAGCTCGACGTCGAGCGGCTCCGGCACCAGGCGCGGACGGCGGTGGTGGTCAGCCACGCTTCGATCGTCGTGCCGTACTTCCTGGGCGTCGGCCTGGCGCTCTTTCTCTATGCGGAGTTCGCGCCGGCGGGCACGGGCTTTCTTCCGTTCGCGCTCTTCATGGGCATCGCGATGAGCATCACCGCGTTCCCGGTGCTCGTCCGGATCCTGAAGGAGCGAGGCCTCGCCGGCACGCATCTGGGACAGATCGCGGTGACGGCGGCGGCCGTGGACGACGTCACGGCCTGGAGCCTTCTCGCGATGGTCGTGGCGATCTCCGCGTCGAGCGGTCTCTGGGCGGCGACGGCCACGATCGTCCTGACCCTTGTCTTCATTGCGGTCATGCTCTTCGCCGTCGGACCCGTTTTCCGCCGGGTCTTCGCGGCGCACGCCGAGAAGGAGGAGCCCGGCAAGACGGTCATCGCCGCCGTCCTCGTCGTCCTGCTGGCTTCGGCGTTGACGACGGAGCTCATCGGGATTCATGCTCTCTTCGGAGCGTTTCTGGCCGGCGTGATCATGCCGCGGCAGCAGGGCTTCCGCTCCTACCTCACGGCGCGGATCGAAGAGTTCTCATCGGTCTTCCTGCTCCCGCTCTTCTTCGCGTTCACGGGACTGCGGACCAAGATCGGGCTGCTGAACGACGCGCGGAGCTGGCTCATCTGCGGCCTGATCATCGTCGTGGCCACGGCCGGGAAGCTCGGTGGAAGCATGCTCGCCGCGCGCCTGACCGGAACGGCCTGGGCCGACGCCTTCGCCCTCGGGGCGCTCATGAACTCGCGCGGGTTGATGGAGCTGATCGCGCTGAACGTCGGCTACGAGCTCGGGATCCTGACGCCGCGCATCTTCGCCATGATGGTGCTGATGGCGCTCGTCACGACGTTCGCGACCGGGCCGCTTCTGTCGCTGGCGGACCGTCTCCGCCGCGTCGAGCGAACGGATCGCCACCGCCAGAGTGTCGTGATGCAGGGCGATCCGGAGTCGTAGGGCGTCGACGCCACTCCTCTCGAATCCCACACTCGTCTCACGCGAAGCGCGGCGCGCTTCGCCGGATCCTCGTGCATGTCACCGCGGCCCGGTTCGGACGCGAGGGAATTAACAGCCCCTTAAGTCGGGCGGCGAAAAAGCCCGATGGCTCTAGTGTCCACGCGACCCCGGCGCTACTTGGCTCCGGTCACCGCAGGAGGCGGTTGTTATGTCCGCACGGTCCCGTCCAATCACCGCTCTCGTTCTGTTCGCCGCGGCTTTCGTATCGATCACTCTCCTCACCTCGGCGTCCCGCGCACGCGCGCAGGACGCGCCGCAGGCCGTCGACGCGATCGGCGACCGCGGAGACATCAGGAATCTGCCGGCCCCGTTGAAAAACCGCATCGTCGCGCTCAACGGGCGGCCCACCACGTTTGCACCGATGCGGGTGTTCGCGGAGGCAGACACTCCGAGTCAGCTCTTCGGCTACTACCTGATCGACACGCTCAACTTCCAGAAGAACGTCTTCACGGCCATCACTCCCTTGAACAGCGGGATGGCGCCGACGGCCGCCAACTGCGCCAACCACGAACTTCCGACGATCGGATCCGTCCGGCTTGCGCTGGAGCCGAAGCCGGGCTTGCCGACCGACCCGGACGATCCCGAGGCATTCATCGACATCTTCACGGACATCTCGGGACTTTTCGTCATCAACAACGAATCGGGGTGGTACGAGGGATGGATGATTCACGATCTCGTCGTGCCCGATGTCCGACCGCCGAGGTCGGACGGCCACGCGGCGTTCGGCAGGATGACCCAGGCGGATGCGGACGCGATCGCCGCCCTCGGCAATCACCACGACACGCCGGGTCACCGGTTCACGATCGACGGCAACAGCCCTCGGCCGCCGAGCGCCAACGACCACTTCCCGGACAGTCAGTCGAACCTGGTTCCGATTCAGCTCAGCATGGGGGCCTACAACTGCATCCAGCAGTCCGACTGCCATTCCTACTGGGAGTTCAACGAGTACACCAACTGGGTCTTTCCGCTCTACGAGCAGCGGTTCACCGGCGGGATGGGCTCAACTTTTTCGCAGGGCAAGGTGGCTTTTCTGACGTCGGTCGTGCCGGGCTCGGGCCCGAACGGCACCGGCCCGACTGGCCCGGGACCGACGGGTGGCAACGACCCGGTCGCCTACGGCGACAGCCCCAACAACCCGCGGGACCCGGATCGCGGGAAGACCAGCGAGCTGACGGACGAGGCCTGTCCTCAGCCGCCCGATGAGGAACACGCCGAGAAGCGGCTGCGATTCATCCCGAGCGCGCTCGCCAACGAGATCCTTCTCGACGTCTATGTGCGGGTCAAGTCCTTCGAACCCAGCCAGCCCTCCATCGTCGAGCGACTCCTCGACGCCTATGCCGCGGAGGTGGCGAAGGTCGATGAGAACGGCGACGGCGTCCTCTCGTTCGAGGAAGCCGACGTCGAAGGGACGTCGGACGGGCAGTCCAACGAGCGGCTCTACCTCGGGGCGACGAAGTTCAACCGATTCGCCGTGACCCGGGAGCTCAACGACGGCCTGCTCGCTCCGCGATTCTCCCCAAGCCAGCGCGCCTGGGTGCTGAGCGGCAATTTCGTCCACGTCAGTCCTGCCGTCGCCGCCTCGATTCCGCGCGACGGCGACGACCGGTAGGCATGGCTCGGGGCGGCGCCCGCCGGGGCGCCGCCCCGCTTCATTTCACGGCGACCGCGAGGGTGTCGTGGTGGAGGGAGATCAGCGTCCGCAGGTAAGGCCCGATCGCCTTCACACCCTCGAATCCGGCGGCCTTCGCCGCCTCCTCCTGCTTCGCCTCGGGCACGTCGGCGCTCGCGGCGTAATGCTTCAGGTCGCGGTAGGCCCCGATCGTGAAGATGTCCCACGCGGCTCCGGCGTCGCGCACGAAGATCGCGTTCCGGGGCTGGTCGAGGGCCTTGAGGTAAGCGTTCTCCATCTCCCGCTGCCGGTAGAGACCGGCGATCTGGCCGGGAAGCGCCTGGAACATCTCGACATGGAAGAACCCGGCGCTCTCGAACTGCCCCCGGAGCGCTTCGAGGGGCGGTCCGTACACGAAGACGTCTTCGGTCCAGGCGACGTCGGACTCGAGCCGCGACAGCTCCGCCTTCGCCGACACCCGGGCCCGGTCGCGGCGCGCCACCCGCTCGGGCGCGTAATACGCGCTCCAGCCGCCCATCGGAAAGACGAGCAGGAGGTCCCAGCGGTCGCCCTGGCTGTGCCGCATCGCGATGGGTGGCTCGTCGCCACCCTCCTTCGAGCCCGGCCATCCGGCCTTGAGGAGCTCGACGACCTCGAGGAGCTTGCCGGGCGCCGCCTGGATGAGGGTGGTCCGGTACAGGTACGACACGTCGGGTCCGGCCGGGGGCACGGCCGCCGCGAGGCCGGAGGCGAGCAGGAGGCAGGTGATCATGGATCCTCCAAAACGGCGGGACGGACTGTACCGCAGGGTCCGCGGTGCCCCGCCGGAATGCGAAAAAACCCGCGCCTGTGCTACCATTTTTCGAATTACATTCATGAAATTCAGCAGTGTGGTGGCCAGGAGCTTCTCCACGGCCGAGACCGCTCGATTGACTGGCCTCACGGCCAGGCAGCTCGACCACTGGGATCGAAAAGGCTTCGTCCGCCCCTCGGCCGGGAAGGCGTCCGGCTACGGCTCCGCGCGGCGCTACTCGTTCGCCGACGTCGTGCGCCTCCGCGTCGCGGCGAGGCTGCGCGCCGGAGGCGTCGGCCTTGCGCGGATCCGCCGGTGCGCCGACGCCCTGGCGAAGCTGGACCCGTCGGCCGATCTCGGAAAGGCGCGCCTGCTGGTCGTCGGATCGAGCGTGCTGTGGGCCCGGTCGGATCGCGAGGTCGTGGATCTGCTCAAGGAAGGCCAGCTCGTTCTGGTCTGTTCGCTCGGCGACGCGGTGGCGGAGGCGGCGGGCGCCGTCTCTCGTCTCACGCGCGAGGCCGGGCGAAATGATGCTGGCGTATCGGCGCGGGCAACCCGTTCCCGTCGCTTTGGAAAGTCGGGAGAGCGGCCATGATGTTCACACCGGGCACGACGGGAATCGGATGCGGCTGGCTTCGCACGATCTGAGCCACCACATCCACGGGCTCGCGCGCCTGGGACGCCAGCGCGACTTTTCGCTTCCCCGGTTCGCGAAAGCCCTCTCCGCCATTGCGCGCAACGGGGACCGTGGGGACGTTCTCCGCCAGCTGCTCGTGGAATGGACGGGGCTTCCCTTCGAGGCCGCGGAGGCCCTCGAGCGATGGAGCGAGATCGAGCGGATGCTGCCGTCGTTGCGCGAGAAGCTCGGGGCGCCGCTCGGCCTCCAGACCGTGCTCCTCCACCATCTCCACAGCAAGAAGGGCCTCCTCAAGGAGCCGCGTCTCGTCTCGGAGGCGGATCTGGCGGTCCTCCGCGTCAACGCGATCACCGATCCGTTGACCGGCCTCTACAACCGGCGGTTCCTGATCGATCACCTCGGCCGCGAGATCTCGCGCGCCGAGCGCTCGGGCGGAATCCTCGCCGTGGGCATGATGGACCTGAAGGGATTCAAGTCGATCAACGACCGCATGGGGCATCCCGTGGGCGACAGCGTCCTCGTGCGCACGGCGCGCATCGTGCGCGAATCGCTGCGGGCGGTCGACGCCGGTTGCCGCTGGGGCGGCGACGAGTTCGTGCTCGTGCTGCCGAACACCGACATGATCTCGGCGCTCGCCGTCCTCGAGCGCGTCCGGGAGCTGGTCGGCGCCATGCCGCTCGGCGGCCGCCTGGGCGCCGCCGCGCTCGATCTCCACTACGGCGTCGCGTCGTATCCGAACGACGGCAAGAGCACCGATTTTCTGCTCAAGGTCGCGGATCTGCGGCTCTACCAGTGCCGCTCGCAGTCGGCGTACCCAGGCCAGGGAAGCGAGCGGCGTCTTCACCCCCGGTTCGCTCCGGAAGAAATGAGCCTGCGCATGGAGTGGAACGGCCGCCAGAGAACCGGCCGCGCCGTGACCGCGTCCGTCGTCGACGTGAGCTACCGGGGCCTCGCGTTCCACGCGAAGAAGAGCGAAAAGTGGCCCACGCGGTGGAAGGCGGAGATCTTCCAGAAGAACGATCCCGAGCGTCATCCGATCCGCCTCCGCGCTCTGAACATCGCACCCCTTCCCGGAGGCGGAGTCCGCGTCGGCTGTGCCTATGTCTGATCGGCGCCGGGCCTTCTTCGCCCACCGCGCCGCCGCTTCCGGTCTCTTCACCCTGTTCACTCTGATCGCGATCGTCCTGCGCCTCGGCGACGCCCGGCCGCTCGCGCTCGCTCTCGGCGGAGCCCTCGGCTCTCTTTTCCTGCTGACTCGCGAGAGCGTCCGGGACGCGCTCGGCGACTTCGCGGCGCCGCTGGGGATGGTCGCGGACCTCGGCCTGCTCTTCTGCGCGATGTCGCTGACGGGCGGCGCCCTCTCGCCGTACGCGCTGCTGCTGCCCGCGGGCGTCGCGCTGTCCTGGCACTGCGAGGGTAAGGCCGCCGCACGGTTCTTTGCGGTTGCGGCCCTGATGGGTGTTGCCGCCCTCGCGACGCTGGGCCAGGTCCCGACCGGATCTGCCGCCTCGCTCTTCGCGCTTGCTGGCGTGGCCCTCGCCGCTCCGGCTCTCCTCGTGACGCTCGAGATCGCGGCCGGCGCTTCTCCCTCGTACGTCGAGGCGCCCGAAACGAAAAAGCGCATCCCCGCGACGGCCGCGTCCGAGGCCGCCGCATCTCCGCCGCCAGCTGCCCCCGAGCGCGATCCCGAAGCCGAGGTGCTCCACGACCTGCGCTCTCCTCTCTCCGTCATCCGGGTCTACACCGATCTCATTCAGGAGGCGGCGAGGCGAGGCGAGCTTCCCAACCGCGAGTACCTCGACAACCTCGAGCGGGAGATCGAACTTGCGGAGCGCCTCGTCGGAACGCCGCTCGCCTCGCCGGAGCCCTCTCCGGGGCCGGTGGAGCTTCCCGCGCCCCAGAACGCCGACCTGGTCGAGATCCTGGGCTCTCTCGCGACGGCCTATCGTCTCGCCCACGGCGGGCGCATCCGAATCGAGTTCATCGCCGAGCGCCCGCAGCTTCCCGTCGCGGCGGATCCGGTCGCGCTCCAGCGCGCGTTCCGCAACGTCCTCGACAACGCGATCAAGTACACGCCGGACGCGGGCGAGGTGCGCATCCGCGCCGGCGCCGCGGGCTCGCAGGCCTTCGTGGTCGTCAAGGACACCGGCATGGGCATGAGCCCCGAGGAGAGCGCGCGCGCGTTCGACTACGCTTTTCGCGGCAGGGGCGCCGTGGCGTCGGGCCGGCGCGGCAAGGGGCTGGGCCTGGCCGTCACCAAGGAGATCCTGGAGGCGAACGGCGGCAAGATCAGCCTCTCGAGTGAAGCCGGCTACGGATCCGAGGTGACGATCCTCCTGCCGTTCCAGCGAGGCGCCCGATGAAGCGAATCGTCATCGTCGACGACGACCGCGAGATCTCGACGGCGGTCCGCGATCTCCTCGTGCCCGAAGGCTTCGCCGTCGACACGCCCGCGGAGCCCCGCACGGCCCTCGTCGAGACGATCCGCGAGGTGCCGGATCTCGTGATCCTCGACGTGAACATGCCCGGCATGACGGGCTGGGAGTTCTGCGCGATCCTCCGCCGCCAGTCGTCGACGCGCGAAGTCCCGGTGCTGTTTCTGACCGGCCGCTCCGAGGTCAAGGATCGCATCACGGCCATGCAGCTCGGCGGCTCGGACTTTCTCGCGAAGCCCTTCGGCGCCGAAGAGCTCCGCCGGAAAGTACGGTCGCTCCTCGAGGAATCTCACACCATGGAGGAAGGATGAGGGCCAAACGCCGTACCGACGTCATCGAGGTGCCGTTTCCGCCTGTGGAAGCCGAAGCCGAGGCGCCCTCGCCCCCGGAGTCGCTGGAAGAGCTCAACCTCCGCCGCGAGCGCATCGTCTACGACGGCATCACGAACCTTCCGATCCATCCCTTCGAGACGCCCGAGCGGGTGGACGAGAGGATCGAGAACCTCGGCGTCATCTACCTCCAGGTCGGCAAGTTCTTCGGGTTCGAGGAGCTCTTCGGCTGGGAGTCGTACGACCGGGTGCTCGCGTCGGTCTCCGACGGACTGCAGGATGACGTCGGCACATCGCGCCTCGCTCCGTACGTCCGGGCGATCCGCTTTTCCGGGGCAGACGGCTTCTTCGTCCTCTACGACCTGCCGCCCGCCGGGCGCGGGCGCTCTCCCGTCGACCTCCATGAAGAGGCCGCCCGGCTTCGCGCCGGCGTGGTCCGCCGCCTTCGCCAGACGCTCGACGGCCCGACGACCGACCTCGTCAGCATTCTCGTCTCGAGCCTCTCGGCCGCGGACAATCCCCGCGTCCGGCCTTCACGGCACCAGGTCCGCACGCTGCAGGAAGCGGTCAAGATCGTCGCGCAACGCCAGACCCACGAGAGACTCGAGCTCTTCAACGGGCTGAAGTCGGTCATCGGCGGCAAGCAGCTCCGACCGGCGTTTCAGCCCGTGCGCCGCCTCGCCGACGGCGGCATCATGGGCTACGAGGCCCTGATCCGAGGGCCGCAGGGCTCGACGCTCGAGCCGCCGACCGTGCTCTTTGCCGTCGCCCACGAGAACGAGATGGACGTCGAACTCGAGACGCTGTGCCTCGAGACCATCTTCGCGGGGTTGCCGAAGGCCGTCGGAGAGAAGCGGCTGTTCGTCAACGCCTCGGCGATGCTGCTGCGCCACCCGGTTTTCCTGGACCAGCGCAATCTGGCTGCGATCAACCGCAGCCACGGCGACGTCGTCGTCGAGATCTCCGAGAAGGAGATGGTCCGCGACTACGCATCCTTCCAGGACGTCCTCGACACGGTCCGCAGGGCCAGGATGCGGATCGCCATCGACGACGCGGGCTCGGGCTATTCGGGACTCGAGACGATCCTCCACCTCAAACCCGACTACATCAAGGTCGCCGACTCGCTCGTGCGGAAGATCCACGCCGACCCCATCAAGCGCGAGATCCTCGCCTCGCTCGAGGCCATCGGAAAGCGGATCGGCGCCACGCTCGTGGCCGAGGGAATCGAGGTCGAAGCGGAGAGGAAGGCGCTGGTCGAGCTCGGCATCGAGTTCGGGCAGGGATACCTGCTCGGGAAGCCGGCCTTCCAGGTCAGCGGAAGGTCGAGCCGGACCTAGCTCTCGCTCGGCCTAATCAACAATCAGCTCGCCGATCTCGCGCAGAACGGCGGCGAGCCAGGTCAGCCCGTAGGCCGCGCAGAGGCTCTCGTCCCGGAGCATCTCCTCGAGGTTCCACCAGTCCTCGGTGAGCTGGCCGACGGTCAGGTTCTCGGGCTCGGCGTCGAGGTTGTGGCGCTGAACGCGGTCGATGTCCCAGTAGTAGTCGTGCGGGACATCGATGGTTTCGTAGCCGCGGGCCTCGAGCCGATCGAAAAGGGCAGCGCTGACGCGGCGGAGGTTGTCGACGGTGATGTGCATGGGGGCGCCTGGGGGAACGGGATGGTACCGCCCGTCATTCCGAAACGGGATAGGACCTAGGTCCTATCGGCGCGCGGCCAACGCTCCGCGGCGGCGTCAGACGTCGCGCAGGCGGAGAGCGGCTGTGGCCGGGACGCGCTCGGCTTCTTCCGTCGCCGGGGAAGCCTGGGGAACCGGCTCGACAGGTGCGCCGCGCTTGGGGCCCTTGCGGCGACTCACCCGCTGCTGGAGCCGGTCCATGTAGATGTAGAAGACCGGCGTGACGTAGAGAGTCAGGATCTGCGAGAACAGCAGGCCGCCGACGACTGCCAGACCGAGCGGCCGGCGGGACTCGGCTCCCGCCCCGACGCCGAGGGCGATCGGAAGGGTCCCCATGAGCGCCGCCATCGTCGTCATCATGATCGGCCGGAAGCGGACGACGCAGGCCTCGAAGATCGCCTCCTCGGCGTTCTTCCCCTCGTTGCGCTGCGCTTCGATCGCGAAGTCGACCATCATGATTCCGTTCTTCTTGACCAGACCGACGAGCAGGATGATGCCGACAAACGCGTAGATCGAAATCTCGACCCCGAAGATCAGAAGCGTCACCAGAGCGCCGAATCCCGCGAAGGGAAGCGCCGAGAGAATCGTCAGCGGGTGGATGAAGCTCTCGTAGAGGATGCCGAGCACCATGTAGATGACGAGGATCGCGACGAGGAGCAGGATGCCGAGACCACGGGTCGAGTCCTGGAAGGCCTGGGCGGTGCCCTGGAAGCTCGTCGCGATCGTCGCCGGCAGCATCTCCCGCGCGATCTTCTCGACCTGAGTCACGGCCTCACCGAGCGAAAGGCCCGGGCGCAGGTTGAACGAGATTGTGACAGCGGGCAGCTGGCCGAGGTGCGCGACGCTGAGCGGCCCGACGTCCTGCGTGAACGTCGCGAGACCGGAGAGCGGGACCATGGAGCCGCTTTCGGATCGCACGTAAAGCGAGGAGAGCGATGAGGGATCGAGCTGGTGCTCCGGCGCGACCTCCATGATGACCTGGTACTGGTTGTTGGGCGCGTAGATCGTCGAGACCTGGCGCGAGCCATAGGCCGTGTAGAGCGCGTCCTCGATCCGAGCCGGGGTCACGCCGAGCATCGCGGCGCGGTCGCGGTCGATCCCGACGCGAACCTGGGGATTCTTGAGCTGCAGATCCGACGTCACGTCCTGCACTCCCTGCAGGCCGCGCAGTTTCTCCTCGAGCTTCGGCGCCCACTCGTAGAGCTCCTTCGTGTCCGGGCCCTGGAGCGTGAACTGGTACTGGCTCTTCGAGAGGCTTCCGCCGATCCGGATCGGCGGCGGATTCTGGAGAAACACACGGATGCCCAGGATCTTCGCGAACTGCGGGCGCAGCTCCTGGATGATTTCATCGGGCCCCTGGTGACGCTGGTCGCGCGGCTTGAGCGTGGCGAAGACGATTCCCTGGTTCGAGTTGTCGCGGCCGCCGACGTTGGACATGACGGCTTCGACGTTCGGATTCCTCGCCATGATCTCGGCGATCTGGGCCTGCTTCTCGGACATCGCCGGGAACGAGATGCCCTGCGCGCCCTCGGTGAAGCCGAAGACCTGCCCGATGTCCTCGCTCGGCAGGAAGCCCTTCGGCATCCTCACGAAGAGCCAGGCCGTCAGCGCGAGCACGATCGCCGAAAAGACCATCGTCGCCCGCTTCCTGGCGAGCGTCCATCGCAGCGTGCGCTGGTACAAGCCGAGGGATTTGTCGAAGACGTTCTCGAGGGCGTTGTAGACCTTGCCGTGACGCTCGGCATGACCGTGGCCTCCCGGCCGGAGGAAGCGGCTGCAGAGCATCGGAGTCAGGGACAGGGACACGAAGCCGGAGATCAGGATTGCGACGCCGATCGTGACGGCAAACTCGCGGAAGAGCCGGCCGACGATCCCGCCCATGAAGAGGATGGGGATGAACACGGCGGCCAGGGAGATGGTCATCGAGATGATCGTGAAGCCGATCTCCTTCGATCCCTTGAACGCCGCTTCGAGCGGTTTCTCGCCCTTTTCCATGTGGCGGACGATGTTCTCGAGCATGACGATGGCGTCGTCCACGACGAAGCCGACCGACAGCGTCAGGGCCATCAGCGAGAGATTGTCCAGGCTGAACCCGAGCAGGTACATCACGGCGAAGGTGCCGACGATCGAGAGCGGCAGAGCGAGGCTCGGGATGACCGTCGCGGAGATGTTCCTCAGGAAGAGGAAGATGACCATGACGACGAGCGCGAGCGTCAGAAGCAGCGTGAACCGGACGTCGTCGACGGACTCGCGGATCGCGATCGAGCGGTCGAAGCGCACGCGCAGGCTCGCGGCCGCGGGCAGCTGCTTCTGGAAGGTCGGGAGAAGCGTGCGGATCCTGTCGACGATCTCGACCGTGTTCGTGCCGGGCTGTTTCTGAATGGCGAGCGTGATCGTGCGCGCGGAGCCCTTCGCCGTGACGTTCCAGGCGGCGGTCTTGTCGCTCTCGACACTGTCGATGGAGCGGCCGATGTCCCGGATGCGCACGGGCGCGCCGTTGCGGTAGGTCACGATCAGCGGTCCGTAGGCCTCGGCGCGGGTGAGCTGGCCGTCGGCTTCCACGGTGAAGGACTGGTGCTTGCCATAGAGCGTCCCGGTCGGCAGGTTGACGTTGCCGTTGCGCACGGCCTGGGCCACCTCGTCGATCCCGATGCCGCGGGCGGCGAGCTCCCTCGGATCCAGCTGGATCCGTACCGCGTACTTCTGCGACCCGTACACCTGCACCTGGGCGACTCCCGGAACCGTCGAGATGCGCTGCGCCATCATCGTCTGCCCGAACTCGTCGAGGGTCGAAAGGGGCAGCGTCGTCGACATCAGAGAGAGATACAGAATCGGCGAGTCCGCGGGGTTCACCTTCCGGTACGTCGGCGGCGTCGGCATGTTGGGCGGCAGCTGCCGCCCGGCCGCCGCGATGGCGGCCTGGACGTCCTGGGCCGCGGCGTCGAGGTCGCGCGTGAGGTTGAACTGCAGCGTGATGGAGGTCGAACCAAGCGCCGAGCTCGACGTCATCGAGTCGAGGCCCGCGATCGTCGTGAACTGGCGCTCGAGCGGCGTCGCGACGGAGGCAGCCATCGTCTCGGGGGAGGCGCCCGGCAGGCCCGCGTCGACGCGGATGGTCGGAAAATCCACGTTCGGCAAATCCGAGATCGGAAGGCTGCGGTAGGCGACGACGCCGAAGAGAAGGATCGCGAGCATGATGAGCGTCGTCGCGACCGGGCGGCGAATGAAGACGTCGGAGAAGTTCACGAGCGGACCTCCGCGGATGGCTTGACCTCGACCTTGACGCCCGGGGCGAGCCGCATCTGGCCGTCCGTCACGACACGCTCGTCAGCCGAGAGGCCCTTCGCGATCACGACATGGCCTCCCTGCTTGCGCCCGACGGTGACGGGCCTCGACTCGACGGTGGAGTCGGCCTTGACGACGAAGACGTAAGAGCCCTGCTGCCCGGTCTGGATCGCTTCGGCCGGAATCACGAGGGCGCCCGGATCGTGGGCCAGCGTGAGAACGACATCGACGAAGCGGCCGGGCCAGAGGGCGCCCGAGGAGTTCGCGAAGGTCGCCTTGAGACGGACCGTGCCGGTTGTCCGGTCGACCGTGTTGTCGACGAACGAAAGCTCTCCCGTCTCCGGCTTGTCGCCACCGCCGCTTCCGGGCTCCGTACCCGGCGCTGCCGGCTCGGCCGGGCCGCGGGAGGGCTGAGCCACGACCGACAGCTTGGAATCCGCCCGGGCCCGTCGGATCTGGTCCAACGCCGACTCGGGCACCGTGAAAGCCACCGCGATCGGCCGGATCTGGTTGATCGTGACGAGCGTGCGCTCGTCGTTGGGCCGCAGCATGTTCCCCCGGTGCACCTGGATGCTGCCCGTGCGGCCCGCAATGGGAGCCACGATGCGGGTGTATGAGAGCTGGAGCCGCGCGTTTTCGACGGCCGCCTCGTCCGCCTTCGCGGTCGCCCGCGCGGCTTCGCCGCCCGCGCGCATCTGCTCGTACTGCTCCGGCGTCACGTAGTCCTTCTTGACCAGGTCGGCGTAACGCGCAGCGGTCTCCTCGGCGTTCTTGGCGAGCGCCCGGTCGCGCTCGACACGCGCCTGAGCCTCGTCCAGCGCCGCCTGGTACGGCCGCGGATCGATCGTGAACAGAAGGTCGCCGGGCTGGACGTCCTGACCTTCACTAAACGCGACCTGGTCGATCTCTCCGGACACGCGGGCTTGCACGGCAACCGACTGCAGCGCCTCGACATTCCCGATCGCCGAGAGCTCGATCGGCACTGCGCGCCTCTCGACCTTCGCGGCCAGTACCGGCACGACTTCGGCGGCCGGGACCTCGGCCTTGCGCGCGCACGCGGACAGCGGAAGCACCAGGGCGAACACCGCCGCCAGCAGGGCCGGTGCGTGATGCCGCTTCATGGTGCTCCTCCGGTGCTGGCTTCGGACATGCGCGGGATCACGTTTCCGCCGGGTGTGAGCGCGCCGGTCGCGTGGGCCAGCTGGGCCATCGCCAGGAACCAGAGCGAGCGTGCCTGCGCCTCCTGAGAGCGCGCGTCCGCGAGAGCCGATTGTGCCGTCAGCAGGTCCAGGATCGAGCCCACTCCCGCGCGGTACCGGCCGTCCGCGACTTCCGCCGACTGCAGCGCGCTCGCGAGCAGGTCGCGCGTGGTGCGAACGGCCTGCGCGGCGGTCTGCAGGCCGTAATAGCTCGACCAGACGTCGAGGATGACGTCGTTCTCGGTCCGATCCGCGCTGGCCTTCAACGCTTCCGCCTCTTCGCGCGCCCTCTGGACTTCGTAGGCCGTCTCGAACCCGCGGAAGACGGGGATGCGCAGCGTGATCGCGCCGGCCCAGTTGGTGGAGAAGGGGTCGTGCGCGTTCGGCGTGTAATAGAAGGTCCGGTTGCCCAGAGCGTCGAGCGTCAGCCGGGGCAGGCCGTCCACCGCCGCCGCGTGGATGCGGCTCTCCGCCGCGAGGACCCGGAAGCGCTGGGCCGCGAGGTCCGGCCGCTCCTCGACGGCCCGCGCGATGAGTTGATCCACGTTCTGCTGTATGGCGTCGAGCGGAAGCTCCTCGGGCAGCTCGCCGACGTCCACGGGTATGGTGGCCGGCACGCCGATCGTCGTGGCCAACGCGCCGCGCACGATCTGGACCTGTCCTTCGACCACCTGAAGCGCCAGCTCCGCCTGCGACGCGGCCGTCCTGGCCTGCAGGACGTCCGCGATCGTCGCCACACCCGCCTTGTGGCGTTCGTCGGCCGCGGCCAGGTTGCGCCGGGCTTCTTCGAGGTTCGCCTTCCGCGCGACGACCTGGGCCTTGGCGTTGAGGTACTGGTAGTAGCCCTGACTCGTTTCCAGGACGACGTCCTGGATCGAGGCGTTGTGCAGCCAGTCGGCCGCATAGAGGAACCGCGTGGCCTCCTGGACCTCCGCCTCGCGCGCGCCGAAGTTGAAGAGCAGCCACGAGACCGCCATCGAGGGCCCGTAGGTCGTCTGAATGAAGTTGAACTGGTTGTTGACCTCGGAGGTCTTCTGGCGCTGGATCGATCCGACGGCTTCCGCGTAGGGGAAGTACTGCGCGCGGCGCGTGCCGACCTCCGCGGCCGCCGCGCGCGCGATGAACCAGGATTCGCGGGTCGCCGGGTTGTTGCGGAGCGCGACGTCGACGAGCTGGCCGAGCTTGAGAGTCGTGCCCGGCTTCGTGTACTCCTCGGGGAGCTGAGGCGGCGCCGGATCCGGCGACGGCGGCATGCGCGCGGCCGGCGGGGGCGTCCACGTTTCGTGGGGCGCCGGAGAGACGGCGTTCTGGACGTTCTGTTTGGGCAGGATCGCGCATCCGCCCGCGGCCAGCGCGATCAGAGCGGCCGACGCGGCGGCCCGCCTCACGGCTCTCTCCGCGTCACGCCCTGGAGAAAGACCGACATGATCTGTGCGACGAGATCCTCCTGCGTGTCCTCGGGCAGCCGGAAAAGGTTCGCCGAACGGACGAGGCCCATGAACAGCTCGGCGCCAATGCGGGCGTCGATGCCCCGAAGCTCGCGCTGCTCGATGCCGGTGAGGATCGCTTCCTGCGCGAATCGCAGGATCTTTTCCCGCCGCCGCAGCAACTCCTCGCGCCGGCCGGGCGAGCCGTCGGTTTCGAGGAACGGAAAGAGAAAGCGGCGGCCCCAGTAGAAGCGCAGATTCTCGCGGGCAATGAGCTCGAGCCGCCGCGCGGCCGAGCGTTCCTGGGCGAGCGCCTCGGACAGGACCTCGGCGAGCCGATCTAGGATGTGGAGCGTCGTCGCAAAGTAGAGATCGTCCTTCGTCTCGAAATAACGGTAGATGGTTCCCTTGCCGATCCCGGCGTCGGAGGCGATCTCGTCGATGAGCACGCCGTGGAAAGGCTTCGTGGCGAAGACCTTCGCCGCGGCATCCAGGATGGCGCGCTCTTTTGCTTCGGTCTTCACTCTCGGCATGACTTCCGCCCTATTCCGGAACTGACCAGTCAGTTCTGTATCACATACGACGGAGGCAGGCTTGAAGTTATCGAGAAGCGCAAATCGCTCTTGACATCAGATCATGGATCTAATACTTAACATTGTTAAGTCACGGAGGGACGTTTTGGGCACTTCAGAAAGACGAGAACGGGAACGGCAGGAGCTGAGGACGCGGATCCTGGACGCCGCCCGAGAGCTC
>Ga0157375_10001972_pt1 | contig 17699 bp, 11 predicted proteins | sample M35metaG_FD_115311 | JGI IMG/M metagenome (GOLD analysis project Ga0157375, IMG submission 115311) | Miscanthus rhizosphere microbial communities from Kellogg Biological Station, Michigan, USA - M3-5 metaG | ecosystem: Host-associated > Plants > Roots > Rhizosphere > Soil | place: USA: Michigan... | reverse complement strand
GCCAGGGTTTGGTTTACGACAGCCGTACCCCGACAGGGGCAGGCCCAAAGCAGGGATACCCTGGATCGGCGTCAATCTATGAAGTAGGAAAAGCCCCAATTGCCCTCGTGAGTTAGGCTCTATCATTTTCAAGCCTAATCCTTGAAGGCAGCGCTACTGGTTGTCGGTAATCCGACTGCGTATGCCAATGAGGTGTTGGCTGAGTGGTGCCCCATCCTCTCGCTAATTTAGCGCATCAAGTCGGCATAACCATCGGTGGTCTTGCGTACGCTATGAGGTGTGACCAGGGACGCATCAATATCCGCTTTCCGAGCCCACAAGACGCAGATTTTTCTCAGCGCTTCAGACGATAGTGGACGTTCAGGGCCATTAATCGCACGGAACAGATACTCTCCGTCCGACAACTTCGAGGTCTTGATGTACTGCTCGAACACCGACCTGTGCCTAGCGGGAATTGCATCGAGTACCTTCTTGGTATCAAGGCTCTTCACGCCATACACCGCACCACCGTGCCGCATTCTTGCCGATAGAAACTCGCCTGTCCGCAGCGCACCCAGCATGCATGCGAACAGCGCCCGATCTCTCAAGCTGCCGGATTCGGACAAGATATTCTCCAGCGTCTGAATATGTTCTTTGGACAGTCCTGACTGAGCCCGGCTAACCCGTTCAGGTGACGGGCTATGACCATTACTTGGAGAAACCTGCGCACGTTTGAAGGCTACGAGTTTTTTCAGGGACAGATCGCTTACAAGCCGTTCCAGCTTCTGTTGATCCAGAGGAAGCAATGTTTCCGGCTGCAGGGCAGTGTCGATGGCTGAACGAATTGCCTGCCTGACGTCGGCTTCGAGTGGTACGGGGGCATCTGGAGGCCAGGCCTTCGCGGTCTCGCTGAGATCGTGGAAGCTCTGATAACCCAGTCCTAGTGCGAGCGCTTTCTGAGCATCTGCAAGCGAGATCGGGGTTGAGCCATACCATCGCTCTTGCAACTGTTTGGACAGGCTTTTGAAACCACGATTTCGGATCAGATCGTCTGGATAGACTGGGACGCGCATAGCAATTCTCCGGTAGCGTCAGGGTGTCGGCTGCCCGCTGACTATCGTCGAAATGCGTGCGTTAAAGAGGGTGTTGCAACCTGTGGCTTTAGAGCCTTCACGAGCCGACCGTTTGATCCAGGAAGATCAGAGGCGGCGAAAGTAGCATGGCAATCTGCGAAGCGTCTACGATAGTTCCGATACTGGACTGGTTCATCAACCAGGATTTGCCCATGTAATGCTCCCAAATGGAAACATCACAATGGAGGTGCTGTCAGATAGCCCGCATCCAATCTAGAGTGCTACGGAAAACGGGAAACTCTTGGTCAATTAGCTCTGGCTGCCAGTTCCTGATGCTGTCCTCCTGGGCGATGATGGCTGCCTCTCCCTTCTCCTCAATATTTAATGCGTCCTCAATGCACCCCATTGGCCAGACCCAAGTTGAGAACGTTGCCTTCATGGCTTCATGGGCTGCCTTTGCGAGCGGTCGGCCTTCAGCATGTCTCGCGAAGGCAGCCCAACAGTCCGCTGCAGTTCCGCTTTGGGATTTTTGAGGCATTCCATTTCCTCCAAGCTGGAAACCTTCGGCTTGGCTGACCACTCGAAGTACAGATTTGACGTTATCCATCTCTTCGCATTCCTTGGTAAGCCAGGGGCCTCTAGCGTGGGTGAATGCAAAATCCAAGTCAGCGATCACGCCACATTTGATACCCATTGCCGTCAGTACAGAAAATCCTTTAGGTATAGCGGTGCAACTCCCAAGGGCAACGAAACAGATCCGTTCAAGCTCCGGACTAACGCCATAGAGCTTTTCGTAAATGAGGGGTAACAACCTCTGGTCAGTTTTGCCCTCACACAAAATTACCTTTTCGGCGAAATAGATCTCCGCAATGTTTCCGAGCTCAAAAAGCGTTCGAGATTGGGCTTGAGCCTCTGCTATAGCTTGAGTAACCGCCGTGCCCATAGGAATCCGAACCTCGGAACCGTTCTCCCGTGAGCGGCGCACGATCACCGTTTCAGGCGCATTATCCCTGCTTACCATCAATGGCGAATGGGTCGTGAACACAACTTGGTAGCCGGATTTTGAAAGCACAAGGAGTGCTTCCCTAAGGCCCCTGACACCTTGTGGGTGGAGAAAAATCTCGGGTTCATCGATCAGCAAGAGACGACGAGAAAGGTCTTGATCGCGGGTTTTACGGATGTCGGCTAGGAGCCGGATCAAGGCCATTTGTATTGCGCGCTGAGCACCGCTACCTAAAGTGTCGAATCGTCTGGTTTGACCAGATATCTCATCTGTCACGTTCAGATCACCGCTCTTGAAAAACTCCTTAACGTCGATTGACGGTACTTCTAGGTTTAACATCAAACCAGGGAAGAAGCTTGAGAGGGCATTGGTGGCGCTGGTGTCGAACTCAGTCAGCAGAGGGGATCTGTTTTCACCGTCTGTTCCCAGGATATTCCTGACTGCTGTGAGCGCATCCTGAACCTCTTGGTGGGCAGTGAGGATGGGCGCCATGATTTCATCTAGGAGCCCACGAATTGTGCTCCCAGCTTTGCCTTTACCTAAGTCTTCCTGAACATCGTCCATGGCGCGGATATGCAACGCTTCTGGTAGCAACGCCGAAATGGCTTGAGGCAGGCCCGTCGGATAGGAGCGCCAAGAAGTAGGGACACCTTGATCATCGAGTTCAGCATTTTCCCACACCTCCGTGGAAGGCCTAGCCGAGCCTAACGCAGAAACTCTGATCCAAAGGTCACCGCCGATGCAGTAGGGGTTAATAGCGGCTTGATGTCGGGCTTCAGGGATCTGCGCAATCAGCTCCTCGGTAATCCCGGACACGCAGGCGCTTATGATGATGGGCTGGGCAGGGTCATTCGCATCTGTCTTCGCAAATGCCTTGGGCGCAAGCACCAGCCTGATCGCGTCCAGGATAGTAGATTTTCCTGCGTTATTTTGACCGACCAGTGGGGTGAAATCGCCGAGGGGCAAGATCACTTGCCTGCAAGAGCGAAAGTTCTTGATGTGTATTTTGCTCAAGGCGTGCATGGGGTGAATTCCTTTTCTACGGTGGGAAAGGCTCCTCAGCGTAGCTGGAAAGTGGCGATGCGCCATAATCTTGGGATTAGCAGCGCTGTGAGCACCTATTCTCTCTCGCGCAAGCGGAGCGCGCCGGCCCAGGATGGGCGAGAGGCTTGAGGATGGAAGCCCGGAGGGCCAAAACCTGGCGAAGCCGGGGTCTGCTTTACGACAGCCGTACCCCAGCGGGGGGCAAGCCCAAATCGACTTGAAAGTCAGTCGACGTCGAAGCACGGCACAGGAATCTTTCTAAGGCTTCCACTTGTCCTTCCAACACGTCAAAATAGTCTTTTGACGTGCATACAGGATGTTTAATGCTGACGATCATCGTTCGCTATTTTGAGACTGTGATCGACCCCGCATCAGGGCTTGAAAAGCCAAATCTGCTGGGAACTGAATCCTACGAAAATATTCGCGAAGCGCTCATTCCCGGCCTACCAACACCTCGGCCAGGCAAGAAGACGCCGCCGATATATGTCACAAAATGCTTTTCGACCTCGCAATTCCACCGTTGGGAGTTGCAATCAGTCGTCAGCACACCTGCGAATGGAGCCGACCCGGCGGTCTTTACGATCTTCCTCAAGGCCCAAGACGTCGCTAAAGAAGTCTTCCTCTATCAGACGCTGAAGAAGGACGGTAACCAAACGATCACTAAGCTGCTCAGGCCTGGCACATTGGTTGAGGTGGACTACGGGTTTGTTCAGTATACCGGGCGCACTGACGCGAGCACCAAAACCAACAAGCGTTATAGCGACACTCTCTTGGCGGGAGAAATGTACAAGCGCCGATTGGCTGTCGTAGTGAAGGTAGTGTCGACCAATCTCGTTCAGGTCGCTCCCGTGACATCCGTCCAGCCCTCGCTGGGTGACAAGTCTGTATTCCAGATTGAGCAGCGCACGTTGAACAGGATGCCGCGCTATAAATTTAGCGGTAAGTCCAGTTACGTGCTTTGTGGCAGGACGGAGTCCGTGTCGATTCAGCGCCTCCTGCCTCCTGTGAGTTTTGGCACAAGTGTTCCCTCTCGGAATGTCCGCTACACCGTTACCCTGAGCAAGGCTGAGGAGAAGCTCTTCAAGGCTGCATTGGTGCACGCAGTTGGCGTTTCCAGCTATGTGCCTTACAACCAATTCCTTCAAGAAAACGTCAGGGCCGACACGCTCCAGCAGGACGTTGATCGTCTCACTCGAGAGCTGGAGGCATCCATCGCTGCCTTGCGCGCATCGACCACAGCAGGCAACCTTGCAAGACGATGGGCGTCAGAGTGGGAGCTTAACTATGATGAAGGCCTTGAGGCTCAGCGAGAGCTGGATCGCGCCTGAATCGAGTAGAGGTGAGCTGGATTCCGTCAATTCGGTTGACACGTGTGGCACCTGTTCTATATAATTTGCATACATGGTCGGGCTAAGAGTGCAGGACTCCACCCCGGCGACACGGCTAATACCGTCTCCTGTGAAAGTAATGATGTTCAAAAAACCGCCCCCAAAAGGCGGTTTTTTTGTGCCTGTCGTTCAGTGCTCGGAGCTCTGAGGATCCAGATACTTTGCAAGGCTGAGCGCGTATTTCAAGCGTCTCTATCAGACGCACGCGGTATTGACGCCAATTGCCAACGTGAGTGAGATGCCGGCTTAGTATGCCTCCCGGCAGCCTCTTGGCCCAAACCTGAGTCCGAACAGCCACTCGGGTTGGCGACACATTGATTTCGTGACGGTAGCCGCTTAGGATTGCCCTCAAATGGCCATCATCCAGGTTCGGTAGACCTGCTTGACCAGACACGGAAACCGGCGCGATGCGCCATTGTTAGGGCTTGCAAAATGAGTTTGGAGTTTCTAAACAATAACTATGAGCGTGTCAGCTACCTGCTGAACCTTCTCACGACTCGCGCAACAGGAAAGCCCGCAAGCGATAGTGAGTTTCAGCAACTGCGTTTCGTGCTCCTGAGCGATTCGGCGGTCGCAGCTCTCCTGCCATCGTGGCTAAAGACGCATAGCAGTCTCGACTCTTTCTGGAACTTCATCCAACCAAAGTTCAAAAGCTATGCCGACAGACGAGACTTCCTGTCTGCTGAGTTCACACCACTGCTAGATGCCTTAGAGTCTCCAGATGCTGTGGTCTTGCCGGCCACCAGCCCGATTCCTGCGCCGAGAGCTGCGAGCATCTTTCCTAGTGGGGCCAGTCATTCCGGGCGTGCGAGTACGAACAGCCCACCTGCCACAGTTCCTAGAAACAAGCGAAATGTGTTCATCGTCCACGGTCGAGACAACGAGGCGAAGCAGGAAGTAAGTCGGTTCATCGAATCGTTGGGGCTGAAGGCCATTGTGCTGCATGAGCAGGCTAGTGGCGGTAAGACTATCATCGAAAAGATTGAGCACTATGCAAATGACGCCGACTTCGCGCTGGTGTTGTACACGCCATGCGACCTAGGGCGCGGTGTAAGCGAAAGCAACCAATCGCCTAGGAATCGAGCGCGTCAAAATGTGGTGTTTGAGCACGGATACCTTATGGGGCATCTTGGGCGGGAGAACGTTTGCGCTCTCAAGAAGGGTGATATCGAGACACCTAACGACATAAGCGGAGTGGTGTACGTCGATCTGGATGCCGCCGGAGCTTGGAAAGCCGAAGTGGTCAGAGAGCTTCGGAGCTGCGGCTACAAGATCAGCCAGTGGTAGTTGCAGGGCGCCTTCGCGCCCTAGTGCACATCAGTCTAGTGTCCTAGGCTCACAGTTACGTCCGGACTTGATGCGTCCATTTGGGTGCGTGTCTGCAGCGCTATCTGAACTCTCGATGTGATCTAATTAACTAAACCTTTGCTGGCACATGCTGCTTTGAATCTCCCCTAGCCCAATCATCGCTCCAATGAGTCATCTGTGGTTTGCCGTGCTCGTACCACACCACACCCTCTGAGCGTCGTCGGGATGCATTTTCGTTTTCACCGCCCGGCCATGCGCTCCTATCCGTGATAAATATCCATACGCAGGCGAGCCCATCTTCCTTCAGGAATGCCTGGAAAAGTTGCTGGTCAATGAACGCGTGCGAACCATCACCTGAGCTTCTACCGCAAACGAAGCGCGTCTCCCCTGTTTGATCTACATAGATTGCCGGATCTTCAGGGTCTGGCTTTAGGTTGAGCCTCTGGGCGAGCCACGGCGCTGGTATCAAAGCTTGGGCGCCTTCGGGCATTGAGACATCCAAGTGTTGCTCCCAGTAGTGACGGAAGCAGGGATAGGCGACCTCTATCTCACCCAATTCGTAAAATTCGTATATTGACCACTGCTCTTGTGCCCATGTCGAGCGCCATGGCGCTTCTCTGAGATAACCATCGTTAGTGAAGTCACGGGCAGTCCAAGAATCTACGTCCAATTTTTGCTTTGTCCGGATGTAATCAAGAAGTTGCTGTTCGTCTTCCTTTCTCACGACTACCGGTAACAGGAAGCGCCACTGTGATTGCCTGGAGCCATGCTCCCGACCTTGCTTCTCTTCGTATCGCTCGGTTACTGAGCGATGTTCGTGCAGGACTACCCACGTCCCACCGGTTAAATCTTCACGGCCAACTAGGTTCGTTATGCCGGCTGAAGGTTCCTCTTCAAAAGGCCATTTCCCCACATCCGCTTCGAGAGTCTCTCGAATTGATATCTCAAATTTCTCAACCGACGGGTATTGCCTTTGGGGGCGACTGCGCCCGTCAGCAAGCAAAATGGTTGGATCGATTTCTCGATGAGTGCCGATGTCCAAAGGGTAGGCATACCGACGCGATCCCTGCTCAGTCCTTTCTGATAGCCATCTGTTGTCGGCTAGGCTGCAGAGAAGCTCATCGAGAGCAAGCCATTGGTATTTTTTCCCTATGCGCTCAACTAATGGCCGATCCCGACTGTAGTCATGCCGAAGGCTGCGATCATGTGGAAACAGCTTTTTCGTCCAGCCAAAGCTATAGGCTCGTTTAGCGACCCAGCGCTTCGCCGAATTTATGTCGATATGAGGAAGCTGCTCACGAACATTTCTAGACGACTTGAAGCGTTTTTTATATTCTTTTTTATATCTAGTCCGCTCTTCAGAGTTTAAAAACTCCAGAAGCAGGCTTTCAGCCATCTTGAAGTTTTTTGAGCTTTCTTCAACGTCTTGCTCAGAAAGACCGAGCCTGAGATCTCTGAAGGGATTAGGGCTAAAATCATGCATCAATTTTAGAACGCGAGTCCTCAGCTCGCAGTGGTTAATGACCTCATCCTCAAACCTGTCATAAATTTCGGTAGCGCTAAGTGGCTCAGGTGAAACCAGTGGTACGTTCAAAAATGAGCTGACCCTAGGTTGGATTTGATAACTCGCGAAATCGCCTCCCCAGCCCGTGCAAGAATCCAAAATCTGCGAGTCCCCGGCCTGCTTAGCGACCTTTTCAAGGGCCTCTTCGGATACGGAAAGCCTGATGCTTTTGGAGTGATAAGGCGGCATCGCCTTCACGATATCAACCTGTTCAGGCAGGTGATCATTTAGCAACGCTAGCTCAATAATGCCTAATGCACTGTCTCTGAGTATGATCGACAGCGGTACAGCCTCTCTGTCAAAAACCGATGTATTTGCGATCTCCGAATAGGCGTGTAGTCGATGCTGGTCTGGATCGATGCAGCATGCGCCATAGGCCGCTGTGTGCAGGCGTTCAAGGACGTAGAGATCATCAACTCCGGAAAAGTCTGTGCAGAGCATCCCATACAAGCTGGGGTTCCAAATCATGAGCGACGTTAGCGCCTTGGTAGCTTTGTCTCGCAGTTCCCGGTTGGAGCTTGTGAAAAACCAAGTCAGGGTTATTGCGCAGAGATACTGAATCCCTGGGTCTGTTTGTTGACTCTGCTCAAAGGCACTCCACTCAATCAATCGCTGGGCAGTATTTTCCTCGTCCATGGGCAGGCTGTTAAGCTGAATAGTCCATGAAGCATCACGTTTGGCCATGCTCTGAGCAGCTAGCCGGCAGTGCAGGGATTTCGCATTCCATGGGTGGTCAGCGCTTGCACTCACCTGGAGGATAATGTCGAAATGCTCTTCGCTTTCAGATAGAAAAAAATTGAAGAGCTCAAGTGTACGGTTGCTGAAGGATTCGTTGGCTCGCCACCGGAGACTCTCGATAAATGCACTGCGAACAGAGTGCTCATTTGCCCAGCGATCTACGCCACCAGGCATGACGTCAAGAAGCTCCTTTTGGAAACGTTCAGGTAGTTGTACGGAGAGCGCTTCCGTCAGTCCGGCCCACTTACCGTGAAGCCGTTTACCATTGTGAATGAATTGAAGTGAACCGCTTTTCAACGCTTCAGCTGGATCTTCAACTTCGCCCAAAAGCCCCGAAGCCATCAAGTAATCTTGTAACCTTTGGAAGCTGAAGCGAACAATGTCCTCTGGTGCATCGAACGGATCAGCATCCCGACTCTTCGGGTCTGGATCCATCCGAAACAACCCATTTCGCTGAAGTATCTCAAACCAGGTTGTTCCTGATGGAGCTGGAAAAGCGTGAAATTTTTCAGCGACGATTCGTATGGCATCGGAGTGCTGAACATAGTCACGTTGTTTCGCCGCCATCTCTGTAGCAATTATAGAAAGTGCCTGATTGGTAGGTTTGACAAGATCATCACTACCATCTCTGCCTGCGCCTAGGTTTCGAGCAATACTCTTAAGATAAAACGAAAAGACTTGTTTCGTACCTGTTAAACCTCTGGGAAACCATTTTTGACTCTCTCTCTCGAGTGCAGTACAGGCACTTCGCAGGAATAACGGATTGACGAATTCGGCAGCTAACCAAGGAGTGTTGGGTTGGGAAATCCCTCTTTTTCCAAGATACATGCGTGCGGCGCGGGTTTGCTCGTCATTGGTCACGAATCCGCGAACCTGAAAGGATGGAATTTTTTCGTTGAGAGTCGCAGGTATTACGTACGAGGTATATTCTGTCCTGCAACTGAACACGACTAGCAGGTTGTTATGCTTTTCTATCCTTCCGATAAACTCCGCAAGCTCCTTACGCCAAAGAGTTATACCTGACCCCTCATTCAAAGCATCGATCAAAATCAAACCGCGCTTGCCCGTAACCTCAGCAGCAGCACTCAAGGCTTGAAGGAAGGCGTCAGGATCAATATCGCCAAGGCCCAGCCGGTTAGTGACTTGGCTCCAGACACTCTCACTGTTCAAGTGTTGGCCCAATATCAGGATGGCGACCCTGCCGTCTAATATGGCCTGCTGAGCAATACTGCCGAGTAAGTGAGATTTTCCGGTGCCGGCTTTTCCGATGAGAAAGAAGCTACGACTAAGCGCTGCAGAGAAGTATCTATCTTGAAGAGATGATCTGAATGCGTACGATGCGTTACTAAGTTCGCTTAAGCGATGTTGTAAGTATTCTAAAGAGTGATCGCTGGAATTTTTTCCCTTGCGTCTATCTTCCTTAGCTTTCCAAGTAAGGTTTTCAAGGGAGTGGACGTCGTCCGAGATTTCTTCAATATACTTAAGACACTCTGCCAGCGGCCAAGTTGTCCAAGCATCAGATGTGAGTTTCTGTCTCAGGTCGCTAAGCGTTTTGACCCGGAATGTAACGCGTTCTATCAGAGCAGTGCTACCGCTTCCTAGCACGCTCTCTACATCGCTCATCTTGGCCAGCGCAGAGAGTTTGTCGATCTTGCCCTGAAGTTCCGAAATGATGCTCTGATCTCGTAAAATTATCTGAAATAACTTTTCAATACCGACTTCAACATGATCTTCAGGATGATATCTTTCATCGAGGGATTTAACTGCCCATTCGACCTTTTCTGACAACCATTTCGGTGAAAACTCAACGTCCCCGAACCAATACCTTTTTAATCCTTCGGCATTTGAGAGCGACAGTCGGGCAGTCAGGTCTGAAGCTGTCCAGGGAATAAATTCGACTTTATGGCCCAAAGGAAGATAAGACGTCCATGTTGCCTTATGAGCTTCCCAATGTTCCCAGCCTCTTTTCCCGCTAGCTTGTTTGCCGCTCCTATCAGTCAGATCGCAGGCTAAAGCCACAACATATTTGGTTAACGATGGATGTGACTGAAGGGCGCGTTTAACGGAGTCGTCAATATTGGCCCAATCAATGTCACCTGCTTTTAGATAGTATTTTGCTTGGTATCCAATTTCGCTCCCGTCGCTGAGCAACCAGTAAGCCTCGATACCCCCATCGCCCCCGGCACCTTCTATTCGCCTAAATTCAGCGTCAGCGGCTGGTGGTTCACGCCGTGCAAGCTGGCAAACGAGTTCTTCAAAGGCGAGGCGCTGTCCTGAATCCATGCCTCTAATACGCTTGTAATCCATGATGTATCCGTGACGAAAGCTGGCAGCCGTGATGGCAGAATGCCTATAGTGTACCGTCTTCCGAGCAGCCAGAACTGTTCGTTGCGCTATCGCATCATGAAGGACAGGGATGCTTACCAAGAGGGCGACAATGCTTGCCCCATACGTAAAAAAAGCTGTAGGAAACTCCCCGGATACGAAGCAAGTGCTCAGCTCAAGTTGTCTACGTTGATGCTCTACCAGAAATAGCCGCAATACCCTTGACGATAAGCATCGCAACTATCCCTACGAGCGCACCTACTAGGCAGTGAATACCTAGATTTGCGACGGAGCCCCACGCCCCTACCCCTTCCACCAGTCCCTCAGCAAAGTGCCGTATCGGCTCAATGCCTTCCGTGATAAACGCCCCGCCGACCAGAAACATCGCAAGAGTCCCAATCCAGGACAATGCTTTCATAAGCTTTGGTGCAGCCGACAGCAACCATCCCCCAACAGTCCTCACCAGAGAACCCCATGTGCCGGTAGCTTTAGACTTCTGGAGAACAATGCCGGCATCATCCAAGCGGACGATCCCCGCTACCAATCCGTAAACACCCACTGTCATGACCACCGCGATCAGCGCTAACGTCAAAATCTGTTGGAGCATCGGGGCATCAGTAACGATATTTAGGGTGATGACAATGATCTCGGCGCTCAGAATGAAGTCCGTTCGAACAGCCCCTGTAATCTTCCGCTTTTCATAAGCTGCAAGCTCTTCAGGCGTCTTAGGCTTCGTTTTCTTTGGCTGCCCTGTGTCATCGTCTCGACCAGCCGTGAGCTTGTCCTTGATAGCCTCAAAGCCCTCATAACAGAGATATGCTCCCCCTATCATGAGCAGCCAGTGAACCGCAGCAGGCAGCAGTGCGTTCAGCACCAATGCACAAGGCACCAGGATTGCTTTATTTCTCAACGACCCCTTGAAAACAGCCCAAACCACCGGTAGCTCTCGGTCTGCTTTCATGCCGGTAACCTGCTCAGCATTCACAGCAAGGTCGTCGCTCAGGACGCTAGCCGATTTCTTTGCAGCGACTTTACTCATGAGCGAGATGTCGTCTAGCAGCGTGGCGATGTCATCCAATAACGCGAACAAGCTACTGCCGGCCATTTAAGGCTCCTTACGTTGATTTATTCTGTTCCCCCGAGCACCTCACGCATACCCACGCTAATGCCCCGCGTACACTCCTTCTGTAGGCTCAGTATTACCCTGTCGTCATCGGGTTACGGTGAGCACCTTTCTAGACAATGGACACACCATGCCGTTCATCAATAGCTAGGCGATCTGCAACAGAGCCTTCGAGACCGCACCAAATAATCTTTACTGAATGCTGGCCTACTAACATCTTTTAGATCAAACCGCCTATTCTAAGTCAGCGATATCCGAGCCGTTCGGCTGTCGGCGACGCGAACCGAGTCAGCAGACGCGGTACGTACACATCCTGGACGATGGGCGGTGAGCAATGAAGCTGCAGAGTATTCGGCTATGTAATTTTCAATCCTTCGGCAATGAGCCTACGGTAATCACATTCGAGGATGTCACCTACCTTATCGGCCCTAATGGCTCTGGAAAGACAGCAGTCCTGCAAGCGCTCTGCAGGTTGTTTGCCTTTGATCCAAGCCTCCGTCGAATCAAGCGATCCGACTTCCATGTGCCTGCTGATGAGGATTTGTTACCTGAGGAGCGCAGTCTGTGGCTGGAAGCGGATTTCGAATTCCCAGAGCTTCTAGAGGACGAGGACAACGCTACCGTGGCCCCGCACTTCGCTCATATGCGATTGGACACAGCCGAAGGTATCCCGCGCGCTAGATATCGATTGAGCGCAACGATGGGGATTGATGGGGACATTGAAGAGAACCTAGTTTATGTCCTTGATGTTGATAAAGACGCCAACCCATTGTCGACCGCAGTAGTCACTCGAGTGCATCGCAATACAATTCAAATGCATTACCTCCCCGCCAGACGAGACCCTGCCGACCACATAACCTATGGCGCTAATGCCCTGCTTGGACGCTTGCTACGAGCCGTCAATTGGGAAGATGACCGCGAACGGATCAAAGGACTCACTGACGAAATCAGCGAATGCTTGTCAGGAAACCAATCGGTAAGTGCATTCAGTGAAAGCTTGAATGTGATGTGGAAGCGACTTCACAGGGGCACCTTTTTCACCGACCCCAAGCTCACTTTCGTCACATCCGAAATTGAGTCGCTTCTCAGACATATGTCAGTGTCGTTCTCACCAGGGCACGACGAAAATCTTGTCGACTTCTCTCGCCTCAGCGATGGACAGAAGTCAATGCTATACCTATCACTGGTCTTGTCCTCTCACGCTATCGGGCGTGCAGTCCTAACTGGTAAGAACGTTTCTTTCGACGCTGACAAACTGAAGCCACCGTCATTTACGCTGATCGCAGTGGAGGAGCCAGAAAACAGCCTTTCACCTCATTACCTCGGGCGCATCGTTAACGCCCTCAATAGCTCAATTGGAGGGGCTGACTCTCAGGCAATCATCGCCACGCATGCTCCATCCATGCTTCGCCGCGTGGATCCTGAGAACATCCGCTATCTACGCCTTGCTGCGAACCGCGCAACCAAGGTTACCTGTATAGCCCTACCCGACAAGGAAGATGAAGCTCATAAATTTGTCCGAGAGGCTGTACAGGCCTTTCCGGAAGTCTATTTTTCCAGGCTGGTGGTACTGGGCGAGGGAGACAGCGAGGAAATTGTCCTTCCGAGAATTCTTCAGGCGAAAGGTGCGCCTGTTGATGAGTCGGCGGTGACAATCGCTCCACTGGGGGGGCGCCACGTTAATCATTTCTGGCGGCTGTTGGCGGCATTAGAAACGCCTTATGTGACCCTGTTGGATCTGGACGTAGCGCGGTATCAAGGTGGATGGGGGCGAATTAGCAACGTCAATAATCAGCTAGCTAAGTTTTCTCCAACAAAAATACTTCCTGATCATTGGAACATTGTTAAATGGAACGAAGAGCCTCCGATTCGAACTCATCACATGTTCAAGGGCTTAGATTTGTTCGTCGAACTGGAAAGCCGCAATGTCTTCTTCTCCGAGCCGATGGATTTAGACTTTGCAATGATTAGCGCTTATCCAGACGCGTACGCTGTTGATCGAAATGCCCCTGACGAGTCAACTCTTAAAGCGGTTCTCGGGAAAAGCCACCACAATGCGGCACAGTACACCCCGGCCGAGCAGCAATTGTTTGGCACCTACCACTCCAAGTTCAAATTAGGCAGCAAGCCGGCAGCACACATCTCTGCCCTTGCAAAGCTGACTGATGAAGACCTGCTAAAAAGTCTTCCCCCATCGCTAGATCGTTTGGCCGACGCAATTATCGCGGCGCTCGAGGACATCCCAGAATGATTAGCGCGGACGCATGGACAGTCGCAGATGGTTTGACCATGGAGAAAAATGCACTTCTCGCCGTGAAGGAACTCGCAAAGTCACTCGCGCTCACCGCCGGCCCCGGCGCTGGTAAAACGGAGGTTCTGGCGCAGCGCGCGGACTTTTTGCTACGCACAGGGAACTGTCGATATCCTAAGCGAATACTCGCGATATCTTTCAAGGTCGATGCCAGCAAAAACCTCAAGGAGCGGATTCGTCGCAGATGCGGCCTTGACCTGTCTGCGCGCTTCGACAGCTACACGTTTCATGGCTTTGCCAAGCGCATTATCGACAGGTTTAGGCCGGTACTTACAGGAAAGGATTCTCTAGAACCCAACTACTCTGTAGGCAACGAACAAATACTAGGAAAGCAGATTACGTTCGCGCAGCTTATACCACTCGCCACGAAAATTTTGAGCTCCTCAAAGACTGCAAGGAATGCAATTTGTCAGACTTATTCCGATATATTCCTTGATGAGTTTCAGGACTGCACCACTGAGCAGTACACACTTCTAAAGCTCGTATTCATGAATAAGCCGATTCGTCTAACCGCAGTGGGTGATACCAAACAGAAGATCATGGGGTGGGCAGGGGCATTGGATGGCATATTCATAGATTACGCAAAAGACTTCGACGCTAGGCCACTCAATCTGTACCGTAACTTCCGATCCAAGCCTCGCCTGTTGCGTATGCAGAACGAAATCATACGAACGCTTGACCCTGCTGCTGTTATGGCCGACGACCTGATAATCGGGAACGACGGCGAGCTCTTCGCCCGAAACTACGACACCAGTCACAGTGAAGCGGTCGAACTGGCCACGCTCATCAAACAGTGGATAGATGTAGAGAAAATCCCCCTCCACGAAATAGCGATTCTGTTTCCAAGGCAGATTGACCTATACGGCGCTCCTCTCATGGAAGAGTTGGCAACCAGAGGAATTCCTTATCGCAACGAGCATGAGTCTCAGGACTTGGTTAATGAGCCCGTCGCTCGTCTAATAATTGACTATCTGTCATGCCTGTACCGAGAACGAGAGCCAAAGGCGTGGATTAGCTTGATGGAGCAATTGGTTTCGTTTAATGACGAAGAGGGTGAGTCAGAGCTTCAAAGAAGCTTCGAGCGGCTATATCTCACTCATCTCAAGGAGGTCAAAAAGTCTTCACGATCTGGCACGCCTTACAAAGGGTGGTGGGATTTAACCATGACGTTCCTGAAGAATGTCGGGCTGCCTGTGCTGGCCACCCTTTCTTCTGACTACGAAGCAAAAGCCAGGTTGAACGAGGTTATCAAGAACACACGACAGCAAATTGAGAAGTTGCTCGAGAAAGAACCGGATTTGCTCAAAGCACTTGATCTGTTCTCCAACGATCAAGCAGTCCGATTTCTGACGATTCATAAAAGTAAGGGATTGGAATTTCACTCTGTAATCATGATCGGCGTAGAAACACAGACATTTTGGGGCAAAGTCCAAGAGGAGCGTTGCGGCTTCTTTGTGGGTGTTTCACGTGCCAAGGAGCGGTTGATGATCACGACATGTGACTTACGCCATCGACCGGCCTCAAACCCTCCAAGGTGGAGTGAGCATCGCACTCCTCATGCTGAGTTCGTCACATACGTAACGCCATTTCTTTCCGCCCAGCCAAATGCCTGACAGGTAGCCCGTGTCGCTGATCTTGTATGAACTCGCGGCAAGGATGCTCCCCACTCAGTAAGTCATCCTTAGACCTCAAGCAGAGTCACAAACACGGGCTCAGGAAATTTCCCGGCTTCCGGGGTATGCCATAGATAGAGGTGTGTCAGGGAGGACAAGGCAAGAGCACTCCCCAATCAAATACACATCTTAAGCTTCTCTATCCAGAGCAGGAGCAGGAGCAGGAGCAGGAGCAGGAGCAGGAGCAGGAGCAGGTCAAAGCCTAAGGGCTTTGACACCAAAGCGGAGTGTGTCTAGAAAATAACCGCCGAGTAAATCGTGTCGCGCACCAGCGTCGGCGAGGGCTCGTTGCTCATCATGATCGCCAGGATCACCACCTCCACCAGCACCGCGGCGAGGGTCAGGATCATGGTGCCGTAGGGGTCGCCGACTTTTTCGGCAAGCTGCTCGGCGTGGTGCGCCACGCGCATCGAGGCCACCACAATAAAAGCGATCAGCACCACGCCGCCGAGCAGCGCCACCAACTGCCCGCTGTTGAGCATCCAATGCTCCAATGAGTAGGCGGCGATGGCGGCAATCAGCGCCAACAGCATGAATTTTTCTTGCTTGAGGGATGTGAGCATTCCGGGCCTTTTGGTGCAGCAAATCAGTCATTGATGGGGTACAGACTGCACCGCGTCGCTAACGTTTCGTTACACCTTAGTTCACGCAGCCCTTGCGCGAATAAAACCAATCCTCTCCTGCTGGTCAGGTTTTGCCGATTATTTCAGCCATGGCCTGTAGAATGCCGCCATTGCACCCGATGAGAATTTAGAAATGTACGATTGGCTCAACGCCCTGCCCAAGGCCGAATTGCACCTGCACCTGGAAGGCTCGCTGGAGCCTGAGCTGCTGTTCGCCCTGGCCGAACGCAACAAAATCGCACTGCCGTGGAACGACGTCGACACCCTGCGCAAGGCCTACGCCTTCAACAACCTACAAGAGTTTCTCGACCTGTACTACAAGGGCGCCGACGTGCTGCGCACCTCCCAGGATTTCTATGACCTGACCTGGGCCTACCTGCTGCGCTGCAAAGAACAGAACGTAATTCACACCGAACCCTTCTTCGACCCGCAAACCCACACCGACCGTGGCATTCCATTCGAAGTGGTGCTCAACGGCATCGCCGCCGCGCTGAAAGACGGCGAACAGCAACTGGGTATCACCAGCGGTTTGATCCTGAGCTTCCTGCGCCATTTGAGCGAAGACGAAGCGCAGAAAACCCTCGACCAGGCGCTGCCGTTCCGCGACGCGTTTGTGGCCGTGGGCCTGGACAGCTCGGAAATGGGTCACCCGCCGAGCAAGTTCCAGCGTGTGTTCGACCGTGCCCGCCACGAGGGTTTCCTCACCGTGGCTCACGCCGGCGAAGAAGGCCCGCCGGAGTACATCTGGGAAGCCATCGACCTGCTGAAAATCCAGCGCATCGACCATGGCGTGCGCGCCATTGAAGACGAACGCTTGATGCAACGCATCATCGACGAACAAATCCCGCTGACCGTATGCCCGCTGTCCAACACCAAGCTGTGCGTGTTCGACGACATGGCCCAGCACAACATCCTCGACATGCTGGAGCGTGGCGTGAAGGTGACGGTGAACTCGGATGACCCGGCCTACTTCGGCGGTTATGTGACCGAGAACTTCCACGCGTTGCACACGTCGCTGGGCATGACTCAGGACCAGGCCAAACGTCTGGCGCAGAACAGCCTGGATGCGCGGCTGGTAAAGCCATAACTGGCTGAATGAATACGGTCTAAATGTGGGAGCTGGCTTGCCTGCGATAGCGATCTGACAGTCAACACTTAAGGTGGCTGACACACCGCCATCGCGGGCAAGCCCGGCTCCCACACTGACCTCATTGAATTCAAGCCTGTGTGAGCTCTTCCAGAGTTTTGCCCTTTGTCTCCATCCCGAACACCCACACCACCAGCGCCGCCACGGCAAAACACAGCGCCCCCAGGGCAAATACCCCGCCCTGCCCCGTCACCGGGAACACCAACCCGGTCACCAATGGCCCGAGCAGCGAACCGACCCGGCCAATCGCCGAGGCAAACCCGGACCCTGTCGCCCGCGCCGAAGTGGGATACAGCTCCGGCGTGTAGGTGTACAGCACCGCCCACATGCCAAACAGAAAAAACTGCATCAGCAAGCCCGAAGTAATCAGCAGCCCCACGTTGCCGCCAAACACCGCGCT
>Ga0157375_10001971_pt1 | contig 17699 bp, 3 predicted proteins | sample M35metaG_FD_115311 | JGI IMG/M metagenome (GOLD analysis project Ga0157375, IMG submission 115311) | Miscanthus rhizosphere microbial communities from Kellogg Biological Station, Michigan, USA - M3-5 metaG | ecosystem: Host-associated > Plants > Roots > Rhizosphere > Soil | place: USA: Michigan... | reverse complement strand
GGATCGGGTTCCATGCCGATGAACACGCCGGTGCGCTCGCGCGGCAGGGGGGCGGTTTCCGCCAGCGCTTCGCGGCTTGCCTGCAGGATCGCGAGTTGCTGCGGCAAGGTCTGCGCAAGGTCGCGCGGCGGAATGCGCAAGCCTTCGAGGTCGAGCGCGATGTCCGCCATCCGGCCTTCGCCGTTCGCATCGAGCAGGCTGCGTCCGGAGAACAGCGCGTCGCGAAGCGCATCGCGATTGCCGGCGCTGGCGACGATCGCGCCGATGCCGACGATCGCCATTTGCATCGGCATGTTTGTTGTCGGTGAGTCGATGAGTTCTGGATCGTCTTCGGAAACGATCAGGTGCGCGTTGTTGCCGCCGAAACCGAATGCCGACACCGCGGCGATCCGCGGCGCATCCGCAGGCCATGCTTCGCGCCGTTCGAGGACGCGAAACGGACGACCGGAAAGTGCCGGCGTGGGTTCATCGGCATGCAAGGTCGGCGGACGCTCGCCCGCTCGCATCGCTTCGAGCACCTTGATCAGGCCCGCGGCGCCGGCAGTGGTGATCAGGTGGCCGAGGTTGGATTTCAACGAGCCGATGGGTACTGGATGGCAATCGGCGAAGACAGCGCCCGTGCTCGCAAGTTCGGTCGCATCGCCGACCGGCGTGCCGGTCGCGTGGCATTCGAGCAGCGATATGCGTTCCGGGCCGAAACCGGCGGCGGCGTAAGCGGCGCGCATCGCGCGTTGCTGGCCTTCCTCGGCGGGAGCGAGCAGGCCCTTGCCGCGCCCATCGTTGGACAGGCCGATGCCGCGGATCACGCCATGGATGGTGTCGCCATCGCGGCGCGCATCGGCGAGTCGCTTGAGCGCGACGAAGGCGGCGCCCTCGGCTGGCACGAGACCATCGGCGTTGCGATGGAATGGCCGCGATTGGCCGCTGCGGCTGAGCGCACTGAGCGCGCAGAAACCGACATGCAGGAACAGATCGTCCGCGCCCTGCACCGCGCCAGCGAGCATCAGGTCGGTCGATCCTTCGTGAAGGCGATCGCAGGCGAGCTTGATCGCGTAGAGCGAACTCGCGCACGCGGCATCGATGCAATGACTGCCGGCATCCAGCGCGAGCGCACGCCGCAGGATGTCCGCGGTGCCCGCGCTCATGAAACGGCTGCGCGCGTCCTCGCTGCCCATGCCAGTCCAGACGCTTTGCGCGTAAGCCGCCATCTTCGCCGATGGAAAGCCGAGGTTGCCGAACACCGCGCCGGTGCGCGTGCCATCGTGTGTCTTGCATGCGCGAAGGGCTTCGCGCGCGCAATGCAATGTCCACGCGACCAGCGGATCGAGTCCATCGAGCTCGCTCGCGGCGATCGCGAATCCAGTCGGATCCCAGATCGCATCGAACCCGCGCACGTAGCCGCCACGATCCGACCAAGTGCGATCGGCATCCGGCGCATCCGGCGAACACAATACATTTGCGGGGTCGACGTGCCAGCGTCCTTGCGGTACCGGGCCGATCAGGTCGCGGCCTCCGGCGACGGCATCCCAGAGTTGTGCCGGGCTCAATGCACCGGGCAAGACGCAAGCGCGCCCGACGATCGCGATAGGCGCGAAGCGCATCGATCAGGCCCGGTTCAAGGCATGGTTGTGCACGCCGAGCAGTTCGGCGACGCGTCGGCCGCTGTCGTTGGTGAACACGATGTCGGTGGTGACCGACGTCGGCCCGAGCTTGCGCCGGAACGCGGTGGCGTTGAGCAGGCCCGCGCTCGGTGTCGCGCCGAACGTGCGGATCTGGTCGATGCCGGTCGGCAGGTTGGGTCCGCCGAGCATGCGTTGTCCGTAGACGACCGCCATCTGCAATCCAGCATCGAGCGCTGCCACGTCGAGCTGCCAGCTCTCGCCGTTCCAGCCCGCATGCGACACGCCGCTCAAGGTGCCGGCGATGCCCTGGTCGCTGACGCCATCGAGCCCACGGATCAGCTCGAACGCGCCACGGTGGAACAGCAAGTCCTGGTACAGCGGTTCGCCGAGCCACGGTTCGAGCGTGAGCGCATCGACAGGTTGGTCGGAATGGTTCGGCTCGGGCAACAACTCGATGCGCGCGCTGTAATTCGTGTGTCCTTTCGAATCGCGGATCAGCATCTGCATCTGCACGCCGCGCTCGCTGGGCAATGGCGTGGCCTGGATCGTGAGGCGATCGCCGCCGTTTTCGAACCCGCCAAGGCGAATGCCCTTGAGCACCTTGATCTCATGCAGCGCCGCCTGCGGCAGGCCGGGACGGAAACTGCGCGCGGCGCGCGACAACCATTCGGCCGCGAGCACCAGCGGCAGCACCGGCTGGCCGTTGATCGCATGGCCTTCGAGGTAGGCGTGGCTCGCGCGGGCGACGGTGATCTCGAGTTCCTGCACGCGCGCGTTCGCGCCTTCCGACAACAATGCTTCTTGTCGCGGTTCGCCACCGAACACGAGTTCGACCTGGTCGCGTTGGTCGCCACACAGTTCGGCCACGAACATCCGCGCGCCAACGTCGAGCGGGAGCATCGGCACGCCGAGTTGGGCGAAGCGTTCGCGCAGGTGCGGCGTGACCATGCCGCCTTCCCATGGACCCCAGCCAAACGACTTCGCGATGAGTCCGGGACGTCGACGCGATTCGGCCCATGCGACCTTGGCGAGCACCTCGTTGGCCATCGCGTAATCGGATTGGCCGAGGTTTCCGCAGCGCGCCGACACCGACGAGAACACGCAGAGCAGCTTGAGCGGTTCGTCGTGCGTGGCGGCCAGCAATGCGCGCAGTCCTTCGACCTTGGTGTCGAACACGTGGTCGAACTGCGCATCGGTCTTTTCCGCGATGCGCTTGTCGGCGAGCACGCCGGCAGCATGCACGAGCGCGGACACCGGTCCCCATGCGCGGCGCACGCGCGACAGCATCCCTTGCAGTGCGACGGCATCGGCGACATCGACCGCTTCGTAGCGCGCTTCGGCGCCGGCTTCGGCAATCGCGGCAAGCGTTTGGCGGATCTCGCGATTGGCCTGGACCTCGCGTACGCGCGCCAGCAGCTCGGCTGGCGATGGCGACATCCCGCGCGCACGTGCCTCATCGAGCAAGGCGCGCTTGAGCCCGGCCTCGTCCGCGATGCCAGCGCATGCGGCTGGCTCGTCGGTCAATGCGGTGCGTCCGAGCAGAACGAAGCGGGCCGCGCATTGCCTTGCCCATGCAATGACGCAGGCCGCGGTCACGCCACGCGCGCCACCGGACACCAGCACGACGTCGCCAGCCGCGATCACCGGCGCACCGGCAGGCGCCGATTCGGCCACGATATGCAAGGTGTAGCGACCACCGGAGACGGGCAACGCCACTTCGACTTCGCCGCCGCCTTCGAGCAGTTCGTCGGCGATCGCGATCGCCAACTGCTTCGGCGTGCGCGCGCCGCGTTCGAGGTCGATCGCCTTGAGCGCCGCCTTCGGCCATTCCAGCGTCGCGGTCTTGATCAACGCCGGCATTCCGGCAAGCCATGCGCGTTGCGCATCCATGGCAGTCGTACCGAATGCGCCGCCGGTGTCCTGCACGGTGACGAACAGGCCGCGCTCCTGCTCGAGCTTCGCCGCGAGCATACGCGCATGCGCGAAGGCTTCGCGATTGATCGCGATCGCCGCGGATGCATCGGCGACATCGCGCAGGCCGCCCAGGTCGATGCACGCAGTCGTGCCAGCGGGCAGACGATCGCCACAACGGGCCTTGACGCCGCGGCCGCGCAGTTCTTCCGCGAGGCATTCGCCGATGACGGCTTCGCCGGTGATCCACACATCGCCACCACCGCGCAGGCACGGCTGCGCCATGCCGGCGGCTGGCGCGGGAATCAGTTCGAGCCGATAGCGACCAAGGCTCGCGCCGGATGGGACAGACGAAGGCGTCGTCGCCTTCGCTTCGCCATCGGCAACCACAACCGGTTGTGTGGTCTGCTGGCCCTGCAGGTAATCGACGATCTCGCCGAGCGTGTGCAGCGCGCTCATGCGGCTGCGATCGAGTTTCGGCAAGCCCTGCGCCTGCTCGTCGACGGCGGCGAGGATTTCCACGCGCTTGATCGAATCGATGCCGAGATCGCCTTCGAGGTCCATGCCGAGGTTGAGCATGTCCACCGGATAGCCGGTCTTCTCGGCGACGATCCGCAGCATCAACGCGGTGAGATCGATCGTCGGAATGACAGGAGTCGGCGTCGCGATTGTTTCAGAAGGAGTTGTTGCTGCGCTCGCCTGCTCGCCTTGCAGGTAATCGACGATCTCGCCGAGCGTGTGCAGCGCGCTCATGCGGCTGCGATCGAGTTTCGGCAGCCCCTGCGCTTGTTCGTCGACGGCGGCGAGGATTTCCACGCGCTTGATCGAATCAATGCCGAGGTCGCCTTCGAGGTCCATGCCGAGGTTGAGCATGTCCACCGGATAGCCGGTTTTCTCGGCGACGATGCGCAGCATCAATGCGGTCAGGTCGATGCCGGGCATTGCGGCCGCGAATAGCGTTGCTTCGACGGGCGCAGTCGGCATCGTCTGGACTGGCGCACTCGGCAGGATCACTGGTGCCACCACCGGCATCGGTGCAGGCTGCATTGCGAGTGGCGCAACGAATGTTGGCGGCTCCGGCATCGCAACGGGTGCAACAAACGAACGACTCGCCGATGGCGACGGAGCGTTTCCACCAACGATCGCGGCCAGTCCCGAGAGTGCGGATTCGGTCACCTGCAGATAGGCCGCGTGGCTCTCGAACATCGAGCGCTGGAACGCCATGTGCGTCTCGGCGAGTTGCTGCTGGCTTTCCTGGAAGGCCTGCAGCCACGCATCGGATGCCATCGCCTGCGGTTGCGGCCTGGTGTCGAAAGGCATCGATGGAATTGCAGACGCAGGCGCAGGACTCGGGTTCACGGATGTCTCGATGTGGTTTGCAGGTGGAACCGCGCGCGGCGGATTGGGTGGAGGCAACGCCTGCTGGCCGCCGATTGGCGGATAGGGCTTGCCGACATTGCTGCCGCTGATCGGGGTGAGTGGTCGTCCATGGGTTGCCGCAGGCACCGGCTCGCGTTCGGCGGCGAACAGGCGATCCAGCCGCAGGTCGATGCCGATCGCAACCATGCGCGCGAGTGCGAGCAGCAGCGACTCGACGCCATCCTTGTTCTTGCGATCGAGGTTGATCACGGTGTGCGGGCGGTCGCCGAGGATCGCACCGACCAATCCGGTCAGCACCGCGCCCGGACCCACTTCGAGGAAGGTGTGCGCGCCGGCCGCGTGCATCGCCTCGATCATCTCGACGAAACGCACCGGCTGTGCGATCTGCGCCGCGAGCGCATTGCGAATCGCTTGGGGATCCGCAGGATGCGGCGCGGCGCTCGCGTTGCCGTAGACCGGCAAGGCCGGCGCGGCGAAGTCGATGCCGGACAGGAACGCGGCGAACGGTTCGCAGCATCCGGCGACCACATGCGAATGGAAACCGCTGGCGACCGGCAGGCGACGAAACGCAAGGCCTTGCGCGGACAGCATCGCCTCGAACGCGACGATCGCCTGCAATGCGCCCGACACGACGACCTGCTGCGGCGCGTTGTGGTTGGCGACGACAACAGATGCGTTCGAATTGGCGATCAATTTACGCACCTGTTCGATCGGCAGCGCGAGCGCTGTCATCGCGCCGGGCATCGCGGACGCTTCGGCCATCAGCTCGCCGCGGCGGCGCGCAACCTGCAACAGCTCGGTTTCGGACAACACGCCGGCCGCATGCAGCGCGACGAGTTCGCCGAAGCTGTGCCCGCCCACCATGTCGGCACGAATGCCGCAGTCGTCGAGCACCGCGAGCATCGACAGCGAGGTCGCGCCTATCGCCGGCTGCGCCCATTGCGTCGCGGTCAGCCGCGCGATGTCGTCCTGCGTCGACTGGGCGCCGAAACCCGGGCGCGGAAACACGATGTCGTGCAGGCCCGTAGAGGATTCGAAGGGAAGGTCCGCGGCGCGATCCCAGACCGCGCGTGCGACCGGAAGGTGCACCGCAAGATCCGATCCCATGCCCGGGAGCTGGCTGCCTTGTCCGGGGAACAGCATCGCCAGCGATCCGTTCGCGGCGCCGAAGCCATAGGCGCTGCCGTCGGGCAATGCGAATGCTTCGTTCGGCGCATTCTCGATGCGTTGCGCAGCGGCGAGCAGGCGCGCGTGCAATTGCGTCGTGTCGCTGGCTACCAGCGCAAGGCGCGCGCGGGAACCCGACTTGAATGCACGTTGGCTCTGTCGTGCGAGGTGCGTCAGGGTGTCCTTGCCCGCAGCCATTTCGCGGGCCTGGCGGACCAACGTGGTGCTGTCGCCGGCAGCAAGCACCACCAGCTCATGGCGATGGCCGGCCAGGCGTTCGGCGCACGCGCCGGGGCCGTTGTATTCCTCGAGCGCGACGTGGAAATTCGATCCGCCGAAACCGAACGCGCTGACCGACGCGCGACGCGGATGCGCGCTGCCGCGGATCCATGGGCGCGTGCGCGTGTTGAGGTAGAACGGACTGCGCTCGATGTCGAGCTTCGGATTCGGCGCGTCGATCTTGATGCTCGGTGGCAACACCTTGTGGTGCAGCGCCATCACCGCCTTGAACAGGCCCGCTGCGCCCGCGGCCGCCTTGGTGTGGCCGATCTGGCTCTTCACCGAACCGAGCGCGCACCATTGCCTGCACTGCGCATCGCTCGCGTCGAAGACCTGCCGCAAGCCTTCGAATTCGGCGACGTCGCCGGCCTTGGTGCCGGTGCCATGCGCCTCGACGAGTTCGACCGTTTCGGGTCCATAACCCGCGATCTCGTAAGCGCGTCGCAACGCCTTTGCCTGTCCTTCCGGCACCGGTGCGTACACGCTCTTGGAGCGTCCATCCGACGAAGTTCCGATGCCGCGGATCACGGCGTAAATGCGGTCGCCGTCGCGTTCGGCGTCGCTGAGGCGCTTGAGCGCGACCATGCCGAGGCCTTCGCCCAGCATCGTGCCATCGGCCTTGTCGCTGAAGGGCCTGCAGTCGCCGCTCGGCGACAGCGCGGGCGTCTTCGAGAAGCACATGTACATGAAGATGTCGTTGAGCGTGTCCACGCCGCCAGCGATCACCATGTCGCTGCTGCCGAGTTGCAGCTCGCCGATCGCCATCGACAGCGCACTCAGCGCCGACGCGCATGCGGCATCGGTTACGCAGTTCGTGCCGCCGAGGTTGAGGCGGTTCGCGATGCGTCCCGCGACGACGTTGCCGAGCAGGCCCGGGAAACTCGATTCCTGCCACGGCACGTAGTTCGCGGCGATGCGCTCGCACGCGGCCTGTACCTCGTCCTCGGGCAATCCGGATTCGCGCAAAGCCTTCATCCACACCGGGCGCTGCAGCCGCGAGACCATCGAGAACAACAATTCCTGCGCGCTGGTGACGCCGAGGATCACCGAGATGCGCGAGCGATCCATGGTCTCGAACTGTTCGCGCGCGGCGTCCTGCAACACCGACTGCGCGAGGATCAGCGCGAGCAGTTGCGAGGTGTCGGTCGCCGGCATCGTCGAAGGCGGCACGCCGAAACCGAGCGCGTCGAAGCCGACCGGATCGAGGAAACCGCCGCGCTTCGCATAGGTCTTGTCGGGCGCGGACGGATCCGGATCGAAATAGTCGTCGATGAGCCAGTGCGACGCGGGCACGTCGGTGATGAGGTCGCGGCCTTCGAGGATGTCGCGCCAGAAGCCGGTCGCATCGGCTGAGCCAGGAAACAACGCGCTGACGCCGACGATCGCGATCGGTGTCTGGTTGGGATGGGTCTTCATGGTCGACTCGATGGCGCCGCTGTGCGTCGCCTGTGTGGATGGAATTCGATCGGATGGAATGCGGTCAGGTGAAATGCGGGATTTGTCGGCGCTCATGCCAGTGGCCTCGGCCGGAAGTCGAAACCGGATGCGGGAATCGCGAGCCCGAAACTGCGCAGCTGCTGCGCACGCGTGATGACCGCCGCGCCTTCCATGAGATTGCGCGCGACCTGCACGACGCTGCGGTTGGCGGGAACTTCGAGGAAACTGCCACGCGTCCATGCGTTGAACGCGCCCATCGCCGGACCGCACCAGATCTGGAAATCGGCCGCACGCTCGTCGACGCCATCGATCGCCCAGCGGCTCGACAGCCCCAGGTAGGAACGGAACACCAGCGCCATCCGGTGTTTCGGATCGTGCGCGCGCTCGACCTGCGCGGGATCGCGTCCCATCCAGAATGCCTGCGTGGATCGCCACGCCTGATCGAAATCCTGGCGCAGGATGTCGCGCTCGACCTTCTCGCGCTCGCTCGCGGGAATCGCTTCGAGCGACGGCCACGCACGATAGAGTTCGTACAACTTGCGCGCGCGCACTGCGAACAGGCTGCCGCGCCGCAACACCTGCACGTCCACGCCCATCTCGAACATGTCCGCGGCGGGCGCCATGATCACGTCGGCCATCTCGGCTTGCGCAAGCATCGCGCGACCGCGTTCGCCGAGCCCGCTTTCGACGCAGGCCTGGTTGATCGAACCGGTCTGCACATAGGCCGCGCCGAGCGCGAATGCCGCGGAAATCGCCGCAGGCGTTCCAAGTCCACCGGCAGCGCCGATGCGGATCGGCCGCGCATAGCCTCGCGCCGCGGTGATCGCATCACGCAGGTGCGCGATGGTCGGCAGCAACGCGGTCAGCGGCCGGTTGTCGGTGTGTCCGCCAGAATCGGCTTCGACGGTGATGTCTTCGGCGAGCGGCAACTGCGCGGCGAGTTCGGCTTCGCCCGCCGTCAGCAGACCGGCTTCGCGCAACGCCGCGAGCATCGCGACCGGTGGTGGTTCGAGGAAGCGCCGCGCGACTTCCTCGCGCGAGATCTTCGCGACCACCCGATGGCGCCGCTGGATGCGCCCGCTCGCGTCGCGGCTCAAGCCGCTCGCCGCGTAGCGGACGATCGCCGGCGTGAGCGCCATGAACGCGGAGGCTTCGACGCAGCGCACGCCGCGCCGGATGAACAAGTCGGCGACCGCATCTTCGAGCGCGGGCTCGGCGGGGCTGTGGATCAGGTTCACGCCCCAGGGCAGCACCGATCCGAGGTCCCGTTGCAGGCGATCGACGGCGGCTTCGACCCGCGGCAGCGACAACCCCGCGGCCCCGAAGAAGCCAAGGAATCCATTGCGCGCAAGTTCCGAAACTAGCCTCACGGTCGCAATGCCGTTCGCCATCGCGCCGGCGACGTACGGGAAGCGCAGGCCGTGCACTTCGACGAACGAGCGATCGCCGAGCCATTCCGGGTACAACGGCGGCAGGCTTGCCAAAACCGGCCATGCGCCCGCGCCGGGCCGATCGGTCCATTCGCCTTCCCGCCCAAGACCCAGCCGGCCATCGCGTTCGTCGCGGATCACATGGTGGGTGGCGCGCACCTCGGCGCAAGCCTCGGCCAGCGCCGCGGTGGAAAACGCAGGCATGGTGTCGCCTGGACGCCAGTAGCGTCCTACCGATTCGGGGCGGCGGGGCAGGGGAATGGGGGAATTTGGCACTGAGTGACACTTTTTTCGTGGATGCAGTTATATCCTTGTGGCCATGAAAAAGCCATCGATGCCGCTTCGGGAACGCAAAAAGGAAGCAACGCGACGGGCGTTGCTCGCAGCGGCCAACAGGCGCTTCCACCAATTCGGCTACGAGACGACCACGATCGATGAGGTCTGCCAGGACGTCGGCGTCAGCCGGCGGACGTTCTTCCGCTATTTTCCCGACAAGGAATCGCTGGCCTTCCCGCACCGGCGCGAGCGCCTGCTGCGCTTCGTCGAACTGCTCGGCCAGGCCCCGGCCAGCGAGAGTCCGGTCGGCGGCCTTCGGCGTATTTCGCAGATGTTCGCGAAGGAATACACCCAGAACCGCGACGTCCTGGTGGCCCAGCAGCGGCTGGTGCAGACGGCGCCGGCGCTGCTGGCCCGCGAGAACGAAATCGACCGCGACTGGGAAAACGGCATGGCGCAAGCCTTCCGCGCCCGCGCCGGCGGCGGCCCCGAGGCCGAACTGCGCGCCCGCGTGCTTGCCGGTGCCGCGATCGGGGTGATCCGCGCGACGATGCGGCACTGGTTCGCATCCGGGGGAAAAGCCGACCTTGCCCGGTTGGGCGATGAGGCATTGGATTGCCTGGAATTGGGTTTCCTGCCGAAGCAGGACAGGGCACGGAGCGGATCTCCCGAACCGGACGTCGCAATCAGTGCGCGCTGATCAAGCCGGACTCATGCCTGCTCGACGCCATCGATGGCCGCGTCGCAGGCGACCGCTTGCCGCAATACCAATGATAGGAGCGATTTTTTCGGAGTAATTCTGGTGGCTAGGGTCAGACTCGAACCATCGGCCACAGCATGATGATGAGTGCAACGCTCCAACCAGCTGACCAGCTCGACGCCATTCGCGTGCGGCATGTGCAGGTCCATCAGCACCAGGTCCGGGTGCAGGTGAGCGCGTCGAGCACGCGCATCGGTTCCTGTTCGACCTGCGCCTGCATGCCGGCATTGGTCAGCACGCTCTGCGCGAACAGGGCTTGCGCGATCGTCCTCGACGATCAGCACGCGCAGCTTCTCTTCGGCCGCGGGCGACTTCGCCGCGCTGGATGGTGGGAACAGCAATGCGTCCACGCTGGCGCGCCGAGCATCGCGCTGCAGCGGGCGGCGCTTTCGTCCGCAAGATGATCAACATTGCAACGACCGCAAGGTGCGTGCGCGGCTGCAACCGTATTGGCCCCCAGTTCCAATGGGTAGTCCGGACACAAGTTCCAGCCGTTGATGATCCTGCCCGCACCGGAAGCAACCGATATCGACCCATGGCCCCCGACTAAACTTCTTGCGCCCATTGCGGATTGGTAAACAAAAGCCGGTGAACTGTCCCGGCTTTCGTCATTCGCATCTGGGGGAAGGGCGCATGGTCGCAGTGGTATCGGGTAATGGTTTGGGCTTGATCAACACATCACTGACCCAATTGGGGGCGCTGTTCGGTGGTCAGGCTGGTATCGGCCAGAGCCGGGAATCGCAGATGGTCAACATCGCGACCGGCAACCTGCTGCTGCAGGACAACGATGAAAATCTTCAGGTCCGCGGACTCGATGCGACGTTCTTGCGCACCTACAACAGTCGTGGGCAGCTGGTGGATGCGGGCCAGGATGGCTGGATCACCGGCTTCGAGCGCCACGTCGCGCTGACCTCCGGTTCGCTGAACTTCGCCGGCAGCACGATGACGCTGTATACCGGGGATGGCCAAGGGGTCCTCTTCACTTATTCCTCGCCGAACATCTACACCGCGACGACGGGTCGTGGCGCGCATGACTCATTGGTGTGGAACGGCGGCAGCAGCACGTGGACGTTTACCGAAGGCAGCACGCAGCGGCAGGAAACCTACGCCGACCATGCCGATCCGGCGCTCCAGGGTCGGCTGACGAAGATCGTCGATGCGATGACGCTGGCCGAGTTTGATGTGAGCTACGACAGCAGCAACCGGGTGTTGATGGTGCAATCTCAGGTGGGCGACAAGATCGCGTTCGGCTACGACCCGACCACCGGCCAGCTCAGTTCGGTGACCACCATCGCCAACGGAGTGACCGAGGCCGTGGTCACCTATGGCTACGACAGCTTTGGCCGCCTCGCATACGTGCAGACCGACCTGACGCCGGGGGTGACCGGCGACAACCAGTGGAGCACCACGCGCGCAGCCGACGACGGCCATTTGTTCCGCACCAGCTACACCTACGCCAATCAGAGCGACGGCACCGACCTGCGGATCGCGAGCGTGACCGACAGCGACGGGGTGATGGTCGGTTACACCTATGAGTCCGACAACGTTGGTGGTTACCGGGTCAAGACCGTCACCCAGGGCAGCGCGGCAGACGGATCGGCGCAGACCGTCGCGTTCAACTACCACGTCGGCTCGACCGACGTAACGGATGCCAGTGGACGCACCTGGACGTATCAATATGACACACAGGGCCAGTTGACTGCGGTATTCGAGCCGGCGGTCGCGGGCCAGCGCACGGTCACCAGTTACACCTACACCACCAGCGCCGATTCGTCGGGCGCAGGGAACGTCACCCAGATCAAGACCACGCTGGGTTCAGCCGTGCTTTCCCAGATCGATCGCAGCTACGACACCAACGGCAACATGCTGTGGCAGTGGACGCGGGTCAATGGTGCCAACGCCGGAGCGGCGGCCGTGCAGCGCACTTACAGCGCCAGCAACCAGGTGTTGACGGAAACGCTCTTCACCGGCCTGGATCCGGATGGCCCGGGCGCAATGGCTCCGACCGGTGGCTTGGTGACCAACTACATCTACGATTCGCAAAGCCGTTTGCGCTTCGTGGTCGACGCGGCGGGCGGCGTCACTGAACGCACCTATGCGACTACCGGCAATGGCATCGGCCAGGTCGCCAGCGCGCGCCATTACCTCGCCGCGACCTACACCGGCAGCATGACCGAATCCGCGCTCAACGGCTGGGTCTCAACCGCGCAACAAGCCACCAGATCCGTTTCCGAATACTTCTATGACAGCAAGGGCCGGCTGCAGCAGACGGTCGACTACGCAACGGTCGATAGCGGCGGAGCGGGCGTGCTGGACGCGAATGCCAGCATCACGGACTTCGCATACGACGCACAAGGATTATTGCTGCAAAGAATCCGCGTGCACGGTACCGGCCGCAGCCTGACCTCGGTGCCCGCCGGCAGTGAAACGACCGAATACATCTACGATGGAATGGGGCGCTTGCTCAGCGCGTTGACTCGCAATTCCAATACGCTTGCAACCGATGATGCGAACGCCATCGCCACGATTTATGCGTACACGGATTCTGCGAACCAGATCAAGGTGACGCTCGACACCGGTGCCATCCGCACCGAAGCACGAAATGCCGCGGGGCAGTTGTTGTCGGTGAGCGACGCTGGGCTGGTGGCGGGTGCGTTGGTGACGCGCACGACGCAGAACTTCTACGACGCAACCGGACGCCTGCGCGCAGTGCAGGACGCCACGGGCGCGCGCAACTATTGCTTCTATGACGCAGCGGGGCGACTCAACGCCAGGGTTGATGCAACTGGAGCGGTCACGTCCTTGCTCTACGACGGCATGGACCGGGTGATCCAGACCGTGTCGTATTCCACGCGCGTCGACACGAGCGCATGGCTGTCCGGTGGCGCAGTCACGGTCGACACGCTGGTGTATTCAGCGAAACCGCTGCCGCTTCTGGCTGGTCAAGCCTGGGTGGCGACCGACGCGGTCAACGATCGCAACGGCATTCGCAGCTACGACGCGTTGGGCCGGTTGTCGACCCAGACCGATGCGGCCGGACTGGTCACGACCTACGCCTACGATGGCGCGTCGAACCTCCTCTCGATCACCATCGCCAAGCCAGGCGACGGCAGCGTGATCCCACGGGTGACCCGCTTCTTCTACGACAGCGTGAATCGCCAGGTCGCCACGCTGGATGCAGCGGGGTTTCTGACGGAGTCGGTGTTCGATCCGGGTGGCCGGCTGGTCATGACGATCCGCTATGCGACGCTGACCCTTCCGGCGAACCGGGCGAGCGGCACCCTGACGCAGTTGCGTCCGGCCGCCGATGCGACCAACGACCAGGTCACGCGCTTCTTCCGTGACGGCCGCGACCAGCTGGTTGGCGTGCTCAACGCCGAAGGCTACCTTACCGAAAATATCTACGACGAGCAGGCCAACCAACGTGCGGTCAAGGCGTATGCCAAACGGCTGACCGGACTCACCGGCAGTGAAACGTTGTCGGCATTGCGCCTGCTGGCATTGACCAGTCCGCCGGTCGAAGCTCTCGAGCTCACACAGCGCAGTTTCAATGGCCTCGGGCAACTGGTCACGGAGCTCAACGCCGAAGGCACCGTCACCCGCTACACCTACGACGAAGCCGGTCGGCTGGCGACGATCGATGCGGCGGATGCGACCCCGGACGTGCGCGAGGACAATCGTCGTTACGACGTGTTCGGCAACCTGATCGGCGAGCTGGACGGGCAAGGTTCGCTGCAGCTCACGCCTGGCCTCACAGGGCAGCAACTCGATGCGTTGTATGCGCAATACGGCACCACGCACAGCTATGACCTGCTAGGTCGGCGCACCGAAAGCATCGATGCCCAAGGCAACAAGACCTGGTATTTCTACGATGCCGATGGTCGGCAGACGTTCCTCGTCCGCGGCGTGGCCGACAGCAACGGCGTCAAGAACGCGCAGGGCGAAGTCACCGAGATGCGTTACAGCGCGTTCGGGCAGGTGACCGATCAATTCGCATACACGGGACGGATCGCGATCCCGCAACCTGGCGTCCGCGCCAGCGTGTTGAGTGCGATCGGCACGTTGAGCTTTGTTGCTGCGACGGACTCGCGGCGGCAGATGGTGTACGACGTGCGTGGGCTGATGACCCGATTCACCGATGCCGAGAACGTGGTCAGCAATTACACCTATACCGCGTTCGGCCAGTTGTTGCAGGAGCAGCGCGCGACGGCCACATCCGCGGCAGTCACGATCCAGCATGCCTACGATCAACGCGGCCTGGAGACCGGCCGCACCGATGCGCTCGGCGTCGTCGGCGTCCAGCGCAGCGTCGCCCAAGGTTATGACGCCTTCGGGCGCGTGATCACCCGGACCGATGCCCTCGGCACCGTCAGCACCTTCAGCTACGACCGGCTTGGGCGGCAGCTCGGCCAAAGTCGAACGGTGGAAGGACGGGTGGAAGCCGTCGGCACGACCTACGATGCCTTTGATCGCGTGCTCAGCCAGACCGATGCAATGGGCAAGGTGACGACGTTCGTGCATGGCGACAGTGCGCTCAGCCTGACCGTCACTTCGCCGGAAGGCGTCGTAGTCACGACGGTGCACAACAGCTTCGGACAGACCGTTTCCATAACGCGTCCACTGGCAAATGGTTCGACCTACCTGACCGTCTACACCTACGACAAGAATGGTTCCTTGCTGTCCACGTCCGAGCAAGGCAAGTACATCTCCACCAACAGCTATGACGTGCGCGGCCTGCTGGTGCGTGCGACCGATGCCAGCGGACGCACGGTCGGCTACGGCTATGATGCGTTGGGTCGCGTGTTGACGCGAGTCGAAGATCCGGATGCCGGACATCTGAACCTGACCACGCGCTACGCCTACGACGGCCAAGGCAGGCAGGTGACCGTGACCGATGGCAGCGGCCGCGTGACCGCAATGAGCTACGATCGCGAAGGCCGCCTGCTTCAAACTGCGCAGGATCCGTCCGGCCTGAACCTGCGAACGACATATAGTTACGACGCGGCGGGTCGCAGGATCACCGTCACCGAAGGTGCATTCACCACCGCAGCGCAAACAGTGCAATACGCCTTCGATGCGCTTGGGCGACGTACGAGCGAAGTCGTCGCACCCGGTGCGCTTGGCCTCACCACGAGTTACACCTACGACGCCAATGGCAATGCGGTCACGCGCACCGATGCGCTCGGCCACGTCAGCCACTTCGTCTACAACGGCGATAACGAACTGCGATTCGCGGTCGATGCGCTGGGCGACCTGACCGAATCAACATACGACGCCGCGGGGCGGACGGTAATGACCCGCATCTACGCGAAACCACTCGCCGGTTTGTCGAACGCGCCGAGCATTGCCGAAGTACAGGGATTGATCGCGGCCCAGGGGTTGAACAACGACGGCTTGGACGCGGTGACGTATCGCATCCACGACGGCGATGGTCGCATCGTCCTTGTTGTCGATGGAGCGGGCTGTGTCCACACCACCACTTTCGATTCCGCCGGTCGCGTGTGCATGGAGGTCGCCTACAGCAACGCGGCGTCGATGACCAGCGCGCTACGCGCCAGCCTGAAGGCCGGGACGGCGACCGTGGCGAACGTGTTGTCGAACACAGCGGCCAATCCCGCTGCCGATCGCGTGAGCTACACCTGGACCGACGGCGCGGATCGAACGGAGATCCACATCGATGCGCTCGGCCAGGTCGACGAGATCTGGTTCGACGGAGCGGGCCGTCCCCTTGGCACCTATGCGTGCGCGACACCGATCGCGAATTTCGCGACCAACACCGCGCTGAAGGCGAAACTCGCGATTGGCGCCGCCGGCTACCTTCAATTGGGCCTCGTATTCGACACGACGCGCGATCTTGAAACCTGCAAAGCCTACGACGCTGCCGGCCGGCTGAATTTCACGGTCGACGGGATGGGCAATGTGGTGGAGTTTCGTCATGACGCAGCCGGTCGCATCGTCCAGCAACTGGCCTATGTCACGCCGATAGTGTTGAGCGCGTCCGATCGCGTCGCCCTGGAGAACGGAGCGCTGACGGTTGCGAGTTTTATCACGTCCGCGCAGACAGCGGCGGCGCACTCCAGTTACCAGGTGTATGACGCTGCCGGACGCGTGCGCTATACGGTAACCCGCAGCCAGGTCGGCGCAGCGATCGTTGGCGTCGTCAGCGAGAACCACTACGACGCAGCCGGCAGGGTGATCGCGCAGATTCGCTATGCGCCGACCGTGGCGTTCGATCCGACCCAGACCGAAGCGGTGCTCACCGGCCTGATCACTGCCGCGCAGGGGAACCTGGCGGCCAACCAGCACATCACGCGCTTTGTGTACGACGCAGCCGGACGGCAGCGCTTCAGCGTCAGCGATGCTGGCACGGTGACCGAGCAGCGCTTTGATGCCGAAAGCCGCCTCACGATGACGCGCAATCACGGCACCCTCGTGCCGGTGATCGACTACACCGAGGCTACGCTCGCCGCGGCGGTCGCGGGCTTCACCGACACCCGTCAGGTCAGCTACGGCTACGACAATGCCGGACGTCTCACCAGCACCACCGATGCCTTGAACCATACCGAGAGTTACGGCTATGACGGCGATGGCCGGCGCACGAGCCTGACCAACAAGCTCGGCTTTGCGTGGACTTATGTCTACGACGCCGCCGGTCGACAGGTCGAAATCCACACGCCGCAGGTGATGGTGTCGAGCGCCGCCTCGACCGGAGCGGTGACGGACATCAACCAATCGATCGTCACCAAGTTCGGCTACGACGCGCTGGGCAATGTCACCAGCCGTACCGAGGCGTTTGGAACGACGGGCGCACGTACCACGACCTACGCCTACGATGCGCGTGGCAATCAGATCGCCACCACATTTCCGGATGCGTGGACGGTCAACTCCAGCGGCGTGCTCGTGTCGACCGGTATCACTCCATCGATCCACATCACCTACATCGCGCTCGATCAGGCGGTGGTGCAGAAGGATGTTCGCGGAAACTACAGCTACAAGGTCTACGACCTGCAGGGCCGACTCGCCTACGACATCGATGCCAACGGGTACGTCACCGGCTATGGCTACGACGCGATGGGTGAAGCGGTCCGCCTGACGCGCTATGCGACCAAGGTCAGCACGAGTGTATTGACAACCAATGGCTGGAGCGCCGGGGCGGCGATCCGCTTCGACCAAATGCAAATCGTGGGCGTGCTGGTCAGTGGCACTTCCGACCGCACGATCACCACGACCTTCGATGTCGCGGGCAACAAGCGCATCGTCACCCAGGCCTCGGTGAGCTATCGGAGGGCAGATGGCACCGTCGCGACCGGATCGCCGCGCACCGAATTCGAGTTCAATGCATACGGCCAAGTGGTCAAGGAATCGGTGTTGCTCGAAGGCACACCCGGTGGTGCGGACGCGAAGTGGGCGTATCGGTACCACTATTACGACGACCTC
>Ga0157375_10001967_pt1 | contig 17714 bp, 11 predicted proteins | sample M35metaG_FD_115311 | JGI IMG/M metagenome (GOLD analysis project Ga0157375, IMG submission 115311) | Miscanthus rhizosphere microbial communities from Kellogg Biological Station, Michigan, USA - M3-5 metaG | ecosystem: Host-associated > Plants > Roots > Rhizosphere > Soil | place: USA: Michigan... | reverse complement strand
CGAAAGTTTTCGTCGAGCGCGACGTAAAGAAGCTGGCCGACGACAACTTTTCCCCGACCTTCATGCGTAATGCGACTGCGTACGGTGCGTCTCCGCGGTTGCGGTTGGACATCGTGCTGAACGACTTTGTCGCCGCTGCCATGACTACCGGCAAAATCTTCATTAAGAGCGACGGTACGCCCTGGCGTCCGATCGTCCACATCCGCGACATCATGGGAGCTGCTATCACGGTACTCTCAGCTCCCAAACAGAAGATTCACAACGAAGTGTTCAACGTCGGCAGCAAGAATGAGAACTACCGCATCAGCGAACTGGCTGACGTCGTGAAGGACATTACCGGAGCCAAGATTGAATACGACCCGAACGGCGGCCCGGACAAGCGTTGCTATCGCGTAAGCTGCGACAAGATTGAACGCGTGCTCGGTTGGAAGACGAAGTGGACTGCACGCAAAGGTGCAGAGGAACTGTATGAGTCTTACAAGAAGAACGGTTTAAAAGACGAACAGCGCAATCGTTACATGCGCATCGCTACGATCCAGCGTCGCTTGAAAGATGGAGAGCTGGATTCGTCGTTGCACTGGACCGCGCAGACCGTAGGCGCGTAACGGGAACACAAGCAAAGTCACAACCAGTTTAGGGAGATTGCTTCGAAATGATTTTTACCGAAACTAAGCTGAAGGGCGCCTTCATCCTCGATATCGAGAAGCGTGAAGATTCGCGCGGATTCTTCGCCCGCGTCTTTTGCCAGAATGAGATGAAAGCCCACGGTTTGAAGCCGACCATTGCCCAGGCCAACACCGCGTTCAACATCAAGAAGGGCACGGTCCGCGGCATGCATTTCCAGTTTCCGCCCGCTGCAGAAACTAAGCTGGTCCGCTGCACCCGCGGTGCGATTCTCGACATTATCGTCGACCTTCGTCCGGAGAGCCCGACCTACCTTCAGCACATCGCGGTTGAATTGAACGAAGATAACTACCGCGCTTTGTATATTCCGGAGCGCTTCGGCCACGGATATCAGGCTCTCGCTGATAAGACCGAAACCAGCTATCAGGTCGGCGAATTCTATACACCCGGCACTGAAGGCGGCCTGCTTTACAACGACCCCAAACTCGGCCTCGAGTGGCCACTGCCGGTCAGTGTTATCTCGGACAAAGACAAAGTCTGGAAGCCGCTGGCCGAGCAGGAAGCAGAACTCAAACGCAGAATGACATTGTTAGAACCAGCCGGCGTCCGCTAGAACGCTGCATCATTGAGGAAACGCGAAATGATCATGATTGATACTGCTCTCGAAGCCCGTCACAAAGAAGGACGTCCCATTCGCGTGGCGTTGATCGGCGCCGGATTTATGGCGCACGGCTTGGCGAACCACATGGTGAACACGACCGTGGGTATGCGCATGGTCGGTGTCTACAACCGCCGTCCACAGCGCGCGTTTGAGCTTTGCGAATACGCTGGGGCGAAGGATGTGGTTTCTCCCAACACGCAGCGCGAGGTTGATCTCGCCATTCGCGAAGGGAAGACGGTGGTCACCGGGGATGCCATGTTGTTGGCGCGCTCAAGCGAAGTGGACGTGCTGGTCGACCTCACCGGCTCGGTGGAGTTCGGCGTGCATGTTGCCATGGAAGCTTTCAAGCACGGCAAAGATGTTGTGCTGATGAATGCGGAAATTGACGCCACGATTGGACCAATCATGCAGACCTACGCCGCGAAGCATGGCGTGATTTTCTCTGCGTGCGATGGCGATGAGCCGGGCGTGCAAATCAATCTTTATCGCTGGGTGAAGGGTCTTGGCCTGACGCCTCGCGTGATCGGCAACATCAAAGGGTTGCAGGACCCTTATCGCAACCCCACCACGCAGAAGGGTTTTGCCGAGAAGTGGGGACAGAATCCCGCGATGGTTACCAGCTTCGCCGATGGTTCGAAGATCAGCTTCGAGCAATCCATCGTTGCCAATGCGACCGGCTTCAAAGTCATGAAGCGCGGCATGTCGCGCGGTATGGACTACAAAGACGATGTCATGAAGATCGGCAAGATCTATGACATCAACGAAGTCCGCAAGCACGGCGGCGTAATTGATTACGTCGTCGGTACGCCGCTGACCAAGGTTTACGTGCTGGCCGAGCATCCTGACCCGAAGCAGCAGCACTATCTCAATCTTTACAAGATGGGCGAGGGCCCACTGTATTCATTCTTCACGCCCTATCACCTGGTGCACTTCGAAGTGCCGTCGGCGATTGCACGCGTGGTGTTGTTCCGCGATTCTCTGGCCAAGCCGCTGGGTGGACCTGTTGTCGAAGTTTGCGCCGTGGCCAAGCGTGAGTTGAAGGCGGGCGAGACTCTGGATGATTACGGCATGTATATGACTTACGGCGAAGCGGTAAACGCCGACGAGATGTGCCGCATGAAGTATCTCCCTGAGGGACTTGTCGAAGGCTGCGTTTTGAAGAACGATATCCCTAAGGATGAAGTCATCACCTACGACGACGTGACGCTGCCTCCGGGGCGCCTGGCTGACCAGCTTCGTGCTGAGCAGTACAAGCACTTCTTTGGCGAGACTTGGTTGGAAGAATTGGTTGCTGTTCACGCGTAGTTTCACTGTACGTTCCTTGGCCATTCCAACCAGGAGCGCGGCGACAAAAAGAAGATTCCTCGCGCGGTGAACCCGCGCTCGGTATGGCAAGATTTTGGGATTAGTTTAAGAGGCAAGCAGCAAAGCAATGAAAGTCGTTCTATTCTGCGGTGGTCTGGGGATGCGCATCCGTGACGCGGAGGACATTCCCAAACCCATGGTGCACATTGGCCAGCGGCCCGTGTTGTGGCACGTGATGAAGTACTACGCTCATTACGGCCACAAGGATTTCATTCTCTGCCTGGGCTACAAAGCCGAAGCGATCAAGAATTACTTTCTGAACTATAACGAGTGCGCCTCGAACGACTTCGTATTGTCTGGCGGCGGCAAAGACCTGAAGCTGATCAACAGCGATATCCACGACTGGAGTATTACCTTTGCTGATACGGGAATTAATTCGAACATTGGCATGCGTCTGAAGGCGGCGCAGAAATATCTCGAAGGCGAAGAGGAATTTCTCGCCAACTATAGCGACGGTTTGAGTGACTTGCCGCTCGACCTACAACTCGATCACTTTCACAAGCAGAACAAGATCGCCAGCTTCGTTTGCGTGAAGCCGAACCTGAGTTATCACACCGTGTCAATCCAAAGCGGAAACGGCAGCCTGGTGTCCGATATTCATCCAATGTCCACCGACGATCTGCGCATCAACGGGGGATACTTCATCTTCAAAAAACAGATCTTCGATTACATGCGCGACAAAGAAGAGCTGGTAATTGAACCCTTCCAGCGTCTGCTCAAGGAAAAGCAGCTGATCGGCTATTCCTACGATGGTTTTTGGGAGAGCATGGATACGTTCAAAGACCGCCAGCACTTGGAAAGCCTCGCGGCGGCCGGACAAGCTCCGTGGGAAGTCTGGAAGAAAAACGGGAGCAAGCGGTAGCTGCAAATCATGCTCTCGATTACCTCACTGCAAAACGGCGATCCGCTCAAGGTCCTCTGCATCGGCTGTCACTCCGATGACGTCGAGATCGGCTGCGGCGGTACCATTCTGCAATGGCTTGCGAAAAATCCCAATCTCGAATTTACCTGGATGGTCTTCGCCCACGGTGGCAGCGAACGCGAGCATGAAGCCCGTAAGAGTTTCGATCTGTTCACAGAAAAGGCCAAGAAGAAAGAACTGATCGTAAAAGATTTCAAAGACGGTTTCTTCCCCTTTGAAGGCGCGAAGATCAAGACCGTTTTCGAAGAAGAGTTGAAGCAGGTGAAGCCCGACCTGGTCTTCACCCAGAACCGGAACGACGCGCACCAGGACCATCGCTTGATCGGCGAGCTGACCTGGAACACGTTTCGCAATCACCTGGTGCTGGAATACGAAATCCCGAAATACGACGGCGACATGGGCCAGCCGAACTTTTTTGTACCGCTCGACAAGGAAGCCTACACCAACAAAGTGGACTATCTGATGAAGGCCTTCCAGAGTCAGCGGAACAAGCGCTGGTTCGAGCGGGAAACATTCATGAGCTTGATGCGGTTGCGCGGGATGGAATGCAACGCGCCCTGCGGCTACGCGGAAGGGTTCTACGCGCGAAAGCTGGTGCTATAAAGCATGAAGGATTTAAAGGATTTAAAAGAGAAAACGATTCGCGGCGGTGCCGCCAGAATGATTGCGCAAGCTGCGAACTTCGCATTCCGCATTGGCTCGCTGATGATCATGGCGCGGCTACTAGTCCCCCAAGACTTCGGACTGGTAGGCATGGTCACGGCGTTCACCGGGATCCTGAATTTGTTCCGTGATTTTGGGCTTTCAACCGCGACCGTGCAGCGCGAAGAAGTCAGCGAAGAGCAGTTGTCCACGCTGTTCTGGATCAATGTTCTTGTCGGTGGGATTCTGGCCGTGCTTTGCCTGGTGTGCGCGCCGCTTGTGGTGAGGATCTATCACGAGCCGCGGCTGCTCGGAATCACCATGGCCCTGTCCTTGGGCTTCCTGTTCAATGCGGCCGGAATCCAGCACTCCGCCCTCCTGCAACGCCATTTGCGTTTTACGGCGCTTGCGGTCATTAATGTTGCGTCGTTGGTTGTGGCCGCGGCGGTCGCGATCGCCATGGCCAAGTTAGGATATGGATATTGGGCGCTGGTGGGGCAGACGGTCACCGTTCCGTTGACCGTTACCGCGGGCGTCTGGATCGCTAGTGGCTGGCTGCCGGGAAAACCGCGTCGTGGCGCAGGGGTTAGGTCCATGATGAAGTTCGGCGGGACACTCACTCTGAATGGGATCATCGTCTATATAGGCTACAACCTGGACAAAGTACTGCTGGGCCGGTTCTGGGGAGCGGAAGACCTTGGGTTGTACGGGCGCGGCTATCAGCTCATCAACATTCCCACCGATAATCTAAACCAGTCGGTCGGTGAAGTGGCCTTCTCCGCGATGTCGCGGGTACAGAATGACCGTCCGCGGCTGAGGAATTATTTTCTGAAGGGTTACTCACTCGTGCTGGCAATGACGATTCCCATCACCATCATGTGCGGGTTCTTCGCAACCGACCTGATTCATGTTCTGCTTGGTCCCAAGTGGGCCGCTACGGTCCCAATCTTCCAGTTGCTTTCGCCCACGATTCTGATCTTCGCCATGATCAACCCGCTGGCCTGGTTGATGTTTGCGCTGGGCATGGTAGGAAGGAGCCTGAAAGTTGCCATGGTCCTGGCGCCGGTAGTGATGTGTGGATACCTGGCTGGGCTCCACTATGGGCCAACCGGTGTGGCATTCGGTTATTCGGCGGTCATGATTTTGTGGGTGATCCCGCACACGGCATGGTGCGTGCATGATACCGGCGTATCCCTGCGCGATATTCTGGTTACGGTTTCAAAGCCATTGGTCTCAGGTCTTGTGGGCGGGGTCGTGGCGTTTGTGGTGCACCGCATCTGCGTGCCGTTGATGCCGGCATTGCCACGGGTCATCGTTGACGGAGGGGTGCTGTCAATCGTTTATGTTGTCATGTTGTTCTACGTTATGGGTCAGAAGGCCTTGTACCTTGACGTTTTGAAGGGATTCCGTAGAGGCACGCCGGTGGAGAAAAAAGCCCTGGCTCCTGCCTAGTTTGATATGAATGTCAGCAACAACAAGTCGGGACAGCCGCTGGTGAGCATTGTCACACCCGTTTACAACGGTGCTGAATTTCTGGCGGAGTCCATTGAAAGCGTCCTGTCGCAGACCTACCGCAATTGGGATTTCACGATTGTGGACAATTGCAGCACCGACGCCACCCTGGAAATCGCCCGCCGCTACGCGGAGCGGGATCCGCGGATCCGTATCACTGAGAACCAGCAGTTTTTGCGCGCAATTCCAAATCACAACCACGCGTTGCGCCAGATTTCTCCGCAAAGCAAGTACTGTAAGGTTGTTTTTGCGGACGACTGGATTTTTCCGGAATGTATTGAGCGCATGGTGGCACTGGCGGAAGGGTATCCCGCAGTGGGCATCGTCGGCGCATATGGCATGCAGGGAAAGGATGTCATGTGGACCGGGCTTCCCTATCCCAGTCCGTGGCTGCCGGGCCGCGACGTGTGTCGCTTGTTGTTACTAGACGAAGTGTACGTTTTCGGAACGGCCACATCGCTTCTTTATCGTTCCGACCTGGTACGCGCGCATGATCCTTTCTTCAATGAAAGTAACCTTCATGGCGATATGGAGGCATGCGTCGAACTTCTGAAAGAAAGCGATTTTGGCTTCGTACACCAGATCCTTACGTTCAAGCGGGTACGCGCTGAGTCGCTGGGAGCTCTCACCGAAGACATCAATACGCTGGTTGCGGGACACTTGCATAACCTTGTGGCCCATGGCCGCGACTTCCTGTCAGACCAAGAATATGCAGCCTGCTATCGCCGGATCGTCAGCCAGTACTACAACTTTCTGGCCGTGACCTTCTTGCGTGGACGGCAGGATAAAAAGTTCTGGGACTATCACAAGCGGAAGTTGACCGACGCGGGCGTGGGATTCAGCCGGTTGCGGCTGGCCTCCGCACTTGCGTTGCGCCTCCTGCGAGCCGTGCTGAATCCGTATGAGACCGTAGAGAAGAAACGCCGAACGAAAACCGCCTCCCCACAAGCTGCCGCTCTGAGCAATGCCCAAACGAGCGTCCAAGCCCGTGCCAAGGAGACACACTAAGTGAGTCGCAATAACGAGAAGTTGAAACTTAAGGCTGGAGACTGGATAGAAGTCCGAAGCCGCGAGGAAATCCTCGCCACACTGGATGAACGCGGCCGGTATGAGAACCTGCCCTTCATGCCTGAAATGTTGGAGGTTTGCGGCAGGAGGTTTCGCGTGGCGGCAAGCGCGCATAAAACCTGCGATCCGGCCCACAATCCGTGGACCATCCGCCGCCTGAACAATGCCGTGCATCTGGAGGACTCGCGCTGCAACGGAGACGCGCACGGGGGATGCCAGGCGGGCTGCCTGATTTTCTGGAAGGAAGCGTGGCTTAAGCGCGTGGACAGCGATTTCGTGCGTCCCGAGCAACTGCGGCCGGCGCAGACTCGCATTGGAAGCGGCTTTTGCAGCGTCCAAAGCCTTTTGGATGCAAGCGCCCGCACCGACCGGGAAGGTGGGATTATCTACTCGTGTCAGGCGACACAGTTGCGCGATTACACATCCGCCATGAGCGCGTGGAATCCGCGCCAGTATATACAGGACATCGCCTCAAGAAATCTTTCGACTCAGCTGGCCGACGACACTCGGGTGGGGAGAACCCTGGAATGGTTGCTAGCAGTGATTCGACTGGTCCGGAGTTTGTTGATCGGGATCTTTACCAGCCGTATGGGGTGGAGTTTCTATCCTGCGCTCCATGGATCGCTCGACAAGACGCCGGTTGAAGAATTGAACCTCCAGCCCGGCGAGTTGGTTGAGGTCCGCCGCATTGAAGAGATTGTGTCCACTCTGAACCGGGAGAACCGCAACCGTGGCCTCCTGTTTGACGGAGAGATGACGCCGTACTGTGGCGGAATCTACCGCGTGTTGCGGCGGGTCAACCGGATCATCAACGAGAACACCGGAAAAATGATGGAGATGAAGGCGCCATGTATTGTTTTGGAAGGCGGGGTCTGCAAGTCGGACTACCATCGGCTCTGCCCCCGTGCCATCTATTCGTACTGGCGGGAGAACTGGCTGAAGCGTGTAACTCCCCCAAGACAAACCGCGGCCAGCGGGGAACCTGAGCTTGAGGCCTGTCATGAAGCCTGACAACATGCGATTCCTGCGGCTGAGGACGCCGGCCGAGTGGAATTCTGGTTGATGCGGTTTGGTTTCCAACTTGTGATTTTTATTGTACGATCTATCTGCCCCCCGACTATTTTCTGTCTTATCGAGATCTGGAGAAAAACATCCGTGAACGGTACATCCTGCGTTAGTCGTGGATTCCCAGCTGTCTTGCGTGTTGTTGCCATTGCGATGGCGTGTTGGATGTTGCCTAGTATCGCCTACGCGGCCCCGATCATCGCGTTCGTGCAAGGAAACTACGCCGTTCCCCAGTCTTCCCCGACCAGCGTTACCGCTACCTACACTGGCGCGCAGACGGCCGGCAATCTCAACGTGGTGGCGGTGGGTGTGAACAACAGCACCACTACGATCAGCTCGGTCACTGACATCAGCGGCAATGTTTATCAGCGGGCCATCGGGCCGACTACCGTTTCCGGAGCGCTCTCGCTATCCATCTACTACGCGAAGAACATCGTAGCTGCCGCTGCGGGCACCAACAAAGTCACGGTGCAGTTCTCCGCCGCAGCACCTTTCCCAGACATTCGTATCCTGGAATACACCGGAGCCGACCTGACAAATCCGGTGGATGTCGCTGTGGGGGCCACTGGAACGGCGAGCACCAGCAACAGCGGGTCGGTCACAACCACCAACTCTACGGACCTTCTGTTTGGCGCCAATATGGTGAGCAGCGGGACACTCTCGGCGGGCACCGGCTTTACGAGCCGCATGATTACCAGCCCGGACGGAGACATCGCCGAAGACCAAATGGTCACTGCTACAGGCAGTTACAGTGCTACTGCATCAACTTTCGGCAATCCGTGGGTCATGCAAATGGTAGCTTTCCGTACACCGACATCGGTGGTAGCGGATACGCAACCTCCCACTGCACCTGCAAATCTTACGACAACCCCGGCTGGTGGCACGCAGATCAACCTGAGCTGGGCTGCCTCCACGGACAACGTTGGCGTGACCCAATATTTGATCGAAAGCTGCGCGGGGGCAGCATGTTCAAACTATGCCCAGATCGGTACCGCAACGGGAACGACTTTCAGCAACACTGGCCTAACCAATGCGACCAGCTACAGCTATCGCGTACGCGCGACTGATGCCGCCGGCAATCTGAGCGGCTACTCGAACGTAAGCACGGCTGCGACCCCGGACACTCAGTCCCCAACTGCACCAGCGGGGCTTACCGCGACTGCCACGAGCGGAACGCAAATCAATCTGAGCTGGACTGCATCAACGGACAACGTTGGGGTGACGCAGTACCTGATCGAACGCTGCTCAGGGGCCGGTTGTTCTACCTTCACCCAAATCGGCACAGCGACAGCGACGACCTTCAGCAACACCGGCCTGATTGCAAACACGAGTTACAGCTATCGCGTGCGAGCGAACGATGCGGCGGGCAATTCTGGGCCGTACTCTGCCGTCGCCAGCGCCACGACGCAGAACCCGGACACCCAAGCGCCGACCGCCCCAACCGGCCTGAGCGCAACAGCGGCGAGTGGGACTCAGATCAACCTGAGCTGGACGGCCTCCACCGACAACGTTGGAGTGACACAATATCTGATCGAGAGATGTTCCGGTGCGAGCTGCGCGACCTTTACTCAGGTGGGAACTTCGACCGGTACAACATTCAGCAATACCGGGCTTACCAACAACACAAGCTATAGCTACCGGGTGCGGGCAAGCGATGCCGCCAATAACCTCAGCGGCTATTCGAACGTAGCCAGCTCGACGACTCCAGACTCTACCGCGCCGAGCAATCCCAGTGGTCTGACCGCGACTGCTGCGGGGGCGACGCAGATTAACTTGAGCTGGACGGCCTCCACCGACAATGTTGGTGTCACACAATACCTTATCGAAAGCTGCTCGGGCACCGGTTGCTCAAGCTTTACGCAAATCGGGACCTCGACAGGAACGACCTTCAACAATACCGGACTGGCTACTGGTACGAGCTATAGCTATCGTGTGCGGGCCACCGACGCTGCGGCCAACCTGAGCGGCTACTCGAACGTCGCCACGGCGAACACCACCGACACGCAGGCGCCAACTGCGCCGGCCGGTCTGAGTGCCACCGCGGCCAGCAGCAGCCAGATTAATCTCAGTTGGACGGCGTCCACAGATAATGTTGGTGTTACTCAGTACTTGATTGAAAGTTGTACGGGCGCAGGCTGCTCGACGTTCACACAGATTGGCACCGCAACCGGGACGACTTTCAACAACACCGGTCTTACTGCATCCACCAGCTACAGCTATCGTGTGCGGGCGACCGATGCCGCGGGCAATCTGAGCGCCTACTCCAACGTTGCGACTGCCACCACTTCGGCGGCCAGCAGCGCGATCACATTCGTGCAGGTGAATTCTGCCGATCCTCAGTCTTCGCCAACCAGTGTCGCGGTCAAATACAACTCGGCGCAGTCAGCCGGTGATCTCAACGTGGTGGCAGTGGGGTGGAACAATACGACCGCTGCTGTCAGCAGCGTGACCGATAGTAGCGGCAATACCTACGTACGCGCGGTTGGACCGACTGTTTTGGGTAGTTCTCTGTCGCAGTCGATTTATTACGCCAAGAACATTGTTGCCGCGGGAGCGGGGGCCAATACGGTGACGGTGCAATTCTCTGGGGCGGCGGCGTTTCCTGACGTTCGCATCCTGGAGTATCGCGGCGCCGATCTTGTCAGTCCGGTGGACGTGACTGCCGCAGCGTCCGGCAGCGGCACTTCCAGCAACAGCGGCGCGGCCACTACCACCAACGCCACCGATCTCCTGTTTGCCGCCAACATGGTGACGAGTCTGACCTCCGGTCCAGGGACCAACTTCACGCAGCGGGTGCTCACGTCTCCCGATGGCGACCTCGCCGAAGACCGGATGGTGACATCAACCGGCAGCTATAGTGCCACTGCACCGATGAGTAGCGGAGGCTGGGTCATGCAAATGGTTGCCTTCCGCACACAAGCTGCAGTAGTCGATACGACTCCTCCAAGTGCCCCGTCTGCGTTGGGCGCGACGGCAGCGAGCGGGACAGAAATTGATCTAAGCTGGACGGCCGCCACGGACAACGTGGGAGTGTCTCAGTATTTGATCGAAAGATGTTCCGGAACCGGATGCTCTACATTCACCCAGGTCGGCACAGCCACGGGTACAACTTTCAATAACACCGGGCTTGCGGCGAGTACGAGCTATAGCTATCGCGTGCGTGCAAGTGACACGTCCGGCAACCTGGGTGCATATTCGAACGTCGTCACAACCTCGACTCAGGCGCCCGATACTCAGGCGCCGACCCAACCGACAAATTTGACGGCGACCGCCACGAGCGGAAGCCAGATTAATCTAAGCTGGACCGGGTCCACCGACAATGTTGGTGTCACCGGCTACCTGATTGAGCGGTGCCAAGGGGCAGGCTGCACCAGCTTCGGCCGCCTGCTTACCGTACCCGGCACGACCTACAGTGATACGGCGCTGGTTTCTAACACCAGCTACACCTATCAGGTGAAAGCCACCGACGCGGCCGGGAACTTCAGCCTTTATTCCAACACCGCGACGGCCACCACCCAGTCCACCATCGCAGGCCTGGTTGCGGCGTACTCGTTCGATGAGGGCACCGGCACCAGCGTCACCGATCTTTCTGGGAGCAGCAACAACGGGACCCTGTCCAATACGACTTGGACGACCTCCGGCAAGTACGGCAAGGCCCTTTCTTTCAACGGCACAAGTTCTCGGGTCACGATTCCAGACTCGGCGTCGCTGCACCTCACAACAGGTGCGACGCTCGAGGCCTGGGTGAATCCCACTGCGGTGTCCTCTGGATGGCGCGATGTTGTCTATAAGGGCAACGACAACTACTTCCTGGAAGCCACGACCGATCACAGCGGCGTTCCCGGCGGCGGCGTCACTGTGGGTTCGACCGATGCTACGATTTTTGGCACGGCGACTCTCCCAACCAACACTTGGTCGCACATCGTCCTGACCTACGACGGCTCGTCCATTCGCTTCTATCTCAATGGCAACCTAGTCTCAACCGTCAACCAAAGCGGCAATATCACAACCTCCACCAATCCTCTGACCATTGGAAGCGACAGTATCTTTGGACAGTACTTCGCCGGCCTTATTGATGAGGTGCGGGTCTACAATGTGGCCTTGAACCAGGCACAGATCCAATCAGACATGGGTACTCCGGTGGGAGTGGGCGGACCCACGCCGCTTGTGGGCCTCAATCCCGGCACCGTCAACTTCGGCAGCGTCGGCACAGGAACAACTAGCTCGGCCGTCCCGGTAACTCTGACCAACCAGGGAGGAGTCGGGCTGACCATCAACAACATAACGGTCTCTGGAGGAAACGCCGGGGATTTCGCACAAACGAACAACTGCCCGGCGACGCTTGCGGCAAGCGCGTCCTGCACGATCAGTGTGACCTTTACACCGGCAACCACGGGGGCACGCAGTTCCAGTGTTTCCATCTCGGACAATGCTGCGGGAAGTCCTCACTCGGTCTCGCTGAGCGGTACGGGCATCGGTTTTGCCGTAACGCCGCGCGCCGCAGTGGTCACGTTCGGCACCACCCAACAATTTAATGCCAGCAGCAATCCGGTTACATGGTCGGTGGATGGTATCGCCGGCGGCTCGGCTACAGTCGGTACGATTTCTACCGCTGGCGTGTACGTGCCACCTTCAACGGCGGGGTCGCACACGGTGACGGCGACCACCGGTTCGCAGACCGCCAATGCGACCGTTTACGTAAGCAATTATCCCGGCACGTTCACCTTCCATAACGACAATCTCCGCTCCGGGCTCAACAGCAATGAAGCGGTTTTGACTCTGTCCAACGTAAACCAAACGCAATTCGGCAAACTCTTCTCCTATAACCTGGATGGCATTACCTACGCTTCGCCACTCTACGTTGCGAACGTAGCCATTCCGAACCAGGGAACGCACAACGTCGTCTATGTCGCGACCGAGCACGATTCGGTTTATGCGTTCGACGCCGACGGATTGAGCCCCAATCCGCTTTGGCAAGTGAGCTTCCTGAAATCCAACGTGACCACCGTCCCGTGCGCCAGTGTCGGCGAGTGCGGGGACATCGCGACCGAATTGGGAATCACCGGGACCCCGGTCATCGATCCTGCCACCCGCACGCTGTATGTGGTTGCCAAAACCAAGGAAGGCGGTAACAGCTACGTGCAACGGTTACACGCCTTAGACATTGCGACGGGTGCCGAAAAGTTCGGCGGTCCGGTAGCTTTGTCGGCCAGTGTAGCCGGAACCGGCAACGGGTCGTCGGGTGGCCAGGTGCCGTTCAGTCCGCTGCGCGAGAACCAGCGTCCCGCGCTCGCTCTGGTCAACGGTGTGGTCTACATCACGTTTGCATCTCACGGAGACCAGCAACCCTGGCACGGCTGGGTCCTTGGCTACAACGCGAGCACCCTGCAACAGACAATGGCATTCTGCGTGAGCCCAGATGGCTATGGCGGCGGTATCTGGCAAAGTGGCGAGGGCCCGGCATCGGATGCTTCGGGTGGGATCTTCTTCACCACGGGCAATGGCGATTTCAATGCCGACGGCGGTGGAAGGGACTACGGAGACACGGTGCTCAAGGTTGGGCCGAACGGCAGCGTGATGGATTATTTCACGCCGTTCGACCAGGCAAGCCTGGAATCCAACAACTTCGACCTCTCCTCCGCGGGCCCGGTGTTGCTGGTTGATCAACCGGGCGCGACCCCTCACCTGTTGGTTGCTGCGGCCAAGGGAGGGACCATCTACGTCGTCAATCGCGACAACATGGGCCACTTCCAGTCCACAGGTAACAGCCAGATCGTGCAATCCATTGCGGACGCGTTACCGCATGGCGGTGCAGAGGAAGGCAACTACAGTACACCTGTATTCTTCAGTGGGAATGTCTATTTCGGCGCGGTAAATGACAATCTGAAGATCTTCCGGTTTACCAATGGATTGCTTTCTACTTCATTCACTTCGCAATCTGCGGTCACCTACCCCAACCGTGGAGCTTCGTTCGCAGTTTCAGCCAACGGGACCAACAACGGCATCCTGTGGGCAATGCAGGACAACAATCCGTCCGACGGTGTCCTGCGGGCCTACAATGCCAACAACCTCGCCTCTGAGCTGTATAACAGCAGCCAGGCCGGGACCCGCGATTCATTCGGCTTAGCTACCAAGTTCAGCATTCCGCTGGTGGCGAATGGAAAGGTCTTTGTGATCTCTCAAGGGCAACTAGTCGCATTCGGATTGCTGCCTTAGAAGTACTTGGTTCCCGGAACTTTGAGAGCGCGCGTCAGAAATGGCGCGCGCTCTTTTGTTTTGTGGGCCGAACATGTTCGAAAGCTTGGGGGTGAAAAGTCGCTTGTTAACCTGGCGGAGGTGAAGGACTAGAGAAGAGCAAGGGCGTCGTCCTGAGGCGGGGTCTGAAACAAGCGTGGATCAAAAGACGCGAGCCGATGCAGTTGGGAAACGCCCGCACGTGTGAAATTGTCGCCCACAGGCAAGAGCTGTATGTGGCATGGTCTGGCAATTGCGATGTGATAGCAGCATGCCTAACATGACCACAATAGAATTGAGCTGACATTAATCGAATTGAATCATTTACCGGTCACTATTGAAACTAAAGATGCAGCGATCTTCAAAATTCGTTTATCAGAAACTATGTACCCCCCAGATGGAACTCTCCGTTCGCCATTTGCACTATCGATTTTCCTATCGCGAGCGAAGCTGTCGCGGCGGGGGAGGGAACATTGCATACATGAAGCAGATTGGCAGAGCGGAGGAATTGAAAATCATCCACTAATGAGCCATCGCGTCGTAGTGCTTGCGCTCTTACACCCGATCCGTCGCGTACCAAGTCTTGACTGCGCACTTCCGGTACTAATCTTTGTAAGGCACGCACAAACGATCGCTTACTGAGGGAACGATATACCTCGCTCGCGCCATAGCGCCAGTACTTTCCCGCAAGGCGCCAAAAACCTGGATAAACCATGGTCTCGGTCGTGTCTCGAATGCTGATGTCGCGCCAGCGATATCCTTCGCGCTTCAGGGCCAGCACCGCATTTGGGCCGGCATCAACGCCTCCATGCACACGCTGAGTGAAATGTACTCCCAGGAATGGGAAACGAGGGTCGGGTACTGGATAGATTAGAGATTTCACTAGATATTCCTTCTCGGGCACTAGGTCGTAGTACTCACCGCGGAAGGGAACAATCTGCACTTCCGGAATTTGCCCAGCCAGGCGGCTCATACGATCGCTATGCAAACCGGCGCAATTGATGACATAGCGGGTTGCAAAGGCTCCCTGAGTGGTTTCAACTATGGTTTCGGTTCCGTTACCGCTTAAGCCTGTGACTCTTGTAGATTTCCGGATGGTCCCTCCGTTCGTAATGATCAGTTCCGCATACTTCTCACACACAGCCGGATAATCGGCAATACCGGTTTGAGGAACATAGAGTCCCCGTAGCCCGCTGCAATGCGGCTCGATTTCGCGGATCTGCTCTGGGCCCAGTTCGCGGAGGCCGCTTAAGCCGTTAGCTTGCCCACGTTCGAGAAGGGTTTGCAGGCGTGGGAATTCTTCTTCCGAGGTTGCCACGATGACCTTGCCCAAGATCCTATGGGTGATGTTGTGTTCACGGCAGAACTCCACCATGGCGGTGTAGCCCTCGACGCAAAGCCGCGCTTTGAGCGACCCGGGCTTGTAATAAATTCCGGAGTGAATGACGCCGCTGTTATGGCCGCTTTGGTGCTTCGCGAACGTATCTTCTTTTTCCACTAGCAGAAGGCGCAAGCCGGGAAAACTGCGGCTAACGTGGAGGCCAGTGGCCAGCCCCACAATACCGCCTCCAATGATCACAATATCGAAGCTCTGATCGGTCATGAAAGGTGTTTTCGAGGCCCTGAGGAGCTTTTCGATTATAAGTTCCGCTTTATATCGTAGCCAGTTACTACTGGGTGGAACAGGGCCATCGGAGAAACATTTCAGCAAAACTAGAATATAGAATCAATGAGGGAGAAGTAGGTGCCGACGGAAAGCCAAACACAGATGAGAGAAGCGCAATCTGGGCAGGGGTGGCTCACACCTCAGAATATCTGGTTTGGCAGCCTTCTTGCCCTGGCTACGATTGTTTTTATCAAACCTCTCGCTGTCGTCATTCGGGGATCATTCTCAGCAGACCAGTATTCCCAGATGCTGGTCATACCGCCGTTGAGTGCCGCGCTTATTTATCTTGAGCAGAAAAGCATATTTGTCCAAGTCAGTTTTGCGCGGTTGGCAGCAGTTTTTTTCGCTGTATTCATCGCTGTTTTTGCCGGCCTTTCATTTCTGAAGGGAAGCATGGATCCGAGTATCTACATTTCATTGTCGATCCTTCTTTTCTCCGGTTGCTGTATTGCGGCATTTTGGTTTTCCTATGGACGGAAAGCGGTCTGGGCGGGATTATTTCCACTTGGCTTTCTTGTCTTAATGACCCCGGTGCCGGATGCGTGGCGCCAGCGTGTCATCGTGTTCCTGCAATACGGTTCTGCGGTGGTTACCGACTGGTTTTTTAGCGCAGCCAATATTCCGTTTTCACGGGACGGGGTCATTATCGTGCTGCCCAGCGTGACCATCGAAATTGCCCAGGAATGCAGCGGCATTCGTTCCAGCGTAATTCTTTTCATTGCCGGCCTTGTGTTGGGACATTTGTTTCTCAGGAAAATTCAGTCGAAGATCATCCTGATGTTATTGCTGGTTCCTCTTACAATTATTAAGAATGCATTCCGTATATTCAGCCTTTCGACCCTGGGAATGTATGTGAACCCGTCGTTTCTTTCGGGCAGGCTGCATCATCAAGGCGGGATTGTGTTCTTCGCAGTTGCCTTCGTAGGTTTGTGGGCCATTGTCTGGACTCTGCAAAAACTTGAGGGACCGCCTGCCTCGGTGAAAACGGCTACGCAATCTTAGGTCTGACCATGAAAGACCGCAGTGAAACTCCATTCGACAGCGTGGAAGGTGCCCACGAATATCTGAGCCTGTTGTCGGAAGCCATACAGGATGCCAAGAACGAAATCGAGGCGGACATCCGCGCCGCGGAAGACCCGAAATTTCCCCGCCGTTTGGAAGCCCTTAGGTTAGTGTCGTTCAAGCTGGATAAATTGGAACAACAGGTTAAAAACGGCCGTCGTTTGCTGAATGATTTGCGCACTCTGCGCAGGCTTTTGCTGGACGAACGCGAAGAACCGACCCCGAAAAAGAAATAGTTTTTGACTTCTGATACGCTCTGAATGATGCCTTGGCAAGACAGCCCAATCCTGGTGACCGGCGGGGCCGGTTTCATTGGCAGCAACCTGATTTTGCAATGGCAGTCCTGTGAGCGGGGCCCGGTTATCAATCTCGACAAGCTGACTTACGCGGGGAATCTCAGAAACCTGCAGCAGGTCGCGAGCGATGCTCGTTACACGTTTGTTCACGGTGACATTGCGGACAGGCAGCTGGTTTCGCAACTGCTAACTCGTCACCGGCCTCGTGCCATCATTCATCTTGCGGCGGAAAGTCATGTGGACCGATCCATCCATGGTCCCGATGATTTTGTCCGCACCAATGTGAATGGTACGTTCAGTTTGTTGGAAGCGGCGCGCGCATATTGGACAGAACTGCCGGTCGAGGAACAGTCCGTTTTCCGTTTTTTGCACGTTTCGACGGACGAGGTTTTTGGTTCGCTCGGTGAAAATAATCCGCCATTTTCCGAACTCACGCCATATGCTCCGAACAGTCCGTACGCGGCTACCAAAGCGGCTTCAGACCACCTGGTTCGCGCCTATCACCATACTTACCGGCTGCCTACGCTCACGACCAATTGTTCGAATAATTACGGGCCTTATCAATTCCCGGAAAAACTGATTCCGCTGATGATCCTG
>Ga0157375_10001965_pt1 | contig 17723 bp, 21 predicted proteins | sample M35metaG_FD_115311 | JGI IMG/M metagenome (GOLD analysis project Ga0157375, IMG submission 115311) | Miscanthus rhizosphere microbial communities from Kellogg Biological Station, Michigan, USA - M3-5 metaG | ecosystem: Host-associated > Plants > Roots > Rhizosphere > Soil | place: USA: Michigan... | reverse complement strand
CTCGATCGCGCCGATCGAAACATCGAGCCGATGCCACCCGAGGCGTACCAGGCCGCCGCGAAGACCGCGCTCCTTCTCACCGGCGAGGAAATGGGCCTGCTGCCGATCGGCGACTTCGCCGGCCCGGTCGGGGCGCTGCAGAGCATGGCCGAGAACATCTTCTTCGGAATCAACGGCTGCTTCGCCGACCTCGACGGCACCGGCCGCGCGCCGGTCGCGCTCACCGCGACGACCGCCCTGCTCAGGCGGATCCGGGCGACGTCGGCGGGCGCGAGCGAGGAGATCGCCGACAGTCTCTTCACCCGGCTGCGCAACGCGGCGCCGGCGGCCGGCGCCGACGCCGCCGTCGCCGCCGCGAAAGAGCGCTCCCGGCCGACACGGTCGCGCCCGCGCAGCGACCGGATGAAGCGCTGACGATCCTGCGGCGCCGGCGCCTTCGGCGCCGCCGCCAGGCCGTCGGCGTCGGGCCGACGGGGCACTCTCGGCAGAACGCCCGGAAGTAGTCGCGCCGCTCTCGCGCCAGGCCCGAAAATGCGGCCAGCATCCGACGACAGCCACGAGCGGAGGAGAGCCATGGATCTGCGTGCGGCCTTGTCCGACATCGCGGTCGAGCACCGGCTCGACGCCGCCGCCATGCGGCGCCTCGAGGAGCTCGCCGGCGTTCGCGCCGAGCCGGTCACGCTGGCTGCGTGGCTGCCGCGCGGCGTCGCGGTGCTGGCGGCGGCGCTCGGCGGCCTCGGCGTCGTCTTCTGGATCGCTGCCAACTGGCAGACGCTCGGCCGCTTCGGCCGCTTCGCGCTGCTCGAGGGCTTCATCCTCGTAATGTGCGCCGGCGCGCTGTGGCGCCCGGCGGCGCGTGCGCCGCTCGGGCTCCTGGCGCTGCTCGCGATCGGCGCGCTCTTCGCCTACTTCGGCCAGACCTACCAGACCGGCGCCGACCCGTGGCAGCTGTTCGCGGTCTGGGCCGTGCTGGCGCTGCCGCTCTGCGTCGCCGCGCGCAGCGACGTCCTGTGGGCGCCGTGGGCGCTCGTCGTCATGACCGGCATCTCGCTCTGGGTGCAGGCGCACACCGGCCACCGCTGGCGCGTCCGGCCCGACGACCTCGTCGTCCATCTGCTCGGCTGGCTGAGCGCGCTCGTCCTGATCGGCGTGCTGAGCGCACCGCTGCGGCGCCAGACCGGCGCCGGCGTGTGGGCGCAACGGATGGCGCTGACGCTCGCGGTGGCGATGATCGCGAGCACCGCCGTCGCCGGGCTCGTCGGCGGCAACGCCGCGCTGCATTACGTCTTCGGGCTCGCCGTGCTCGCGCTGGCGGCGGTCGTCCTCGCGCGCCCCGAATCGTTCGAGATCTTCGGCCTCAGCGCCGTCGCCCTCGGCCTCGACGCGTTGCTCATTGGCGGCCTGGCGTACCTGATGCTTCGTCACGCGTCCGGAGATGGCTGGATTCTCGCCCTGCTCGTGACCGGCCTGGTCGCGGCGGCGCTGATGGCAGCGACGGTCTCATTGCTGCTGCGTCTGGCGCGCCGACCCGGAGCGCCGCAGTGAGCGGCGCGCACCTGGAGCACGCGCTGCGCGCGGCGATCGCCGAAGGCCTTCTGCCGGCGACGGCGACGGCGCCCGGACACGACGAGCGGCCGTGGCCGGTCGTGCTGCTGACCGCGTTCGGCGCCTGGCTCGCGGCGCTGCCGCTGATCGGCCTGGCGGCGCTGCTGCTCGCCGATTTGCTCCGCCATCGAGGCGCCGCCTCGTACGTCCTCGGCGTGCTCGTCCTGGTCGGCGCGATCTATGTCCTCAGGCGTCCGACATTGCCTCTGTTCGTCGAGCAATTGCCCATCCCGGCGCTGATCGTCGGCGAGGCGCTGCTCGCGTTCGGCGTCTTTCGCGACCTGCCGTGGAGCGCGGCCGCGAGCGTCCTCGCACTCGTCGCCATCGCCACTGCATTGGCGATCCCGAGGCCCTGGCTTCGCGTCGTCCTCGGCGCCGCGGCGGCGACTTGCGCGAGCCTCGCCTGGGGGCATGGCTTCGCCCGCGGCTTGGGCGAGAGCGTCGTGCTGTTCTGGCTCGCCTGGCATGTCAACGTGATGCTGTGGCTGCTCGCCGGGACGGCGCGGCGCTCGCTCCTCGTCGAGGGTGAACGCGCTCGTTTCGGGGCCGCGCTCGAATCGCTGCGCGCCGGCTGGCTCCTCGCGACGCTGGCCGGGCTCGCGTGGTGGTCGGGGATGACCTTTCTCGCCGGCGCGTCGCTCGCCGGCGGGCCGTTCGGCGAGGCATTGCGCTCGTTCGAGGAGCGCGGCGGCAGCGGCAGCTCGCTCGTCCTGCTGCGCGCGGCGTCGCTGCTTCTCGCCCTCGCTGCGGCCGTCTGGGCGGCGCGTTGCTGGCCGTCGCTGCGAAATCCGGCCGCCGGTGTCGCGCTCGTCCTCGTCGCCCTCGCGGCGCTGATGCCGGCGCTCGGCGCGACGCTGCTCGCGCTTTCGCTGTGCGCGACCGGCAAGCGCTGGCGCCTCGCCGCGACGGCCGCGCTGACCGCGGCCTGGATCGTCGGCGGCTTCTACTACCAGCTCGCCTGGCCGCTGGCGACCAAGGGCGCGATGCTTGTTGGCGCCGGCGTCCTGCTCGGCGCGCTCGCGTGGCTCGGATTTCGTTCCGGCGCGACGCCGGCAGCAGCGGGCGCCGATGGCGCCGTCGAGCCGGCACGCGTCGCCGCGAGATCGTGGCCCCTCGATCGGCTCGGCATCGCCGCGACCGCGCTGCTCGTCCTGCTCGGCGCCAACCTGGCGATCTGGCAGAAGGAGGCGCTGATCGCGCGTGGCCAGCCGGTGTTCGTCGAGCTTGCGCCCGTCGATCCGCGCTCGCTGATGCAGGGCGATTTCATGCGCCTGAACTTCAGGATGCCGCCCGAGGTGCTCGCGGGTGCCGGCAGCCTGCCGACAAGAAGCGGCCGTTGGTCGTCGCGCGTCGCGATCCTCGTGGCGTGCTGACGCCGCTTCGCCTGGACCGGGGCGAGCCGCTCGGCGCCGACGAGCTGCGAATCGAGCTGACGCCGGCGGGCGGTGGCTGGGTCTTCGTCAGCGACGCATGGTCGTTCGCCGAAGGCGAGGGCGCGCGCTGGGCGGCGGCGCGGTACGGCGAGTTTCGGGTCGACTCGAACGGCCGCGCGCTGCTGGTCGGATTGCGCGGCGCCCATCTCGAAAACCTGTAGCGGCCTGGCACCGATCGCCGTCGATCCGGCGCGACGCCTGCCTCCCGGGCGCGGCCGCGCCATGGCGGTGCGACGGATCCGTGGCGGCAGAGACCGAGCGAAGTGGCGGCACAATCGCCGCATGCCGAACATCGCATCTGTCTTCAAGACCGAAATCGCCCGCGTCGCGCGCAAGGAAGTGCGTGGCGAGACGCTCGCGCTGAAAGCGGCGGTGACGCTGTACCGCAAAGAGATCGCCGCGCTGAAGCGGCGCACGCGCGATCTCGAGATCGAGCTGCGCCGGCTCGGCAAGGGCCGCGCCCAGGCCGCCGCGCCCGGCGCCGACGCCGCTGCCGGATCGCGCCGGTTCAGCGCCAAGGGGCTCGCGTCGCTGCGCAGGCGCCTCGGCCTTTCCGCGGCGCAATGCGGCCAGCTGCTCGGCGCTTCGGCGCAGTCGGTCTACAACTGGGAGCAGGGCAAGGCGCGTCCTTCGGCCAGGCACCTGCCGGTCATCGCCGCCCTGAGGGGCCTGGGCAAGCGCGAGGTCGCTGCGCGGCTGGCGGCGCAGCAGGGCTGAGGCAGCGCGTCGGTCGCGCGACGAAAGCACGCGTCTGGCGTGCGCGTCGTCGGGGCCGACGGCCGAGCTGCGATGCGGCCTTGGCCGTCATCGCAACCCGGGCGAGGCCCTTGTCTATCGCGCTTCAGCGAGTGGCGCGGTTCCAGGCATCGCGAGCCGCCAGCTTGGCCTGCTCCCACGTCAGGCGCGACTTGCCTTTCGCGATGTTCCACTCCTGGCTCAGCTCACGCTCGGCGTCCTCGAAGCTGCCGTCGCTCAGGCCGCGCGCCCGGTAGCCGAGGCCGTACGCCGGACGGTAGTCGTCGTAGGTCAGGCCGCTCGTGTAGTACGGCGTGCGGCTGTACGACTCGCTCCAGTAGCGATCCTCGTCGGCCGGGTTGACGACCTTCGCCGCGCCCTTGCCCGCCATGCCGCCGGCGGCAGCGCCGATCGCCGCGCCTGCCGCCATGCCGACCGGGCCGCCGGCCGCGCCGAGCGCCGCGCCGGCCAAGGCGCCGCCGCCCGCCCCGACGCCGCTGCCGAGGTGATGGTCGCGCAACTCGTCATCGGCTTTCGGGTTGACGACTTCGCCCGCGCCCTTGCCCGCGAGACCGCCCGCTACGGCGCCGATCGTCGCGCCCGCGGCCATGCCGACCGGCCCGCCGACCGCACCGGCGGCTGCGCCGGCGAGCGCGCCGCCCGAGGCGCCGACGCCCTTGGCGAGGTGATGCTCGCGATCCTCGTCGCTCGTCTTCGGATTGACGACTTCGGCCGCGCCGCGGCCGGCCATGCCGCCCGTCACCGCGCCGAGCGCGGCGCCTGCGGCCATGCCGACCGGCCCGGCGACCGAGCCCGCGGCAGCGCCGGCGAGCGCACCGCCGCTCGCGCCCGCGCCGGTGCCGAGATGATGATCGCCGAGCTCGTCGCCGCGTTTCGGATTGATGACCTCCGACGCGCCCCGGCCGGCCATGCCGCCCGCGACCGCGCCGATCGTCGCACCGGCGGCCATGCCGATCGGTCCGCCGGCCGCGCCTGCCGTCGCTCCGGCGAGCGCGCCGCCACCGGCGCCGACGCCTTCACCGAGATGATGCTTGGCGAGCTTGTCGTCCGAATGCGGATTGACGACTTCGGCCGCGCCCTGGCCGGCGGCGCCGCCGGCGAGGCCGCCGATCGCCGCGCCCGCCGCCGCGCCGATCGGGCCGGCGACCGATCCGACCGTCGCTCCCGTCACCGCGCCCGCGCTCGCGCCGACACCGGTGCCGAGCTTGTGCTCGCTCGGCGCGCCGCCTTCGGTCGGGTTGGCGTTCTCCGCCACTTCCTTGCCGGCCAGGCCGCCGGCGATGGCGCCGACGACGCCGCCGGCGATCGTTCCGAGCGGGCCCGCGACCGAGCCGACGGCCGCGCCGGCGACGGCGCCGCCCGCGGCACCGACGCCGGTCCCGACCGGGTGGGCGCCCGGCGTCTTGGTGATGGGATCAAGGTTCTCTGGGTTCGACTTCGACATCGCAAGCCTCCGTTGCGCGCACCGGATCGCGGTGGCAGGGTGGGTGGTGGCGACGGAACCCCGGCGCCTGCGGCATCGTCACCGTGCGTCTCGAGCCGGTCCGTCGGATGCGGGAGGAGGGCGTTGTAGGCCGATATCGCGCAACGGCCGAGCGGCTTCGCCGAGCGTCGAAAAGGCGACGACGAAGTCGGCTTGCGGCGCAAAAATATTTTTTCGCTCCCGGGTCGTTGATAACGCTGTGCATAACCCGGTTGAGATCTCGCACCGGTTCTCTGTCAGGGCCGGCGATTCGCTTCGGCGCGAGGTTTTGCAGCAGTGCGGCGGCGCTGCCCGAATCGGCCGAAGCGGGGCTGTCCGGATCGAGATCTCTCCGCTAACGTTCGTGCATGCATTCGACACCTCACAGCCGCGGCCGCGTTCTTGCGGTCGATGATTCGTCGGTCATTCGCGAGGTGCTGATCGCCTCGCTCGAGGCCGCCGGCTATAGCGTCGAGGCCGTCGACAGCGGCCACGCCGCACTGGTCGCCGCGCGGCAGGAGACCTTCGATGCGGTGATCCTCGACGTCGACATGCCCGGCATCGACGGCCTCGCCGTGGGCCGCGCGCTGCGCGGCGACGCGCGCACCTGCCGATCGATGATCGCGATGCACACGAGCCTCGATGAAGCGACGGTTCGCAGCGGCTTCGCCGACTACGACGTCTTCCTGGCGAAGCCGTGCAACGCGCGCGTGCTCGGCCAATGCGTCGATCAGATGATCCGCGATCGGCGGCGCCGCGCGGTAGAACAAATCTCGTAACGTTTCAAGCGCTGCTTCCCCGGGAAACAGGGGTTCGATCGGCACGTGTGTGGCGACCGAGCAACCTCGAGCGTGACGCGAACCACGCGTTCGCGGGAGCGAAAGTAAGGTTCGTTGCGCGCCTTGCCGCCGGCATGCATTCTGTCGTCAGGCAGCGATGGAGCGGGGCATGCGGGAAGTCGTCGAGATCCTGAACACGATGGGGCCGGAGCAGCTGTTCCTGGCGCTCGTCTACCTCGGTTGCCACACGCTCGCGCTCGGCGAGCTCGCGACGTCGCGCGGCCGCCTCGTCGCGGTCGTCGTCGCGCTCGGCGCGGCGTTCGGCTTCGCGTTCTTGAGCCCGGCGTGGCAAGCCGCCGTGATCCTGCTGGCGATGGCGTCGGTCGGGATCGCGCTTTTCGCCGCCGCGGCGTGGACGCTGTGGCTGGCGTCGGCGTCGCGCGGCCGCACCGGCCGCGAAAGCTACGAGTCGGTCGCGAACCTGCCGAGGGCGGCAGCGGCGGCAGCGTCGAGGTCGGTGAAGACGGCGCCGATCTTGAACTCGCCGTTGGCCGAATAGGACGAGTACACGACCTTCACCGAGACGGTGACCTCGACCGGCCCATCGCCGAACGGGATGATGAAGGTGACCTTGCAGCGCGTTCCCGGAGCGATCGGCCGCGGCGCCAGCAGCGACATCCCGTCGAAGCCGATGTCCCACGTCTGCGCCGGCTTGGTCGCATCGCCATGGACGACTGTCGCCGATTGCCGCAGCACCTTGCGAGGCGAGGCGCGGCGGTTGCGTTCCTGGGGCAGCGGCGAGATGCTCATGACCGGATCACGGTGACGACCGTAGTCTAGTAGTCGGAAAGCTGTTCATCGTTCGCGGAGGTCGGCCATTCCATCACGACCGTGAGCGCAGCGGCGTCCCGGCCGTGGCTTCGGCACAGCAATTGCCCAATTTGCCGCACCGCAACGACGAAAGAGCGACGAGTGGCGCCGCCGTTGAAGATCGCCAGCTTCAATGTCAACGGCGTCAAGGGGCGGCTGCCGCGCCTGCTCGAGTGGCTCGACGAAGCCAGGCCCGACATCGCTTGCCTGCAGGAGATCAAGACCGGCGACGCGACTTTTCCCGCGCTCGCGATCGAAGCGGCCGGATACCGATCGATCTGGCACGGCCAGCCGTCGCACCACGGTGTCGCGATCCTCGCCCGCGGCGACGACCCGCGCGAAGTTCGGCGCGGCCTGCCGGGCGACGCGGCCGATCTTCAGGCGCGCTATCTCGAAGCCGACGTGCACGGCCTGAGGATCGCGTCGATCTACCTGCCGAACGGCAACCCGCAGCCCGGGCCGAAGTTCGACTACAAGCTGGCCTGGCTCGAGCGGCTGACGCGCCACGCGCAGGCGCTTGCGGATTCGGGGCTCGACGTCGTCCTCGCCGGCGACTTCAACGTCGTTCCGACCGACGCGGACATCTACAACGCCTGGCTCTGGCGCTTCGACGCCGTGATGCAGCCCGAGACCCGGGCCGCGTATCGACGGCTGCTCGCGCAAGGCTGGATCGACTCGACGCGGCGGCTCGGGCCGAACGAGCGCGTCTACACGTTCTGGGTCAACGCCGATGCGTTCCGGCGCAACGCCGGCTTTCGCATGGACTTTCTTCTGCTGAGCCCGGCGCTCGTGCCACGCCTCGTCCGCGGCGGCGTCGACTCCGGACAGCGCGGGCGCGAAAAGCCGAGCGACCACGCGCCGGTCTGGATCGAACTCGACGCGACGGCCGCGTGACGCGGAGCCGACGGCGGCGCTGACGACCCGGACGCTCAGCCGCCGCCGAGTGCGCAGCGATCATCACCGTTGATGATGCATGCGAGCGTCGATCGCGAGACAGTGGCGATGCCGCTTTCTTGCCATCGAAGGAGACCCGATGGCGACCACGACACACGCAGCGCGCCCCGAGGCGAATCGGATCTGCAACCTCCTGCCTTCGCGCGACACCCAGAAGGACTGGCGCTTCGAGCATGCCCTCGCCGCGGGCGCGATCGCGGCGCCCGCCGAGGCGCTTCCGGCCAGCGTCGACCTGCGAGCGGCGTGGTGGGCCATCGGCAACCAGGAGCAGACCGGATCGTGCGTCGGCTGGGGGTCGACCGATGGCGTCGCGCGCTACCACTTCGTCAAGGCCGGAAGGCTCGCTCAGGCGACGAAGCTTTCGCCGCGCTGCACCTGGATGGCGTCGAAGGAAACCGACACGCTGACGACCCGTCCGCAGACGTTCATCGAGGAAGCCGGGACGACGCTCAAGGAGGCGGTCGACATTCTTCGCACCTTCGGTGCCGTACCGGAAACGTCGCTGCCCTTCCACATCGCGACCACCATGTACCTCGGCAGCGAGAACGCTTTCTACGCCACCGCCGCGACGCGCAAGATCGCCTCCTATTTCAATCTCCAGAAGAACCTGGCGAACTGGCGCCAATGGCTTGCGACCCAGGGCCCGATCTTGGTCGGCGTCAGCGTCGATGCGATCTGGGAACATGCCACGGCGACCCACGGCAAGCTCGACACGTTCCAGCCGGCAACGGTCCGCGGCGGGCATGCACCGTGCGTCGTTGGCTATACCACCGACCACCGCTTCATCATCCGCAACAGCTGGGGAACGACCTGGGGCGACCAGGGCTTCGCCTATGCGAGCGAAGCGTATATCAACGCCGCGTTCTTCAACGAAAGCTACGGCGTGACGCTTTGAACCCACGCGACGCGCGCGCGAACGGGAAGGGCCGACGATGCCGTCGCTGGTCGAATCGGACAACGGCCGAACCGTCGATGTCCGGGTGAACGAGCCGGTGCGAATCACGCTGGCCGAGAACGCGACGTCGGGATACCGCTGGGCGATCGATCGCTACGACGGCGCGCTCTTCGACGCGGTCGCCACCGAGGCTCGCTACCCGAACGTCGCGATCGGCTCGGGCGGCGAGGTCGACTTCGTGTTCGAGGCGAAAAAGGTCGGTCGCGGGGCGATCGCGCTGAAGCACTGGCGCCACTGGGAGGGAGACGCCTCGATCAAGGCTCGCTTCGCCGTGACGCTGAACGTGATCGCCTGAGGCTAGAGTCGCGGCAGAGATCCCGGGGTGGCGTCGAGCCACGGGATCCCCTCTCCGCCGCCGCACCCGCGCCGCCGTTGCGGCGCCACACGATGAGCCTGCAATCCGTCCGTACCTTTCTCGCCGAGCACGCGCCTGACATCGCGATCGTCGAGGCGGCGACGAGCACGGCGACGGTCGCCCTCGCCGCCGCCGCGCACGACGTCGAGCCGGCGCGGATCGCCAAGACCCTGTCGCTCAGGCTGAACGGCGAAGTCATCCTCGTCGTGATGAGCGGTACGGCGCGCCTCGACAACCGCAAGTACAAGGACCGCTTCGGCGCCAAGGCCAAGATGCTCGACGCTGCCGAGGTGCTGGAAGCGACGAGCCATCCCGTCGGCGGGGTCTGTCCGTTCGGCCTGCCCCGGCCGCTGCGCGTCTACGCCGATCGGTCGATCGAGGCGTTCGACATCGTCGTTCCCGCCGCCGGCGACACCCACCACGCCATGCGCATCGCGCCCGAACGTCTGGTGCGGCTCGCCGACGCCGAGTGGATCGACGTCGCGCAGGCGTGATCGCGCCGCTGTCGCGATGTCGATGCTGGCCGTTGGCGCCGATCGTGCAAGCACGCGGCTCGCGACGCGCATCAACTCTCCGCGCTAGTCGTCCGATCGCGCCATTAGCGTGACAAGCCCCATTAGGAGTGCCCCCGCCGCGGCGGCGATGAGCAATGTCTTGACCGGCTCGTCCTTGACGTAAGCGAGCGCCCGGGCCGAGGCCTGCGCCGCCCGCTGGCGCAGCCGCCTCGCTGCGTCCCGGCCTTGCGCGCCGCTGACGGCGCTGGGAATGCTTCCCGTGTCTTCCATGGCGGTTCTCCGAAGATCTGTGAAGCCGCTTCGCGCGGCAAGGCGCATCCTCGCCGATCGCGCCGCTGGCGTCTCGCGGCTCGGTCGATGGCCTGGCGCCCTCGCGCGACACAGCGCGGACCGCGCCGCGAGTCAGCAGCGGCCGACCCGGCTCGCCGCCGAGCGCTCGTCGGGGAACACCATCGCCCGCGACAGGTAGCGGGCTAGGCGATGGACGTCGAGCGGTTTTCGCAGCGAGTAGTCGAAGACGCCGTAGCCTTCGCTCAGGCGCTTGTAGTCGCCTGAAATGGCGATCAGGATCGGGCTGGCGTTTCCCATCCGTTCGAGAAGCCGGTGCGCCGCGTCGGCGCCGCCGAGCCGAGGCATCCCGAGGTCGAGGATCACCGCCCACGGGCAGACGTCGGCGGCGATGGCGACGGCCTCGAGCCCGTCGGCGGCGAGAAAGGTTCGCAGGCCCGGCAGCATGAGCTCGAGCACCTGCGCGAGGATTCCGCGTGCGTCGGGGTCATCGTCGGCGATCAGCACGGTCATCGCGGCGCGCTCGAGCATCGGGGCGACTCCAGGTTGGTACGCGCGGCCGTCCCAAGCGCCCCGCCGGCAATGGCATCGCTGCCATTCACGGAACGCAGTCTTGTCCCGATGCCGGCCAACTCGTACTGGCAACTCTTACAGGGTGCGCGCTCCCAACCCTGCGCTTGCCCAGGCCCGTTCGCGATGTTCAAATCCCCCGTTCGGCCTGGGAGATTCGAGATGAGTGACGAAGTCGTGGATCGAGTCACCAAGTTGCGCGTGCCGGTACTGGGCCTGACCAGATACATCAACGTTCTTCAGCGCGTCGGCCCCAACGAGCGCAACCAGGAAGTCGATATTCGCATCGTCGCCGCGCTACTGGCACTCACGGTGGCCGGCAAGGTCAAGGGCGTGGACATTCCACGCAACATCCGGGACTCCACGTTCAACGCCGCCGTCGGCTTCTGGATCTTTCACTTCCAGCTCGAGCAATTCCGGGCGCGCCGGACTGCCGACGTCGACGGTGTGGTCTCGCCGAGCAACGACATGGGACGCTATCCCGGCGGCTTTCACACCATCGTGCTGATCAACTCCGAGGCGCGAGCACGCAATGCCAGGTTCTTCGAAGATGTCTGCGACGGCAAGGTCCCGCTGACCCAGGTGGACTGAGCGCGCCGCGCCCGGGGTGGCGGGCCGCAGCCGTCGCGCCTGCCGCTAGACTGGCGTCGAGGCCTTATCGCCGGAGAGTACGCATGAGCGGGTGCAAGGTTCCCGGATCGGTCTGCGTGAGCACAAGCGATTCTCTCGACGAGGGAACCTCGAGCCTGATGCGGACGCCCCCCCCGGGGCCGATCGGCGTCAGCTCGGCAGCCGGGTCGCCGGCGACCGGACGCGATCTCTTCCTGTACAGCCCGGCCGTCAAGGTCGTCGTCGACGTGCCGATGGCGATCGCCCCGGGGATGACCTGGGACGCGTTCTGGCGCCTCATCTACGACCGCACCAACGAAGGCCTGCAGCGCCAGGCCAACGAGCTTCTCAAGCAAGGCCGCATCACCGTCGAAGAGAGCAGGGCGCTTGTCAACGCGCGCAACGAGCTGCTCCTGCGCGTGCGCGCGCGTCTGACGCCGTTCGGCGAGCTCTACTCCGAGATCCTCAAGCCGCGCAGCAGCCTGAAGTCGCTCGAGCAGATCCTCGCCGAGAAGGGCACGATCGAGGCCGTCCTCAAGAGCGTCGGCAAGACGAGAGCGGTCGTCGACAAGATCGGCGTCGTCTCGCGCGTCGCCGGCCCGGCGGCGATCGTGCTCGACGTCTCGCTGACTGCCTTCGTCATCCAGCAAGCGGATCCGCGCGATCGGAGCCGGGTCGCGGCGCGCGAGATCGGCGGCCTCGTCGGCGGAGTCGGCGGCGGCCTGGGCGGCATGTGGGCGGGTTGCGCGAGCGCGGGCCTGCTCGCGTCGCCCTCGCTCGTGCTGCCGGTCGTCGGCGAGGTGACCACCGGCGGCGCGTGCTTCGTCGGCGGCATCCTGGGCGGGCTCGGCGTCGGCTGGCTCGGGCGCAAGGCCGGCGAGGTCGCGGGCGAAGAGATCTACCGGATCAGCAACGAAGTCAGCGAGTTCCGCTGGGTCGCGGCGAGGTAGTCCGATGGGCGTCTTCGATTCGCTCAACGCCAAGGTCGTCGCCGCGATCGACCGGCGCTCGGGCAGGTCGTCGCTCGCCAACGTCGCCATCGCCGACGCGCGAATGACGTTGACGTTCGCCAACGGCGGCGTGCTGAACCTGCCCTGCGCCGATCTGCGCCGCGTCGTTGCGCTGCGACGCGACGTCTACGCCGGCGACCAGGTGTCGTTGCTGCTCGAGTTCGACGATGGCCGGATCGTCGAGGTGCCGTCGGCGCTTCCAGGCTGGAGCGCGCTGGCGGAGGCGATCGATTCGCTCGCAGGCGCGCGCCGCTTCGGCGAATGGCATGCCGATGTTCTGGCGGCGCCGCCGGGAGACGCCATTGCGGTCTGGTCGCGCGAGGACGTCGACGGTCGGCCCGCGTCTCGCGAAACGCGCTGACGATCGGCGTGCGGTCCGATCGCCGGTCGGCGCGGCCGGCGCGATCAGGACTTTGCGGTCAGGCCGAGCCGCTCGATCAGCGCCTTGTCCTTGAGGAACGTCTCGCCGGCCCACTTCGCGTAGTCGGCGCCGCTGCGGTACCACATGTCCTGGTTCAGCTGGTCGAGGAGCTCGAGGTGGCGCGGCTCGTCCATCGCCTTCTTGAACGCGTCGTGCAGCGTCTTGACGACGGCCGGATCCATTCCCTTGGGACCGACGAGGCCGTACGGCGAGGTCGCGACGACGTTGTAGCCGAGCTCCTGCGCCGTCGGCACCTGCGGCCAGCGCTTGGTCCGCTTCTCGCCGAAGGTGACGAGCAGGCGCAGCTGGCCGGCCTCGACGAGCTTGTCCCACCCCGAGGCATCGCTCTGCGCCATGACGTGGCCGCCGAGCACGGCCTGGGTGAGGTCGGCGTTGCCCTTGAAGGGGATGTGGTTCAGCGCGACCTTGGCGTTGCCGGCGAGCTCCTCCATGAGGAGATGCGGCGAGGTGCCGACGCCGGTCGAGCCGTAGTCGATCTTGCCCGGGCTCTTGCGCGCCGCCTCGATGTACTCGTTGAAGGTCTTGTAGGGCGAATCGGCGCGAACGGTGAGGCCGAAGGTGTAGCCCGAGATGCCGATGATGAAGGTGAAGTCCTTGAGCGGGTCCCACGCCACCTTCTGCATGTGGGGCACGCGCAGCATTCCCATCGGGTACTGGGCGATCGTGTAGCCGTCGGGCTTGGCGGTCAGTGCCATGGTGGCCGGGCCGGTGGTTCCGCCGCCGCCGGGCTTGTTCTCGACGACGATCGGCTGGCCGAGGTGCTTGCTCGCCAGCTCGGCCAGCAGCCGGTGATGGCGATCGGTCGAGCCGCCCGCCGGCCACGGCACGATGAGCGTGATCGGCCGCGACGGAAACGCCTGCGCGCGAGCGGCCCCGAACGGCGCGACCAGCGCCGCTGCGGCCGCCGAGGCGAGGACGGCGCGGCGACGCACCCCGGTCGATCGGTCGGGTCGCGAGGGCAGCGCGATGCGGAACAGCGATGGGCGAGAAGGCATGAGCAGGCCCCGGGCTCGGTTCGCGACGGATCGTCGCGGTGGATACCGACCTCGAATGATCGTCGGTCGTGCACCGGTCGACCACTGTCGATAACTCCTATCGGCGCGGCCAGGGTCCGCCCCGAGTTCGAGTGCGTCGCGCGCGATCGTGAACCGCTGCCTCAATAAGCGCCGATATTCGGTGCACCGCTCCAGGCCTTCCCGTCGAAGTTGGTCAGCCCGAAAGCAGTTGCCATGCCCCTGCCGATCGCCGGGCTTCCCGCTGCCGGTCGCATGTTGACGGGAGCGCCGACGAGAAACGGGTTGCTCGCGTAGAGCGAAGCTGCCTCGCCGGCGAAGGCGATGTCCGAAAAGACGCCGGCGGTCGTCGCCAATCCTTGCGCGAACCACAGGTTGTGGCTCATCGCCAGACCGGTGGTTTCGCTGCCGAGGCCGATCACCATGTCGTTGAAGCCCGAGGCGCTGAAGAAAAGGTTGTTGACGATCGAGACGTTGAGGTTGTGGACCGTGCGGACGACGACGCCGTTCGCGTCCGTGAAGTTGCTCGGCAGGATCCGAAACGACGCATTGGGCGCGGCACCGTAGTAGCTCGTGTGCGCCACGATGCAGTCGTGACACGCCCAGACGTAGAACGCCTCGCGCGGAACGTTGACGACGACGTTGTTCCAGGCCTTGACGTCGCGGGCTTCGTAGTCGGCGTCGGTGTGGACGAGGAACTGATAGCCGGTTCCCGGCCCGCCGACGAGGATCCCGCCGTCCGAGTCGTGGATATAGTTCCCGAAGATGATGTGCGGCCCGCGCGCGCCGCCCTTGATCTCGTTGAAGTAGCCCGAGTTGTGAGCGTCGTTGCCGGCGAGGATCACCTCGTCGACGGCGACGAACTCGAGCGTCTGGCGCTGGGTGGAAATGAACGCGAGCTCGTTGTTGATCGCGGCGATCCGTCGCGCCTGGCTCGATTTCATCGCCGCCAGCCCGGTGTGGTGGATGTAGGAGCCGTGGACGACGATGTCGCTCGAGATCGTGTTCACGTCCCAGGTCGGGCCGCCGCCGCTCATCACCTGGATGCCGTGGCCCGCCGTGTTGAACAGCTCGATTCCCTCGAAGATGAATCCGTGGACGAAGTCGAGCAGGAACGAGGGGCCCGGCGAGCCGTCGGCATTGGCGCAGTTGAACTTCGCCTCGCGCGGCCCGTCGATCGAGCGGATCGACCCGGGGAGCGCCGTGCCGCCGTTGAAGTTCGCGATGAGGCCGCCGGCGCAGCCATAGCTGCCGCTGGTGAAGTTGAGGCGAACGCCGGGCGCGAGCCTGGCCACTGCCGCCGCCGTGGTCTTGAGCGCGGCGTTGCGCGAGAGGCCGCTGTTGGCGTCGTTGCCGGTCGGCGAGACGTACAGCTCGACCGTCGGCACATAGTCCCGGGCCCACGCTGGAACGAGCTTCTCGACGGGACTCAGCGGAGACGCTGCCGGCGCCGGCGCCGGCGCGGGCGCAGGAGCGGGCGCGGGAGCAGGGGCAGGGGCAGGGGCGGGTGCCGGTGCGGGCGAAGGAGCAGGGGCGGGTGCCGGCGCGGGCGCCGCGGCCACGCTGACATGGGTGCCATCGGTGTTCTCCGAGCCCCCGCACGCCGACAGGGCGAATGCCGCCACCAGATGGGGCCACACCCTCGCCCTCGTCGCCTTCAGAGAACTCATGCTCGTCCCCACTGAACGTGATCAGCGAGGGTGACAGCAAACACGGCCGGCGACGTAAGTGGACGCAACCGCGATGCGTGAGGAGAACCCGACTTGGCACGAGGACACCGACTTCAGTACCATCGGTAACACGCCTTCGAAGCATCCGGGCCACCGCGAGCGACGAGGGAGCCTTTCGCATCAGCTTCCCGACCCGGCCTCGATGGATCTGTTCTCGACCTTCAAGTGGGCATCGTCCCTGGCGTTGTGCGTTGCCCTCGCCGCGTGCGAAACCACCGCGGACCAGGCAGCGTCGGCGCCGGCGAGAACCCGTGCACCGCAGGGCTACGAGAAGGCCATCAACAACTATCTGGCGTTCAGGATTCGCGGCCCGCAGAACAATGCCGAGATCAACATCGGCACGCCCGAGCCCAGCGCTTGCGCGCTCGACAGCTTCGTCAATTCGAATCGCGGCTGGGTCGTGCCCGTGGTCTACGCGACGCGCTCGGGTGTGCCGAGCGGCAAGGAAACGATCAACATCACCACCCGGCAGTACTACTTCTGGTTCATGGGCGAGACGATCGCCGGCCTGACGTCGCGAATCGATCTGTGCCCGGGTGCGGCGCTGACCGAATTTCCTCAGCCCCCGCCAGTGGCGGAAGGGGCGCTCGTGACGGCGGCGGCGGCCTCGTCGCCGGCCAAGGCCGAGGCATCGGGTCGCGAAGGAGCCGCCGCCCAGAAGCCGGCGAGCGCGAACAAGGCCAAGAAGACGGCCCCGTCGTCCGCTGGAGGCGGCAAGCCGGTCAAGAAGGCGGAGCCATCGCCCGGCAAGGTGTAGCCCGAGCTGCGCGCGCCGGCCTGTTGCGTGCACGCCCAATCCGCACCGCGCGCGATGCCGGCCGACTCCTACAGCGAGTCGGACCGATGGATGGTGCGGCAGTCGACGCGAACTCTCTACATTGCCCGTGACCGCGGCCGAACGCGCCGCAAGTCGGTGACAGGAGAACCATCATGAACGACGAGCCGAGCCCTCTCAAATACATGGGGACGCAAAGCCAGGAGACCGTCGGAATGGCCGCCGCGCTGGCGCTTGCGGCCGAGCGGGCGAAGGAGAGACGCTCCTTCGACGGCGACCGATTCGCAGGCGATGGCGACAGCGCCGGCAGCAAGATCGCCGACATCGCGAGCTGGGCGCTGGCCCAGGGGAAAGACGCCCTCGACTCGATCGCGGCGAATCTGCGCGACCGGGCGAACGTCGCCCTGGCGAGGTACACGAAAGACGATCCCCTCCGGGCGATGCTGATCGCCGCGGGCGCCGGCGCGCTGTTGATGATGGTGGTCGCGAGGATGGGTCGCTCGGGCGTGCGGAGCGCCAGGCGAAGCGTGCGCTAGGGCGAGGAAGCGCCGGCGACCCGCCGCATGAAGAAGACCGCGACGACCCCGGGCGAACCGCCCTCGAAGCTGATCGACGCGAGGATCAAGGAGCTCGGCGACTGGCGCGGAGAGACGCTGGCGCGCGTCCGCGCGCTCGTCAAGCAGGCCGATGCCGAGGTGACCGAGGAGTGGAAGTGGAGCGTTCCGGTCTGGTCGCACGACGGACTGATCTGCACCGGCGAGACCTACAAGAGCGTCGTCAAGCTGACTTTCGCGAAGGGCGCTTCGCTCGACGACCCGTCCGGCCTGTTCAATTCGAGCCTGGAAGGCAACACCCGGCGCGCGATCGATCTCCGCGAGGGCGAAGAGATCGACGAGAAGGCTTTCACGGCGCTCGTGCGCGCGGCCGTCGCCTTGAACCGGTCGGTGCGCTAGTCACCGACCGGCCGTCGTTCGCCCTACGCCGGGGCGCCATCGCCTCGTCCCGCCTTTTCGCGCACCTTGGCCAGCCCGTAGCCGGCGAGCATGAACCGATCGCGCTGGTGCTTGTCGGCGAGCTCGGGCGGCGGCGGCGCGATCGCCGGGTCCTCGAGCGGCATCGGCAGGATCGCGCCGAGGCCCTTGCATTGCAGGGCGGTCGTGTATTCCCAGCGAACCCACGGTGACAGCGCCGCCTGGCGCGACCAGAACAGGATGAACACGTCGCGGCGTGCGATCTGGTTCTCGAGCTGCGGCTTGAACGTCTCGCCCGGGGTGAGGTCGAGGCAGTCCTGGAAGATGTCGAGCCCGGGCGCCCAGCGCGTGAGGGTGGAAAGGCGCTGGGTCACCGGCTCGGCGTCGCGCGACGAGTACGACGCGAACGCCGAGCTCGGCAGCGCCGCCTCGACGCGATGGGTCGACTCGGGCGCTTGCGCTGCGGCCAGGGCGACGCGCATCGGCACGAAGGCGACCGGAACGTCGGTCACCAGGATCTGGAACCCCAGCAGGACGGCGTCGCGCGGCGTCGAGTCGACCTTGACCGAGAACGCCGCCAGGTTCTCGCGGCCGCTCCAGTCGAAGCGCACTTCCGGCGGAGTGACGGTGG